>Ga0209187_1000233_pt1 | contig 120087 bp, 99 predicted proteins | sample BantaG_FD_187430 | JGI IMG/M metagenome (GOLD analysis project Ga0209187, IMG submission 187430) | Marine algal microbial communities from Bantry Bay, Ireland - BantryBay_4 metaG (SPAdes) (version 2) | ecosystem: Host-associated > Algae > Red algae > Unclassified | place: Bantry Bay, Ireland...
GCAATGTTGATTATTTCCAGAATCTGTTTTGAGTCTCAGGTGGGCATGCGAGTTTTAATTTGAGCTAGTATTCCAAGAGTATAACTCACCCTCGGTCCCTCTCTTGTAAGAGAGGGATGTTACTTTAACTTAAAATGTGATTTTTGGTTGTATAAAATTAATTGTATAATGTATACCTTCTCTTTGCAAGAGAAGTTTGGCCGACGGAGGAGGTAGGATTGAAAAATGCCGCCCCAGCGCAGCGTCCCATAACGTTGATTATTTCCAGAATCTGTTTTGAGTCTCAGGCGGGCATGCGAGTTTTAATTTGAGGTAGTATTCCAAGAGTATAACTCACCCTCGGTCCCTCTCTTTTAAGAGAGGGATGTTACTTTAACTTACAATGTGATTTTTGGTAGTATAAAATTAATTGTATAATGTATACCTTCTCTTTGCAATAGAAGTTTGGCCGACGAAGGAGATAGTATTGGAAAATGCCGCCCCAGCGCAGCGTCCCGCAATGTTGATTATTTCCAGAATCTGTTTTAAGTCTCAGGTGGGCATGCGAGTTTTAATTTGAGGTAGTATTCCAAGAGTATAACTCACCCTCGGTCCCTCTCTTGTAAGAGAGGGATGTTACTTTAACTTACAATGTGATTTTTGGTTGTATAAAATTAATTGTATAATGTATACCTTCTCTTTGCAATAGAAGTTTGGCCGACGAAGGAGGTAGGATTGAAAAATGCCGCCCCAGCGCAGCGTTCCATAACGTTCATGGTTTCCAAAATCCGTCTTGAGTCTATGGTCTGAAGTCTATTTCTAAGAGAAGGACGGGATGAGTTGGATACGCGGTACTAGAAATTAAAATTACTTAATCCCTATTGGAATTAATTCCTCCACTACCTTCATCCCCACAACCTCCTCTGCAAACTGAAAAGTCGCCGCCAAAATAGCATCCATATCTTCAGTATAAATTTTTGATATCATCATGTGTGAACCCGCTTTCGGAAATGCCACTAATTCTTTTTTTTGGCTTCCCAACTGCTCATGCATTTTCTTAATTGCTTCCACGCTTACCGTTTGATCATCATTATAATAGGCATTAAAAACAGGTTGTTTGATTTTAGCGAAAGTTGCTTTGGTCATGGTGTAATCTAAGAGATATCTTAATTGTGCTAAAGCTTCCAACGGGTATTTTGTATTCCAATATTTTTTGGCTTCAGCGGGAGCCTCCCATTCATGGTAATCAGAACCGGATAGCATTTTTGCAATCTGCATTCCCCATGGTTTGGTGAAAACCAAACTTTCGGTTGCCACAATATCAACATTAGCAGAATAATTAAAAAGTGCATAAATATCGTTGTTTAATGAGGCGAGATAAAGAGTTAGGGTCGAACCGGTGGAACAAGAAAGCACGATTACTTTATTACCCAAAGTTTTACCAATTTGAATTGCATCATAAGCGGATTGAATAAGCCCATCTGCAGTAAGCTCGCCCATGGCATAATCTTCATCTTTAATGCCATGTCCTTGCAGTCTTGTTAAATACAAATTAGCACCATAACGTTTTGCAAAATTTGAATATAAATCACTCCCTTCTTCATGACTTGCTGAAAAACCGTGTAGATAAACGACACTATATGCTGTGGTATTTTTACTAGGATTAGCCCAAACAATTTCAGCCTCGTTTCCCGGTTTGATATTCGGATGTTGGGCTTCTAAATTTGTAATGTAGCTATCTAAATTCCTAGGATCTGTATTTTTTTGGGAAGTATTGATTGCTAGACTAGGTGCTTCAACTTTTGGTCCTAATAGAAAAATGATAAGCAAACAAAGCAATATTCCAAGAAAAATTTTAAGAGCTTTCATTTTTCCAAAATACGGAATAGAAATGCACTGCCCAAGTAAATGAACAGTGCACTTATATTTATTATACTAATTAAATAGATTTTACTTATTGTTCGGAAACAACCCCTCTTATGTTCCAATTAATGCTTTCTCCGCTTCTTTGTCTATACGTTTGCCATTGATTGTCGGTGCTTTCAAATAACCAATCTCCACCACTACGATTTGGACCAGCATCACAACCTACTAATTGATTATTACCAGCTGCTGTAAATCGGATTCCAATCCATAGATTTAAACCGTTTATCGCTGCAGGACTGTCAAATTCTATTCGATTCCAAGCGTTACCAGTAAGATCATTAGCGGTAAAACTTTGTTGGGCAATAATGCTTCCAGGGCTGCTATTTCCTCCTTCATATATATATACGGTCCCTCCAAATGCAGTGTAGACTACAAAATCTACGGCTAAAAGTTGCCTTCCGGTATATTGATCCGTTGCATTTTCTGAGAATAGTACAGCGGTCTCATAGGATTCGCCACCAGGCAAAATTGGTGCAGTAGCATTCTCTCCATCCAAGAACAAAAGATTATTTATTGTTGGCGGATCTGGCTCATCATTTTTACAAGAGGTAATTCCTGCGAATAAAAGGGCGATAAAAAGTAAGTTTAGATATTTCATATGTACAAATTTATAGATTAATGCTATATATTACAAAAAACGTCAATTATTAGGATAAAAGTTCTTTTCAAAAAGTTAAAGCTTGTTAAAGTTATTTTATCGTATTTTAGAAAATAAAACCATAAATATGAAACTGATTAATATTCTAATGCTTTTCATCGCGCTTTTGTTTACCAATATTGGATTTTCTCAAGCAGATACGGACATCATTAGCAAATTGAAAGCGATTGCCGAAGTAGATCAAAAAGTAATGATGCCGATGCGTGATGGCATTCGTTTGGCAACGGATATTTATCGGCCTAAAACCGACAAGCCAGTACCCGTAATTTTTTCTAAAACGCCTTACAATTTTAATGGCTGGGGAGATGGCGAAGTGCGCACTCGGACTTACCAAAGAGCCTATGAAGCAGTTTCTAGAGGATATGCTTATGTGGTCCAAAATGAAAGAGGGCGTTATTTCTCTGAAGGCGATTGGGACATCCTCGGTGTACCAACTACTGATGGGTACGATGCTTTTTCTTGGATGAAAGATCAATCCTGGTGTAATGGGAAAATTGGTACTTATGGTTGTTCCTCAACTGCTGAATGGCAAATGGCGGTCGCAGCATTGGATCACCCTTCTCATGCATGTATGGTGCCTCAGGGCTTTGGTGCAGGTGTTGGTAAAATTGGTGATTTTCAAGAGCAAGGCAATTGGTATAGAGGTGGAGCACAGCAAATGTTATTTACAGCTTGGCTATACAGCGTTCAACATGACCCAATGGCTCCAAAATTACCTAGAGGAATTAGTCAGGCAGACTTACTGCGTCTACAAAGATTTTATGATATGTCACCAGAATATCCAAGTGTAGCATGGGAAGATGGCTTACGGCATCTACCAGTGCAAGACATTATTAAAAATCAACACGGACCTAAAGGGATTTATGAAGAAATGATTACGCGAAAACCCAATGATCCTAAATGGTTTGAAGGAGGCTTGTATCATGACGACATGGATTTTGGAGTGCCATCCTTTTGGTTTGCCTCTTGGTATGATGTATCCATTAGTCCAAACTTAGCCTTGTATAATCACGTTAGAAATAATATAAAAGACAAGTCCATTGCGGATAATCAATATTTGGTAATTGCGCCAACCTTGCATTGCAGATACACTCGCGCAACTGAAAATACAATAGTAGGGGAACGTTCAGTTGGAGATGCTCGATTAAATTATGATGAGCAAATTTATGGGTGGTTTGACTATTGGTTAAAAGGAAAGCAAAATGGGATTTTAGAAAAAACACCGAAGGTTCAATATTACACCATGGGTAGCAACAAATGGCAATCCGCGGATCAATGGCCTCCGAAGCGAAGTAAAATGAAAACCTTTTTTTTAAATTCTAATGGAAAAGCCAATAGTCTATATGGAGATGGTCAACTTACGGAAAACATGCCAACTGCAGATAATCCTGATTTATACGTTTATGATCCAATGCATCCCGTGCCTTCTTACGGTGGAAATGTTTGTTGTACAGGTAATGCAGTAAAAGGGGGATCTTTCGATCAATATCAAATGGAAACTCGAAATGATATTTTAGTGTACACGACTCCGCCTTTGGAAAAAGGAGTGGAGATTTCAGGTTTCATAGAATCCACATTATACGTTTCCTCCGATGCAAAAGATACTGATTTTACGATTAAATTAATTGATGTTTACCCAGATGGAAGTGCTTATAATTTAGATGAAACCATTCAAAGAGCACGTTTCCGAGAAGGCTACGAAAAAGAAGTTTTCATGAAAGAAGGAGAAGTGTATAAAATTGATTTAACGCCATTATCTACCAGCAACTTTTTCAAAAAAGGACATCAAATTCGCATTGAAGTAAGTAGTTCTAATTTCCCAAGATTTGAAAGAAATTTAAATACGGGTGGAAAAAATTATGATGAAGATAAAGGTGTGATTGCGAGGAATCAGATTCATCATTCAAAAGAGTATCCAAGTCAAATTCGTTTGCCGTTTGTGGAGTAGGGATCGTTGCGGCAGGACGAGAGGTACGGAGACCGAATGTCGTTTAGTTAGGCAAAATAAAACTATTTAATTTATTGGCAGAACGACATAAATGTAAAATCTTAAATAAAGAAGTTGTTTTTGAGGCGGATATTAATTCGGGGGTTTATATTACATTTCATTGGGTGGAGCGGATTGGGTTTTGGAGGTTTGTGAGTTTGTACAGTCCACCACTGTGGGAGACAGGTCAAGCTTATTTAATTTTTTATGAAAATCAACTTAGCGTACCCAACTCACCCCGACCTCCTTCGTCGGCCACCCCTCTCTTGCAAAGAGAGGGGCTTCCAACTATAATTTATATTACAACTAGAGATTATTTTATCAATAAATGATACATCCCTCTCTTGCAAGAGAGGGACCGAGGGTGAGTTATACTCGAGGATATAATTTTGATTTTTTGTCGAGAGTAACCTAGCGTACCCAACTCACCCCGACCTCCTTCGTCGGCCACCCCTCTCTTGCAAAGAGAGGGGAATATTCGTGTGGCTTTGGCGGACAGTAGCTAATATTTACAATAATTTTTAATGAAATGAATAAAATAACTTGCGCTTGCACTTGCCTTTTACCATTTGCCTTTTGCATTTTGCATTTGAATTCGCGTACCCAACTCACCCCGACCTCCTTCGTCGGCCACCCCTCTCTTGTAAAGAGAGGGGAATATTCGTGTGGCTTTGGCGGACAGTAGCTAATATTTACAATAATTTTTAATGTAATGAATAAAATAACTTGCGCTTGCACTTGCCTTTTACACTTGCCTTTTGCATTTGCCATTTGCCATTTGCCATTTGCATTTTGCCTTTTGCATTTTGCATTTGAATTCGTGTACCCAACTCACCCCGACCTCCTTCGTCGGCCACCCCTCTCTTGCAAAGAGAGGGGCTTCCAACTATAATTTATATTACAACTAGAGATTATTTTATCAATAAATGATACATCCCTCTCTTGCAAGAGAGGGACCGAGGGTGAGTTATACTCGAGGATATAATTTTGATTTTTTGAATGAGTAATGTGGCGTACCTAACTCACCCAAACCTCCTTCGTCGGCTACTTCAACCGATCTCTCCACTTCCCATCCCCATGCTCCACAACCTTCACCTTCCCCCGCGCTTCCTCCAGCGCATACGCCCCAAACAAAGCCGCCACTTTCGCCTTTGGATTAATCAACGAGGTTTCCGGATCAAAATACTTCTCGATAAAATGCGTATTAAAATCACCACTGATAAATGCTTCGTGCCGCATTACAAAATGCCCAAAAGCAAGCGTCGTTTCAATCCCTTTAATCTCATATTGTTCTACCGCTTTTTTCATGCGTTGGATGGCTTCTTTTCTGTCTTTGCCCCAGACGATTAATTTGGCGATCATCGGGTCATAATAGATGGGGATTTCCATGTCTTTTTTAAAGGCGCCATCTACTCGGGAATAGGGTAGATCGGGTTCGCTGTATTCGGTCAGGGTGCCGATGCTCGGACTGAAATTTTCGGTAGGGTCTTCTGCGTAGACTCTGATTTCTATGGAATGGCCGTTTATTTTTAAATCGTCTTGGGTGAAGGCAAGCTGCTCGTTGCGAGCAACTTTTATTTGTTGTTCCACCAAGTCTAGATCGGTGATTAATTCTGTAACTGGATGTTCAACTTGTAGGCGGGTGTTCATTTCTAAAAAGTAGAAATTGTGATTTTCGTCTAGCAAAAACTCAACCGTTCCTGCGCCTGAATAATCGCATGATCTGGCTACATCGACTGCTGCTTCTCCCATCGCTTTTCGCAATGCGGGGGTTAGCACAGCAGAAGGCGCTTCTTCAATTACTTTTTGATGTCTTCTTTGAATACTACATTCTCTCTCGAAAAGATATAAAATATTACCATGATTATCCGCTAAGATTTGAATCTCGATGTGTCTTGGAGAGCCGATATATTTTTCAATAAAAACAGATCCATCTCCGAAGGAAGAAATCGCCTCGCTGATTGCTCTTTTCATATTCTCTTCTAATTCTTCCGCATTGTTGACCACGCGCATTCCTTTTCCACCGCCACCAGCGGAGGCTTTGATTAAAACGGGAAAGCCGATGTCTTTGGCAATTTGCATGGCAATTTCAGGATCTTCTACTGCTTCATCAGTTCCAGGAATCATGGGAATGTCATAACCTTTCACTGCTGCTTTGGCGGCCAATTTACTACCCATTACTTCCATTGCTTCTGGAGAAGGACCGATGAAGGTGATGCCCGCATCTGTCACCTGTTTGGTGAACACGGCATTTTCACTCAAGAAACCATATCCCGGATGAATGCCATCTACTTTTGCTTCTTTTGCAACTGCTAATATCTTCTCCGTATTTAAATAAGATAGTGCAGAAGCGGCAGGTCCTACACAAAAAGCTTCGTCTGCTTCTTGCACGTGTAAAGCTTCTCGATCCGCTTCAGAAAATATAGCCACCGTCTGAATGCCCATTTTTTTGGCGGTTCTGATCACTCGGCGCGCTATTTCACCTCTATTTGCTATTAAAATTTTATTCATATGACTACAATTATACTAATCCTGACGTTTTTAAACTAATATTTCGATTATTTTAGTCGCAAGATTGAGGCTGAACTAGGTTTATAATTCAAGAAGTAGCGAAGATCAATTTTAATCTATTATTTTGTGCTGTTTAAGCCTTGGTTTAAGGGATTTTGAAAATGGAGATTAGGAAGTATATATTATTAATACTATTGGTTTTTTTTGGCCATGCATTGCTTTTCGCCCAAAGTGAACAGGAAGCCCTTGATGCCAATTCCATTTTAATCAAAGGAACCATTTACGATCAAAAAGACAGTACACTTTTAACGGGCGCATTGGTGAGTATCGATGGAAGTACAAGAGCAGTTTTAACCGATAATAATGGCGCATTTAAAATAGATATTCCCGCAACAACTTTTACTTTTAATATTTCCTTATTTGGTTACGAAACCAAAAAGATAGTGATTGGAAATCAACGTTATTTTTCAATCGGCTTAGGCTTGGCTTCTACCCAATTAGGAGAAATTGTGGTGACGGGTTTGGGAGGCACACAATTGAAATCTAAAATTACTGGAAACATTATTAAAATTGAAGGGGAGGAAATAGAAGGGATTCCAGTGACGAGTTTTGAAAGTGCATTGCAAGGAAGAGCAGCGGGTGTGGTGATTTCAAAACAAAATGGAAAATTAGGACAGGCGATCAATGTGAGAATTCGCGGCGCAGCTTCTTTGACGGCGAGCAATGAACCCTTATATGTTTTGGATGGCATAATCTTGACTTCAACTAGTCAATCCTTAAACAATGCGCCGACCAATCCTTTGTCGGATCTAAATTTTAATGACATTGCCTCAATTGAAATTTTGAAAGATGCCGCTTCTTCTACCATCTATGGATCAAGAGCGTCTAATGGCGTGGTATTGATTACTACTAAAAATGGCAAGGCGGGTCAGTCTAAAATTGGGATGGATATCAGTAGAGGTTTGAGTGAGCCAACCAAGTTGAGATCATGGTTAAATAGTTCGCAATATCTGACCCTTTGGGACGAGGCTTTTGACAATGTAGCAGATGCGAATGGCAGAGTGTTTGACCTTACGGCAAATGGTTGGAAGGATAGACAAATACCAGAATGGGATTTTGGCGATGATTCCGATTGGGAATTTGAAGCATTTAATCCAGATGCTGGTTTCTTTCAGACCAATGTTTTTGCAAGTGGTGGATCGGAGAAAACGCAGTTCTATATTTCAGGCAGTTATCTAGATCAAGAAGGGATTTTAATTTATAATGAATTTGAAAGAATTTCAGGGCGCTTGAATTTAAGTCATCAGTTGCGAGATAACTTTAAGATTGGGGTAAATTTAAATTTAATCAGATCTACCAATCAACGCTTACCGGATGATAATCAATTTTCAAGTCCATTGCAATTAGTGGCATTGCCTACTGCGCAACCAATCAATGATCCGAATGACAATACCCAACTTTTTGAAGAGACGCTTTATTTCAATGGCCTTTTATTTAAAGAAAATACTCGATTTGAAACGACCGTCTATAGATCTTTAGGCAATCTTAAAATGGATTGGGCATTACTTAAAAATTTAAATTTTCATGCAGATTTTGGATTGGATTTGTTGAACCAAAATGAAGATCAATACTTTGGTTTTCGAGTAAGTAGAACCACGCAAGAGCCGGGAGGATTGGGTATTAATTCTTCCTTAACTACTTTGAATTATGCTAATAATAATTATCTAAATTGGTTGTCTACTTTCGGTGAATTGGATAGTGATTTTACAGTAGGGTTGAGTTATCAAAAAAGTGATACCAAATGGAGTCAAGTACAAGGCCGTAATTTTCCGAATGATGATTTGAATACCATTGCAAGTGCGGGGGAAATCAGTGGAGGATCAGCCGTTAAAACGGAATGGGCTTTGGCTTCTTATTACAGTAGATTAAATTTAGATTTTAAGGATAAATATTTGCTTTCTCTTTCTGCACGGATTGATGGGGATTCAAGATTTGGGGCGGAGAATCGCTTTGGTTTTTTTCCTGCCGTGGGCGCTGCTTGGTTGATTTCGAATGAAGCATTTCTTGAGGACAATAAAACCATTAGTTTTTTAAAACTAAGAGCGAGTTATGGACAAACAGGAAATACGCCAGTTGCTAATTTTGCTTCCAGAGCGTTATGGGGAACGAGTAGATACGCTGGTCAATCTGCCACTCAACCCACCCAAATTGCCAATGATGGATTGAAATGGGAAGTGACTAATCAGGTCGACATTGGTTTGGAACTTGGATTTTTTAATAATAGAATCAATGCGGAGATTGATGTATATAATAAGGAAACTAGAGATGTTTTATTAAATGTAAATATTCCCTCTACTTCTGGCTTTACTAGTCAATTAAGGAACATCGGAATTTTGGAAAATCAAGGCGTAGAATTGTCATTGCATACTTTTAATTTTATCAATGCATTCAAGTGGCAAAGTCATTTTAATTTTGCATTAAATCAAAATGAAATTCAAGATTTAGATGGACAGGTAATTGAGGGAGGTTTTGTAAATCGTGCGATTGAGGGAGAATCGATTGGCGTTTTTTATACCATTGAATATGCGGGAGTAGATCCTGCGAATGGAGATGCCTTATACTTTATCAATGACCCTGAAAATTTAGCAGATCGCAGTACTACCAATAATCCAAACGTTGCCAATCGAGTGGCAGTGGGAAGTCCGTTGCCGGAGTATACTTTTGGTTTTGGAAATGATATATCTTATAAAGGATTTGAGTTTTCATTTCTTTTGCAAGGTGTGATTGGAGCGCAGGTGTATAATGGGGCAGGCGTTTTTCAATTGGACGGTTTCGGTTGGTTTGATAATCAGGATGTCAGAATTTTGGATCGTTGGCAAAATCCAGGAGATGTAACGGAGATTCCGCAGCTTCGGTTTTTAGCAAATACGCCACAGTCTTCTCGCTTCGTAGAGAATGCCTCTTATGTTCGACTAAAGAATATTTCCGTTTCCTACACTTTGCCTAGCGCTTTTGTGCAACAATTGAATTTAGAAAAATTTAAAATATATATGAGTATTCAAAATCTCCTGACCTTTTCAAAATACCAAGGTTGGGACCCAGAAGTGAATGCGGATTTTAATGCAAGTAATATCAGTTTGGGCAATGATTTTTATTCAGCGCCTCAAGCACGGACGATTGTGTTTGGTTTAAATATTGGTTTTTAAAATTTGATAATGATGAAGCACCATAAAATATATCTTTTGCTTTTTACATTGTTGGTGGTGAGTTGTAATAATGCTTTGGACATTGAGCCTCAACAAGCATTGAGTTCGGACATTGCGTTGCGAGATCAAGCGAGTATTGAGCGCGCATTAATTGGCGCCTTTGATGCCTTGGCAGACAATGATGTGTGGGGAGGCGGACAATACCTCTCCGATCTTTATGCAGATAATGGCGACTTGATTTGGACGGGCAGTTTTTCAGAGCCTGAGCAAATTTTTCAAAAGAATATTTTGGTAAACAACGCAGCAGTGGCCAATGCTTGGGCAGAAGCCTACGAAGCGATTAACATTGCAAATAATGTGTTATCGGTCTTAGAAATATTAACGCCCGATGTAAAAAATCTGATTGAAGGGAATGCATTGTTTGTTCGAGGTGCAGCCTATTTTGAATTGATTAATTTATTTGCAAAAGCCTATGTCGACGGCGATCCAACTATAAATTTGGGCGTGCCCCTTTCCTTAACCGCAACACAAGGCTTAGATGATCTAAGTATTCCAAGAGCAACAGTAGAAGAAGTGTATAATCAAATCATCAGCGATCTACAAAGAGGAAAGGAAACCTTGTTGGGAGATTTTTCTTACTTTACCACCAGTGAAGCCTGCAGCGCTATTTTAATGCGCGCCTATTTAAATCAAGGCAATTACCAAGCTGCATTGGACGAAGCCAATTTCGTAATCAATTCTAATTACTACATTCTAGAAGGGATCAATGAAGTGTACAATCAAAGAGATGATACGGGCGAAGACATTTTCGCCATTCAAATTACCTCTCAAGACGGAGTGAATGATTTCATTACCTTCTATGCCGCACCAGAAAATGGGGGCCGAGGAGACATTACCGTTAGCGAACAACATTTCGCAAAGTACCGATTCAATGACGCCAGAAGAACCGCCCTTTTTTACCAAGACGATAACTTCATCAGAAGAACCGCCAAATGGCAAGAGAACGCTTCCCAAGATGGCAACATTCCCATCACCCGCTTAGCCGAAATTTATCTGACCAGAGCCGAATGCCATCTCCAATTAGGCAACACCGACCTAGCAGCGCTAGATTTAAATACCGTAAGACGCCGCGTAAATTTACCAGACATCACCAACCCAACTTTAGAAGATATTCTTTTCGAGCGCAGTTTGGAGTTGGCGTTTGAAGGGCATTTGTTTCGGGATGTTAAGAGGACACGGAGGAATTTTACAGATGACATTGCTTTTGATGATGAAAGGATGGTGTATCCGATTCCGCAGCGGGAGATGGATGTGAATGGGTTGTTGGTGCAGAATGGGGGGTATTGAGTTATTATTTTTCTATTTATTAGGCGTGTTTTTGTTTTTTAGGTAACCGCTATGGTAAATACAGATCTCATTGGCAAACAGTAAAATAAAATCTATTCAAATTTTAGGCCTTCGTTTTTTAGTGTGAATTCAATTCTCAGCCCTTATTCTTTTCAAATTAACATTAAAATAAAATGAAACGGAACCAGATGAATTGCCTTTACAAGAATAATTCCAAGCCAGTTAAACAAGCATTGGTTTACAATCTTCTTATAACAATTCGCGTTTCACCTAGATTATACCCTAAGGAACTCTATTCAAATTAGCAATTATTGTCAAAAAAATAAATTATGAAAATTATATTTTTGCTTCCTGCATTACTAATTACGCTTTCTGTACATAGTCAAGAAAAAAATGAAATGGAAATATTATGGGAGCAGACCTATGGCGGGAAAAAGAACGAAATGGTAAATTCAATTATTTCATCAAAAAGTGGAGCAATTATAATTGGTAGTAAGCAACCTGAAAATAGATATGACGTAGACCTGTTGGTAATTAAAATTTCAAACACAGGCGAAGTAATTTGGGAAAAAACATTTGGCGATAAAAATTTAGAGAATGGATATGCTGGAATAGAAGTAGAAAATGGAGAAATCTACATTCTAGGAGGTATTACAAAAGCACCAAATAGAAGTGATATTATAGTTTATAAGTTGAGTGCACAAGGACAACTTTTATGGGCGAAGGAATATGGAGGAACTAATGCCGAATTAGCAGGTTAATAATTATTGATAAAAATAAAGATTTAGTAATTACTGGCACACAGGAACATAAAGATGAAAAAAATATAACTATACCTAAGGCGTTTATATTAAAATTAGATTTGGATGGGAATAAAAAATGGATGAAAACCTATGTTTCAGATGGAGAACCTATGCCAGCGCGTATTTCATATTTTAGTGGTAAAGGAGAAACATCAAAAGCAATAGTCGAATGTAAAAATGGAGGATATATTATTGGTGAGTCTAGCTTAACATGGGCAACTAAAGGTGTTGCTACTGATGGTTGGATTTGTAAAGTCAATTCAGAAGGAGAAAAATTATGGGATACCGCATTCGGTGCTATTGGAGGAGATAATATATTAACAATAATTGAAGATGAAGAAGAAAACATCGTGGTAACTGGAACAAGATATAATAAATTACCATCTTTTAAGATTAGTTTATGGTTCTTGAAATTTAGTGCCGAGGGTGATTTGAAAACTGAGCAATATTATAATCAAGGAAATGTATGTATTGGTGGTGCATCAGTCAAATTAAGCAGCGACAGGTTTATAATTATAGGATCATCAAATAATTCGAATAATGATAAATGGGTTAGGACTGGTGAAATATCACAACAAGAAAAAGAACGATTGATTGAAATAGGATGGGAAGTAATTATGATTGGTGAAGATGAGTATTTGGAAAATGATAATACAAGAACTGGGATAGATAGAATAAACGAAGATAATTACTTGGTTTTGGTAAATAGCAAAGGGGATCAGTTATGGGACTATGTCTATGGTGGAAATGAAGATGATAAATTGACTTCTATTTGTAAAAATGAAAAAGGAGAAGTCTATGCTGCAGGATATACCTATTCAAAAGGTAATGGATTGAAAGACATTGCCATATTGAGGTTGGAATAATAAATCCGCCTTCAAAAACCTCTTTTACGAATAACTTCTATTGGGTAAATGATTTCAATACCTTTTATCCCGCTCCAGAAAATGGCGGCAGAGGAGACATCACCATCAGCGAACAACATTTTGCAAAATACCGTTTCTCCGACCTCAGAAGAACCAATTGGTTTTACCGAGACGATAACTTTATCAGAAGAACCGCCAAATGGCAAGAGAACGCTTCCATGGATGGCAATATTCCCATCATCCGCCTTGCCGAAATCTATTTAACCAGAGCCGAATGCCATCTCCAATTAGGCAATACCGAACTAGCAGCCCTAGATCTAAATACCGTAAGACGCCGCGTAAATCTAACAGACATCGCCAATCCAACTTTAGAAGATATTCTTTTCGAGCGCAGTTTGGAGTTGGCCTTTGAGGGGCATTTGTTTCGGGATGTTAAAAGGACTCGGAGGAATTTTGCCGACGACATTGCTTTTGATGATGAAAGGATGGTTTATCCGATTCCGCAAAGGGAGATGGATGTGAATGGGTTGTTGGTGCAGAATGGGGGGTATTGATAGATATTAATTAGAATAAGGTTGGGGATTATTTTCTATGCTATTTTTGGAAAATAGGGTAGATTTCCGTTATATTCAAATGATAATTGAACACAACGTCTAAAATTATTAAACATACTTAAGTTGGCTATTAGGATTGTGAAGGGTATAAAATTTTTAAGGACATTGGCTGTGTCTCCGCAATAAGGATGTACTTTTTGTATATCCACAATGTGGATATCCGGTAGTTCTCACTCATTAAAAAAAACAAAACGTGACCAAAAAGCAAGAACATAAACATTGTACTCCAGAACAACTCTATCTTAAAATGTTAGAAATTGGTTCAGAGTGTATTTCTTGCGGTACAAACCTAACAAAGATAAAAACTGAACTTCTAAATTGTAATCTGATATCGGATAATGAAGATGATACAACCTTAAAAATTATCTTTCAAAATTCATTCACTCATGATGAGACGAATACATATTATGGGCATTATTGCAAGGCACCTGAACCTGAATTTGAATGCAATCCTCAAAATAAAGATGAATATGATAGGTTAACCAAAGCTTATAAAGACTGTAATCATGAATATGAGTGTACATGGTTTCTTACTCCAGAGGCTCTAATGAATCTTTTACGACTAAACGAAGCTGAAAAAAATAGGATAACTTCTCGGAACACGAGAAATATATCTTATGCCTCTTTAGGTGTGGCTGGATGCATACTCATAGCAAATCTGCTCGGTATGATTTTCCCTAAATCTATAATAAAGGGTGAGAATGTTAAAAGCATACAATCTGTAATATCCAAACTCGATACTACAATAAATGATCAATCAAAATTAATCTATCAATTGGATAGTATTCACCAGGTAAAAGATTCACTCCAAACTTTAAATGTTATTGGAGAAACAAACCTTGAAGAAATGCATAATACCTTAAAATTATTGAATTGGAAACTATTACAAATTAAGCGCGAAATAGAAAACGAGTGAGAACAAGTGATATGAGATCAGACTTGCTAACGCTGCGTCCGATCCATATCACAGAACCGTTAGCTGCAACCAAAAGAAAACGTGGTAAAAAAAAGTGAATGAGTAAAAAATTTACAGAAAGAGATATAGGAAGTTTCGTAAAGGATTTCTATTCAAAATATAAATCTGACCCAAGTCAAACATTCTTTTTCGATTTTTCTCAATATGAATGGATTTCTAATCAAAACCTTCTTCTTATTAGTTCACTCATTAAGTACCTTTATCAAAGTAATGCTAATTTTAAAATTAGGCTGTTTCAAACCAAAATTAATGCTGTAAATAGAAAACAAGCTAGTACTATCATTCAATTATGGGAAGTATGGAAGTTGTATAAGATTTTTAAAAAAAATCATTTTGAAAATTACATTGTTGGTTTGGACAGGTCCACAATTGGTTATTTAAAGAATAAATTTAAAATAAACATCGACAATAATATTTTCAATCGACTTGGTATAACACCCTTTGTGACCTTAAATGTAATAAATGACTATAAAGATGAAAAACTAATTGAAACTGAAATTAAACCAATTTTTGATCTGAATCAGGTAATACTAGAAGACCTAAGCTCAGAAAATAGTGCTCACCCTTTTCTAGAACAGACATTAAGCTCTATTATTACTAGAGAACTCTATGAAAATTTTCTAGATCACTACCAGGCATCATTCTTTAATACCTCTGAGGATATGTCCTTTATGAGTATAGCTCTTAAGAGAAAACTCAGCATTGATAAATATTATCTAAAAAGAAATTTTCTTATTAATTTCATTCAAGAATACAAAAATATAACACCGTTATTTTGTCAGAGCATTCTATATGAAATTGAAGAATCAAGTAATTTCATTTTTACTTTTCACAATGATGAGATTGATGATTCAGTTCTTCGTGAGATAGGACCTGGCAAGGAAGCTAAAAAAATTATTAAGATTTTTAACAAGGAGGATTTTAACACCAAACAGTATTTATTAGAAAAATCATTTAAAGAAGAAGAATTAGAAGAAAGTAAGAGCTTTTTTAAAGACACCCTTTTTAAAAACGAGTCATATATACAATATACTTTTATTGACTTTGGAAGAGGAATGCCATCAACTATTTTAAAAGAGTACTGCAAGGAAAACGGAATTTCTGAAATTAATATATTCAATCAACCAGATCACAATGAATTACTAAAATTTGCCTTTAAACATTATACTTCCCGTTTCCCAATAACTGATAAATATGGGAACACCGATAAGATTATACCAAGAGGGCTTTTTGATATATTAACCATTGTGCAAAGATATCAGGGTCTAATTATAATTAGAAGTAATTCAGGGCGGATACTATATAATTTTAGAACGACAGGTGAATTTGAAGAAGCGATTAATATGTTCGGTAAACAGGAAGAATTCTTCCCAGGCACTTATATTACCATATATATACCTGAACTCTCTAACAAAGAGCTCTTTGACAAATCTGCAATACGCTTTGTTCAAAAAGATCCTCAAAAGAAAGGAAAACCTAGAAATATCAATTTATTTAACTTACTAGGTTCTGAATTTATATCTAAAAAGAAACTATACAATAATCTAGTTTCAAAGCTCAACACTAAGTTGGAAGATAAACAGAATTTGTCACGATTAAACTACATAAGCTTTTTTGGAGTAAAAGATAAAAGAATAATTACAAAGACAATATACTTCTTACTTACAAACTATGAAATTAATCAAAGTAATTCAGTACTAATAATGCATCCGCCAGATCCAATAATGATAAATAACATTAGTGAGGAAATTAAAGCATTAAATACAACTATTAAAAATTTTAAGATTCACCCTTTACCTTTAATACGGTATCTGCCAGAAGAAAATGATATTTCACTAGATTGGTTAGGTGTATATAACGAAGAGGATAAAACGAAATTGAATGATTTATTGTTCGAGCAATATTCACTTAGTCTTTCTGACTTTATTGACCCTGCAAATATCAAAGGTAATATTACAACGACAGACAAATATGGAAACGTAAATGGATTATTACCCAATCGAGAAATTCTTACTAAATACTACCAATTATATACCACTAATTTAGTCAACGAGGCAATTCAAAGCAATGACCTTCTAAAATCAAATGGCTTGTATTTATGCAATGGTAATTATTATCAAAATGAATTCTTACAAATGTCAGAATTACTGGATAATAGCATTTACAGAGATGTACTTGCATCTGCTTTGTATGAACAGATATTGATTGCATTTATCAGAGATAAAAACATTACTAAAGAAAATGTAATATGTTATTTACATAACTCAAAACAAACTCAGTTTAAGGAAAAGGATAAAGAGCTCAAGTATATTGCTGTAACGTCAAGTAGTCATAAAATATTAAAATCATTCTTTCAGCAAGGCTATATCTATAAAAATAATGCAAATGAGAATAGTAAGAATGCACCTTACATAAAATTTGACAACTACTTAGATATAGAAACAAGTGACAAAATAGAGTTTTTGGACGACAACACAGAATATATAATATTATGTGATGCGATTTCTACGGGTAATCTCGTAAATAGATTAAATGATCTTATACAAGGGAAAGACAATTCAGAGCTTTTATACGTAGCTACATTTGTAAGTAACCTTGATCCAGAATTTGAAAAGACAAATGAATTTGTTAATGAATATTCATTAAAACTGATTTCACTTCTTGACTTACCAATTAAAAAGTATAGAGTGAATGATTTGAACGACGAAGACTTTAAGAAATCATTAATACGAATAAATCCATTTACAAATTTGCCAATTGAATTTAATGAAGATTCATCTCTCATTGACTCAATTTTAATCAAAGACAATATAGGTTTTCTAGGGTATTTAGAAGATGAAGATATCAATATTAAATTTGAGATACATAATAACCTTATACACCCATACTATTTTAATATTGGAAGTATTTTAGAAAAAGAGAATTTAAAAATTAAGGATAATCGATTAACTGAATCTTTAGTATATGATTTATTTGTTGAAAAGAAAAAGTTTGATTTTACAAATGGGGACTGTGTTGTTTTTTACCCTAAAGGTTCGGGTGTTGATTTTCTTAATAAAAATGAATTCAATAGTAAGATAACAGCCAATCATACTGTGCAATTTTACGTATTAGAAAGGTTCCCAACTGAATCTGGGTGGAAATTTCCGCATTCATCTACATACTTCCAAGAAGTAATAGACGCTACAGGAAATGTTCTAATAATAGATGACGGTACTTGTTCTGGCAATTCATTATATCAGATGATTAATGAGATTTCCTATTTTGAACCTAAGAAGATTGATTTACTGTGTATTGTAAGTAGAATCGATGATTATAAAAGAGAGTTTCTTTCAAGACTTAAACGTCTTAGAAAGCATACTAAGACCAATGAAGAAATAGATTTAAATATTTACTTCGGAGCTCAATGGCATATACCAACATTTTATCAAAATGAGAACCCATACAGTGAAGAAATTAGATGGTTAAACCAAATTCTTGAACTAAGAAACACACCTTTATTCATTAGGAAAAATGCTTCTAAGATTTTGGAAACTATTGACCCTAAGACTAAAAAGAAAAGTGATTACAAATATTTTCCTAAGGATAGATTAACTAAAAAAATTCCAAAAAAAGATATACTATTAACAAGAAACGAAATTGGTAAGATAGCTGGCTACAGATTTTATAGAGAAAGTTTCAAATGGTATAATGCTATTACATTCAAAAGAAAAAAAGATTCTTTCACAGATAAAACGGAAAATAGACAAATAGAACTTTTATCAATGTGCTTACTTTATGAGCCATATTTATACCCAATAATTGCAAATTCTTTTCCTGATATAAGGTTACATCTAGAACAATTTGTAGAAAATATATTTTTTGAGATAGGCGGTAAAAAAATAAATATGTATACAGATTTATACTATGATTGGACAGGAAACAAGAAAGACTTAATTCATCTATTTTTCATTGTTTATAAAGACAATAATCTATATTCTTTCATTGAAAAACACGACAACTTGCTTGAGAGTTTTTTATTGTTTGCTGGAGACAATGATCGAACACTAAATTACATTTTATACAAAATGTCGTTTTACTTTCCAGTAAATGGTAATATTAAAAAGCAGCCACATCAGATTGTTAAAAACTCAATTCAACAATTGCTTAGCAAATATCCTTCAATCCCTGATGCAAATATAAATTTTGTCGAAAAAGTAAAACGTTTTAAACATTTTACAACATCCTTAGTATCAAGTGATCAGGATGATAGTTTTGAAAATTCAAAATCAAAAATTGAAAATTATTTTAATCAAATTAATAATCCTGACTATCATAAAGTTGGATTGAATAATGATAAGTCTTTAATTCTTGCTCACTTCAGGGATATTGTCAAATGTATTGATGAAAATCAAGATTATGAAGATCATTTAATTTTGTTAAAAGACAAACTATTTGAAAATCTCTATCCTTATGTTAACCAAATCTTATCTTTCTCTAAAACATATAGAGAATACCTAATTGTAGATGATGATTATAATAAACTTAATGTCAGTGAAAATTCTTTGAGAAAACTATTAAGTGTAATAGATGAGATAGTGCTTGATAATACCAAAGTTCAGTTTAAAGATGGTCGTGACACTATTCTTAGAATATATTCTAAATTCTTTGATGAAAAATTCTTCTTATACAAAACATTTAATGATCAAACAACAAAAGGTGTAATTTCATTAATGAAATTATCAATAGATAATTTTTCCTTAAATCACACATCATGCAGACTAGATACAAACATTGATAGTATTGAGGTCGACTTATGTATTAGTATGCCTTTTCGATATGCTAAACTAATTATTGAAGAGCTAGTAAATAATTTTCGACATTCAACTGAAACTAAACTCACCCTTAGAATTGATGAGGAGTATTTGTTAGTTGATGTTACAAGTAAGAAAACAACAATCAAATCAACTGGAACTAACTCTGGGTTCACTCTTTTTCAAAACTTACAAAACAACCAATTTTTAAACTGTGATTGTACAATTGATCAAAGTGATTCTAATTTTCACCAAGTACTTAAATTTAAAATATTATAAGAATATGGATTACACAAGATTAAAAGAAATAGTCTTTGTATTATGGGACAACAAAAATGACTATCAAGATGAAGATACACAAACTAGAATTGGCGATTTATTTAAAAACAAACACAGGGTTTATGATGATGAAGGATTTCGTTTAAGTGATATTCTAAATTTATATAAAAATGATCCTAATCAGGAGTTTCTTTTTTTTATTCATTTAGATCATAATAATAAAAACAGAGGATATAAAACGTTTAAGACTAATTCTGAAATTGGTACTAAATTTCCTAACCTAAATCATTATTTAGTTTCGAGAGTTCCTAGAAAAGACATATATCAAGATGGAACAAATCGTTTTCCTGTTTATGATTGGGAAGATATATTTTCTGACAACGGTATTGATAAAACCTTTACACCACAGACCGTGGTTGAAATGAAACAAGAAAAGAAAAGCTCTGCAAAACTACTTGCTAATTATCATAATCTTCCTTCAATCAAATATGCCATCTTTACAGCTTTGTATGAAGAGTTCGAAGCAATTGAAGACTTGTTTGACTGGAACAGTGAATTAGAAGAGAAGACTGGTACTATGACTTATCGCTTTGGAACATTGAAAGAAAAGGATAAATTTATAGTAGCTGGTTTTCCAGATAAAACAGGAATGACAGAAGCTGCAGTTATTTGTACCGAAATGATTTATCGTTATGAACCAGAATATTTATTGATGCCAGGTGTTTGTGGTGGTTCATCTAAAACTGAGTTCGGAGATATAATTGTTGCAAATAAAGTATTCCCTTTAGGTACAGGAAAAGTAATGGACGCCAAAGAAAGAATTGATGGAGAAGAAAAAATTGTAACACTACATTACAAAAACGAACCTCTGGATTTGAATAAAATAACAGACACTAGTGGGAAAAATATTAGGATAACTTGTGAAGTACTTAAAGGAGAATCTGAATCAATTCCACTTAATGAAGGCCTATTACAAGACTTGAGACCTCGCCTAAAAGAATTAGAAAATAAAATAAATTATCATAGAAAAGGTCCGGGCGAGAAAATTACCGTCAGACTTGAACCTATGGCGTGTAGTCTCTCTGTTATAGATAAAGATGGATATTTTGAATCAAATATTTTATCTAAAGATAGGAAGACAAAGGCAGTTGAAATGGAAAGTTATGGCGTTGCAAGAGCAGCACAAAAAGCAAACGGAGGCAAAACTAAATTTTTAATCTTCAAATCAGTAATGGATAAAACCGAGTTGAAAACTGATAATTATAAAGAGTTGGCAGCCTACACAAGTGCCCAATTTTTGAAACATTTATTAAACGAAAATATAATTTAATAAAACGGTATCCAAGTATAGGGTAGGCGGCCCCTCAATAAATTTATTTTAACCATAAAATTTAACCGTATCTTTTTAGTATGTTATTACGGTCATAAAAAAAGCAATTTTCTATTCCTCAATTTATTTTCCTTATTTTTACAAAAAAATTAACCACATAACATATGACCGAACAAACCCAACAACTACAAACCCAACTCTGGAACATCGCAAACACCCTCCGTGGTAAAATGGATGCCGATGACTTCAGAGACTACATACTAGGGTTTATCTTCTATAAGTATTTGAGTAAGAAGATGGAGCTTTACGCCAACGTAATTTTAGAGCCTGATCATTTAAAATTTAGAGATTTAGAAGGACATGAGCAGGAAGCAGCATATTTGGAGGCTGTGAAGGATGCTGCATTAGATAAATTGGGTTATTTCCTATTGCCATCAGAATTATTTAGTGAATTGGCGAGGCGGGGGAATGCAGGGGGGAAGAATCAATTTATATTGGGGGATTTAGCGAAGGTGTTGACGCACATTGAGCAAAGTACGATGGGATCTGAAAGTGAGGAGGACTTTGGGAATCTTTTTGAAGATTTAGATTTGACCAGTTCCAAACTAGGTAAATCGGAAAATGACAAAAATGAATTGATCGTAAAAGTATTATCGCATTTAGAAGAGATCGATTTTGATATCGCGAATACGGATAATGATATGTTGGGCGATGCTTATGAATATTTGATTGGTCAATTTGCGAGTGGGGCAGGGAAGAAGGCAGGAGAGTTTTATACGCCGCAGCAAGTCTCGAAAGTATTAGCGCAATTGGTTACTCAAGGGAAGAAAAAAATAAAATCAGTGTATGATCCAACTTGTGGTTCTGGATCATTGTTATTGCGGGTGGCGAAAGAGGTAAATAGTAAAAACATTCAATTCTTCGGACAAGAGATGAATCCGACCACTTACAACTTATGTCGAATGAATATGATTATGCACGATGTGCATTACAAACGCTTCGACATCAAAAACGAAAACACACTTGAGAAGCCACAGCATGAGGATATGCACTTTGAAGCCATTGTTGCTAATCCGCCATTTTCAGCAAAGTGGTCTGCGAGTCCATTGTTTATGAGTGATGATCGTTTTTCCACTTATGGGAGATTGGCTCCAAAATCCAAAGCAGATTTTGCTTTTGTGCAACACATGGTACATCATTTATCCGATAATGGAACAATGGCGGTCGTATTGCCACATGGAGTATTGTTTAGAGGAGCAGCAGAAGGACATATTCGTAAATATTTGATAGAGGATCGTAATTACTTAGATGCGGTGATTGGATTGCCAGCCAATATCTTTTTTGGTACTAGTATTCCTACATGCATTTTAGTATTGAAAAAGCAGCGAAGCAATAAAGGCAATATCCTATTCATTGACTCCAGCCAGCATTTCGAGAAGGTAAAAACGCAAAACTACCTACGAGAGGAAAACATTACAAAAATAATGGACACTTATCGTGATCGCATTGCTACAGATAAATATAGTTATGTGGCCACATTGGAAGAAGTAGCAGAAAACGATTACAATCTAAACATACCGCGTTATGTAGATACCTTCGAAGAAGAAGAGCCGGTAGATTTAGCTGAGGTCTCTAAAGCATTGAAAAATATTGATCAGGAGATGAAAGAAACGGATACTGTAATTGCAGATTTTTGTAAGCAATTGGGGATTGATACTCCTTTTTAAACCATGATTAGAAGGATTATTTGATTACCATGATTTTTTTGAAATGAAACACGAAGAACTAACTTATAAAATTATTGGATGTGCGATGGAAGTCCACAAACATTTGGGTAATGGATTTCAAGAAGTAATCTATCAACGCGCATTAGCCATAGAAATGACCAATCAAGGGCTCCATTACTCCAGAGAACACAAAATGCAGATTTTATATAAAGGAAAAGATATCGGAACAAGGCGTGTTGACTTTTTTGTAGAGGATGTAATTATGGTAGAGATAAAAGCAATCATCAACTTAGAAGACGTCCACCTAGCTCAAGCCATGAATTATGTAGAAGCATATGATTTAGAGATTGGATTATTAATTAACTTTGGTGCAAAGAGTATGCAGCATAGGCGGGTGCATAATAATGTCTGAACCATGGAAACTGTCTGAACCATGATAAACTGTCTGAACCATGATTTTCAAGATTAAAAGATTTCATGATTAAAAAAAAAGAAAAAATGAACACAAATAAACCCAAGCTCAATTTTATCAAAAAAAGTACAAAACATTATTAAATGAAAAAATCAAGAAATCAAGTAAATCCTTCTAATCAAGGTTCAGACAATGAAAGGATAAACTGTCTAAACCATTGAATGTCTGAACCATGATTTCCATGATTAAAGGATTCCATGATTTTAAAAAAAAATAAAAAAATGAACATAAATAAACCCAAGCTCAATTTTATCAAAAAAAGTACAAAACATTATTAAATCAAAAAAATCAAGCAATCAAGAAAATCCTTCTAATCAAGGTTCAGACAATGGAAGGATAAAATGTCTGCTCCACGGAAATGGTCTGAACCATGATTTCCATGATTAAAGGATTCCATGATTTTAAAAAAAAAGAAAAAAATGAACACAAATAAACCTAAGCTCAATTTTAAAAAAAAATACAAAACATTATTAAATCAAAAAATCAAGCAATCAAGAAAATCCTTCTAATCAAGGTTCAGACAATGGAAGGATAAACTGTCTGCATCATGGAAACTGTCTGAACCATGATTTTCATGATTAAAGGATTTCATGATTTTTAAAAAAAAAGATCAATCTTGTAAAAAAATAGTAAATTGAATAACCCAATCAAAAAATCAAGCAATCAAGAAAATCCTTCTAATCAAGGTTCAAACAATGGAAGGATAAATTGTCTGAACCATGGAAATTGTCTGAACCATGATTTCCATGATTAAGGGATTCCATGATTTAAAAAAAGAAAAAAATGATCACAAATACACCCAAGCTAAATTTCATCAAAAAAAGTACAAAACATTATTAAATCAAAAAATCAAGCAATCAAGAAAATCCTTATAATCAAGGTTCAGACAATGTAGACAATGACAGAAACAAAAACACATACTGCCCTAGAAGAAAAGAATACTCCTTCTGTAAGGTTCAAAGAGTTTGAATCAGATTGGCGAATAACTACTTTAGGAAGTTTATTTACTTTTAAAAATGGATTAAATTCTGATAAGGAAAAATATGGATCAGGAGTGAAATTTATTAATGTCCTTGATATAATAGGAGCTGACGTAATTACATATGATTCAATTATTGGTAAAGTAGAAGTAACCGAGAAAGAGTTAGAAAAAAATGAAGTGGTCTATGGTGATGTTCTTTTTCAACGAAGTTCAGAAACAAGAGAAGAAGTGGGACAGGCTAACGTATATGTAGATAAAAGTAGGAGCGCAGTTTTTGGTGGATTTGTTATTAGAGGAAGAAAAAAAGAAAACTATGATCCACTTTATATGAATTATCTTTTAAAGACAGCCCCAGCTCGAAAAGAAATAACTACAAAAAGTGGTGGTAGCACGAGATATAATGTTGGACAAGCAAGCTTAAGTCAAGTTTTTGTGAATTTAACCTCCCTCCCCGAACAAAAAAAAATCGCCTCCTTCCTCTCCGCCATAGACCAAAAAATACAACAACTCACCAAAAAGAAGGCATTGCTCGAACAATACAAAAAAGGGGTAATGCAACAATTGTTTTCTGGGAAGTTGAGGTTTAAGGATGAGAATGGGGAGGAGTATCCTGATTGGGAGGAGAAACGATTAGGAGATGTAGGTGAGATTGTTTCCGGCCTTACTTATAGCCCTGATGATAAGGATGATGAAGGTGTATTAGTGCTGCGATCAAGTAATGTCCATGGCAGGGAAATTACTTTCGATGATAATGTATATGTGAACGTAGCTAAAGATAAATTTAATCAAGTAGAGCTAAATGACATTTTAATTTGTGTTAGAAATGGAAGTAAAAGATTAATTGGAAAAAATGCAATGATTAAAGAAAATACTGTAGGAGTTGCTTTTGGTGCATTTATGACTGTTTATAGGAGTAAGTACAATTTATTTTTATTTCATTACTTTGATACAGATCGATACAAAAATGAAGTTCATAAGAATTTAGGAGCAACAATTAATTCAATTAATGGTAGCGATTTAAAAAAATTCAATATTCCATTTCCTTCAAAACTAGAGCAAGAAAAAATCGCCACCTTTCTTCATAATATTGATGCCAATATCCAAAACACCACAACCCAAATAACCCAAACCAAAACTTTCAAAAAAGGATTACTTCAAAAAATGTTTGTGTAATATGTCTGGACAATCAGAAGCTATACTAGAAGAAAATTTAATCCAACAATTGATTGGTTTAGGTTATGCATCGGTCAAAGTACAAGATGGAGATGCATTAGGTGCCAATTTAAAATCGCAATTAGAAGCCTTTAATAAAGCAACCTATTCGGATAAAGAGTTTGATGCGATCCTCAATCATTTAGCAAAAGGCAATGTATTTGAAAAAGCAAAAACCTTAAGAGATCGATTTAGCTTTACCAGAGAAAATGGAGAGGCGGTTTATGTTCGCTTTTTTGATGCAGAAAATTGGGGCAATAATCTGTATCAGGTAACCAATCAAGTTCAGCAAAAAGGATCTTACTTAAATCGTTATGATGTGACGATTTTGATCAATGGATTTCCATTGGTGCAAATAGAATTAAAACGCCGTGGCTTAGAAATTAAAGAAGCCTTTAATCAAATCAATCGGTATCAACGACATTCGTTTTGGTCTAATCATGGTTTGTTTCAATATGTACAATTGTTTGTGATTAGTAATGGCGTCAATACTAAGTATTTGGCGAATAATAAGCTACAATCTGTAAAGCAAACTTTTTACTGGGCAGATGCGGAAAATAATAATATTAGGGAATTGACTTCATTTGCCGATTCTTTTTTAAATCCAAATCATTTGGGGAAAATGATAGCGCAATATGTGGTAATGAATGAAGCGCATAAAATCATGATGATTCTTCGGCCTTATCAATACTATGCCTCCGAAGCGATTATTAAGCAAGTCGCTAGCTCCGATGACAATGGTTATATCTGGCATACCACTGGTTCCGGAAAAACTTTGACTTCCTTTAAAGCAAGTCAAGTGGTAATGGATTTGCCTGGCGTGCACAAAGTGGTTTTTGTGGTAGATCGAAAAGATTTGGATTACCAAACGATGAAGGAATTTAATTCTTTCAAAAAAGACAGTGTGGATGTAACGGACAATACCCACTCTTTAGTTAAGCAATTAACCGATGAAACAAAATTGGTATTGACCACCATTCAAAAATTAAACAATGCCATTACTAAAGCGCATTACGAAAATAAGTTAGCGCATTTACAAGATAAGAAACTAGTATTCATATTCGATGAATGCCATCGAAGTCAGTTTGGAGAAACCCATGAGCGCATTACCGCTTTCTTTGGAAAAAGTCAGCTCTTTGGATTTACTGGAACACCAATATTTGCAGATAATGCCTCCAAAAACGAATTAGGAAAACGTACCACTCGAGATTTGTTTGGAAATTGTTTGCATAAGTATGTGATTACAGACGCTATTAGAGATCAGAATGTTTTGCGCTTTGGAATCGAGTATGTTGGAAAATATAAAAACAAGAGCAATACTTTCATTGATATCGAAGTAGAAGCCATTGATAAAATGGAAGTTTTTAATGCACCAAAACGATTAGATAAAATAGTAGATTATATCATTGCCTATCACAATCATAAAACGTTTAATAAAACTTATTCCGCCATATTTGCGGTAAGCAGCATTGAAAATGTAATTAAGTATTACGAATTATTTCAAAGAAAAAAAGAAGAGGGCATACATGATCTTCGCATTGCAACTATTTTTACTTATGGCACCAATGAAGCGGATGAAGATGCACAAGGAAATTATCCTGGTGATGAAAATCCGTATGTCTTAGAGGAAGGCCAAAGATTAGCTGCAGATCCAAAAGTGAAATACTTAGCAAGTCATACTAGAGATAAACTAGAAGGCTTTATCGGTGATTACAATAAAATGTATACCACCAGTTTTACCACCAAAGATTCCAAACAATTTGAGAATTACTTCAAGGATATAAGCAAGCGTTTAAAAGAGCGGGAGAAAAATACCTTTAATGATGAAAGAGACCGCTTAGATATTGTTTTAGTGGTCAATATGCTCCTTACTGGTTTTGATGCTAAAAAAGTAAACACTTTATATGTAGATAAAAATTTAAAACAACACGGCTTAATCCAAGCTTTCTCAAGAACCAACAGAATTTTAAATGAGCAAAAGTCGCAAGGAAATATCTTAGCTTTTAGAAATCTAAAAAAATCTACCGACGATGCCATTACTTTGTTTTCAAATAAAGAAGCAATAGAGACGGTGATCATGCCTCCATATGAGGCTATTGCAGAACGTTTTGATGAAGCATTAGAAAATTTAAGAGCGATTACGCCTGACGTCCAAAGTGTAGCGACGCTTCCAAGTGAAATAGAAAAGGCTCAATTTGTAAAAGCATTCCGAAGATTGATTAGAGCCATTAATGCATTACAAACGTTTACAGATTTTGATTGGGATGATTTAGATATTGACGAACAAGAGTTTTTAAATTATAGGAGTGCATATCTAGATCTTTACGATAGTATCAAACATGAGACCGTAAAACAAAAGACTTCCATCCTCGAGGATATTGATTTTGAATTGGAATTGATTCATCGCGATGTGATTAATGTAGCCTATATCATAAAGCTGCTAGCCAACCTAAAAGATGCCAAAGCATCAGAAGTCCAAGCACAGAAAAAAGCCATTATAGATTTACTAGGTGGTGATATCATGTACCGCAGCAAACGTGAGTTGATAGAAAAATTCATCGAAGAAAATTTACCCCACATCAATGACGTAGACGCCATTGAAGACGAATTTGAACAATATTGGTCAGACCAAAAAGTATTGGCCCTGCATAAGATATGCGAAGAGGAGTCTTTAGATAAAGCTCAATTTAGAAATCTGATCAATTTGTATATTAGTAACGGTCAAGAACCAATAAAGGATGACATCTATAAGTGTTTGGCGAATAGACCTAGTATTTTGCAGGCACGGAGTATTGCGGAGCGGATTATTGCGAAGATGCAGGAGTTTGTAGAGGTGTTTGTGAAGGGGATGGTGGCGTAAGCAATTAAAAAATTAAATTTGACGTAATCAAAAAATCAAGCAATCATGCAAATCCTACAAATCAAGGTTCAGACAATGGAAGTAAACTGTCTGCAATGCGGAAACTATCTGCACCCTGAAAATTGTCTGAACCATGATTTTCTTGATTAAAGGATTCCATGATTAAAAAGTAATAGAAAATTATAATAAGAAAACCAAGCTCAATAGTTAACGTAAACTACAACACATCACGTAATCAAAAAATCAAGCAATCACGCAAATCCTACAAATCAAGGTTCAGACCATAGAGGTAAATTGTCAACATTACGAAAATTATCTGTACTATGATAATTGTCTGAACCATGATTTTCTTGATTAAAGGATTCCATGATTAAAAAGTAATAGAAAATTGCAATGAGAGAACCAAGTTCAATAGTTAATATAATACACCACATCACACGTAGTCAAAAAATCAAGTAATCAAGTAAATCCTTCTAATCAAGGTTCAGACAATAGATGCAATGATTAGATTTATAAAATCTCCGTTAACTAATACCCCTGAAGCGCAGCTTCCCACAATTCCTATTATTACCCACAACCCGTCTTAAGTCTCAAGTCTTTTGTCTTAAGTCTCTCCAAACCAACACACACCCTACAAATCAAAAAGCGCATCTTATTAAAAAACGACAAGGCAATATTTTATTATATCAATTGTTGTAGTTTTGTACAGCCATAAATCGTACGCTTAAATAATAGGAACAATTACAATCACTCAAAACTAAAGAAATGTCAAAAAGCATAGATAAGATTAAAAATTACAACCAAATCACTTTAGCAGTAGCAGGAACACTTGGCGTCCTTTTCCTAATCTTTGCCGCTTTCTTCGTATTGCAAGAAATATCTAGACCGTTTTTTACTCCAAAGAATAACGATAATCAAGGTATCCTTGCTATCGAAGAAACAGATCAACTCAATAAAGATAGCTTGAGGAAACAAATCATTTCATTCACGGGCCTTCAAGTCATTGATTCGATTAATCAACTTTCTGTAATTCCTGTGACACAGGCTAATCTGCTTGTTGCGGAAAGAGATAGCAGATCATTTGGATTGATGGATTCAAAATTTTCGGGTAGGTCATATGAAAGATCCTATCGGAATGTTTATAATAATTTAGTCCTGCACGAATATTTAAATAACCAGTCACAGATTATTTTTGAGGATAGAATAAGTTTTGAAAATTTCATAATGCATGAAGACGAGCAAAATAAATTTATAGTGATTCCAGCTTGTAAGGTAGATTCAAATAAGGATGGTTATCTAAATGAAAATGATCTCCAGGAATTATTTATATTCGATCTACAAAATAGACAATTGCATAAAATAGAATCAAATGAGCATTACACTACCTTAAAGGTTTTTCAACCACATCAATCAACTGACTTAGTCGCCTATTTTGGTATTGATAGGAATGACAATGGAAGCTACGACAAGACTCGAGAACCCATGATATTTTATAGAGTTAATTTGGAGACTATGATGATAGAGGAGTATGTGAGTAAGGAACAGATTCAGGAGCTGCAGTTTTTGTTGGAGGGGAAGGGGTAAGGTTTCGATTTTTCTTAGGTCAACTTTAGTGGTTGTAAGGGCTTACCAATCCTTCCGAAGGCTCTAGGCTTAGCAATCCTATTCTTGTATTGCAGAATAAATGCAATGATCTCATTTATAAAATGTCCCATAACCAATGCCCCAGAAGCGCAGATTACCAAAATGCGTAAAATTTCCACATCGCGTCTTAAGTCTTGAGTCTTTTGTCTAATGTCTCAGCTTTTCGCCTGCCAGCGGGGCCTTCATTTTTTTTGTTGGCCCAAAAAAAACGAAGCAAAAAAAAGGGCCTAAACTGGACAAACTCGCCGTGGCTTTTTAGCCATTGCTTGGCATCTTACTCACCAGTATTTCATACTACGCTTTTCTCCCCGCGACGGCCGCGCCCCAAGCGCCACGAAAAAGCTATAACAGTTTGCTCAGACAGTGCCCAGTTTTTACAAGAACTTAGCATTAGATTCCTCTCAAATATCAGCAGCCCGCTGCGGGCTGACCACTTTTACATTTTAAATTTAAGATTTTACATTTCTTAGGTTTGGAGATTGTGGTTTTCTCAAATAAAATTCTGTACACTAATCGGTTATATTCTTCCCAACGCCAAGCATGAAAACAGACTTCCACCCGAAGGTCTTTGACCTCTCGGGCTTACGCCCAGAAGCTAAGCATGAAAAAAATCAAGCAATCAAGCAAATCCTACAAATCAAGGTTCAGACAATGGAGGTAAACTGTCTGCAATACGGAAATTATCTTCACCATGGAAATTGTCTGAACCATGATTTTCTTGATTAAAGGATTCCATGATTAAAAAGTAATAGAAAATTACAATAGGGTAACCCAGCTCAATAGTTAACATAAACTACAACACATCACGTAATCAAAAAATCAAGCAAGAAGCAGACCTGCCCGAACCTCAGATTATAGAGAAGAATGGAGGGATTGAGCTTACGTTATTTTCGGAGGATCCTTCGGAGAAGCTTCGTACAAGCTTCGTAGAGCTTTCGGAGATGATAACTAAAGATCCAGAAAGGAACATGGAGATTTTAGTCAATGAATACAGTACTTTCATTGACTATGTTGCCTTAGAAACTGATATGATTTCGGAGAAGCTTCGGAGTACCTTCGGAGTAACTTCGGACGATTTTCGGAGAAATTTCGGAGATAATAAAGCTTTGTTATTATTCTTATTAGCAATAGATCCCAAACTATCCGCTGTTAAAGTCGCTAAGAGAATTGGGGTAAGTGACCGAACCATTGAGAATTATATTTCTGACCTAAAAGGGAAGTACTTAGATAGAATTGGTTCAGACAAAGATGGATACTGGAAAATCACTATTGTATGAACGAAGAACAAACGAAATATGACTATATAAATCCTGCTTTGCGAAAAGTAGGTTGGGGAGAGATCGAAGGCAGTCGTATTCGTTTGGAATTTCCTATAACCAAAGGTCGTATTGTGGGCCATCTGCCCAATGGAGAAAATCGAAGAACCACTGTTATTAAAGCGGACTATGTTCTTGAATACAAAAATAGAAGAATTGGCGTTATAGAAGCCAAAGCGAGAGATGTTCATTACACTCAAGGTGTTGGTCAAGCCAAAGATTATGCCGAGCGCCTAAATATAAGATACACCTATTCTACCAATGGACTCCAAATCTATGGAATGGATATGGAAGAAGGAACGGAAGGAGATGTGGATCGTTTTCCTACTCCTGAAATTTTATATTGAGAATAACAAGTTGAAATTTACTATTGAGGGTTAAATCCTTCCCAAGGCCAAGCATGAAAACAGACTTCCACCCGAAGGTCTCTGACCTCTCGGGCAACCCTAAAAGCCAAGCATGAAAACCAGATTCCCGCTTCTGTATATTATAGTTATTATTATTTTTTCCAGCTATTTACTGGATAAAACCATAATTATAATAATTATTATCTATATTTGTTATGTATATTATTTAATAATCCAGAAAAAAGCTGGAATAGTGAATAAAATTAATAATAAAAATAAATTTCTACAATACCTGAATGATCAAAACTTGGAGGTATTCACTTTGGATCAAGTTCTTCGCTACTTTAATGGTCTATCCAAGGCAGATTACGAGTTTGTAGAAGATCTAGCCCGTAAAGGAACTTTGACCCGCTTGATGAGAGGACTTTACACCGTTAATCCTAGAGTAGATCTCGATCACCGGCATATGCCAAATTGGCATAAAGTAGCAGCAGCTATGGCCTATCCACGGGATTATTATATTGGGTACTATAGTGCTCTACAGCTCCATGAGTTAATCACTCAGCCAGCCTTGCGAGAATATCTTGTTATGACTGAACAAGTCAGCCCGAAGGTGAGGAAGATTTTGGATGTACCTTTTGAAATGATTTGTCTAAAACAAGATCGCTTTTTTGGGTATAAGAAAACTTGGATCAATGATCATGATAAGGTGTATTGTAGTGATCTAGAGAAGACTATTATTGATTGCCTTTCCAAACCCAAATATGCTGGGGGCTTAGAAGGCATCGTCAAAGCCATTGATAAGGCAAGGCATAAAATCAAAGCCAATGTACTGATAGAGTACGCTATAAAATTCGATGCACAATCTGTAATGAAGCGATTGGGTTATGTACTTGATGGCTTGGAACTATTCCCAACGGAGCAAAACATATTGCAAGAATTAATCAGTGACGCTTATACTAAGCTGGACCCCTCTCTTAAAATTAAAGGAAAATTTCATAGAAAGTGGCGGATAGAGGATAACCTTGACATCAAAGAACTCCTTCAAACCACTCGTACATGATCAAATCAGGAGAAATACAAAAGATCGCTCATGAGCAAGGTGTGAGAGATACCCAGATAGAAAAAGACTATGTCCTCGGGTGGATACTAAAAGGCATTAGCCAAAACCCCTATCTAAAAGAGTATCTTATCTTCAAAGGTGGAACTGTTTTGAAAAAAGTATGGTTTACTGATTATCGTTTTTCAGAAGATATGGATTTCACCTTTCTAGGAGACGATTGGAGTAAGAGCAAAATAGAATCTAAGTTTCAATCCGTTTGCGAATGGATTTATGAAGAGAGTCGTATCAAAATTAATATAAGTTCGGAAGAAGGTTCAGCTGATCAGTATAGAGGCTATCTTAGCTATCAAGGTCCACTTGGCGGATCTAAAGATATAAAGCTGGACATTTCTACAAATGAGTTGATCTATTACGCAATTGAAGAAAGAATAGTTTTAGATGATTATTCCGACAAAGAACAAGACTACAGGATCAAGGTTTACTGTCTGGAAGAATCCTTAGCAGAAAAACTAAGATGTGTTTTGCAACGAAGTATACCTAGAGACATCTATGACATTTGGTATCTTACAGAAGAAGCTGGAATTGACATTGAAGAAGTAGCCTTTGGTTTTGCAGAGAAGTCAAAACATAAAGAAAAAGATCCGCTTTCATTAATAGATACTTTTCATAAGAAAGAGAAAAAATACAAGGCCAATTGGGAAACAAGTCTGGATCATCAAATAAAAAATCTGCCAGACTTTGATGGAGTTTGGAGAGGTCTGTTGGCAGAAGCCAAAAAATTAATCGCTTTATTAAAATCATAATCATGGGATTCACTTTTACATTTTGAATTTAAGATTTTATATTTATTTTATCTCAATCCGTCTTAAGTCTTGAGTCTAGTGTCTTAAGTCTTTTTTCAATACCTTCCATAGGCCAAGCATGAAAACAGACTTCCACCCGAAGGTCTCTGTGACTCTCGGGCACCCGCACGCGCAATTTCCAAAGGCATTTGAACTTAAAATAACCTATAAATGTTTACATTTTAGACCAAGATTATGGATCTTTGATATAACAGAGCCGGATTCGTACTCATAAGAACACGAATTCGGCCATTCTTTTTTAAGCACTTTGGAATACGATAAAGAAATATTAACCTTTGAACAACAGCTTGTTTTACTCGAAGAACGAGGCTTAATAATTGATAACCTACCTCAATCAGTAAACTACCTTAAAAATATTAGTTATTACCGCCTATCAGGATATTGGTGGAGTCTTCAAATATCTTCAGCCCAACACGAATTTGAAGATGGAACTACCTTTGCTGAAATAATAAATCGTTATACTTTCGACAGAAAACTAAGGTTGATCGTCTTTGATGCAATAGAGCGAATCGAAGTCTCCTTGAGAACTAGTTTAATTTATTTTCTTTCTCACGAAACTCAAGATTGGAACTGGTTTGAAGACTTTAGTCATTTTAAAAATGAAAATCATTTTGATGATATCTTAGCCACAATTGACCGTGAACTTGCTCAGTCCAATCAAATATTCATTGCGGAACATGAGAATAAGTATGGAAGAACTAAGAGGCCACCATGCTTAAAAACATTAGAAGTTGTATCGCTCGGAACACTGTCAAAAATTTATCGCAATCTTAACTCTAGACATCCAGCCAAAGCAAAAATTTCAAATTCAATAGGCTTATCAAGTGTGAGTAATGCAGAGTCATGGCTAAGGACAATTTCGAGTATTCGAAATAAAGTGGCTCATCACTCCAGGTTATGGAATGATAAACTGCCCTTCCAAATGGCATGGTTATCTAATCCAAAATCAAAATGGATTACACAACCTGACCGCCGAGGCTTACAAAGAATCTATTATTTCTTAAGTTCCATTTTATACATTTTAGAGACTGTTTCACCAGAACACAGTATAAGGACAAGATTAAAAGACTTAGTTCTTTCAAAACCAGAATCAGTTACTCTTCGATCAATGGGATTTCCAAGCAATTGGTAAGACCAAGAAATTTTGCAAGACTAACGAATAGTAGGAGTGAATGAATTTTAATCATTTGGAATTCCTATGGAGGTAAAGTTGCGGAATGTACAAAACTTAAGACCTGCTGAAAGGGTTCTCTCCACAATCCGTTTGATGTCTTGAGTCTTTTTATTTCCTAATTGAGATTTGGTATAAATAATCGAGCTAACGTTCGCCTTAGCGGGGCCTTCTTTTTTTTGCTGGCCCAAACATTAAGAAGCAAAAAAAAGGGCCTAAAACAGGGCAAACTCGCATTGGCTTTAGTGCCATTGCTTGTTACACTACTTACCAGTATTTCAGACTACGCTTTTCTCCCCGCAATGGCCGCGCCCCAAGCGCCACAAAAAGCTATATTCGTTTGCTCAGACAGTGCCCAGTTTTCCCGGGTTTGGAGATTGTGGTGTTCGCGGACTCCAAGAAGATTCTGTTCTTTCGGTTAATTCCTTCCCAACGCCAAGCATGAAAACAGACTTTTCCCCGAAGGTCTCCGGACCTCTCGGGCTTGCCCCAGCAAGCCAAGCATGAAAACACAAATTCCCGCCACGATATATTATATTTATTATGATTTTTTCCAGCTATTTACTGGATAAAACAATAATTAAAATAGATATAAGATTTTAGATTTATTGTTCACAATTCGTCTTGAGTCTTGAGTCTAATGTCTTGAGTCTTTTTATTTCCTAATTGAAATTTTGTTTTAAATAATTGAACCAGCTTTTCGCCTGCCAGCGGGGCCTTCATTTTTTTTTGCTGGCCCAAAAAAAACGAAGCAAAAAAAAGGGCCTAAACAGGGCAAACTCGCTTTGGCTTTAGTGCCATTGCTTGACACTCTACTCACCAGTATTTCATACTACGCTTTTCTCCCCGCGACGGCCGCGCCCCAAGCGCCACGAAAAAGCTATAACAGTTTGCTCAGACAGTGCCCAGTTTTTACAAGAACTTAGCATTAGATTCCTCTCAAATATCAGCAGCCCGCTGCGGGCTGACCACTTTTACATTTTAAATTTAAGATTTAAGATTTTACATTTCTTAGTTATGGGGATTGTGGTTTTCTCAAATAAGAATCTTTACACTAATCGGTTATATTCTTCCCACCGCCAAGCATGAAAACAGACTTCCACCCGAAGGTCTTTGACCTCTCGGGCTTACCCCAGAAGCCAAGCATGAAAAAAAATCAAGCAATCATGCAAATCCTAAAAATCAAGGTTCAGACAATGGAGGTAAATTGTCAGCTATACGAAAATTATCAGCACCATGAAAACTGTCTGAACCATGATTTTCTTGATTAAAGGATTCCAAGATTAAAAAGTAATAGAAAATTACAGTGAGAGAACCAAAGCAATGCTCCTAAAGCACAGCGCTCCACATTACCCATATTCTCCAAAAATGTCATAAATCTTGAGTCTTTGGGCTTAAGTCTGTTCCTTCTAAACATTGTTCTTATGATTTTTCTATTTCTCTATAATTCCTAGATCGCCAAAAAAAGCATAAGAATTAAATTCAATAAATGTTTGTATTTAAAAACAAAGTAATTAGATTTGTATCTAAATAGAAACATTATGAGGTCAAAAAAAGCAGTTTTATTACCAAAAGAGAGAAAAATACTTGAAACTTTTGGTGAAAACTTAAAACTCGCTAGAAGGAGAAGGAAGTTGACTACTGAGCAGGTTGCAGAAAGAGCAAATATTGGCAGATCTACCTTATGGCATGTAGAAAAAGGAAGTGAGCATATTGGTATTGGCGTTTATCTTCAAGTATGTTCAGTGCTTGGTTTAGCAGACGATTTTAAAGGCTTGGCCGCAGAAGATATATTAGGTAGAAAACTGCAAGATGCAAAATTGATTACTAGGAAACGCATTAGGAAATAAGATGAAAGAGATTTTAGTATATGCAGATTGGTTAAGTTTAGGGAGTCCACAATTGATGGGGATATTGCGGGCAGAATTGTTGAGAGGCAAAGAAACCTTTTCTTTTTCTTATGAGCAATCTTGGTTAGCATCTGGATTTGCCCAAGAAATGGATCCAGATCTAAAACTTTTTACTGGACCGCAATACTTGAATGACAATAAACCTAATTTTGGTCTTTTCCTAGATTCTTCTCCAGATCGATGGGGGCGTACTTTGATGAAAAAAAGAGAGGCAATAAAAGCGAGAGAAGAAAAGCAAAAAGCGAAGCCTTTATTTGAATCTGATTTTCTGCTAGGAGTGAACGATGAAACCAGGATGGGGGCATTGCGTTTCAAATTGAAAAGGGAAGAAGCATTTTTGAATGATGAAGCACCTATGCCGACACCACCACTCAGTGCAATAAGAGAACTAGAGCAAGCAAGTCTTAAATATGAAGATGAGGATTTTGTTGATAACCCAAAGGCAAAAGATTGGCTAAATATTTTGATGGCTCCGGGCTCTTCTCTCGGTGGCGCAAGACCAAAAGCAAATGTTATAGATCCAAGGGGAAATCTTTGGATTGCTAAATTCCCAAGTAATCACGATGAAAGAGATAGCGGAGCATGGGAGTTTATCTGTTTTCAAATGGCTATAGAATTTGGAATTCGCATGGCGGATTGTAATGCGGAAATCTATACAAGAGATCAACATACCTTTTTGACACGCCGCTTCGATCGTGTGCGAAATGATCGAATTCATTTTGCATCTGCTATGACCCTATTGGGATATAAAGATGGATATGATCATGCGCAAGGTGGATCATACTTAGAGCTTATAGCATTGATTGAGCAATATGGAGCAGATCCAACTGAAGATATTAGAGCGCTATGGAAAAGGATCGTCTTCTCCGTAGCTGTTAGCAATACAGATGATCATCTGCGAAATCATGGTTTTGTACTTTCTCCGAAACAAGGCTGGAAGTTAAGTCCTGCATATGATATAAATCCTACTCCTGATGGCCAAGGCTTGAGCCTGAATATAGATGAAAATGATAATAGTTTAAGTTTTGATCTTTGTATGGATGTTCATTCCTACTTTAGGTGGAAAGAAGAGGAGGCATTAAAAGAAATTATGAAAATAAATGAGATTCGTAATTCCTGGGAAAGAAAAGCTAAATCAATGAAATTAAAAAGAAATGAAATTGAATTAGTTAGACCAGCTTTTGAGAAAGTAGTTTGAGATTTAAGTGTGCTATTGGTTTAGTTTAATTCACTTTACTATTTGAATCAAGTGTTCCTGAAGCGCCTAACAATCCTCATCCTTCCCACAATCCTAATCAAGGTAATCATATAATCAAGTAAATCAAGGTTCAGACAATGGATGCAATGATTAGATTTATAAAATCTCCCATAACCAATTCTCCTGAAGCGCAGCTTCCCAAAATGCTTAATATTTCCACAACGCGTCTTGAGTCTTTTGTCTAATGTCTCAGCTTTTCGCCTGCCAGCGGGGCCTTCATTTTTTTTGTCGGCCCAAAAAAACCGAAGCAAAAAAAAGGGCCTTCTTTTCTGTTATGTCCTTTTATGCTGCGCAAAAAGAACCGACAGAAAAGGGGCTTTGTTGAGATACAATTTATTTGTCTTAAACATGGTAAAGGCGGAATGATATTTTTTCAACTGAACTTTTACATACTGAATTTATTTTTAATAATCTTGAAATGCAGCGCACCACAATGCAAAACCAAAAAAAATCCGTCTTGAGTCTTGAGTCTTGAGTCTTATGTCTTATGTCTTTTTATTTCATGCTACGCTTTTCTCCCCGCTTATGCCGCGCCCCAGACGCTACGAAAAGCTATATCGGAGAGCTCAGACAGTGCCCAGTTTTCTCAGGTTTGGAGCTTGATGTGTTCGCGGACTTAAAACCCGCTGGCGCGGGTTGCTCACTATTAAATTTTCACTATTAAATTTTCAATTTTACATTTCTAAAGTTTGTAGATTGTGGTTTTCTCCAAGAAGATTCTGTTCTTTCGGTTAAATGCTTCCCAACGCCAAGCATGAAAACAGACTTTTCCCCGAAGGTCTCCGTACCTCTCGGGCTTGCCCCAGCAAGCCAAGCATGAAAACCAAATTCCCGCTACGATATATTATATTTATTATGATTTTTTCCAGCTATTTACTGGATAAAACAATAATTAAAATAGATATAAGATTTTAGATTTATTGTTCACAATTCGTCTTGAGTCTAATGTCTTAAGTCTTTTACTTTCTGATTTAGATTTGGTTTAAATAATTGATTTTACGTTCGCCTGCCAGCGGGGCCTTCATTTTTTTTGTTGGCCCAAAAAAAACGAAGCAAAAAAAAGGGCCTAAACAGGGCAAACTCGCTTTGGCTTTAGTGCTATTGCTTGGCGCATTACTTACCAGTTTTTCATGCTACGCTTTTCTCCCCGCTTATGCCGCGCCCCAGACGCTACGAAAAGCTATATTGGAGAGCTCAGACAGTGCCCAGTTTTTACAAGAACTTAGCATTGTATTCCTTTCAAATATCAGCAGCCCGCTGCGGGCTGACCAATTTTACATTTTGAATTTAGGATTTAAGATTTTACATTTCTTAGTTATAGGGATTGTGGTTTTCTCAAATAAGATTCTGTACACTAATCGGTTATATTCTTCCCACCGCCAAGCATGAAAACAGACTTCCACCCGAAGGTCTTTGACCTCTCGGGCTTACCCCCAGAAACCAAGCATGAAAAAAAATCAAGCAATCATGCAAATCCTAAAAATCATGGTTCAGACCATGGAGGTAAATTGTCTGCCATACGAAAACTATCCGCACCAGAAAAATTGTCTGAACCATGATTTTCTTGATTAGAGGATTCCATGATTAAAAAGTAATAGAAAATTGCAATGAGAGAACCATCATTGAGTTGTAATTAAAGATTACGGTATTCGCAAGCATAAAGGCCCGCATAAGAGTTTGGAGATTGCTGTTTTCTTTAAGAACGATTCTTTACAGCATTCTGTCAAATACGCTCCCAACGCCAAGCATGAAAACAGACTTCCACCCGAAGGTCTTTGACCTCTCGGGCTTACCCCCAGAAGCCAAGCATGAAAAAAATCAAGTAATCAAGTAAATCCTACAAATCAAGGTTCAGACCATAGAGGTAAATTGTCTGCCATACGAAAACTATCCGCACCATAAAAATTGTCTGAACCATGATTTTCTTGATTAAAGGATTCCATGATTAAAAAGTAATAGAAAATTGCAATGAGAGAATCAACAATTGAGTTGTAAATGAATAATACGGTTTTCGCAAAACTAAAGGCCCGCATAAGAGTTTGGAGATTGCTGTTTTCTTTAAGAACGATTCTTTACAGCATTCTCTCAAATACGCTCCCAACGCCAAGCATGAAAACAGACTTCCACCCGAAGGTCTTTGACCTCTCGGGCTTGCCCCCAGAAACCAAGCATGAAAACCAGATTTTTATATCAATAATCATAATTGCCATAATTTAAAATTATAAAAACCTCCCTCTCTTCCAAAGAGAGGGGAAGAGAGTGAGTTGAAACCAGACGCGGTTCTTAATATAACCGAAAGTCCCATGCCACACAAATTTAACTGTCATAATTCATTTCAAAATTTGTTTACCACCAATGAATCTCTATCTTTAATCTAACCCTGAAATTAAATTACCGTTTTATCCCATAACACAAAAACGCAAAAACAATTTCTAAAACTAATTGCAATAATGAAAATGAAAAAGCCAATAATGAAATATTTCCTACAAGCAGTCCTCGTTGTATTCAGTGTCGTCCTTGGTTTATATTTAAGTGAAAGAATTGAAGATCGAAAAAATGAAAAGAACGCAAACAAGCTATTATCAAAAATTAAATCAGAGCTAAATAAGAATAAAGAATTATTAGATCTTTGGGTTCCCTATCATAGAGAAGTAATTAATCGTGTAGACAGCCTTTCAAAAAATGAAAAATTTATTAAAAATTTCATCAATGATAAATCAGCCATCTACAAAGCTTTCAGCAAAGGAACTTTAATGAGTGATATGCCCTCCAATGATGCTTGGGATATCGCCAAGTCACATCCTTTAATTGTAAATATTGATTATGACATATTACTTAGCTTATCTAAAGTATTCAATCAACAAAAGTTTACTTACGAACCGCTATCAAAACTGATCGACTTAATGTTGACAACTGAGTTTAACGCCGCGGAGACAGCCAAATCAAACTTACAATTATTTAAAGGAAAGTTAGGAGATATTTATAATCGAGAACTGCAATTGATCAATTACTATAATGAAGCGGATAAGGTTTTAGGTTTTCAAGAGAAATAGGAGACAATTTACGCTTCCTGATTCAGGATTATTATTTAAATCAAATTACAATGATAGTAGAAAATGTTAAATACAATATTGCAAATTCCTGTAATAGTGATATTGAAATATATAGTGATGGAAAAGATACTGCTTTCCACAATCCATCTGACGTCTTAGGTCTGACGTCTGACGTCCAATATTATTTTCCCCAAATTTTGTCCCTACCCAAATTTCCATTAAATTGAAAGGTGTTACAAACAAAACCAACAATTCAAAAAATAACATGAAAGTACTTTTCCTAAATATATTATCCATCCTACTAATCTGCTCTTGTCAATCAAAGCCAGAAAAGGCTTCAGAAACAGAAGAAAAGAAAGTGCCGGAGGCCGAATGGATAAGCCTTTTCGATGGCAGCAGCACTGACGGATGGAGAGCTTATAATGGCGATAAGTTACCACCTCAATGGATAATCAAAGACAAAACCTTGACCTTTGATTCAGGATTAAAAGAATTGGATGTTGAACATCAAGGAGGCAGAGATATCATTTATGCGGCTGAGGAGTTCGACAACTTCGAATTATATTTAGAATGGAAAATACCTGAAGGAGGCAATAGTGGAATTTTTTATCATGTTAAAGAAGGATACGACGGGCCTCCAAGTGTGGCTCCTGAGTATCAATTGATAGATGATATAAATTATGCTAAACTACACGACTTAACTGCATACAATAAAAGTGTAGGTTTTGAAAATCCTTCCCAATTACATCCATTGCAACAAACTGCTTCCGACTATGCAATGACTGCCGCTGACCCAGCTAAAAAAGTTTTCCACCCAGCAGGTGAATGGAATACAACTAGAATTATTTTTACACCAGAAATAGCAGAACATTGGTTAAACGGAAAAAAGGTACTTTCTTTTGTGCCTTGGTCTGATGAATGGAATGCCAAAAAGAATAGCGGTAAATGGGAAGGTGCGCCAGATTATGGAAAATTTAAAACAGGTTATATTGGGCTACAAGATCATGATAGCCCATTGTGGTTTCGAAATATTAAAATTAAAAAATTGTAATTTACTCAGGCATGAACTCCTAAGCAATTCTTGATTAAGTAATTCAATTAACGCTATAATTTCAAATAATGAAAAGAAGAGACTTTATAAAAAGTACAGCAGCAATCACAGCAATAGGATTTATACCTTCCTGTGTTAATTCAGAATCAGTGAGTAATGGCCGATTAAGAACGGCGCATATTGGAGTTGGCGGAATGGGAGGAGAGGACCTAGGTTCCATTTCATCTCATGCCTTGGTTGATGTTACCGCTTTATGTGATGTAGATTCAAATAATTTAGCGGCAGCTAAGAAATTACATCCAAATGCTAAAACTTTTACTGACTATAGAGTGATGTTGAAAGAGATGGGTGGCGAAATCGATGCAGTAGTCGTTTCCACCCCTGATCATACTCATGCACCGGCGTCTATGGCGGCAATGGAAATGGGTAAACCTGTTTATTGTCAGAAGCCATTGACCCATCATATATCGGAAGCTAGAGCAATGGCGAAATTAGCCAAAGAGAAAAATTTGATTACTCAAATGGGAATCCAAGTCCATTCTTTTTATGATTATAAATTAGCTACCTTATTAATTCAATCTGGCATCATTGGAAAAGTAAATACTGTGAGAGCCTGGTCTCCGAAGAATTGGGGTTATGATGGACCTGCACCCGAAGGAAGTGACCCTATACCAGCGTCTTTAGACTGGAACTTATGGCTTGGAACTGCCAATCAAAGGCCTTACAAGAAAGACATTTATCATCCTGGGAATTGGCGTAAATTAGTGGACTTCGGTTGTGGAACTTTCGGTGATATGGGCGTGCATATTTTTGATACTCCTTATAACGCCTTAGCGCTAGATGTTCCTACAACCATTGTTAATAATTGCAGACCACCGAATGGATTTGGTTATCCAGAGAAAAATTTAGTGACTTACGAATTTCCTGGAACGAAGTATACGACGGACACTTTGAAATGGATTTGGTATGATGGTCCGGGAGCGCCACAGATCCATGAAGATTTAAAACTTCCAAATGACGAAGCATTGCACGATCAAGGCGCCATGTTTATGGGTGAAAAAGGTAGATTGTACTTGCCTCATTTTATGGAATTGCCCAAGTTAATAGTGGATGGAAAATACCAAACCTTAGATTTGTCAGGAGTAGATAAAGTATATCAAGAAGCTCCAGCTGAAAGAGATTATGCAGAAGAAGCAAAACTCCATTATCATCAATTTGTCGACGCCTGTTTGGGTAAGGATACTTGTACTGCACCATTTTCTTATGCATCAAGGCTTACAGAAACTATCCTTTTAGGAGTCATTGCAGGGTTCTTTCCAAATCAAACTTTACACTGGGATAATACATCGGCTCAATTCGCGGAAGCAGAAGCAAATAAGTTTTTGGATGGGCCATATAGGAAATTTTAGTAAAGAGAAACCAAAGCAAAAAAACGGTCAAGAATAAACTTAATTTTAAAATTGCATAATTACCTAAACCGATAAATACATAAAAAGTTTTTTAGCATCGTTTTTAGACGATACAATGATTTAATTGACTTCCGTGGTGCGTTTGAAAATAGACCATTATAATTATTGAAGAGTATCTAAAAACTCGGAATTTTAAACTATTCAGTCACCGGTATTATTTGAAGCATCCCTAATTTTGAATGACCATGGCCAAACTAAAATCAATAGCTTTTTAATCATTTTAGTGTCTCCAATTTATTTGCTTTTCCTACATTAATCTTTTTTTGCAGAAAAAAAGATTATGGACAAGAAAATTAAATGGCACAAAGTATTAGATGAATGGGGCCACTTCCGGTGAATCCTGATTTTACAGCTTATGCGAAAAGTTTTGGAGGATTTGGAATTACAGTGAGTAAAAAACAAGAGTTGGAAAAAGCAATGCAAGCACTTTTAGATCATCAAGGACCTGGACTGTTAGAAGTGAAGGCTGATGCAAAATTGATTTAAATAATCAGGTTTAGGTTAATGTTGATTTCTAATTAAAATTATCGCGATTGCATTTTTGTTTTGAAAAGAAAAAGCAACTTTTATGAATGTAATCCAATGCACCAATTAGACTGAATATTAGTTAGATCTTCATCTCGGGAATATCTCCCTCAACTATCAGATCTCCCGCAGTAGCTGCTTTAATCTCCTCCACACTTACACCAGGAGCTCTTTCTAATAGATTGAATTTTCCATCAATCACATCCAAAACAGCTAAATTGGTTACCACTTTTTTGACACAATTGACACCAGTTAAGGGAAGGCTACAGGCAGGTAATAATTTTGATGCTCCTGCTCGATTGGTATGCATCATGGCTACAATAATATTATCAGCAGAGGCTACCAAGTCCATTGCGCCACCCATTCCTTTTACCATTTTTCCTGGAATCTTCCAGTTGGCAATGTCTCCATTTTGGGAAACTTCCATTGCTCCTAAAACGGTCAATTGTATGTGTTGTCCGCGAATCATTGCAAAGCTAGTGGCAGAATCGAAAATGCATGCGCCTTTCATTGCGGTAATGGTTTGCTTTCCAGCATTAATCCAATCTGCATCCTCTTCTCCTTCGTAGGGAAAAGGACCCATTCCAAGAATACCGTTTTCAGATTGGAATTCTACACTAATCCCATCGGGAACGTAATTAGCGATCAGGGTAGGGATACCAATTCCTAAATTGACGTACCAACCATCTTTTAGTTCTTGGGCAATTCTTTTCGCAATTCCTGCTTTATCTAGCATACTATTATATTTTGACAATTGGATTTAAACCAAAAGTTTAATTTTTAATTTTATTTACTTCTAACCGTTCTTTGTTCAATTCGCTTTTCGTAATTCGATCCTTGTATTATCCGCTGAACAAATATGCCAGGGGTATGAATAAAGTTAGGGTCTAATTCGCCTGGTTCAACCAACTCTTCTACTTCAGCAATGGTGATCGTACCCGCCATTGCCATTAATGGGTTGAAATTTCTAGCCGTACCTTTGAAGATTAAATTTCCGTTTGAGTCTCCTTTCCAGGCTTTCACTAAAGCAAAATCTGCGGTCAAGGCAGTTTCTAGAATATGTGGTTTACCATTATAATCTCGTACTTCCTTTCCTTCTGCAACTTCAGTTCCAAATCCTGCTGGTGTGAAAAAGGCAGGTATTCCTGCTCCACCAGCTCTACATCTTTCTGCTAGAGAACCCTGAGGAATAAGATCTACATCCAATTCTCCACTAAGCATTTGTCGCTCAAATTCATCATTTTCTCCTACATAGGAAGAAATCATCTTTTTTATTTGTTTACCTTGTAAAAGTAGACCTAATCCAAAATCGTCTACGCCTGCATTATTAGAAATGCAGGTTAAACCAGTCACTCCAAGTTTTACCAAAGCAGCTATACAATTTTCGGGTATTCCACATAATCCAAAGCCGCCAACCATCAAGGTCATGTCATTTTTTAACCCTGAAAGGGCTTCCTCCGCTGAGCTATATACTTTGTTCATAATTCCTTTGTTTTAAGTCTGCACAATATAAAATAAATGCATGAATTATTCAGAAGGCTTCTAAAATCATAAATTGAAAGTCATTCTTTTACCGGACTCAAGAAAGTTCTGTTTCTCGAAATGCTGAGTGTAATTTCATAGGTGCGAAGCTTTTCGAAATGCCCAATATTTATTTAAATCCGTTTTAAGTCTTGGGTCTTAAGTCCTATCTCTTAATTTTAATATCAATTATTAAAAGTATTTTTTCGCTTACTGTGATCATAATAGTCAGGAGCCTTCTTCTTTACCCATTTTACGAACTTTTGAATATCTGGATGAGTTAATAATGCGTCAATAGTGTTATATTGATCTGCCAATTCCTTATTTGTAAATACAGAATGAATTTTATCATGACAAATTTTATGTAAAACCACAACATCATCTGATTTCCCTCCTTTAGATTTTGGATGCAAGTGATGCTTGTTGCCATTTTTATTCCGACCAATCGGTCTTTTACAGAGCGGACATATTGCTAGATTAGCGGCTTCTTCCTTCATCTCCATTTATTTTAGAGGATCCACTTCTACTCCATAAAGTGCATAAGTTTGAGCCATTCGCTTTAAGATTTTGTTGCGTAGGCGTTTTGGCGAAAGTACTTCAATGATTTCGCCTCTACCTAATATTTCACGTTCCAATTCATAATTCCAAATCACATCTAGGCTAAAAATCACCCATTCTCCTTCGTCTTTTAATATTGCTTGGCTTGCATGGATAGGCTTGGTAATTATATATTGAATCTGTGATTTTAAGATGCGCATTACAATATTTCTTGGTCGATGTCGCATATTTTTGGAAACACCTATTACATCATTGAAATAATTTTCAATATTTACAATAGGCCTAATAAAATTGTTAGGCTCAAGCGGGGTAATGGATTTAATTCTATCCAATGCTAAAACAATAATGTGCTCTGCCTTTTCTCGTGCTCCTAAAATAAACCATCGATTATTGTATTCCTTCAGCAAATACGGATGTAATTCAATGTCCCGTGCTATCTTAGCTTTGAAGGATTGATAGGAGAGGATGACCGCTTGTCTTTCTCTAGTGGCTTTATGCATCGGCTCAATAAATTCCAATCCTTTGTAAGCTTCATTTTTGTAAAAGTCAATGTAAGATCTCCCTTCATTTTTTTGTCGTATTACTTTGTCTTCCAACCGAGTAAGCATTTCGGATAAATCATTGAAATAGGAAAAACCCTTGAATTGACGTAAGATCGAAAGTACATCAGTTATGGTTTCCAATTCATGATCTGCTAATGCAGATTTTGTAATGCTATATCCTTTATCCTCATAGGTGTAATGTTTTCTCTCCAATACAATGATCGGCGCATTATAACCAAGCGTATCGGATCGCATATTTTCAATATCCAATTGTATCGTTCTCTTGCTAACTCCCGATTCAATCCCTTCATATTCATACAAAGCATCCGAAACTTCATCAATCAAATCTTCTAAGGTCCATTTCCTAAATCTATTTTGAAGACAACGATCGATCGTTTTATATCGAAGTAAGGCCATTTTGTTCGCGGGCATTTAATTGGTGTTTTATTGTTTTTGTAAATATAGGAAATTGTGCGCATTATATTTGCGTAGGCGCCACGCGTAAGACTTCTAAAAGTTCCTTCGGAACTTTGATGTAAGTATTTTGGAGCTTGGTTATTATGGCCAGGAGTTTTGAACTCGGAACTTGGAATTATCTGTTACTACGCATATATATTGCGTAGCTCCACCTCATCTTAGCGTTATTATTAAAAATAACTAAATTTAATTGTGTTTTCAAGAAATCAAATAGCAGATCATATTACAGCAGGATGGTTGAGAGTTCAAAAACATCCTACTGCATCATTGTACATCTATAATTATACAGCAGCTGCGCAGTATGAAGGAAAGTGGGATGAAATAACCTTAGCTTGTAGAGGGCTAATCTTAAATGATCAATTAAATATTATCGCACGACCTTTTGCAAAATTCTTTAATTTAGGTGAAAGAGAGGAGGAGGTGATTCCTAATGAAACTTTTGAGGTTTATGAAAAGATGGATGGTTCATTGGGAATCTTATATTGGTTGAATGAAAAGCCTTACATCGCAACTCGAGGATCTTTTAATAGTGAACAAGCGTTGTTTGCTACTGACTTATTGCATAATAAATATGCTGGAGCAATAGAACATTTGGATAAAAATAAAACCTATCTGTTTGAAATTATTTATCCAGAAAATCGCATTGTTTTGGATTATGGAGATCGTAAGGAATTAGTATTGTTAGCCATAGTTGATAATGCAAGCGGGAAAGAGTTGCCTTTAGTGGAGATCGGATTTCCATTAGTGCCAAAGTATGATGGGTTGACTGATATTAGGAGTTTGAAAGCAATGGAAGAAGATAATAAAGAAGGCTTTGTCATTAAGTTTAAATCTGATTTAAGAATTAAAGTGAAATTTGAAGAATATTTAAGAATACATAGAATTGTGACGAATGTTTCTAATTTAAATATTTGGGCAGCATTAAAAGCAGGAGAGGATTTGAAAGAATTGATGGAGCGCGTTCCCGATGAATTTTATAATTGGATAAAAGCAACCATCGCAGATTTTAAAAATAAATTTGAGGAAATTGAAGTCATTTGCACAAATGATTTTAAAATATTAGAATCAAGAAAAGAAACTGCTGCATATTTTCAAACTTGCAGATATCCAGCAGTATTATTTAAAATGTTAGATGGTAAAAATTATAATGATGTCATCTGGAAATTTTTAAGGCCTGTTTATTCAAGACCTTATTTCAAAAATGAAGAAGGAAATTAGAAAATGAAAAAAGTAATAATAATGAAAGGCTTGCCAGGAAGTGGAAAATCTACTTATGCAAGAAAGTTATTGAATGAGTTTCCTAATGCTTATAAAAGAATCAATAGAGATGAATTACGTGCCATGTTTGACGATGGTAAGGTGAGTAGAGGAAATGAGAAATTTGTAAAACAAGTAAGAGACTTGTTAATAATGAAGGCACTGGAAAGTGGTAAACACGTCATTGTCGATGATTTGAACTTGTCACCAAAAAATGAAAATCGTATTCAGCAATTGGTAAATGAGTATAAATCTAAATCTGGCGAAGAAGTGAAGATTGAAATTCATGAAATGGAAACTTCTATGCTAGAGTCAATGAGAAGAGATGCTCAACGAGAAAAGCCTGTTGGTAAAAATGTGATTCGAAAATTAGCAAGACAATTTGAAAAAGAAGGACATAGATATAGAACACAAGATGAATCATTGCCAAAAGCTATTCTCTGTGACTTGGATGGCACGCTTGCAATATTGAATGGTAGAGACCCATTCATTGCTAAGGATTGTTTTAATGATGAATTAAATAAACCAGTAGCAGACTTGGTAAAGTTGAAAGCAGCTACGGGTTCTAAGATTTTATTGTTCTCAGGCAGATTAGATACTTATAAAGTGGAGACTATGCAATGGTTGGAGAAATATGAAATTCCATATGATGATTTGAGAATGCGTAAAGCCGGGGATCAAAGAAAAGATAGTATTGTTAAAAAAGAATTCTTTGAAGAACTAGCCGGTGGAAAGTACTATGTTGAATTTGTATTAGATGATAGAAATCAAGTGGTCGATTTATGGAGAGATGAATTGCATTTGCCTTGCTTCCAAGTTTACTATGGAGATTTTTGAAAATTTCAGGATGCGCATTTTATAGATCTGAAAAGCTCATATGATGGGCATCTTATTTTTTAAATCCATCATTGTCTAATTATTAATTTTTGAGAGTTTATTCATATTAATGGGTAGTTGCTTTTTTTACTTCGCCATAAGTGCTAAACTTTATGAGTAATGATAAAATTAAGATTCAGTAATAAAATCATAGATGGCATGGAATTTAATATCTTTAATCATGCCTTCCGAAATAAAATATGAAACGGATAGATTAATCCTCAGGCCTGCCAATCTTTCAGATGCTGTATTCATTCTTGAATTACTGAACACTCCAAAATGGTTGGAAAATATCGGAGATAGAAATGTCCGAAACTTAGACCAAGCAGCAGCTTACATTTCTGAAAAAATAATGCCTCAACAAGAAAAATTAGGGTATTCAAATTACATCGTAATACGCAAATCAGACCAAGCTAAAATGGGCACTTGTGGAATTTATGATCGCGATGGTTTAGAAGGGGTAGACATTGGATTTGCTTTTCTCCCTGCATATGAAGGCCAAGGTTATGCGTATGAAGGCGCCAAAAAATTTTTACACTTAGCCTTCACAGAGTTTAAAATTGACAAGATTTCAGCCATTACCACAAAACCCAATGTAAGCTCCCAAAAGTTGATCGAAAAGCTAGGCCTTAAGTTTATTAAGTACACGTTTATCCCAAATGACCCGGAGGAACTTTTGTATTATGAAATTCAATGCGGACGGGGGCAATGCGGCTGACGCCGCGCAATGCGGCTTCGCCGCGCAATACCGCTTCGCGGTGCAATACCGCTTCGCGGTGCAATACCGCTTCGCGGTGCAATACCGCTTCGCGGTGCAAAGTGGCTTCGCCACGCAAAACGGCTTCGCCGTGCAAATTTCCTCCTAAACTTATAAACTCCGAAAAATTTCTAAACTTCTAAACCTGTTTGCCGATAGGCAAACTCCTAAACTTCTAAACCTGATTGCCGATAGGCAAACTCCTAAACTCCTAAACTCCTAAACTTCTTCACGTGTCACAAGTCACCTCATCCCATTCTTGATCCAACTTGCTAATCAGCCAGTTCAGCGCATAAAGCCGTTCATAAACAACACCTGGATTAACCGCTGTCATTTCTTCTCCTTTAATTCTCGCATCAACACAAGCCCAATACATGCGATAATATAAATCAGCTGCATCTAATATTTCTTCCTTTGATCGTATGGTACTAAAATCATCGATATATTCATTTGGATTTCGGGTTTGGTAAATAGGATAACTTTCAGGAGGAATAGTCTTTAAATCGCATAATTGATTTGGAAAAGGTAAATCATCGGTCAATTGCAATGCCCAAAGTAATGTCCAAATTCCTTCGCATTTCCATGTTTCAACACTTTTTAACTCATCAGTAGGGTTGGTAAGTAATGCTTTTTCTTTGGGAGTGGCCACATCCATGAGTTCAAATTTTTTCAAAAAATTAAGCCCTTGGTCACCTGAAATTGAATTAAAGGCAACATAGTTAGTAATGGCTAAGACCGTTAATCTAATCGCTATTTCTTTCGGATTTCTGGTATTTACTTTATCATTGGATTCAAGTGCAGGTAAATGAGTATTTACTTTGATGTTCTTTGATTGTAAAAATGCTTCACTTTTACTTTTACGAGCAGTTTGATCGGGAGCTAAATTCTCTTGCGGTGCATCATAATAGTTAGATTTTATTTTTACATCTAAATCATCTACCTCGCAATTTCCATTAGTGTCGAGCAGTAAATTTAAATCCCGATCCAGGAAATGCTGAGTTTGAGATGTAGCCAATGGACTATCAGGTGATACAAATAGGACTGCATCTAACATAGATCCTAATTCACTTGAGAATGCAATCAGTTCATTATTCATTTTGCCATCATGTAAAATGGCAGTTTCCGAATTTAGACTTCCTATTTTTTTAACTAATAAACTTTTTACATTTTCATTCTTACTGGGAAGGCTAGTGACAAAGCCTAACATACCTTGTAAGTTTTGAGTTAATGGGGAATCTATGTTGGTAATTTGATAAGAAGGTTGTGCTCTTTCTCGATAGGAGATGGTAATGTTTTTGTCCGATTTAAAAAGTACACCCTTAATTGCTATTTGTATAATTTGGCGATCCGCATCCTTATTAACTTGGATTGAAGCTTTTGGAAAGTGTCTTTTTGCTAGAAGAAGGATGTCGTCAAATCTAAGCTCATGGCTGTAAATTGTGCAGAAATTGGTCATTACAAATTCAGTTTAGAGTTATCTAATCAGGTTTTAATTTCAATGACGTAAATATATTATATATTATTCATTACTTTGGGCTTAGATTATATTTTTGAAGCTAAATAATGAATTTTGTTTCCATAGATTTTGCGATTTTCTTACCAATTGTATTCTGTTTACATTGGGTGATCTTAAAGTTTAATTTTAAACTTCAAAATGCATTGCTTTTGGCTGCTAGCTATGTATTTTATAGTTATTGGGATTGGCGATTTTTAGGATTGATTTTTGTTAGTTCGCTAGTAGATTTCAATGTAGGACTAGCCCTAGAAAAAAACACTAATAAAAAGCAAAGAAAATGGCTCCTGATTAGCAGTTTAATTTTTAATTTAGGCCTACTAGGTTTTTTTAAATACGCTAATTTCTTCCTAGACAGTTTCGTGGACAGCTTTCAGTTTTTTGGTCAAGATATAAATGTCAATCGATTAAATATTATCTTACCGGTTGGGATTAGTTTTTACACCTTTCAGACCTTAAGTTATACGATTGATATTTATCGGAAAAAGATAAAAGCAAGCCATGATCCTATTGCATTTTTTGCTTTTGTTAGCTTTTTTCCACAGTTAGTGGCTGGTCCAATTGAAAGAGCATCTAACTTGCTTCCACAGTTTTCACGAAAACGAAATTTTGATTATTTAAATGCAGTTGATGGATTGCGGCAAATATTATGGGGTTTATTTAAAAAAGTAGTAATAGCAGATAATTGTGCATTTTTTGTAGATATAATTTTTGCTAATTCTGCTGATTATTCTGGATCAGCATTGTTGCTAGGAGCTATCTTATTTAGTTTTCAAATCTATGGAGACTTTTCTGGTTATTCTGATATTGCAATTGGTACATCGCGATTATTTGGTATTAAACTGATGAAGAATTTTGCCTTCCCCTATTTCTCAAGAGACATTGCGGAATTTTGGAGAAGATGGCACATCTCTTTGTCGACTTGGTTTAGAGATTATCTATACATTCCTTTAGGTGGAAGCAGAGTAGGCAAATGGCTAAACATTAGAAATGTATTTATTGTCTTTATCGTAAGTGGATTTTGGCACGGTGCCAACTGGACATTTGTGTTCTGGGGTGGCTTGAATGCGCTTTATTTCTTACCTTTGCTATTACTCAAAAAGAATAGGAATCATACGGGAGATATAGCACCGGGTCGCGCTTTACCAAGTTTGAAAGTGCTTATGCAAATTACGCTCACCTTCAGTATGACAATTTTTGCATGGATATTTTTTAGAGCAGAATCTTTAACTCATGCCTTTAATTACATTGGTGATATTTTCTCAACAACCTTATTTACCGTACCTAATGTGACTGGAAAGCAAAAGCTTGTCATACTCGGTTTGTTAATGATTGGTTTTCTTGTCATAGAATGGAAAGGGAGAAATCAGGAATATGCGATTGAAAAATTTGCACTCCAATGGTCTAGACCATTCAGATGGGTTTTTTATTATCTGCTTAGCTTTATGGTCTATTATCATAGTGGGGCAGAAGTGGACTTCATATATTTCCAATTTTAAAAATGAAGAATTTTGTAAAACATATCAACTTATTTTTTGCCATTGCAGCTATCGTCCTCTTGTTATTTGTTGCAATAGATTTTTTTAAAGTATTTAAATCCTATGAGGATGTGTATGCCGATAATTTTGTAGGATTAAATCGAGGACTTATAACCTATAGTCTTTATGAAAAAAATAAAGAGAAAACTCCTTATAATGCATTTATCCTCGGTAACTCCCGTTCTCAAGCATTTAAATGTAAAGATTGGTCAAGTCATCTCCCCGCAAAAGCGCTTCCTTTTCATTTTGATGCGAATGCAGAGAGTATTTATGGCATTGCAACTAAATTGGAATACTTGCAGGAATCAGGAGCATCCATAGACTTTGCTTTATTAGTAATCGATCAAGTATTGCTAGAAAAAACAAACGATAATCCAAGTCACTTATTCATAGGTCCTCCGGAAATTACTAAGCAATCGTACATTAGTTTTTATAGTGCTTTCCTTCGAGCCTCCTTGAATCCACAATTTATTGTAGCGTATCTGGATTACAAATTAACAAAAAAGTACAAACCTTATATGTCTAATTTAATAGTGAAGTCAAAATATCCATATACCATGGATCCAGAAACAGGAGATCTCTATTACGGCAATGATCGGGAAATTCAGGAGGATTCAGCGGCTTACTACAACGATAAAGTAGCAAGCGGTACTTTTTATAAAAGACCTATCAGGGAATTGAAGTCATTAGAAGTCACGGATTTGGAAAAGAGATATTTAAAATCCATAAGGGATGTCTTTGAATCCGCCAATACCCAATACAAAATTGTGATCTCACCGAAATTTGATCAAATACCATTAAATGATGGTCAATTGGCACTTTTGCAATCCTATTTTGGGAAAGAAAATATCTACAATTTTTCAGGCAAGAATGATCTTTCAACTCCAATTAGTAATTTCTATGAGACTAGTCATTATCGTCCAAAAGTAGCCAAATCAATAATGCAGGAAATATATTGAACTAGGTTCTGCCAATTAAAAAAAAAACACTACTTTTACAAATAGACTATGAGATTAAAAAAATAACTTTGAAATGAAATTAGCTAACTACCCTTATATAATTGTTGGGGCTGGTTTTTATGGAGCTGTAATCGCAGAAAGAATTGCCAATGACTTAAACACCAAGGTATTAATACTAGAAAAACGGAATCACATTGGTGGTAATTGTTATTCAGAAATAGATCGAGAAACGGGTATTGAATATCATAAGTATGGGACTCATATTTTTCACACCTCTAATGAACAAGTTTGGAATTACATTAATCAATTTTGTTCTTTCAATGGCTATTATCATCAAGTATTAACCACTTTTAATGATAAGGTATATCAAATGCCTGTAAACCTAGAAACGATCAACAGTTTCTATGATGTGAACTTGAAGCCATTTGAAGTAGATGCTTTTTTAGAAGAAATTCGAAAAGACGAGCATTACGAAACGCCTGCTAATTTTGAAGAACAGGCTATAAACTTTATGGGCCGTCCTTTGTATGAAGCTTTCTTTAAAGGGTATACTATAAAGCAATGGGGAAGAGATCCTAAAGAGTTGCCAGCCTCCGTATTGAAAAGATTACCTTTTAGGAAGAATTATGCTGAATCGTACTATTATTCAAAATGGCAAGGGATTCCGACCGAAGGATACACCCACATTTTTGAACAATTACTTAAATCTGATTTAATTGATGTGCAATTAGAAACTGATTTCTTTGCTATCCAAGATCAGATACCAGTAAGCACAAAAATAATTTATTCTGGTCCCATAGATCGATTGATGAATTATAAGTACGGAGATCTAGATTATAGAACTTTGGCATTTGAATTTGAAACAAAAGAAATTGAAGATTATCAAGGGACTTCTGTTATGAATTATGCAAATACAGAAGTAGCCTACACCAGAATTCATGAGCCAAAACATTTGCACCCTGAACGGGACGCGTATAGCAAAAATAAGACCTTAATTATTAAAGAATTTTCGAAAGAGGCTGATCGAGAAGAACCCTACTATCCTATAGGTGGAGAGAAAAATAAAGCAATATATGCAAAGTATTTGGAGGCCTTAAAACAAGAGCATCCAAATCTAATTGTTGGTGGTAGGTTAGGGGATTACAAGTACTATGATATGCATCACACTATTGAAAAGGCACTAGAAACCTACCAAAACCAAATTAAGGATGGATAAATTAACGGTAGTGATTCCAGTGTATAACGAGGAAGAAGTTATTGAGGAAGTGATTAATGATTGGAATGATCATTTGAAAGGTATAGATGCTAATTATAAAATAAAAATATATAATGATGGTTCTAAAGATAATACGCTTGCAAAATTACATGAGATTCAATCGAAGTTAGGCTCGCAAATCGTGATTGTAGATAAACCAAATTCTGGACATGGGCCTACTGTCCTAAAATCTTACTTAGATAGTTTGGATGCGGATTGGTTATTCCAAGTGGATTCTGATAATGAAATAGCAGCATCTTATTTTAAGGAATTTTGGAAACATAGAAATGAGGTTGACTTGGTAATTGGTAGAAGATTGGGAAGGCAAAGTCCAGCTTTCAGAAAACTGATGACTTCAGGTTCCGCTTTTTTAGTCAAAGTGCTTTATGGAGCTGGTATTCCAGATGTCAATGTCCCTTATCGTTTGATGAGAGTGAGCGCTTTTAAATCCCATATTCAGAGAATAAATAAAGATGTTTTCGTGCCCAATATAATTGTAAGTGGAATTGCTGCGAAATATAAAATGCGGATTAAAATATTAGATATTGAGTATGTTTATAGAACTACCGGTGTTTCTACCTTAGACAGCAATGTTGGTAAACTCTTAAAAATCAGTCAAAGATGCATCGCAGATGTGGTTAAATTTGTCTTCCAAAAGTAAAACCTTTCTATCGAGTAAATGGAATGCTATTCTATTGCTCTTGTTTTCGTATGCACTTTTTAGTTTAGAATTTAGTCCCGCTTTCCAAGGCTTTGGAGTTGATAAAGAAGTATTTCGGTACATGGGTATGTTGATTGCAAATGATGGTATTCCATACCTAGATGCATTCGATCACAAACCTCCAGTTATCTATCTTATTAATTATTTAGGATTTATCATTTACGACGCTGGCGGCTGGGGTGTTTTTATAATTAACAATTTAATAGGATTCTTGGCTGCACTCATGCTATTCAAGGCAGCCTCCAACATTACAAAAAGCAGATCATTCGCTTTTTTTCTCACTTTCGGATACATTGCTTTTTCAAACTTCTTTCCCTTTTTAGATATGGGAAATATGACACGACAATTGACCATGTATTTTACGGTCATGTTGCTATCGACCTATTTTTTAGAGATAGCGGATAAAACTAAATTTTTGTGTATTGGGGTCTTATCTGGACTGATATTTTTTACACAGCAAAATGAAATTTTAGCCTCCATTCCAGTTGTTGTTTATTTCTTTTTTAATAAGTCAGTAGATTTAAAAAAGGTTTTTTTAAACTTACTTTTCTTCGGGTTAGGATTAGTTGCCATAAGCTGCGGACTATTCTTAATTTTAAAATCATGGGCTAATGTTGAAGCCTTTATTGACCAAGCATTCCTATTCAATCTTAATGCTTACATTCCATCGGAAGACAATGCGGTGGTTAGATTCGCCAATTTTATAATAGCTATGTTTCGACCAAGAATGCTGCCTTTGTTAACATTATTATTACTCGCTTTCGGTTGGACAATATACAACTACAAATCCATTACAAAATTTCAATTGGTATTAATAGGTGCTTTGATATTGCAGGCTTTTTCTGGTGCTATGAGTGGACGTCATTATCCACATTATTATATGATGCTACTGCCATTCATCATGTATTTATTTCTAGTGCAGTCTACTCCTACAATATTAAGCAATAGATGGTGGCCTACCGTTTGTCTAATTGTAATATTTGGGTACTTCCTTATTAAAGGAATTTTTATGTTCAAGTTTTCCAAGTCTTATCCACTGCACAGCGAAGTCCATGAAATAGTAAAAGAGAAAACTGGAAAACGAGGACAATTCTACACCTTCGATAAAAATCACCTAGGTGTAAATACAGACTTAGAAATAATAGCACCTACAAGATGGATATATACTCAATTTGCTTATTCCAATTACGATCCTCAAGGAGAAATTTTTGATGAAATTTTAAAAGGGTTTGAAATTTACAAAACTACTTACATTCTAATACCAAATTATTTTAAGGATCAAAAAGTCAGTAATTATATTAATGCGCACTATGCTATAAAAATAGAACAGCCTGGGTTCGTTTTGTATGAGAGGAGAAAATAATGGTTAAGGTTATTTATTTGAGCATTGAGTCCGCTCACGTTTACGGTCTATGGCCTGCGGGCCTAGCGCGCAATCATTTTTTTGCCTGCGGCAAAATAAATGGGGTTGGGCTTAGCCCTCAGTTTGTCCTTGGACTCGCTACGCTCGCTCAGGATGACAATATTAGATTTATCATTCTACCCTCATTCAATACTCCTATACTTTTTTTATTATCCATTAAAAATCAATATAAACCCAAATTGCAGGATCAACAAACCATCCATCAGAAGGGCATAAAAATAGTCATGCCTTTTTGGACTAGCGCCAATAATTAGCAAACAAGTAATAATAAAGCAAATTGAATGAGCATAAACCGTATGTAAACTATAGACCGCATAGGTTTCATAATTTTGCCAAGCAAAGTAAAAATAGAGTAAACCAAAAAGGATAGCGATAATTTTAGCACTTCTAATTCCAAAAATATTTGAAATGGTTTTGATGTTACTTCTTATATCAATAAAATGATCTCTAATATCAAAAGGCAGGGTTATAAGAAGTAAGAAAAAGAATCGTTCTAATGCCATCATGATGGTGGTATAATCAATCATTCCATACCATTCTAAAGAAGGGACAATAGTGGTTAAAATGGACCAACTAAAAGCAATAATAAATAGTTTTAAAAATGGCAAGTCCCGTAGTCTTCTTCCATTACCGAATATAGGAGCAACATAGGCTATTGAAAAGATACTAGGTAATAAAATTACAATTTGGGTGAGCATTTTTAATTGCAGAAAAAAATAAGCACTTATTAAAAGTGCAATGATTCCATAAGCGAGGATATGATTACGGTAGTTGATAATGACAAGAAATCGTCCCTTATCTTCAAGCGTTTTTGTCTTATCAATACCCACTAAGCGATGAAATGCATAAAGCGAAAGTGTGGAGGCAAAAATAAAATAGCTAATCGCATCCATTGAGTAATGTCCACTCCATAAGTATTTAGTTTGGAGGGTCACCGCCAAGGCCCCAATAGCAATGAACAAATTGCTATAGACGATCAGGTTTAAAAATTTAACTAGGAGCTTCACTACTCCAAATTAACTAGAAATATTTAAAATTATGATTTTTCTTAATTTTCAATAAACTTTCATAAATCAATTTGATCACATTTTCTATATCTTTCTTGTGCGCCATTTCTACAGTAGTATGCATGTATCTCAATGGAATTGAAATTAACGCAGAAGGTACTCCACCATTTGAATAAGCAAAAGCATCTGTATCCGTTCCAGTACTTCTAGATGAAGCGGAACGTTGAAAAGGAATTTTCTTTTTCTCAGCAGCTTCAACTATAAGTTTCAATAATTTATTATGAACTGCTGGCGCAGTGCATAAAGATGGTCCCTTACCGCACTTAATATCTCCTTGAATTTTAGAATTTATCATTGGCGTGGAGGTATCATGAGTCACATCTGTTACTATAGCCACATTAGGTTTAATGGTATCAGCAATCATTTGTGCGCCTCTTAATCCAATTTCCTCTTGCACTGAATTTACAATGTATAAAGTGTAAGGTAATTTTTTCTTTTTCTCTTTCAATAAACGAGCAACTTCAGCAATGCAAAATCCTCCCATTCGATTATCAAGCGCCCTTCCAACATAATAGTTTTTAAGGTTCAAGAATTCATCTTCATAGGTAATAACGGATCCTATATGAATCCCCATATCTAATACTTCTTGCTTATTCTGAGCACCTACATCAATGAATATATTACCTAAGGTAGGGTTTAGATTTGAATTTTTACCCTTACGGGTATGAATAGCTGGCCAACCAAAAAAGCCTTTGATCATACCATCTTTAGTATGAATATTTACTCTTTTTGAAGGAGCGCAAGTATGATCTGAGCCTCCATTTCTTATCACATATATAAAGCCTTCTTCACTGATAAAATTCACGAACCAAGAAATTTCATCAGCATGACCTTCTATAACTACCTTGAAATCTTGACCTGGGTTAATTACCCCATACAGTGTTCCATAGTTATCCAAATGATATTCATCAATGTAGGGTTTAATGTAATTTAGCCACATCTTTTGACCTAGAGCTTCAAATCCAGTTGGTGATGCATTATTAAGATACTTCTCTAAAAAAGCCTCTGACTTCTTATTAATTATAGCCATAAAATTTTATTTTTTAATAAATGCATCGGACCACTTTTGTGGATCTGCATTCCATTGTTTTAACGTTAAGTATTCCTCCTCAGAGATGTATTTAGCATTCAGTGAGGTTTCAAGGAGGGTAGTATAATTTGATAATGTATTATATGGACAATTTGCTTCTGCAAAAGCATTTTTTGCCCTTTCAAACTCATAGGTGAAGATGGCAAGGACACCAACAACCTCAACACCTGTATCTCGCACCGCTTGAACAGCTTGTAATGCACTACCGCCCGTGGAAATCAAATCCTCAACTAACAAAACTTTTGATCCTTCTTCAATAATGCCTTCAATCAAATTTTGTCGACCATGCGCTTTTGCTTTTGAACGAACATAGGAGAAGGGTAGACCCAATTTTTCTGCTAAGATTAGACCGTGAGCTATACCTGCGGTCGCTACGCCACTTACATGATTGAAATGTTCAAATTGTTTTGATGTTTCTACTAATTGTTCTCCAACATAGGTTCTAACCTCAGGAAATGACAAAATCATTCTATTATCACAATAAATTGGGGAATTTAATCCCGAAGCCCAAGTAAAAGGATTTTTTGGACTTAATTTAATTGCGTTTATTTGCAATAATTTCTGAGCAACTGCTTGGTTTGTTTTATTCATATTTTTTCAACAAGTCGCAAATGTACAAAATCTACATAAATGGCACATTGCTTTTACTCATGAAATCTTCTAATTTAGAGAAGTTCAATGGACTAGAAGAAAATATGTTGGCCTCCAAGTATTCGGGGCATAAAAAGTCCCTCCTAAATCATATTGATTTATTGGAGAAATCGAAAGTTTATGATCTCGTAGTATTACACAGTGATCAATTTAAGCAGATGAAGCAAGATTTCAATAATCTATTCCAAATCGAGGAAGCAGCAGGAGGAATTGTGATCAACGAATTTGGGGAACTTTTAGCGATTTTTAGAAGAGGATTATGGGATTTACCAAAAGGAAAGTTGGAAGCAGGAGAAACGAAGAAACAGGCCGCTTTGAGAGAAGTTAAGGAAGAGACTGGCGTGAAAAATTTAAAATTAAGCGAATATTCCAAAACTACATTCCATGTATTTAAAAGAAAAGTAGGCACTAGAGTACTGAAAAAGGTGAAATGGTATGAAATGAAAGCTAAAAAACAGCCTTTAAGCCCCCAGAAGAAAGAAGGAATACAGAAAGCAGAATGGGTAAGCTTTAAGACATTTCTTAAAAAGAAAGATAAAACTTTTATAAATATTCATAATTTAGTGAGAACATTCTGTGACGAGACAGATTTTATGCGTCTTTAGAGTGATTAATACTACTTCTACTACTAACTACTTATCTATGTCTATGCTTCGTCTATTTTCTTGTGTTTTATGCTTACTATTCGTCTCTAGTCTACAAGCTCAAAAGTTGTCCGTACCAAATAATCTAATTAATCTAGAGGAAGTAGCACCTCAGGCTGAATATTTGTTTCAAGATGAGGAAGAGCAAATCCTATTTATTGATTTTAGTAAATTGAATGATGATATTCGCTCGTTAAATGTGATTAACGATGAGGGTACTTCTGTTTTGGAAAAGGACTTAAAATCTTTAAAGAAGGATGCAATTATTGAAATCAACTATAGCGGCTTTAAAAAAGGGATATACATGCTTAAACTTAAAAATACAAGTGAAGTCTTAGAGACTCCTTTTAACGTAAGTATTTAAAAGTCTCCATAGCTTTGTTTTATATTAAAATGCAGGAGTTTATAGTATATTAGGAAAATCAAGTGCTATGAACTTGTTAAATCCCTTAATAAACAACATTAAAAAATTTTAAAGCCGCTTAAACCAATCTGTCAATAATTTTCGTTGTTTATCGCTTATTCGCCCTTCTGGATGCAGAATTTTATAAGTACCTATTGGCATCCACCCCTTACTTATAAATGCTATGTTTTCTTCTATTTTATGAGTTTTACTTTTTTGATCATAATCTCCCCAAAGGTTAAAATTTAATTTTTTTCTGCCCTTATTAATATGTCCTTTTATCCACCAAGACACTGGTGCAACATTGGTATACCAAGGATACTGCGATTCATAACTATGACAATCATAACAAGCATCTTTTAACAAAGTATAAACAGCTTCTGGTGGTGACTCAACGCTGCTAATATCTGTTGCGATATCAAACTTCGGATTGGTTTTATCAATTTTGATGATTTGAATAACTACAAATAAAACTAATAGACCAATTCCTACTATTTTCTTTTTATTCATGATTTAAATTTGTACATCCCTTAAATTAGTAATCATATTTTTCTTTCCACCAATTCTTCAAGCGAGCCCTAATTTTCTCCTCTGAAGAATTTTCTCCAGGTTGATAAAATGATTGCCCATTGATTTCCTCAGGTAAAAATTCCATGGCCTTGAAGTTTCCTTCATAACTATGAGCATAAGCATAATTTCGCCCATAGCCTAAATCTTTCATTAGACGGGTAGGAGCATTTCTAATTTCTAAAGGTACGGGAAGGTTGCCGCTTTCTTTGACTTCTGCCATTGCTTTATTTATAGCTTCATAAGTGCTGTTGCTCTTTGGAGAACAAGCCAAATAAACCACACATTGAGATAAGACAATTCTGCCCTCAGGCATTCCAATTGTATTGATCACTTGAAATGTCGAATTAGCCATTAGCAATGCATTCGGATTAGCCAGCCCTATATCTTCGGATGCGGAGATCATCAATCTTCTACATATAAATTTTATATCCTCTCCACCATCTAACATTCTAGCCAGCCAATAGACGGCAGCATTTGGATCACTTCCTCTAATTGATTTTATCATTGCGGAAGCCATATCATAGTGTTGTTCCCCACCTTTATCATACTTATTAAAATGATGTTGAATTAGATGACTCACTAATTCATCCGTTATACGGACTTCATCTCCTTCTACATTATTTACGATGATATCTAAGGTATTGAGCAACTTCCTACCATCTCCACCTGAATATTTTAAAATCGCTTTGTGCTCATCAATATGAATGCTTTTATCTTTTAAGTAAATATCTCTTTCAATAGCTTGATTCAACATTTCCAAAAGATCAACTTTTGACAATTCTTTTAAAATATAGACTTGACATCTAGATAATAAAGCGGAAATGACCTCAAAAGACGGATTTTCGGTGGTTGCTCCGATTAGACTTACAGTTCCTTGCTCTACTGCACCTAAGAGAGAGTCTTGTTGTGATTTACTGAAGCGATGAATTTCATCTATAAATAGAATGGGACTCGCTTGATCAAAAAATTGACTTCTACTCGCTTTTGAAATGGTTTCTCGAACTTCCTTAACTCCACTATTTATTGCGCTTAGCGCGAAAAACGGAGTTTTGAGGTGATTAGCTATTAATTTTGCCAAAGTAGTTTTACCAACACCAGGAGGTCCCCATAAAATAATAGATGGTATTTTCCCTCTCTCAATTGCATTACGCAAAACCGCACCTTCACCAACTAGGTGTTTCTGCCCAATGTAGTCTTCCAACCTTTTTGGCCGCATTCTTTCCGCTAATGGTTGCATATTTTTAATTCACCAATTTATGTAATCTAAAATAGATTTCTTAAAACCTAATTTTAAAAAAAAATAAAAATAATTAAAATTTAACCAACCTTTACTATCTATAATACGTGTATATAGGTGTCAACATTTAAAAATCACAAGAAAAAAACTATGACTTTAAAAAAACTCATTTTCTTACCTATTTTCTTTCTAGCAATATTTTGCAACGCCCAAACAACAGTAGATTACCTTGGGTTTGTGAATTATCCTGACGGTACACCATTAGATATTACGGAAAACGTTCGTATTTTTAGTGTTAATCCAACCGGTGGCGTATTTCATGATTCGGTAGTAACCGTCGTAAATGGTGAATTCTCTGGATCTTTCCAAATTGACTCCGCTCAAAATCAAATTGTTATTGTAACAGCAGGGATGGTAGATTGTACTGGAGATACCATAACCACAGCTGGTTTTTGGTTTTCAGGTGATTCAGCAGTTGCCATTTTAAACTTGGTATATTGCGATTCAACTGGTTATGAAGATTGTTATACTTGGTTATCATCTGACCCTATTTCAAATGATGAAATGCTATTGAACCCAGAAACATTTGGAGTAGGACCCTTTACTTACTTATGGAGTACAGGAGAAGAAACTGAAACAATTAATGTTAGCGAAGATGGGGATTATTGTGTTACTGTGACAGACGCTGAAAATTGCATGTCAGAAGCTTGTAAGACTATTGATATAGATTCCATTAATACGTTGTGTATTGGAACTATTGGTCGTAATAACACTGGAACCAATGAAGTCACCTTGACTGGTGTGCCATTCTATCCTTTTGATTCTACATATACCTATGTCTGGACAGGACCTGAGAATTTTACTTCAACGGAGCGGACAATTGTAGTAACGGTACCAGGCCAATATTGTGTAACAATGGTTTCTGCTGATGGTGAATGTACCATGAATGCTTGTACAGAAGTCTTTTTCTTTCCGAATGATTCTTGTTTTGTTAATATTTTCGAAACGGGTGGTCCTAATCAGCTAGCTCAGTTAACTGCTTACCATTTGCCTGAAGGAAATTGGACCTATTCTTGGAATAGTGGCGAGATTAGTCAAAATATGTTCCCTACTACAGATGGGACCTACTGTGTTACTATTACTAATGATGTTGGTTGCTCAGCAACAGATTGTTATGCATTCATATCTGATACCATACCTGATGTATGCGTTGGTGTAATTTCTGGAGAATATATCAGTTCAGCACAAGCTCAGTTGAATGCGGAGGCATTTCCCAATCCACTAAATTTTACTTATTCATGGACAGGACCAAATAATTTTAATTCTGCAGAGCAAGATATAATTGTTTCAGTAGAAGGTGAATATTGTGTAGAAATGATTTCTATGGAGGATTCTTGTACGATAGTAGATTGTTATACCGTAGATTTTACGCCATTTGACTCCTGTGGAGTGAGTATTTATTCTAATAATCCTTGGGGTGGACTAGGTCTATTAGCATACCCATGGGGTACTCCTCCCTTTAGCTATATCTGGAGTACTGATGAAATAACAGAGGGAATTATACCAACAGTTGATGGCATTTATTGTGTTACAGTTACAGATGCATTTGGATGTATAGCTACTGAATGTTTTGATTATATGCAAGATACCACTTACAATGATTCCTGCTATGTTTGGATTGGAGCTGGAGCCCCAACTGGTGGTGGTTGGTCATTAGCAGCTTACACAAATTTCTTTGGTGAGTACACTTTTGAGTGGACAGGACCTAATAATTTTATTTCAACTGAACAATATATTACAGTTTCTGAAGATGGCGAGTATTGTGTAACCGCAACAAATGTTTTTGGATGTGTAGCCACAGATTGTATTGATTTTGAAGTTCCAGATACTTGCTTTGCCTCCATATCTACAACAACAAGTAATCCAGATGGAACAGGAGATTGGCTCTTAACAGCACAAGCTAATGGTGTAGCTCCTTTTGCCTATCAATGGAATACAGGAGCGAATACAGACAGTATTACTGTTTCTATTGGGGGAGAATATTGTGTCACCGTAACCGATGCAGAAGGATGTGCATCAGAAGCATGTATTTTTGCTGCGCCAATTGATTCATTAGAGTGTGATTTATTGCTGTTGCAAATAGACACCGGTGGAGTTACTTATTTGTTAGCGCTACCATTAACATATACCAATGGAGGAGATGTAATTTGGAGTACAGGAGATACTTCTTTATTTATCCAAGCAGACGGACCAGGAGATTATTGTGCAACTTTCTCTTCTCCAGTTTGTACGGTAACTAAATGTGTAACTATAGATCAAATTATTAGAAGATCCATTTATGGTAATGTTGGTGGTCAGTATAATCCGACGAATACAGACGTATCTCTTTATCATGAAGGGCTTGATGATACATTTGCAGACATTGATCACAGTAGTATGTACAATAATGCTTTTGGAGCAGGATTTGTGTATGGTTTTGATGATGTAGAGACGGGTACTTATTTAGTGAGAGCTCAATCTAGAGCAATTAATTCCGCACTACCATTAATCCCAACCTACAATGGCAACGTTGTCTTTTGGGATGAAGCAACACCATTAAGTGTGATCGAAGGTACTTATACTGCTGATATTGAATTAGCCACAGGTATAAATGTGCAAGGAACCGCATCCATAAGTGGATACGTGGAAGAGGGTCTAGGAGGAATTAGATTGAACGCAAGGAGTGGAGTTGAAAATCCATTGCCTAATGCATCCATGATTCTTTTAAATCAATTTGGGCAAGTAGTGAATCATGATCCTTCAGATGTGGCTGGTGCTTTTGATTTCTCTAATTTACCTTATGGAACCTATCAAATCCACATTAATATTCCAGGAGTAGATAGAGAAATGGTGGAAGTTACTTTAACTCCAAATAATCCAACAGCTGAGAATATTATCTTTAGTGTAAATGGATCAGCCGTGGTAACAGGATTAGATGAGATTATTCAACTAGCGGACGTAAATCTTTATCCAAATCCATTTGTAGATATAATCGAATTACAATTGGATGTTAAGAAAAGTGCTAGAGCACAACTGAATATTACAGACTTAAATGGAAAACTTATGCTTCAACAAGAGTTACAATTATCAGAAGGACTATTTACTGACCAAATTGATTTGAGTAACTTCTCTAATGGTGTTTATTTATTTAACATTATTCATGAGCAAGAGGTATTGAGTAGGAAAATTATAAAACAATAAAATTAGGTATAGGTGGCTGTCTTTCATAAGATGATTGGCAGTCACTTTTTTTCTTTGAATTAGCAAAAAAAGATTTCAATTGTTATAAAATATAAATATCTTGAAATTAGAAAAAATAGAGTGATAGAAAAACCTGCCTAAATTTAAATTTTAGGTAAGCTTTCTTAGACAATGAAAGAAGAAAATCTAATAGCAGCTTGTAAGGAGGGAAATAGAAAAGCCCAATATGATTTATATCAAAAATACTATTCTACATTAATGGCCATTTGTAGAAGATACCACAACAATGATTCAGACGCTGCATTAGTTCTAAACGCCGCATTTTTGAAAATTTTCAAGAACATATACTATTTTAAAAATAATTCGAAAGGTTCCTTCATAGCTTGGGCTAAGCGTATTACGGTGAATACCTTAATTGATGACTATAGATCGAAAAGAAAAGATAAAGAAATTTTTGAATATAAAAGCAATGACGATTTACCAGAATACAACTTTCAAAGAAACTATCTTAATCATCACCTTGAATTGACGGAAGAAATGTTGTTAAATATGATTCAGCGACTACCAGAAGGGCATCAAGTGGTTTTTAACCTATTTGCGATGGAAGGATATTCACATAAGGAAATATCCGAACTTTGTGATTTCTCAGAAGGCACATCCAAATGGCACTTATCAGCAGCAAGGAAAAAGCTATCCTCAATGATTAATGAAGTACGAACATCTAAAATGTCTAAAATATGAAACAGTCAATCGATGATCTGTTTAATAAAAAGTTAAGCGATTCCAAAACTGCTTTCAATGAAGCGCATTGGGAAGATATGGCAAAGTTATTGGATAACGAAAGGGATCGTAAACCGAGAGGATTATGGATTATTCTATCAACAATGCTAGCTATAGCATTGGTAGGTTATGTTGTTTATTGGTCAGTTGATTTTAATTCAACAGATCCAATTAATGCTAATTTAAATAACGAACAAATTAAATCTAAGCAGCAAGAAAGCAATTCGCTTGAAAAGCCACTCAATCAAATAGCAAATGAAGATAGACAAACAAACACACCAAGCATAGTAAGCAAATCAGCGGAAAATAAAAGGCAATCTAAAAGCGGTTTACTTTCAGATTTAGGAAATGGAAAAATTAATAGTCAAGTAAATCAAAATTTAGCTACTTCAAAAAATAATAATCAATCACCTTTAATTATTTCTGAAAAAGAATCCAACCTTACAAACATCCTTAACCAGTCTACAACTGACACATATATATTGGCATCAAGTAGCAGTCAGGAGGCAAGGGTAAATGATCAGAATGAAAGTCAGCGGCGAAAAGGTCAAAATTTGGAAGATACAAATTCGACAAATTCGAGTATAAATCTGATCAATAATCAAGCGCAAGCAATTGTACAACCTAAAGAAAAAATTAAAAGAGCGTCAATTAAAGACCGGAAACTATTGATTAGTACTCCAATAAACACGCTATCAATATTGCCTATAAGAGACGATTTATTATTTGATATCCCAATGCTAACGATGACTAAAGTCCGCCGTAAACAAGTGGTTTTTGGATTAAATATTTATGCTATTAATTATCCTTATTTCAAATCTAGTGAAAAATTTTTAGTGGGATATGGAATAGGTCCAGTGCTGACATTTCCATTGAGTAATAAATTATCCTTAAACACAGGATTGAACTATCAGAATAGAAGTGGAAATTTTGATATAGTGCAAAGTACCGAGCAAATAGAATATAGTTTTGGTAGAAATGTGATGAAATCAGAAATCCAACCTAGCTCCTTACATTATATTGAATTTCCATTAAGTGTAAGTAAACGATTAAGAAAAGGTGCAATTTCAGGAGGAGTATTTGCAAGCTATTTATTTAATGTAAGAGGCCATCTTATAAAGCGAACCGAAGGACCAAATCCTGTAATTATGGAATCAAGTATGGCTAATGTAGTGAATGATGGTTTTACCGTTTGGAACTTTGGCATTTCTGCTACTTATGATCGAGTCATAAAAAGAAATTTAGTTTTTGAAACTAAATTAAAATACCATATAAACGAGATCACGCGAAAAGACTTTGAGGTATTAAATAATTACTTATTAAAGGAGAACCAAAATCTTAATCTACAAATCGGGTTAAAATATTATTTCAACAAATGAATATTAGACTAAGAATATTTCCTACACTAATCATTATTCTTTGCTCAATTGGAGCATGTAAAAAAGAGCAAATTCCACCTGCTCAGATTGGAGAAGTCGTTTTTATCGCTGAGATTGAGGTAGACGGAGCAGTTAAACAAATAGAAGCCGGAAATGATAATTGGTATATGTTTTCATCCTTCCAAATGGATTCGGATGGATTACATCATTTTGTTGGAGAATTTGCCAAAGATGCCAATTGTATTGAAGATTGTAACGAATATTTAAAAATTTCACTATCTGATATTGAACCAAGAGAGAATGTTCAAATTACAGACGTGTTTTTTCCATCGGAAATTTCATATTTAGAAAGAGAAAGGGATACTACTCAATACTTAATCAGATTCATTAATAATTCTCAAAGTACGTCAGCATTATTTGATAACGAATGGGATTTTAACATTCCAAGTCTAGGGCTCTCAGATGCGACTAATCCAGAAATCATAGTTGATGAAACTGCTTTGCCTTTTAAAACCAAATTAAGAGTGAGTTCAAGTGATGGATGTGAAAGTATTCAAGAACAGGAAGTTAAGAGCAATGTAAATGACTCTTGTACAGTAAATTTTACCGTTGATCCTTTGATGATTGATCAAATTGAAAATGAAGTGGTTTTCAAAATAAGTAAATATCCTGCCTCTTTTATTAATAATATGATTTGGAGAATTGATGGAAGAAGGACACCCTTTCATTCATTTATTTTGTCGAATGTGCTATATGTCATCTTACCTAAAGTGAATAATGCAGACTATTGTGTAAATAGTGAAGTAAGCCCGGTTTGCACCTCTACTTCTTGTCGAATACTTAGGGCTCCTGAAAATGAGCTTCCAAGCTTCGATTGCGTTTCAAAATTTGATTATGTGATCGAAAAATTAGAACAGGAGATATTTTCAAGGGTTAGTATTGAATATAGAGATGAAGTTGGAATCATTTACAGTTCAAAAAAGTCAGTAATTGACCCCGATGATATGTTCGAAATAATCAATGTTCAAAATTATGACCATAATGCACTTGGTCAAGCTACTGTAAAGGTGGACGTTCGATTTAACACTAAATTAATCGCCGAAAACGGAGAAAATATTCAATTTGATAATGGATTTGCGACAATTGCCTTTGCATATCCAGAATAATTTCTTAGAGCACAATAATTTTTATATCTTGGCATTATAGGATTTTAAACTGCTAGACAAACCTAGTCTATAGATATATTTATTGTTAATGCATCCATTTAGGATTTAAACCCCGTTTTGTATGGCCCAAGAAGTTAAAAGTTTTTGGAATGAAAAGTGGCGAAAGGTTACTTTTAAACATGAAACTATTTCCTGTAGTTACTACATCTCTAATTACGGCAGAATAAAAAGTGTAAAACATGCCTCAAAAGTTGAAAAATTAATCAAAGGTTCAATCGATAATAGAGGATATAAAGTGCTCAATGTTAACCTTCAAGATGGTCATTTTGGGTATGTTTACATACATAAGTTTGTTGCTAAGAAATTTCTTAAAAAACCAAGAAAAGCACAAACCTACGTCTTACACATTGACTTTGATAATCTCAATAATCATTGGGAGAACCTAGTTTATGCCACTAAAGAAGAATGGGTAGCCCATTATACTGGTAATCCAAACCGAAAAAAGTATAAAAGAGTAAATCATCACAAGCTCAACGAAACTGACGTGCGAAAAATCAAACGGCTGTTGGCAAGAGGAAAAATGAAGAAGAAATCCATTGCCAAAAAATTTGATGTTTCACAAACTCAAATCCGAAGGATAGAAACTGGTGAAAATTGGAGCCACGTAAGTATTGATAATACCTAAAAAGGAAATTCAAGCTTAGTTTTATTTTATCTCAAGGGTAATTTTTAAAACTCGACTTTTCAGAGGGGATACAGAGGTTAAACTAAAATTGACCTTCCCATTCCTATAATTATGTTTTTATAAACTAAATTGAAATTTCTGTGTATCATTGAAAGGAAATAGTATATTCAAAATACAAATTCAGGAAAAGTGATAGACATATTTAATGAAATCAAACAATGGGTTGAATCAAATAAGCGCTTTGCTTTAGCAACAGTGGTTAAAACCTGGGGTTCAGCACCAAGGCCTCTTGGATCTGCCATGGCCATTTCAGAAAATGGTGAAATTTTAGGATCGGTAAGTGGAGGATGCGTCGAAGGAGATGTTAGCAAAAAGGCGCTCGACATCCTTGAAAGTGGACAATCCCAATTAGTACATTACGGAGTGAGCGATGAGCAAGCTTGGACGGTTGGCTTGAGCTGTGGCGGAAAAATTGATGTCTTCATAGAGCCGTTTTTTGCATTTAATGAAAAGGATGAAATTTGGAAAGAGCTTGATCAATCCATTGAGCATAATCAAGCAGGTACATTGTTGTTTGACTTGAGTGGAGCAAAGTCAAATCATCTTTTTATTAAAGCAAATCAAATAGCTGTTGGTCGAATTGCATTAGATTCGGAAATAAAAATTGCTAAGCGAACTATTGAAGAACGTAAGCATTTATTCGATGCAGATGCAAAACTTTTTGCTCAATTAATTCCTAGAAAAAGTCAATTAATTATTATTGGAGCGGCTCATATTACCGTTGATTTGGTAGACTTTGGGAACCAATTTGGTTTTGAAACTATAGTGATAGATCCAAGAGGATTTTTTACTGCAAATACACAATTTAAAAGCGAACCAGATCAATGTATTAATGATTGGCCCGCCGAAGTACTGCCAAAATTTCCCCTAGATCAATTTACTTACGTAGTGACGCTCAGTCACGATCCAAAAATTGATGATCAAGCGTTGCAAATTTTAATGTCATCTGATGTAGCTTATATAGGAGCACTAGGAAGTAAAAGAACGCATGCCAAGCGGGTTGCTCGACTATCAGAACATGGTTTTTCAGATACTCAAATTGCAAATATTCATGGACCGGTAGGCTTGTCTATTAATGCAAAAACTCCCAAGGAGATTGCCTTAAGTGTGATTGGTCAAATTCTTCAAGTTAAGAATCAATTTTTATAAATGTTGGACATTAAGCAAATAAGGGCTGCATTCCCATATTTACAAAGAAATTATCGCAATGATAAACCCTTGATATACTTTGATAGTGCTGCCTCTGCTCAAAAACCTCAATCAGTCTTAGATCATATTCAGAAATTCTATATTGATGATTATGCTAATATTCATCGAGGAATCTATGAAAGAGCGGCTAAAGCAACCCAAGCCTATGAATCTGCTAGAGCGCAAGTCGCACAATTTATTGGAGCAGATACTAATGAGATTATTTTTACAAAAGGAGCAACCGAGGGAATAAATTTGGTAGCTCAATCTTATTTAAAGGCTAAATTAGAAGCTGGAGATAATATTTTAATTACAGAAATGGAACATCATTCCAATCTGGTTCCATGGCAAATGTTAGCAAAAAAGCATAATGCAGTTTGTAGATTTATACAAGTGGATGAAAAAGGAAATTTAAAACTTGAGGATTTGGATCAATTGTTAGATCATAAAACCAAAATGGTGGCAGTTACTCATTTGTCAAATACGCTAGGCACGGTTAATGACATTCAAACGATTATAAGCAAGGCAAAGCAAAAGCATATTCCTGTTTTAGTTGATGCTGCTCAAAGTATAACTCAAATAGAAATTGATGTAAAAAAATTAGATGTTGATTTTTTAGTTTTTTCTGGGCATAAAATATATGGACCAACTGGAATTGGCATTTTATTTATCAAAGATGATTTGCAAAGGGATTGTAGTCCATATCAATTTGGTGGAGATATGATTCAACATGTGAGTCTTCAGGAAACCAGTTTTAAGAGTGGACCTTCCAAGTTTGAAGCAGGTACCCCCAATATCCTAGGGGCAGTAGGATTGGCTGAAGCGATACGTTTTATCCAAGAGATTGGCATGCCTAATGTCCGCACTCATCAACTTGCCTTGACTAAAGAAGCGATCAGTATAATGGAAAATATAGATGGAATAAGAATTCTTGGCCCCAAAGTCAATCAGTCAGGTATCATCTCTTTCCTGTTTAAGGAGGTTCATCCTCATGATATTGCATCGCTTTTCGATAGTGAAGGGATCGCAATTAGGGCGGGACACCATTGCACGCAGCCATTAATGCAGAAATTTGGATTACCTGGGACAGCTAGAATTTCATTTGGAATTTATAATAATAAAGAAGAATTGGGATCCTTAAAGCTAGTTTTTGATAAGATAAAAAGTATTTTTAATTAATGGATGAGTCAAGCAATCTATATAATGAAGTTATCCTCAAACATAATAAATCACCTTTTCATTATGAAAAAAAAGAACTTTTTACCCATCAAATAGAAGCTTATAATCCAGTTTGTGGAGATCAATTTAAAATATATATTGAGACTGCTGGGAATCATATTAAGCAAATGTATTTCCATGGTTATGGTTGTGCAGTTTCAAAAGCAGCGGCGTCAGTTTTAATTGAAAACGCTCAGCATTTATCCTTGTCCGAATTAAAGCAAATGATCAATATATACTTGGATAATATTGAAAATAGCAATTTGGATGAAAATTCTAAGTATAAAACAACATTTGATGCTTTTAAAATTGCTAAGACATTCCCCGGAAGATTGCCTTGTGCGACACTTTCTTGGGATAAAATGTTAGAATATTTGCCTATCTTGGAGGAGAAGTAAACCATATGGATTCAAGTCTTAAAATATATGATAATCACGGTCGATCAATTAATTATTTGAGATTGGCAGTTACGGATAGGTGCAATCTCAGGTGCTTTTATTGCATGCCTGAAGAAGGTATAAAATATGTGCCTAGAGAGGAACTGCTGAGCTATGAAGAAATGCATCGAATCGTTTCTATGATGGCGAATTTGGGTATCAATAAAGTTAGAATAACTGGTGGAGAGCCTTTTGTGAGGAAAGGGATGATGGGTTTTATGAAATCAATTTACAAAATTGATGGTATTGAAAAATTAAACTTAACTACTAACGGAACTCTTACCGAAGGATTGGTAAAAGACTTTAAAAAAGTAGGGATTCAAAGTGTCAATTTAAGCTTAGACAGCTTAGATCAACAACGGTTTTATGAAATTACAAGAAGAGATGATTTACCCAAAGTTTTAAGAACTCTTGATGCATTGTTAGGTGCACAAATTGAGGTTAAAATTAATGCTGTTTTAATGGCTGGTAAAAATACACAAGATATCCTACCAATGATTGAGCTAGCTAAAAATGATAACATTGCTGTGCGGTTTATTGAAGAAATGCCCTTCAATGGGGAAGGAGCAAGAACAGCTAATCAATTTTGGGATTATAAAATGATCTTAGATCATATTAAGCAAACTCATCCTTCATTGAGTAAAATTACAGACGAGCCTAATTCTACTTCTTTAAATTATAAAATTGACGGATTCAAAGGTAGCGTTGGCGTAATTCCAGCCTTTAGTAGAACATTTTGTGGAACTTGTAATCGCATTCGACTTACTCCGCAAGGTCAATTAAAAACCTGCCTTTATGATGAAGGTGTTTTTAATATCAAAGATTTAATCCGTTCTGGAGCAACGGATCAGCAATTATTAGCCACCTTTCTTGATGCGCTTAACAATCGGGCAAAGGATGGTTTTGAAGCAGAGAAACGAAGAGGTATTAATAAAATCAGTGAATCAATGTCAACAATTGGAGGATGATTGCTGTTGAACAAGCCTTATCGATTATACTTGCCCATTCCCACCAATTTTCATGTACGGCGATTCCCTTAAAAAAAGCAGTTGGTAAAGTTTTGATGGAGGACATTTACGCAGACAGAGATTTCCCCCCTTTTGATAGAGTGACGATGGATGGCATAGCGATTAAGTATTCAGCTTATCAAGCAGGTCAAAAAGATTTTAAAATCGCTGGGGTAGGAGCTGCGGGAAGTCCACAGATAGAAATTGAAGAGGCAACTACTTGTGTTGAAATAATGACCGGTGCGATGTTGCCAAGAGGAGCGGATACCATTGTCCGATATGAAGATTTAAGCATAAAAGATGGACATGCTACGATAGAAATAGATACGGTCAAATTTGCTCAAAATGTTCATTTCAAAGGAGAGGATCGAAAACAAGGAGATTTGGTCATTGCTAAAAATAGAAGATTAAGTCCAGCAGAGATTGGGGTTTTAGCAACCGTCGGTAAATCCTTGGTCCAAGTAGCTGAATTACCAAAAACAATCATTATATCAACAGGAGATGAGCTGGTCGAAGTGGATGAAATTCCCAAAGATCATCAGATAAGAAAATCTAATGTCCACCGCCTGCAAGCAAGTTTAAGAGCACAAGGTTTCGATGCTGATACCTTACATTTAGCAGATGATGATGGGGTGATTTATCAAAAAATGGAACAAGTATTATCAAATTATAAAATCATTCTGCTGAGTGGAGGGGTCTCCAAAGGTAAATTTGATTTTATACCAAAAGTAATGGAACAATTAGAGGTTGAGAAACTGTTTCATAGGATCGCTCAAAGACCTGGCAAACCTTTTTGGTTTGGTAAATGGAAGGACCAAAGTTTGGTTTTTGCATTTCCAGGCAATCCCGTTTCCTCTTTTATAAATATGGAATATTATTTCAAAAGTTGGTTAAATGCTTGTTTAGATATAGTGCCAAATAAACGATATGCAGCACTAGGAGATGATATTCATTTCAAACCTAATCTTACCTACTTTGCGCAAGTAAAATTAAAGATGTCCACAAAGGCTGAAATGATTGCATTACCAATGGAAGGTCATGGCTCAGGTGACTTGGCAAACTTAACGGATGCGGATGCATTTATCATTTTGCCTTTAGGAAAAGAAATTTACAAGAAAGGGGAAGTATTTGAAATACTACCTTTTAAATTACTATAAATTAATTAAGGAAATGTCAGACGAGAAACTTTCACATATCAATGATAAAGGTTTAGCTGCAATGGTCGATGTTGGTAGGAAATTGCCAACCGATAGAATTGCAAAGGCAAGAGCAATTGTACAGGTACCAGCTCAAGTTTTAAAGCAATTGGAAGATAATGAATTGAAGAGCAAAAAGGGACCTGTTTTTCAAACTGCTATTTTAGCAGGAATAATGGGTGCAAAGAAAACAGGAGAATTGATCCCTTTATGTCATCCTATAGGTTTAGATAATTGTGACTTAACCATAACATTGAATGATCACAAGGAAATTGTGATTGATTGTACTGCCAGTATTCACAGTAAAACTGGAGTGGAAATGGAGGCCTTAACGGGCGCAAGTGTGGCAGCATTAACCATTTATGATATGTGTAAAGCTATGTCGCATGACATTGTTATCAAAGAAATAAAACTAATGGAAAAATCTGGAGGAAAAAGAGATTTTAAAAGGGAGTAGAAATGGAACAAAAACATAAAAAACATGCTGCATTACAGAAGCCAAACACGGGAAGATTTGGGAGAACGGAATGGGCTTTTGTTGGAGCTCCTTGTTCAAGCATTCAGCAATTAGCTTTGAAGATTGCCACCGCTTTTAAAGGATCTTATAAAGTAGCCTATTTAGATGCAGATCATGCATCAAACGATCAGCAGCCAAATCAACCTACTTTTAATTTGGAGTATACCGATAAAATTAAATACCATCAACTGAACACGAGTAAGAATTGGAATAATTTTGATTTTAAACAAATGTTGGATTCGGAAGATTTAATTTTAGTGAATGGCAATCATTTTCCGGCTACTAAACAAGTAGTAATTATTGAACCTGTAAAAGAGGCTTCCTTAAAAAAAAGGACTGCAGAGTTGACAAATGTGGAATTAGTATTGGTTAAAGAGGGCGCGCAAATTTATTCTTGGTTAACCGAAATTTTGACCCTCCGAGGGTCTAACCCTCGGGACCCTCGGGGGGCTGCACCCTCGGGACCCTCCGAGGGTCCAACCCTCCAAGACGCCAACATCCCCACTTTAAAATTAGAAGATACCGAATCAATAATTAGTTTTTTTAAAAATAAATTAAGCAAGGCGCTCGCCCCAATAATTGGTTTAGTCTTAGCAGGAGGAAAGTCAATCAGAATGAAACAAGACAAAGGCTTGATTGACTATCATGGACAACCTCAGCGGGAGTATGTATTTGAAATGCTAAGTGCTTTGACGGATAGCAGTTGGTATTCATTTAGAAAAGGACAAGGGGAATCATATAACAATATGATTTATGATACTTTTGAAGGATTAGGACCATTCGGTGCCATCTTATCAGCATTTAGGAAAAATCCAAACATGGCTTATCTAGCTGTTGCTTGTGATTATCCTAACCTCGATAAAGCAGCGCTAGAATTTCTAATTAGTAAAAGAGATCCATCTAAAATAGCTACCTGTTTTTATAATCCTGAAACTGATTTTCCTGAACCTACCATTTGTCTCTGGGAGCCTAGGGCTTATGCAAGATTGCTTTATTTTTTATCCTTAGGCTACGCTTGCCCGAGAAAGGTTTTAATTAATTCAGATATTAATATGATTTCTTACCGAGATGAGAAAATCTTGAACAATGTTAACACCCCAGAAGAGTATCGAGCACAATTGGAAAATATGAAAGTACAAAATAGAAAAAGATAATTTGGAAGAGTTAAAATCATCAGCACATACGCAAGTTTACCTGATTAATCGATATAATAATGATGGTTCAATATCTGTAAATGATGTAGTAGCTGTTGAAGCGCCTTTGCAAATTTCAATTGCTTTTGGGAAAGGAGAAAGCCGACAATTAAAACAGTTGGCCATCACTATGCGAACTCCAGGTTCGGATGACCAACTTGCAAGAGGATTTTTATTCACGGAAGGGATCATAAATAAAAGTGAGGATATAGTAATGATCAAACAGTTGGAGGAGCATCATGTCTTAGTGGAAATGGGGCCTGGATTTAATTTAAATGAGGTAAAGATTGATCGAAATTTTTACATGACCTCTAGTTGTGGTGTTTGCGGAAAGTCAAGTATTGACCAAGTACACCAAAATAGTTCTTTTATTGCTCCTAATAATTTTCAAATTTCAATAACTACCATGGTAAGATTACCAGATAAACTTCGCTTAGCACAAAAGAGCTTTCAAGAAACAGGTGGTTTACATGCAGCAGCATTATTTAATACAGAAGGAGAGTTAATTTTGATCAAAGAAGATGTAGGGAGGCATAATGCAGCGGATAAATTGATTGGATCGCTAATTAAAAATCATCAAAATCAAATTAGTAAAAGCATACTGTTACTAAGTGGTCGAGCGAGTTTTGAATTGATTCAAAAGGCAGCAATGGCAGGGATTCCAATAGTTGCTTCAATAGGAGCCCCTTCTTCCTTAGCCATTGATTTAGCCATTGCTCATCAAATGTGTTTAGTTGGTTTTCTAAATGCTAAAGGATGTAATATCTACTCTTCAAAAACGCTCATTAAGTTGGACGACTAAATACTCAGCTATTGTTCAGAGATAAAATTACAAGTGTTTTGAATACTTTAAATAAATAAACAAACCATTCATTCAATTTAAACTAAAAAACTATGGCCTTTAAAATTTATACTAAAACTGGAGATAAAGGCGAGACGTCTTTATATGGTGGAAAGCGAATTGCAAAAAGCGATATCAGAATTGAATCTTATGGAACCGTTGATGAATTAAATTCTTATCTCGGGTTAATTAGAGCAAGTCTCAAACCCGGAATACTAATTTCACAATTAAGTGAAATACAGGACAGACTATTCACAACTGGTTCAATTTTGGCGTCCGACCCAGGAAAAGAATTACCTAGTCCTGATTTATTAGAAGGTGATATTACTTATTTAGAAAATGCAATGGACGAAATGGATAAAGACTTACCAGCTTTAACTACTTTTATTCTACCCGGAGCAGACCCTTTATCTGCGCATGTGCATGTAGCTAGGTGCATTTGCAGGCGAGCGGAACGCCGGGTAATTGCATTGAATGCTGATGAAAAGGTTCCTGAAATTGTAATTGTTTACTTAAATAGATTATCAGACTACCTTTTTATGTTAAGTAGAACTGTAGCAAAAGATAATGGAAATGCAGAAATCCCTTGGATTCCTAGAAATAAATCCTAGACTAAAATGTTTTTGCCGGACTTAGTTTAAAACTATTTACACTAAGGTAGTACAATCCAAATAGCAAAAAGGTGTAGAATAAATCACCCGCCATGGTATTTATAAAAAAAGGATCTTCTGCACCAGTAGACAAAAACGGAATACCCATAGCCATGCAAGTTCCTAATCCACTCAATGTTTTAGGATACATACCAGAACCCACCCAGGTGCCAAAATTACTGAGTAAATAAAAGATAACGGAAGAGCTTAAAGAAGCTAAAAGTAGGTTGGTGAATTTTATTTTTTTAAGCAATTTTGTGCCAATTAAGGCTATGAGAATAATAGCGCCATAAGTAAATATCATATTGGTATTAAAAAGGGTAAAGCCATCCATGTAGGCACTATAGACTATATTATTCAAAATTAAATCACTAACCCAAAAAGCTAAAATAGGAATTATGAAAACCATCCATTTTCTAGAAAAGTAAGCAGCTCCTAATAAAGTCATTCCAGTAATAGGAGTAAAATTCTGTGGATGAGGGATCAGACGGCTTGCCACAGCAAGAGAAACTAATATTAAAACTGTGAATATACTTTTCTTATTTGAATTTTTCATAAGCTATTAATTAGCACAAAAATAAGCTTAATTAAACAAAAGACTAAATTATAGATAGATAATTATAAGATATATGAACAAAACTAGTGCCATTTTAATTATCTAATTTTCAATTTTATGAGCCATTATTACATTTTTTAATAGAGTCAGACATGGCTGTCCTAAGGAATTATCTTTTATCATAACTGCTACAATTTTAGTGTGTTAGATTATTTAAGGTAATGTAAAAGTTAAATTCTTATCAATTGGCTTATCGTATACTTAAATATTTTAGGTATTATTTATTCTCTTTTTAGAAAAAAATGTAGTCGTCTGGTATTTTCATTGCTAGACTTTACTCCAATTTACTGACTTCGCCTTTTGAGTGTCTAAATGCTACAATTAGCATCAGCATATAAATTATAAATAAGATGAAAAATAGAAGCTATTGTGACCGCAGCATCAGCACAGGATGCGAAAATTGCCATTACTTTTCTTACCTTTATTAGCGTTCAAATCAACTAAACTTTCGAACCATATTTATTGATCTTTTAATTGTTTTTAATGAAGAATTTAATCCTTTCCTGCTTATTTATTTTCTTATTCAATCATATTGTTTCTGCTCAAGAGGATTGTTATTGGCAGCAAAGAGCTGAGTATAAGATGGATATTGATTTTAACGTGGAGACCCATCAATTTAAAGGAAGCCAAGCATTAACTTATTATAACAATAGTTCGGATTATCTAGATAAAGTATTTTATCATTTATATTTTAATGCTTTTCAACCCAATAGTATGATGGATGTTAGGTCAAGAACAATCAGTGATCCAGACAGAAGAGTAAGAGATAGAATTTTCAATTTAGATGAAAGCGAACAAGGGTATCAACGAATAAAGTCTTTGAAACAAGATGGTAAAAAACTAAAGTTTAAGGTGGAGGGAACCATTCTTGAAGTACAATTAGCGAATGCAATTCCCCCTGGTGGAAAATCAGTTTTTCAAATGGAATTTGAAGCCCAAGTGCCTATGCAAGTAAGGCGATCAGGAAGAAATAATAAAGAAGGAATTGACTATTCAATGGCACAATGGTATCCAAAGATGTCTGAATATGATTACCAAGGATGGCATGCGAATCCATATGTTGGAAGGGAATTTCATGGAATTTGGGGCGACTTCGAAGTCAATATAAATATTGATAGTAAATATATTATAGGAGCAACAGGAACCTTAATTAATGCAAATGAAATTGGCTATGGTTATGAAGAGGATGGGGCTACCGTTAATCGTCCAAATTCTGATAAATTAACCTGGAAATTTAAAGCGGAAAATGTACATGATTTTGTTTGGGCAGCAGATCCAGATTATACGCATGTAAAGTTAAAAGCTGATGATGGTACATTACTACATTTCATTTATCAAAAGACTGAAGATAATGCTGAGGCTTGGTCCAAGTTACCGCAAATGACAAATCAAGCATTACAATACATCAATGCTAATTTTGGGAAATATCCTTTTCCTTCTTATTCAATAATTCAAGGTGGTGATGGAGGTATGGAATATCCAATGGCTACTTTAATAACTGGTAATCGGCCGATCGCAAGTTTATTGGGAGTTACTGTTCATGAGTTGTTACACTCGTGGTATCAAATGGTTCTAGCTACTAATGAGAGTTTGTATCCTTGGATGGATGAAGGGTTTACTTCATACGCATCGAGTAAAACAATGAAACACGTAATGGATCCAGATTCAGATCGTAATGCGCTCGCTGGTTCTTATAAAGGTTATGAGTATATTGCAAAGTCACAAAATGAGGAGCCATTAGTTACCCATGCCGATCATTACACAAGCAATGGAGCATATGGTACGGCCTCTTACAGCAAGGGTGCTGTTTTTTTAAACCAACTGGAATATATTATTGGTGAAAAAGCATTTGCAAAAGGAATGTTAGATTATTTCGATAAATGGAAATTCAAGCATCCAAATCCCAATGACTTTATCCGAGTAATGGAAAAAGCTTCTGGTTTGGAACTGGATTGGTATAAAGAGTATTTTGTAAATACCACTCATACCATCGACTATGGAATTAAGGATGTTCAAGCAGAAGGTGGTAGTACGATAATCTATTTAGAACGTTTAGGTAAAATGCCTATGCCTATCGACGTAGTGGTAACTAGAAAAAATGGTAAAAAAGAAAGGTATTATATTCCACTGAGAATGATGAGAGGTGAGAAACCGACCGACAAGAAAACTTCCGTAGAGGATGATTGGCCCTGGACGCATCCCACTTATGAATTACTAATCCCATGTAAATATGATAAGATTGAGAAGATTGAAATTGATCCGAGCTTAAGGATGGCGGATTTGGAGAGGGAAAATAATATTGTAAGCTTATAAGTTTATAAGTTTGGGTTATGAGAATTAATCGTTTATGTGCGTTTAATTTGGGAATTAGATATGTTTGCTACCTTGTATAAAAAAAATGACGTATTCATTTGAGAAATTACAAGTCTGGCAGAAAAAGAAAAACAGGGTTTAACTAGTCAAATTCAAAGAACTTCAGTTTTGATATCAAGCAATATTGCTAAAGAAAGTACTAGAAAAAGTACAAAGGAAAAAGGACGTTTTTACAAAATTGCTTTCGGAAGTTTGATTGAAGTCTTAAAACCAGCTTTGATCGCAAAGGATTTAGGCTATCTAGAAGAAAATAAATTACTTGGATCATAGGGATCAAATTTCTCAAATTGGACGAATGCTTTAATGCCTTATATAAATCAACGAAGAACCCATAAACCTATAATCCCCTAAACCTCCTCCTTCCTTTCTCCATCTTCTCCTTAAAAAAGGATTCCGATTCTCCAGGTCTAATTGATAAATACTCCCAATCCTTATTTTGAAAATGTTTGGCAAGGTAAACGATTTGACCAACGTGATATGCATAATGTCCTAATTGCCTTTGCATCGCCTCCAAGATAGTATGGCCTTCATTTCTAATGTATACGATCTTACTCAAATCTGTTTCTTCCAAGGGTGAAATAGCATCGAATAGGGTAGACCATCCTATTTCCCAGTAGGCGCTCATTTCTGCTTTTGTTTTTAAACTGTTTTCAAATTCAGTCTCTCGATTTCTCCATGTCTTTTCACCATCACTAGTCTGGAAGTCTGTGAACCTGCTAATCATATTCCCTGCCATATGTTTGACAAGTATAGCGATAGAATTAGAACTCGAATTTATTTGTTGGTGAATAAATTCTTCAGGAACTTGGGCTATACTTTTATCCGCTAAAGTTTTGTAATATTTAAAAAGATTAATAGTTGGTCCTAAATACATGATTTTTAGTTTTTGTTTCATCTTTAAAATAAAAAAACCGCACTCATTGTTGAGTGCAGTTATAAATTTCTTTCTTCTTGATCTTTTTAGGAGTTGTAAAAGTTTTAGCTTAATAGACAAAATTCAAACTTTGTCCCATAAACCCAAATACCTATAAACCCACAAACTCCCCATCACTGCACAATAATCTTTCTCGCCAGCTGCCCACCATCTTTTTGGATTTGCATGATGTACATACCACTAGCCAAATTGGAAAGATCAAACGTAAAATCGCCTAATGGTCTTGGAATTATTCTTTGATCAATTAACTTTCCATCAATACTAGAAATTAGGATTCGAGTTTCACTCAGCGATTTACTATTTAAGTTTAAGTTAAATGAGCCATTATTTGGATTAGGGGTGATCGAAATATCTAGATCTAATTCTAATTCATTGGTTGAAGTAGGCAGTTTGCTAAAAATTACTGTTTTCGAGCTACTGCACACTTCTTCGTCATTAAAATTAAAGCATGCAGTGTTTGTAATGAAGTAGTAATTATCAAAGAATTGAATATTATCAACATACCATCCATCACCACCAACTGCGGCATCACAACCAAATCTAAATCGAACAATGATGTCCATGTCTTTGTAATCTTGAAGATCAACAACTGTTTCAATATAACCATTACTATTTCCAGTAAATGCTGGCCGATCGCTGATAGGGCTATCATCATTTACCCGTATTGTTTGATTATAACCATTTTGAACCATATTATCTCCTAAATCCACCCATGTACTCCCATTATCTGTAGAAACCTCTAAGACTCCACCATCCCAGGTAGATTCCGTATCATATCGGTGCTGAAATGTCATCGCAGGATTTGCCCGCTCAAGTCTTTGCGGCACATTTAGTACCAGATATTGGTCACACATAGAATTTATATCTACTGCTTTCCATGCAAATTCACCTGCAAAACTATTTCTATTAATTGCCCAAAAGTTATCTCCAATCGGGCTTTCAGTTGTCCAATCACTAGTGCCATCTTCTACATTATCAAAAAAGTCTATAATAGAAAATGGACTACTGTTTACTTTTAATTGATACGAAATAAAAATAGTATCTCCGATATTGATATTGGATCCATCAATGGATAGCACATTGTCATCTATGTTAGCAATTGGAAGGTTTAATGATCCTTCAACATATTCAGTGCCCTCAGGAAATGAATCTAGGAAAATAGCATCATTATTTAAGGATAAAAGATTATCTATTAAAACAATACTATAAGTGATCGTGTCATTCGCTTCAGCAATATCTATTGCTACTTTTTCTAATCTTACTGGTTTACAGCTTTCAGGAATATCAAAGGATTCAGTCCCACCTGCTGCAGCATCAACTCCCAGTCCTCTTCTCGCAAAAGTTTCCCAAATTAAACACTGATTAGCTCCATCATAATTTGCCATATCCGCTGCCAATATTCCATCTCTAGCATCAATAAAGCTTGGATTACAGGTTTGTAATTTGAGGCCATCAATCACTAATTGGATAGCAATATTATTCCCTTTCGTGCCCCTGTATTTATCTTCATCATATCCATATTCATCAATTAAATTCCAATATAAATCCCATATCATGGCGCACCAGATAGAACCAACTCCATGGACTGAGTTGGGAAAGTCAGTAATATTTTGATAGGTATGAGGATTAACATTCATATCTCTGCTGTAAGGATAAGTTCGTATACCCGCTCCGTCAGTACCTGCATTTACAGCATAGTTTGCTATGCCTTGTGGTTGATCAGCTGTGTTGGTTTCATCTGTAGTCAAAACTAAACCGAACCAATCACTCCAACCTTCACCAGCTTGCTCGGCATTAGATAAACATTGAAATCCGACAGATGGTCCACCAGTTAGACGCGCTGAGATTCCGTGTCCATATTCGTGGGTTATAATTCCATTGTCAAAGTCACCGTCAAATGCCTTAGGTCCTGGTTGAGGAATAATTGTTGTAGGCGGGTTAAATGTAACATTGTTACCGTTTAAGTGTAATTTAATTGAATCACAGTCTGCTCTAGAAAGCATCATGGCAGGAATGGTAACATCCCCACCATCAACGCCTGGAGGCATTGCAACTGGAGCAGTTGCTACATTGTTGCAAATGATTACGGCGATAGCGCCCTCATTTTGTCCTCTCAGGGCTTTTGTCCCAAATTCACAAGTTCCCCGATCGATCATCACAATATTTCCAGTAATCTCACTTCCATTTATAATGTCTTGGCATGCATCTGTTGCAACATCAGTACTGTCGTCCACCAATACAATTGTTGATGTTAAAGCAGGATTAGGAAAACTCCCACCAAATAAAGCTAATACAGGTTCGTAAAAATCGATGGTATCCTGACCCACTGTGAGCAGGATATTTTGATTAGTAATGTCTATGTCAGGCAGAATTAGGCTATCCCGATCTCCCCAAATGAACATTTGCATTCTACCTTGAATTCCATCAGCACCTGTTGCAAAATTTGCATTATTAATAGCAAAACCATCCATTGCTTCAGCAACTACCCAATCTCCTTCAATGCCTTCTCCAGTGTAATTTTTAGTTTGGAAATTACCAGATACTTCATCAAATCCATATTGATAAAATACATCATGAATTATATTGTTCCAATAAAATAAATTGGTTACGGAAGCATCTTTCTGCGCATATGGCGTGTTTATCAAGACATCATGTGAGAAATTAAAATAAAGTGAATCTCCTCCATCTGGTTCATCGCTAATCGAGGTATTTAGATTGGCGATATCTTGGTAGGCATGTACATTGTTCCCTCTAGTAATGGTAAATTCAGGGCCTTCTATTCCGTCCGTATCGTGCCAACCAAACGGAGATGCAGTGGAATCACTTGGACATATTACCAAGCTATTTGTTCCATGAATTGGGCTTTGCACAGGCATCGCATAAACATGATAAGCATTTGAACTATCTGGCCCAGTAAAATCTTCAATTAGATTATTTGCTTTGGTCGTACTCGCGTTTACATAATGATGATGGTTATCATCATTGCAACTCTGATCTGTTCCAAAATTACAATGTATAACCTGATCATGAAAACCAATCAACATGCCTGTTTGTGCATCAATTCTTGCATTCCACCAATGTTGTGCATCAAGCTCGTATATACTTAACATCCAAGCAAGCCTAACCTCCTTTTTAGGAGTAACTTCGTATACTAATCGGACTGGAATAGGATTGAGGCTTATTCCATCAGCTTCAAAAATAAAGTGGTGATCATTTAATTGTTCTTTTAATACTGGATTTTTAATTGTGGTATTAATATTTAAAGCTTTTATAGTGCTCAAAATAGCATCGTGAGCTTGAACAGCAGGAGCAGATGCATTAGCTCTATTTTCTAAATTTGAAACTAGCCTATTTCCATGATTTAAAATTCTCCCATCTTCTAAAAAATTGATATTGAGCATAGCAGTAAAAACTTCAACTCCTTCCCAATTTTGCTTGAGGTATAGATGCTGAACATTATTATGTTTTGAAACATAATAATCACTGATTGTTAAATCAGCAATATCACTAGAGCTCAAGTTTAATTTTTGTAGATTTTTATTGAGAAATTCTTTTGCTTTAACAAGTGATTCTGCTTCTTGGCTATATAAATTACTTGTAAAAGCAATACAAACTAGACAGAGCGATAATAAAGTGAATTTAAAAAATTGATACATTTGAAGAATTTATATGTTAATATTTCTGTTGAATGTTCAATTTATGAAAATTACAGCAAACTATGGCTAAGAATTACAATACTGTTGAATAAGCAACAGGTTATTCAAGTGCCCTGGCACGCAAGCGGCTTCGCCGCCCAAAATGTGTTTGGCATGCAAAATGGCTGGCGCCATGCAAAAAAAATGGATTAGCCGCGCATAATGATCATTTTCTTGAATTTAAGATTTCGTCTTTGCTTAAGTGATGGAACAATTTTGCGTTTCAACTAAAGGACGCTAGTTAGCATCCTTGACAACTAGATTTCTATTGTAATGCAATAAAAATGCGTTTAAATAAAATTTTTATATCTTTAGACATCCTGCATTCCGCAATGCCATTTGAAAAATGGATACGTTTTTAATGTATTCAGCTTGCGCACTCTAGGTATGCTGGTTCCCCATTCAGTTAAAAACAAGATTGGCTAACGGCGAAAGCCGTTTAGCCTTTTTTCGTAGTTAGTTATTTTTGAGAAAACTAGCTTGAATTAGTGATTAATCACAGGCTATCCGGAATGACAAAATGAAAGGTGCTTCCATCACCTAATTTTGATTCTGCCCAAATTCGTGCATTATGGCGCTCAATGATCTTCTGACAAATTGCTAGACCTCTCCCAGTGCCTTCATAATTTTCTTCGTTATGAAGTCTCGTGAAATTATTGAAGATTTTGTCTAAATGTTCTTGTCCTATTTCTATACCATTATCTTTTACCGAAAATTGCCACGCATTTTCTTTTTTTAATTTTGTTGAATTGATTTCTATTATACAATTTTTAGATGACCTGTACTTTATAGCATTTAAAATTAAATTATTAAAGACCATCCCTAATTGTTCAGCTTCCCAACGAATAATAGGAAGTTTAGTTATTATAATTTCAACTTGTTTTTCTTTGATTAACTCCTTAAGAACTAACAGGTGCTCTTCCACCAAAGTGTTCAAATTAACTTCATTGAATTGAGTATTTTCTTTCCCTACCAGTGAATAGGTTAGAACACTTTTTATTAAGCCAAACATTCGAGTAATGCTCTTTTAGCAATTTTAAAATAAGTCTTGGTCATTTAGTAGTTAGAATTTAACTAGAACCATCGAGCCTCGAAAGGCCATCGTTTTTACCTAACCACAAAAATCCTAAACTGTCTTCACAAATGGCATTAATTCCATCATGGGGAAGACCCTCTTCCTGTGTTATTCTGCTAAATCTAAATTCAGGTTCATTCTGGGCATTTAGATATAGGGTAAAAAACAATAATATGCCTATAATAAATCGAATATGGGATGAAAATCTATTGTTCATAGTTAGGTATAATACAATGCAAATTTAATTAAAAATGATAAAATAATTAATTAAAATGACCTTTACCTAAATCTGAAATTATATGGCACCTCCCAATACTTGATAACAAACTTTATAAATGTATTCCTATCTCGAGAATAGCATATATCTATATATTTAATTAATTTTTTGAATAATAGGATTGAATGCCTTCGATGCAACCACTACTTGATCTCCAATTTTAAGATCGTTTCCAGATACCTCATCTGCAATAATTTTCACCATATCTCTACCAATCAGTACCGTAATAATGAATACATGTTCCTCCCGTTGTTTCTTAATGATCTCCCCAGTGAATCGAAATTTTCCGCTTAAATTATTAAAACCGAGTACTTGCCTACTAAGTCCTTGATTTATTATTTTACCTTCTTCTAATTTAATCACTATGTCTGAAGTAGCTGTGATTTCTGCAATATCATGACTAACTAATATTGTGGTTAATTTGTAAATTTTATGAATTTCCATTAAATAAGCTTGGAGTTTTTTCCGCATCTTTAAATCCAATGCAGATAGGGGTTCATCCAATAGTAATATGGTAGGTCGGGAAACTAATGAACGGGCTAGGGCTACTCTTTGCTGTTGTCCACCAGATAAAGTGGTCGGTTTTCTGTTTTCTAGTTGCCCGATTTCCATTACATTTATTAATTCGGTAATGACCGAATCATCTCCATTTTTGGGTAATGCAATTCGTAAGTTTTGTTCAACTGTCATGTTAGGAAATAAAGCATAATCTTGAAATACAAAACCTAGCTTCCTATTCTGCGGGCTCAGATTTATTTTTCTCTCACTATCAAAGTAGGTGTTTCCATTTATCGTAATCTTTCCTGAATCAGGTTGTAATAGACCAGCTATCATTCGCAGGATTGAAGTTTTTCCTGATCCAGACGGTCCATATAAGGTAACAAAAGAATGCTCAGGAAAACTGGTCTGAAATACTAAATCCATTTCGCCAACTTGAGAGGATAACTGCTTACGTATATCTAATGTGATCATTTCCACCAGTTTTTTATGTAGCCTCCATTAATCAAATACACCAACAATAATATTAAGAAACAAATAATAAATAGAATTAATGAATATTGATTAGCAACATTATAATTCATTGCTTCTACCTCATCGTAAATAGCAATGGAAGCTACTTTCGTTTTTCCTGGTATGTTTCCTCCTATCATTAAGACCACTCCAAATTCACCAATCGTATGTGCAAAAGATAATATGATTCCCGTAAGTAAAGAAGGTTTTATATTTGGCAGTAAAACACGCACAAAAGTTTCCCATTTTGATTTTCCAAGTACATACGATGCTTCAATTAAATTTGCTGGAAGCTTCACAAGGCCCGATTGTATGGGATGAACCATAAACGGAAGGCTATAAATTAGCGAACCTACTACTAAACCTGGAAAAGAAAATACCAATTTAAAACCAATCGTGTGTTCTATCCAATTTCCAAACGCATTGGAAGGACTAAAAATTAACAGCAAATAAAAACCAAGCACAGTTGGTGGCAAAACTAAAGGCATGCTGACTAAGGTTTCAACTATAGGCTTAAGTTTTGATTTTGAGTAGGCAAGATAATAAGCAATTGGCAAGGCTAAAAAGAAGAGTATTGCACTGGTCACAAATGCCAATTTGAAGGTCAATATAATCGCGTCCCAATCCATTAATTCGATAATAGAATTTCATTTGTTTTAATTAACCCATAAACAAGGTTCCCCTTTTCTAAATTCAATGGCTTTAAACTATGGCTTGGAAGAATCGCAATTAGTGCACCTGCCGCAGTTGAAAGATTTACCTTACTTAATAAAGATCCATAAGAAATACTGTCAACAATTCCCGGTATCGAATTACTAATACTTAAATTTAACGGTTCTACTTTACTTAGAATTAATTCAGTTTCTTTGAATAAAAGTTCGACTTCGCGATCTATTTCTAAATAGTTGGCACTAGATTTATTCTCAATAATAATAGCATTTAAGATGATGTCATTGACATTTAACCAGACAATAGACAAGCTACCGCTTTCTTCAATACCTGTGATTTTAGCTTTTAATTTATTCATTAATTTTCAACTGAATAGCCGAATTTAAGCAATATTTTTTTAGCCTCATCAGAAAATAGGAAAGAGAAATACTTTTCTGCTTTTTCTTGCTTTGTTGTATTAGCTATTACAACTGCAGCTTGTTCAATTTGAGTTACTGATGATGAAGTAATTGCCTTCCAATACCCTTCTTTGCTAAACTTAGGATGATACATATTAGAGGTAGAAGTTATACCCAAATCAGCTGCGCCGCTTAAAATAAATTGATTGGTTTGGGCAATGCTTTCTCCAAAAACTATTTTTGCTTTTATTTTATCGAAGTTTGACAGCGTATTCAAGTATTGCATGGCGGCTTTCCCATAGGGAGCTGTTTTAGGATTTGCGATAGCAATATGGTTTAAATTGAAATCTTCTTGAAATAAATTGTTAAGATTAATCGATGGATTTATCGTCCAAATTGCTAAACCTCCTGTTGCATAGCTTTTTGGGGGACCAGTTGTGAGGTCAGCATTGTATAATTCATTGGGATAAGCCATATCGGCAGAAACAAAAATATCAAAAGGAGCTCCAGCTTTTACTTGTGCAGTCAATTTGCCTGATGAAGCAATAATTACATTTGATTGAATACCATATATTTCTTCAAATGATTGGGAAATCTCCTCAATTGCATATTGTGCATTTGCCGAACAAGCAATGTTCAATTTATTTGTTGGAGCTTCTTTGCATGAAAAACAAAGAAAAAATGAGAAACATAAAATTAAAATTTTATTGTTTGGAACCCACATAAGATATAACCTCGCCAGTAACTACTCGAGAAATTGAACAACCAATTGGAGTTCCAATCGTGAACATTACAGATGTGCCAGCAGCATCTACTGAGACTAAAGTACTGCTATTGGATTCTTCAATATCTGTTTCGAAGCCCGCGAATGCCGTGCCGCTATTGGGTTCAATGCGAACTCTATTTGTTCCAGTTCTTTCTACTTTAATTACATAATTATCAACAGAACCACTTACCGAACTTCCAAAGCCGCCAATAAATGTGCCAACTATATTAGTAGTTAAATCATCAGGATCATCTTTTGAACAACTGCTGATTGCTATTGTTAAACTGAAAATGCAAGCTAGGATCAGATATTTTTTCATCTTGTTTTTTTCAAATATAATCTTTTTTGAATGAAAAAATGCCATTGTAGGCGCTCAAGTGCTAGGCTATTCTGTTACCATAAAATTTTTAAAGAACATTGAAAACTATTCAAAACTTAATCATCTACATAAAAAAGGTGATAAGATTTAACGGTGATAAATTCTTTTTTGCAAACCATCAAGCCTTTATAAAAGAGCTTGCTTATGCAAAGCAAGCTCTTCAAATTATTTTATAATTTTTGTATTAAAGTGGTTTGGTCTCCAAGTTTTATATAATAATTTCCAACTGGAAAGTTTGTCATACTAACATTATTCGCAATCCCAGATTTAAGTAAAACGCCTTTATCAGAATAAACCCTATAGGCTTGTGATTCTTGATTATTGAAATAAATATGGTCAACAAATGGGTTAGGATATATGCTTATTTGCTTAGGTTTTTCGGTCAAAGTAATAGCCTCTGTATTAGAATATTCAAAAGTAGCATCATGATTTTCCATCTTTAAACGATAATATTGAATTCCTACCTTCGCATTCTTATCAATATATTCATAACTGGTCAATTCATGATTACCTTTTGCCCCAATAAATTGAATCTCTTCCCATCTTAATTGATCGACACTTCGCTCAATTTTAAATCCATTAAAATCAATTTCAAATTCAGTTTCCCACTTAATTTTTACTTTATCATTAAATGATTGCAAGCTGAATGAAACTAAATCCAATGATAAAGGCGAATCCAATAAAATATCAATTCTAGTAGGGGTATAAACCAATTCTAATTCTAAATCTGAGTTTAAACCGCTTACATTTACTGTTGAAAATGTTCCTACTAATGGGCCTGTTAAAATTGGAAACTGATCACCGGCTGAAGGAGTAAATCCATTATCAAATCTTAAATTTAAAGTACCATTAAGTTCTTTAGTCGCATTTCCTGTAATTTGATCATAATCCCCGATTGCACTACCCTCAATTTGAATATTTGTTTTTGCGGTACTTGAATCTACTAATCTTGAATTATTGAAACTAATTGTGCCTGGCGAAAAGCCTGGACTAATATCACCTTTATTTATAAATATAGATGAACCAGTAATGTTTCCATTACCTCTCACAACGCCATTGTTGATCATAGGACCATTTAACTCAATTTCTGAACCATCAAGTAGAATAAAATCTGTAAAATTATCTATACTGGCATTGCTATTTTCGTTAATAAAAGTACCAAGTAAATTAAATTGCCCACCAGTATTAATTAAAGTTTTGGAATTCTCGAAGATTGTATTTTCCCCTATGTGCATAAATCCTAGATTTTCAATAGTGCTTAAATTTTTAATTTCTGCATTTTGTGCTGTAAAAACTCCATAATTGATAAAAGAGGCTGATATCCAAATATCAAAGATACTTGACACTCTTATTGTTCCAGAGTTTGTTAGAATCCCGTTAGCCGTTATTCCGAAATAGGCATTCGGTGTAATATGGTTGAAAACACCATTATTTTCAAAGTCGCCAATTATTTCAATAATGGCATCTTGGCCTGATACAAGAAGTCCGTTATTCAACAACTTATCATGTGGATCTATAATACACCTGGAATGAATTATCACAGTATCGTTGTCGTCAATCACATAACCAGGATATTGATCCCAATATTCAATCTCATCCCAGTATCCAGGACCCGTAAATGTATAAGTAGTTGCTTTTAAAGAAAAAGTAAGGATAGTAAAAGCTACGATTTGTAAAATACTTTTAAGTTGCATGTCAAAATTTTTAGAATTAGTAATGAAATTGCATTAGGTTCATCTCACTCTAAATATTTTAACTAGTAGCAATATATAAATATGGGCTAATTATGACACAAATACAATTATAAGTAACACTTTAATGTCCATGCAGAGTATTTGTAGTACCAATAAGGAAGTAATTTATGTAGTTAAAAGAAATATCAGTTGGAAAGTAGTTGTTAGTTTTGCTTGCCGTAATATGCTATATTTTACTATTTATGGTTGTTTGGTTACTTTTTTATATCATAATTCAGGTCACCGAGGCATTAGTTTAGGCATTTTTGTCCTACTCTAATTCCATTAAAATTGCTGTTGCATCTTATGTAGGTTTTAAAAATAATTAATCTTATGATAGGTTTTGGGAAGGACGAAAGATATGAGGAGGCATAGTAAGTTATTCTAGCACTTCGGGAAATGCTGTATTATCTTTGGTTAACATAACATATTAATTTAGACATAGATGAAAAAGAATTGAGTCATCATCATAAAATTCTAATTTATAGACATTTTGCATCGACTAACGCATTACATCTTCAATTAAGACGACCATCTATTTTCAGTATAAATTATGCAAAAAGATTTTCTAAATTTTACCGTGGTAAACTAGATTCAGACGAATGAGTAAATTATTTGGGTATTTTTTTGAAGTCGTAAGAAAGAGAAGATTTAAAGAATCAAAAATACATGGCCACTCAACTCGTTCGAAACCAAGGAAAGCACTTGAAGCAATTAGAAGACAAGGTTTAATTGATGACTTTAGACACATGGAATAAATGTCATATCTTAAAGAGTCTTATAATTTACAAGGAAAATGTGAAAGAATTAAAAACACTGCATTACCACGGCAATATGCATAGAATGTTTTAATTTAGCTCGTGGATTTAAACGGTAAATTGATAGTTGATAGAAAGATTGAATTCTTACGGAAAGGTCAAAATATTATTCCTCTAAACTACACTAATTTAAATACAGGAATGTATTCAATTAAACTAATCGCGAATGGTCAAAAGGTTTTTAAATTTATAAAAGAATAAGAAATTATGCAAAGTGAGGCAATTATTGAAAATTGGTTGAAAATTGTATATTACTAGACCAATCAACTTAAGCTTTTTTTAATTTGTTTAATTTAGCCTTCAGAAAATGAAAAAATTCTCTTTTGTTGTACTACTCGTTTTTTTATTAGTATTAGAATTACATAGTCAAAATCCGCAGATTAGATATCCTTCGATTAATCCTAGTGGAAATTTAATTACCTTCTCAAACCAAGGTGACATCTGGGTGTTGGATATGGAATCAATGCAAAGTCAACGATTTACTATTCATGAAGCCTATGAATCGGCTCCACAATTTAGTCCAGATGGTGAACAAATTGTTTTCTCCGCAAATAGATTGGGTAATAATGATCTGTATGTGATGAATACAGAATTGGGAAATCCTCGGCGCCTAACTTTTCATTCTAGTTCAGACTCCTATCCGCAATGGGATGATAAAGGAAATATTTATTTTTCATCTCGGCGTGCTTTCGCACAAATTGAAAGAGAATCAGAAGTTCATATGATATCAAGCAATGGAGGAACTCCGCAGAGAGCTTTAGATGCAGTTGCCTTACATCCGATTCCATCTTTAGATGGAAAGCATATCGCTTTTGTAAGAGGTACCTGTCGTTTTGAAAGAGAAGCTTATAATGGGCCAGCTAATCGCGATATTTGGATATTTAATAATCAATCAAAACAATATTATCAAATTACTGACTTTGAAGGTCAAGATTCACACCCTAATTGGGGTGGAAATAGTCTGTTCTTTTTAAGCGCAAGAAATGGTAGATATAATATATACCAACAAGCAATTACCGAAGATGGAAGGGCCACAAGTGAACCTAAAGCTATTACCAGTTTTACAGACGAGGGCATAACTTATTTTGATGTTACACCCGATGGAAAAGCGATTGTGTTTGAAAGAGGAGATGGCACCTATTTTATGAAAACCATGGATCAATCTTCCATCCTAAAAATTGAAATTAATTTAATTCAAGATCAAAGATTTGATCCAATAGAACATAAAACATATACTAATCGAGCAACTGATTATTCAGTTTCTCCGAATGAAAAACAAATGGCCTTTGTCGTAAGGGGGGAGCTTTTTGTTAAACCTAATGATACGGATAAGAAAAGAGCTGTGCAATTGGCTAAACATCCATTCAGAGACAAAGAACCGATTTGGATAAATGACAGTACTTTAATTTTCAGTTCTGATCGTGACGGAAATTTTGATTTGTATGCATTAAATTCTAAAGATGCTAAGGAAAAAGACTTGTATAAAACCTTTAAAATAGATGTCCGAAAATTAACCACTTCAGCTGAGGAAGATGAGCGAATCACAATATCTCCAGACAGAACTCAAATTGCATATCTAAGAGGAAGAGGTAAATTGGTAGTTTCCAAGATTTCTCCTACTGGCGTCTTATCAAATGAACGAATCCTTTTAGATGGATGGGCTACACCAAGTGGAGTCTCTTGGAGTCCTGACAGCAAATGGCTGGCTTATTCAATGGATGATTTAGACTTTAATGAAGAAATTTATATACATAAAGCAGATAATAGCCAAAAGCCCGTAATCGTGAGCCTTCACCCTCGGGGGGATACAAATCCTCAATGGAGTAAAGATGGATCAAAATTAGGTTTTACTTCAACTAGAAATAACGGAGACCGGGATATTTGGTTCGTTTGGCTGAAAAAAGAAGACTGGGAAAAAACAAAGAGAGATTGGGAAGAAGAGGAACCTGATTCAGATAAAAAGTCCAAAAAAGGAAAAGATAAAAAAGATGATAAGGAAGTAGAACCTGTAGTTATAGATTTTGAAGATATTCATGAACGTATTGTTCAAGTCACCCGTTTACCTGGAAATGAAGGCAATCTCAGAATTTCTAATGACGGAGAAACCTTTTATTTCACTACAAATGGTGGTGGAAGACAGGGCTCACCTGGTGATCCAGAATTTATGTCTGTAAAATGGGATGGATCAGAATTAAAAACCTTGTTTTCTGAACTTAGAGTTTCGAATCTTCAGATGGATGAATCTGGAAAAGCACTTTATGGTATTAAATCTGGAGGAAGCTTTGTTAAATTAAAATTGAGTGATAAAAAACAAGAGAGTTTAGGATTTACTGCCAAAATGGATGTTAATCACTTGGAAGAAAGTAAACAAGTTTTTCAAGAAGGTTGGCGTAGATTAAGAGATGGCTTTTATGATCCTCAATTCCATGGACAAGATTGGGCGGCTTTGAAGGCAAAATATTATGATAGAACAATTCATGCAACTACTTTGCAAGATTTTCAATTCTATTTTAATTCAATGTTGGGACAATTAAATGCAAGTCACATGGGTTTAAGGGGTGGCGATAACCCAGAGGAAACTCAAAGAGAGCAAACTGGTCGTCTTGGAATAGAAGTAGTACCGGTAAGTAATGGAGTGAAAATTACACACGTAGTTCCAGGTTCTGCTGCAGATCGAACCGAAAGTAAACTTAAAGTTGGTGATATTATAACGTCAGTTAATACGGTGCGAATCACTCCAAATACTAATTTCTATAGCCTTTTTAATGGTCAAATCAATGAGCGAGTTTTATTGGGTTTAAGCTCAAATGGATTCAATAAGGAGATCATTATTCGACCAGCTAATTCTATCAGAACCGAACTTTATCAAGAATGGGTAAAACAGCGTAAAACGCTAACAGATAAATACTCCAACGGTAGATTGGGATACATCCACATACAAGGGATGAACTGGCAAAGTTTTGAGCGCTTTGAAAGAGAGTTAACCGCAAGTGGATTGGGTAAAGAAGGTTTAATTATTGATGTAAGATTTAACGGAGGTGGTTGGACTACGGATATGTTGATGACCGTTCTCAATGTAAAACAACATGCCTTTACAATTCCGAGGGGAGCAGCCAAAGATTTAGAGAAAGAGAAAGAGAAATTTACAGCAACTTATCCTTTTGGAGAGCGTTTGCCTTTCTCCTCATGGACACGTCCAAGTATCGCTATGTGTAATGAAAATTCATACTCTAATGCGGAAATATTTTCTCATGCTTACAAGACTTTTGGTTTGGGAACCTTAGTGGGACAACCTACTTTTGGAGCTGTAATCTCAACTGGAGGTGCCGGCTTATTAAATGGCGCCTTCGTGAGAATGCCATTCAGAGGTTGGTACGTTTCTGGCTCTGATATGAATATGGAACATGGTCCTGCAGTGCCAGATATTATTGTTGAAAATCTGCCTGATAGTAAAATAAAAGGGGAGGACCCACAATTGAAGAAATCAGTAGAAGTGCTATTGGAACAAATTGGTACGCCAGATCAATAAGCAGTAAATGTGAATTGAAAATATTAGGTAAGGAAAAGATCAATGAAACGATATCGAATGTGAAATATAAAATTATAAAAGTGAAAAGATTGAATTTTGATCTTTTTGAAAATGCAATAAAAAAGCATTGGGAGAAAAGCATTTCTGATAGATAGATCTTCTTCTCGTCAACCAACAAGTCCCTTTCTTTTACAAATTTGAGCGTTAGCCAAAGAAAATTATAAAGGAGAGGGATTTAGGGAGAGGTTTAACATATCCAAATTGTAAAATTTAAAGCCGAGCTAAAAGGTCCAAAAAATTACAATAAAACGTCAATAGCTTCCATTAATGCATATTCATTTAAACCAAAAGCATCATAAACAATGGTACCGTTTTGATCAATAAGCGCAAAAGTGGGGCCACCAAATACGTCGTATCTTGCAGCAACAGTTTTGCCAAATAATAAAGTAGTGTAATTAACATTATTGTTTTTTACATAATCTACTACGGCTCCTTTATTGGCATTCATATATTCGATGCCGATAACCTCTAATTTATCTTTCGGATATTTTTGCTGTAACTTATTAAGGAAAGGAATGGAAGATTTACAACCCGGACATCTGACGAACCAAAATTCTAGTAATATAACTTTTCCTTTTAGATTATCTAGTTTAACTCTTTTTCCGTTGGTAGATACTAAGTCAAACTTAGGTGCGGTTTTTAAATCTGCGTCCGTTGTATTAGTCATATTAATAAAGGAGAATAGACTAATTAAAATGGCAAACAATTTCATTGCCACAAAAGTAATAAAGATTAAACTTATATTTATTAAATTAACAGAATTTTAAATTTATACTAACTTTCTAATAGCTAAGACGGATCCAAAATGCAATCCTTCATGAACATTATTGAAGGTAATACTTTCTTCAATAGAGGTCAATGTCATTCCATAGCTCGTAATATAGGATTTAAACTGGGAAAAAATACCATTCCTGTAATCCTCCTTCGCCTGCAAAATGGTTTTCGGATACATATCAATAATATAATCCCATTCTAGCTGATCAATATCTTTTTCCGGACGACTTCCTTTACGATATTTAGCAATAAAATCGGGTTCTAATTGCATCGGTAAATCAGATAATCCATATAATAATAGCTGTTGAGTAGCCATTACATGTGCTATATTCCAAGCTAAATTATTATTAAATTTAGGTGGAATCTCATTCAATTGACTCAAAGAATAGCCTTTTACGGCTTCGAGTATATTTTGACGAGTTAATTGCTGAATTTGAAATTGTAGATCCATTAGTAGTTTTTTGTAAATATAGTTTTTTAAACTATAATACTTCATGGCAATTATTTGGATCTTACCCTTAATTAGATTCAATTAAAAATTGAAAGGGATAAACCAAAACGTCATGAAATTCGTTATCTTAATACTTTATGACACATGGTATAGTAAGCATAATGACTTTTTTAATTTTACTGAGCTCTTGTAAGCCTTCGGAAGTAAGGAGTATAGATGTGAAATTAAAAGTGCTCCATCATCAACAAATTGTGCCCAATACAACCATTTATCTCAAAAAAGGAGTTACTATTTTCCCAGGTTTTGATACTACTGAATACGAAGATATTATTCTTAGTGACGATCAAGGAATCGTTCGATTCAATAATTTGCAAGCTGGGAACTATTACCTACTTGGCTTAGGTCATGATGGTGTCGATTCCGTATATGGTCATCAACCGCTGGTTTTAAACAGGACAATGTTGGATTTGGAAATTGAACAAATCATGTGGGTCAGCGAGGTTCATTAATTTTTAAATACAATAGCTATCATAATCCAATCATTATTTTTAATTCATACCGCTAGCACATAATTATTTATAAATTTTAATTATGAATTTTAGGAAATTGCTTTAGGTACATGGCAGATAGGAGGAAAATAAGGGACGGAATTTGATATCAAAAATGCAGATCTAATTTTAAATACCGCAGTGGACAATGGAATGGATGAAGAATCTTTATAAGAAAGAAATTAAACATTTAGTACACCATTATTGGTAATAAAATGCATCATATGCAAGTGATAAACATTAAAGAAAAATTTAATAAATTTACGGATCATTGGAATCCAAAAATTATTGCAGAGTTAAATGGTCAAGCGGTTAAGATAGCCAAAATTAAAGGACCCTTTGTTTGGCATAAACACGATAATGAAGATGAATTATTTTGGGTTAACAAAGGAACCTTGAAAATGGAATTTCGCGACCGCACAGAACTTGTGCAAGAAGGAGAAATGCTTGTTGTACCAAAGGGAGTAGCGCATAGACCAGTAGCAGAGGAAGAGGTAGAAATTCTATTGTTTGAACCAATGGGAACATTAAATACGGGCGAAGAAATAAATGAAAGAACAGTGGATAAGTTAGAAAAAATTTAATTCAGCTATGGCTACATCAACATATTATAAATTGGAAAAAGAAAAGTATGAACCATATTTTCAAATGGTTGATGAAGGGCATGATTATCTAGCTATAAAAAAAGTCGTGGATAAAGAACTAACTCTAGATGAGGAGAAAATATTTCTATTGGATGCAATCGATGAATACATAGTCGCATATACTTTAAAGAAAAATAATTTAATGCAGTCGAAGGCATTAATGATAATGGCTATTGCACTTTTGTTTCCAGCAGGATATGCAATTATAAAGTTTGGATGGGATAACTATACCATCGTGCCAGTTGGATTACTAGCTTTAGCTGGTTTTGCTTATAAGCAATCCAAAAGTTTAAAGAAGGCAAGTGTTCAAAGAAATCAAGGTCGAACTATCCGCGGTTTTAAAAAATTTGATAGATTTTAGTCACTTCAAAAATTATACTTACGTAAAATCATAAAATAATGTTTTAGTGGATTCGGCTTCATTTCATTTATCTTCTCCGTACCCAATAGTTGTGAAAAAACTATTTTTTCTAATGATTACCATAATTTCCAATTGGAAAAAATAGGGCACTCTTTGAGCACGCCTGGATAGTTTTTCGTGTGGTTTAGGGCGCGAGCGCAATGGGAGAAAAGCCTAGTTTAAAATACTAATAGGTAATGCCCTCAGCAAAAGCGTGAAAGCCAGAGCGAGTTTCCCCCGCGGCTGGCTAAATTTTTGTTTCGTTATTTTTGGGCCAGCAACCTAACCGCCGTGGCTGAAAAAAATGAAGGCCCCGCTGGCGAAAAGTATTGATTTGAAAGATAATGATTATGTACAGACGTAAGATTAAATGATTACAATGGTATACATTTAATTCTTTTCATGCAGGCGATATACAGTTTTCTCACATAAAATGGCAGAGCACGCCACTAATTAATATCAAGGTAACCAACCAATAGCCGCTATGTAAGAAAATGTATTTCCAACCTCTCCGTTCGAATAATGCGACTATAGCTATTATCGGAAAGATTAAAAGTACAGTAGTAAATGCTCCATGAACTGCGCCATGACCGAAACTTCTGTGACGATCTCCATAATTAGTCATTAAATTGTTAAATGTTTTTGACATTTCAGAAGTTGCATTTTGAAAGTCAGGTGCGGTTGCAAATAAACCATAAATCGCATTTTGATGAATAGCAACCTGAGCCATCATTAATGAGATTAATACCCCGAAAATATAAACACTGCCAAATATGACCAGCATATTTCCTGAACGTACTTTTTCTTCAGAGGTGTCGGAAACTTTCATCCAAGTTTTTCCAAATAGGGCAGGACTATACCAAGCTGAGCCTATGATTAAAGGTATCAAGCCAGTAATCAAGACCATCCAATATTTTGGTTCCATAATTTATTGTTTTGATAATTAGATTAAGATAAGAAATGAAATTTATAAATGTATATTTGATCAAATAAAAAATGACTAGTATTTAAGCGCTAACTTTTTAATACATTATAAATTATGGTAGATAAATTGGAAGCTTTCATTATCGAATGTGCAAATTGGATATGGGGCTTGCCATTACTAATTCTAATAATGGGTGGGGGATTGATACTGCTTTTTATCTCTCGAGGATTACCCTATTTTTATTTGAAACATGCCATTAATGTTTTACGCGGTAAATACGATAAAGGATCTGATCAAGGAGAAATAAGTCATTACGAAGCTTTGTCAACGGCATTGGCTGCAACTGTTGGAATGGGTAACATTGCTGGTGTCGCAATAGCTATAAAAATTGGTGGTCCAGGAGCTGTATATTGGATGTGGATCAGTGCTTTGATAGGAGTGGTAACCAAATACTTTACTTGTACCTTAGCCATTATGTATCGAGGAAAAGATAGTGCAGGTGAAATTCAGGGTGGGCCTATGTATGTAATCGTAGAAGGATTAGGGAAGCAATGGAAATTCCTAGCCTCCTTTTTTTGTGTTGCCGGGCTAATAGGTTGCCTACCTGTTTTTAATGCTAACCAATTAAATCAAGCCATTCACGACATAGTCCTTCAAGATTTTGGGATTCAACAAAGCCTTTTCTCTAATACTTGTGTAGGTGTTGTATTAATTATTATAGTTGGATTTGTGGTTTTCGGTGGTTTGAAAAGAATTGCAACAGTAGCTTCAAAATTAGTGCCTTTTATGGTAGTCGTTTATTTTATTGCGGTGATTACAATTATGTTTCAGAATTTTGAAAAAATTCCAACTTACTTAACAATGATTTTTAGCAACGCTTTTTCTGCAGAAAATTATACCGGAGATCCAATGTTAGGAGGGGCATTGGGTGGCTTGATAATACTAGGTTTGAGAAGGGCTGCTTTCTCAAATGAAGCTGGAATTGGGACAGCTCCAATGGCACACGGAGCAGCAAAGACTAGTGAGCCTGTCCATGAAGGTTTAGTAGCTATGCTTGGACCCATTATTGATACATTAATTGTATGCACATTAACTGCATTTGCAATTTTAATGACGGATGTTTGGTTGACCACCGAATCTAACGGTGTTACATTGACAGCAAAGGCATTTGAAGCGTCCTTTCCAGTCATGGGTAAATATATCTTATTAGTTTGTATTGCCTCTTTCAGTGTAAGTTCACTATTTACCTATTCATATTTTGGAACCAAGTGCTATTCATTTCTAGCTGGAGCTAATAAAAAACAATGGTATAATATTCCATATGTTTTTAGTATACTTATAGGAACAAGTTTGTCTATGACTGCCATCATTTCTCTCATTGATTTTAGTTACGCCTTAATGGCTATTCCCACTATGTTATCCACACTTCTGTTGGCACCGAAAGTAATGGAGGTGACAAGGAAGTATTTTGGAAGATTATGAGATTGTGGGAAAAGTTTAGTGTTGAGTGTTTAGTGTGTAGCCGAACATGAAACTCTACTACTGCCATCAGCAGTAAGCACGAAATTCGTCATGAGACTTGAAATTATAAAGCAAGTTTTTCATAAATGGAAATCATAAACCCATAAACTTAAAATCCTATAAACTAAAACTATCGTTTCCAAAAAATTCCTCCCGAATTCAATCATTTGTTCGCTATTACTTATCTTCGCAAAAAAATAGATATTATGACATTAAAGCAATTAATTAAACTGGAGGATAAAGCCAAAGAAGTTTGGGTAGTTAGTCCTGGTCTTCATTATGATACGGAGGTTAAAGATTTTTCTGAAATCGTCAGTGTGAACTTAAATCAAAAAACTAAGTATAGATACATTGTTCCTAATACTTCCTTAGTTCAGAAACATATAGGTATGTACAAAAAAATGTATGGAGCAACAGAAGAAGACATTAGAAATAACTTTTTGATTCTCCCAGCCTCTGAATTTAATCCATTCATTACGGAGACGGCCATTTATAATGCCTCTACTGACTGCATAGCTTGTTGTGCTCCAGGTATGGAGAATAATAAAGATGTGATTAGGTTTAATCAAAAGACTGCTAAAAAAATGGCAAAGGAATTTAAGTCTCTTTGGAAAAAGTATATGAGAACAAATCCATAGAGATTAAAATAGAAAGAGCCTTTTTTTACTAAATGGCTCTTTTTTATTTAAACCCATGAACTAATAAATGCTCTTGAGTTACTTCCTTCAATTTTCTCGTCTTAATGTAGAATTAGTTTCCAAAATAATGTTAATCACAGCTTCTTGTACAGCCTTTTTTTTACTAATCTTAATGTGTTTTCATTCAAAATTAGAATAGTTATTCTGGTTTATATTTAATAATGACTGCCTCACTTTTTTGCATATCCGATTCCATTTGGATCCGCTGAACATTGTAACCATCATTTATAGAAATGGAAGCAGTATTAGGAGGAATAGCGCCAACATTATTGGCGTACAAGATTAGCTTACTATCAAAGCCGTGAAGATCTAGCTTTATTGATTTCTGATTTTTCTCTAATCGATGTTTTGATAAAATCCATTCGTCATTCCATTTCAATGATACCACATCTCCGTCAATTTTATTATGATCCCAAACATTTAGTGTCAAATTTCTACCTTTAACATTGATCACTTGAGTAGTTTCAACTTCAATTTCTTCTTCATTGATATCTTCAGGTGCCTCTAAATATTGTTTCAGCGACCATTGCATCAAATCATGATTTGCATAAACATTAGAAGTGGAAGAGGTGAATCCAAGCCAAGCTGTTTTGTCAATAGACTTAATTTTGCTAGCTAAGTCAATTTGGACAGTAAGTAATGGAAAAATATAACTATCCATAAACACACTTATTATACCATCTTTATAAGTGATTTTTGTAAAATGTTCTTTTCCGTCCGTAATCTCAGGAATTTCATGTACCGTAGCAAATCTTCTATACTGTTTCTTTTCATTTTCGTAATAGGAAAGATTAATATGATTTCGACTTCCTTCATTATTGTTATAAGTATCAAATTCAATCGCAACTACATCTGGAATTTCTTTATACCCAATTTTGTCTCCAGTGCCCCCAACCACTCCAGCACTTTTATTTTGAATAACAAATGCAAATCCATCACCTCCTTTAACACTAGGTCCAGAACCTGTAATTAAAAAGGTAAATTCAGTCTCAAAGCCAAGGCTCAAATCAATTTTGTCCTTACTATACCAACAAGCACCCTTTTGCATCCCTGCTGCAGGACTCAATCTAATCCTATTTTCAAAAAGCTTGCTATTGCTCACTAATGATATGTCATTTTCAAACGCTTTAAAATCATTGATCTCAAACAAGGCTTGTGCGTGAGCAACCGAAGTAAAGCAAATTAAAAATATAAAAAGATAGAATTTAATCATATCACAAATTTATATCATATATCTTATAAAACCTCATAATACCCTATAAATACGAATATTTAGAGATTATAATTCAGCGACTTATGTTTTTTAAGCTTTATTTAAGCTTTAATAGTCTAATCCTTTTTAGACCACTAACAAACCACATTAAAATTTTTATGCCAATTGTGCTACATAATGTGAAGCACTTACTTTTTGTGGCAAGCTTTTTTAGCTTAGGTCCAACTGAGTAATAAAATGAAATGAACCTCCTACCGAGATAGGAGGGATACAAATATTGATCTCTGAATGAGATGGCTGTTTGGTATTCTTTAGATGCTCTTCCATAGCAAAAAGTTACCATAAAACAATCAGATGGTAATTTTTCAATGGAGCATTCTAAATTTAAACTACCATCCATTTCTGGGGAAAGTACAGGTATTAAAAACTGATCGCCCCTCTTTATTTTGCCAAGCTGATTGCCTTTAAAAATTGCAGCAAATTCTATACTAGCTCCATTATATAGAACGCCTTTTACAAAGAAATCTTCCAGCCAATCTATGGCACCAATTTGCTTTTGTTTACCATTGATAATGCTAGGCAATTGCAAAAATAAATTTAAATTTTGCCCACTTAAATTATGCAATTCTCCGTATAGCACCGTACAGTCTTCCCCTTTGTGCGTATCCTCGTCATATAATATTTCCGTAATTTCAATGTCAAAGTTAATGTGATTATCAGGATTGCTAGATTCTTTACCATAAAATTCAAAATAGCTTAGACCATTTAAATAGGTATCGGAAATCATGTCAAATAATCGCTCCCAATCAAATAATAAAATCTCCGTTTCTTCTGCAAGCTCTCTAGCTTTTTGAGTAAAGGTGGAAGTACAAATCATCATCGCACTATCCGTTTGATAGTATGCTCTAGCCCCCAATACTTGGTTCATATCGCTAACACTAACTTTTGTGTCGTCCGCATATCGTTTTACCTGAACTGCAATTTTATTATCGAATTTTTCAATGATTAAATCTGCACCGTAGTCACTAGAGTAGGAGGTTTGCTCTACTTTATAAGCATTGTCTTTGAATAACTGAGCAATGAAATCCTCAAAATCATAAGGGCTTATATCTAGAAACCGATGACGGAGACTTGCTTTCAAAAAAGCTTGAATATTTATTTCTTGGAAATTCATTTCTTATTAATCACCTTTGATTTATTTGCATTATTTCAAATTTACAATATATTATAATTAATCTTTATATGATGTCCTAGATAACTTGGCTTGTGAAGGGTAGTGAAAATTTGACTTTTAGTCAATAAAGAGATACTTACAATATAATATATACGTTATACAGGTATAATTACTGAAAAGTTTTTTGACTTTGTGTCAAAATATTGTGTATTTTTGTCAAAATTAAAATTGATATGGCTGAAACTATAGATCTTAAATCGACTGTCCCTGGAGGAGCATTTTTAGTAACTCCCACAAACTTAGATCAAACTTTTATCCCTGAAGATAGAAATGATGATCAGGCAATGATGTTCGAGATGGCGAAGGAATTCGTCAGGAATGAGCATACTCCAATCTTACAAAGATTAGAAAAGCAAGAAGAGGGTCTATCAAAAATGTTGCTCCAAAAAATGGGAGCCTTAGGTCTATTAGGAACCCACATGCCTATTGATTTAGGAGGAATGGAGTTAGATACTATAGATAATACTTTTATTGGAGATGGTCTTGGTTCAATGGGTTCATTTAATACCACTTTTGCAGCACACACTGGAATAGGAATGTTGCCCATCTTATATTTTGGAAATCAGGCTCAAAAAGAAAAGTATTTGCCTAAGTTAATAACGGGTGAATTTGCTGCAGCTTATTGTTTGACAGAGCCAAGTTCTGGTTCTGATGCACTGGCAGCTAAAACAACAGCCGTGCTTACCGAGGACGGCAAACATTATATAATGAATGGCCAGAAGATGTGGATATCTAACGCTGGTTTTGCGGATGTCTTTATTGTCTTTGCCAAAATAGATGGCAAGCACTTCACAGGTTTTATTTTAGAAAAAGGAATGGAAGGATTCACCTTGGGTGCGGAAGAGGATAAAATGGGTATTAAAGGTTCTTCAACTCGTCAAATATTCTTTGAAAATGTAAAAGTTCCAGTAGAGAACTTGTTAGGAGAATTAGGAAAAGGTCATTTAATAGCTTTTAATGTATTAAACACAGGAAGGTATAAATTAGGGAACATGTGCGCAGGTGGAGCCAAATTGATTGTTGGAGAATCTGTAAAATACGCAAATGAAAGACATCAATTTGAAACGCCAATTTCATCTTTTGGTGCTATTAAGTATAAGATTGGGGAAGGTGCAATAAAGGCATTTGCTTTAGAAAGTGCCTTATACAGAACCGCATTCTTAATGAACGAAAAGACTAAGGAATTTAAAAGTCAAGGCTTTGGATACGGGGAAGCAAAATTAAAAGCGGCGGAAGAATATGCAATAGAGTCTTCATTTATAAAAGTGGTAGGTTCTGAGACTTTATGCTTTGTGGCAGATGAAAATGTGCAAATTCATGGAGGTATTGGATTTTCAGAAGAATATAATGCGGCAAGAATTTATAGAGATGCTAGAATCAATAGAATTTATGAAGGTACCAACGAAATCAATAGGATGATTATGGTTGATGCCATTCTTAAAAGAGCGATGAAAGGCCGATTAGACTTGACGGAACCGGCTTGGGCAGTGCAGAAAGAGTTGAGTGCAATGCCAACATTAAGAAATGCTAATAGTCCTTACGATAATGAAAAATTTGCGATAGAGGACTTTAAAAAAATATTCTTAATGGTGGCTGGGGCTGCTGTGAAAAAGCAAATGGAAGGCAATTTAAATTTAAAAGAGGAGCAAGAAATTTTAATGAATATCGCAGATATTATGACTGATATTTATCTAGCCGAATCTTTATTTATGAGAGTTGTGAAGTTATCAGAAAAATCTGAAAAATTGGTTGATCAAGATGTCTACGATGCTATTTTAAAGGTTTTCATACACGATGCACAAGATCGAATTACAAAAAACGCTAAGGACGCTGTAATGTCATTTAATAGTGGCGACTTGTTAAAAATTTTCCTTAAAGGAATCCAAAGATTTACTAAGTATCCTCCGTTCAATGTGAAAACGTATAGACGAAAAATTGCGGACACCTTAATTCAGGCTAATAACTATAATTTAAGTTAGAAAAGATAATTTCAAATTTTTTTAATTTGAGTATACATACTAGTGGATAGAGCGGCTTTTTGCCGCTCTTTTTAATATTATATTAACCAACCATTTTTTTTAATTATTTCTCAAATTGGAATATCTTGTAGATAAAGTCGAACAACCTAAATCCATTGATTTGAGAATCCTAGGCATTATTTTTATTGTTTTATTTTTTTCATTTATCATTATTCCAGCTAACGACATAGATTATTATCTATCGCTAATTAGCGAATATGCGGAAAATTATACTCCAGAGAAAGTTTATATCCACACTGATAAACCTTACTACACCAATGGAGATACCATTTGGATGAAAACATATCTAGTTGACGGGATGGATCATGTTGAAAGCATAAAAAGCAAGGTAGTCCATATTGAGCTTTTAAACTCAAAAGATAGTTTAGTATATAAACAAAAGATATATATGGAGGAGATTGGATCAGCCAGCGACATAGCTATTCCAAGTAGTTGGGAAGAGGATGTTTATCTTTTGAGGGCATATACTAACTATATGCGCAATACAGACAATGCCTATTTTTTTCAAAAAGAAATTCCAATTTGGATTCAGAACCCTAGAACTAATTTAAACGAAAAAGACTTGGATATTTCAAATAACCCGATCGCAGAATCGACAGCTAATGCTACTGAAAGACCACTACTTACTTTCTTTCCAGAAGGAGGGGATTTAATTGAAAATTTATCAACCAATTTAGCAATAAAAGCTAGCGATAAATTTGGAAACGCGATTGCTGTAAACGGAAAAATAGTAGATCAAGAAAATACAGATATACAAAAGTTTGAATGTCTAGATTTTGGTTTGGCTAAGATTAATTTTCTTCCAGAGCAAGGAAAAGATTATAAAGCTATTTTAGAAATTAATGGAATAGAACAAGTGTACAATTTACCTCGTATTTTGAAAAATGGGTTTGTATTAAATATAAGCAATAGAATAGATCAACTCTTAATAAATATCCAGACAAGCAATCAAGCGGGACTTGAAGGAAGTTTTTTAATTGGTCATATGAGAGGTCGGGTATTTTGTGAATTCCAAATGGAGATAAAAGGAAATCAGGCTAATTACAAATTACTTACCGATACACTTCAATCAGGAATTGCTCAATTTACTTTGTTTAATAAGGATGGTGAACCAATGTGTGAGCGACTTGTCTATATGGAGCATTCGCAAAGTCAATTAGACTTAGCAATTACTAAAGAAAAAGAAACATTCTCAAAAAGAGAAAAAGTGGCTATGAGCTTCGATTTAAAAGATCATTTGGGTAAAAATATTGGAGCGAATTTATCATTATCTGTAATAGATGCTGACTTAGTTCAGTTGCCAAAAAACGCAGACAATATTAAGACTTGGTTATTGTTAAATGGAGATCTAAAAGGTAAGATAGATGATGCCGCAGCTTTGCTTGACGGTTTACAAGACTACAAAAAAGTTTATTTTCTAGATCTTTTATTACTGACTCACGGATGGAGAAGGTTTGATTGGAAAGCTCCAGATTCTTTTAAATATACGAATGACTTTGAAATAGAAAATGGACTGTTCCTATCAGGGCGGACGACTAATTTTTATAGCGAAAAAATTAAACCCTCCAAAGTGATTTTAAATTTTCTAAACTTAAACTTTTACCAAGATGAGCAGCAAACGAATGAGAAAGGAGAATTTGAATTCGGGCCATTTATCTTATTTGATACGGTTAATGTCATACTGCAAGCTACCGTACCGCCAAAAAAAATAACAGAAAAAACGAAACCACTGGCGGGCAATAGAAATATTAAAATATTAATAGATCAAGAACCTGAGCCTCCAGCGCCAAGCCGTGACTTCCTTGTCCCATTTAAATTTGAGGATTCAAATACCATAAAAAAATTTCTTAAATCTAATCAATCTGCACAATTAATCAAAGAGCAATTTGACGGTTTAAGTTATGAATTTGAGGAATTATTAGTAAGAGGAAAGCGAGAAACGCAAGAGGACAAAGTAAAGAAAATTTTGGATGAAAGAGCTGGTGCATTTAAAGGTGCAGAATCAAGAATTATAGTTACTCAGCGAGATGCAGGATTGGCAGGGCAATCTCCATTAAATTTATTACGCACTATAGCAGGGGTAAACGTAACGGGTTCCTTTCCAAACCAAAGTGTGGAGATCAGAGGTCCGTCCTCTTTGAATGCAAGCACTGCTCCATTGTTTGTATTAGATGGAGTGCCTGTGGATGTGACCACTATTTCGACAACACCAGTTCATGATATTTTATTTATAGATGTTTTCAAAGGGGCCAGTTCCAGTATTTTTGGAATGCGAGGAGGCAATGGTGTTATCGCGGTTTATACTAAACGGGGAGAAGATATTGGAGAGGAGCCGGAAGACCGCATAGGCATAAAAGATCTACGATTTAAAGGCTTTTATAAAAGTAGATCTTTTTATAACCCCAATTATAGCGTGGTTAATGATAATAAAAGGCCTGATTTTAGATCCACTATTTTTTGGGAACCTAATCTGATATTCGATGCCGAGGAAACCGTTGCAAGGTCCTTTTATACGGCAGACCAAGCTGGCAAATATCAAATTGTAGTGGAAGGCATTAGTCAAGATGGGAGAGTTATATATCACACTGAATCATTCGAAGTAACGAATTAAATTATAAATTACAAGCTCACACTAACTCCCACACTCACGCTCACGCGCACCCTCACTCTCATTAATCAACATCATCTTAGCCCAAGTCAATATCGATGATCGCCATTCAGAGATCTCTGTTTTTAATATGCTTGGCTTTTTCTTACCTGAACTAGTGTTCAATTTAATGTAACCAATAACCATGGCCCATGCAGTTAAGTATATTATTTCTGGACGCTGCGTATTCTTGATACTTCCATCTAATTTTCCTCGCTCAATTTCTTTGATTACGATGGAAACGGGAATGTGTTGTAAATCTTGGACTTTCTTATAATAAATAGAATCCTGAATAGCTTCAGTCATTTTAGAAATATCTGCACCCTCGGAACTGGACCTTACCATTGAAATATAAATCAGCATGGCCTCTGAATATAAAAAGTGATTTTCACAGAATCTCATAAAAACCTCCATAATGTTAAGCGTCGAAGCGAGGCCAGTATCATGTTGCGTCTTTTCTACATTAGAATAATAGGTGTCAATCAATAACTGAAAAGCTCTATAAGTAATGGTCATATATAGATTCTCCTTACTTGAAAAATAAAAGTAAACAGAGCCTTTAGATATGCCTGCAGCCTTTGCTACATCTTCCATTTTGGCATTAACAAAACCTTGCGAACTGAAAACTTTTTCTGCTGCATCAATAATCTGATTTTCCTTGGCTATTCTTTTCGTCATAATTTGGAAACGCCAAATTTAGAAAAATAAAAACGGATATAAAAGGCATTATTTGAATAGTTTATACATTATATATATTTAATAGGTTATTTAGGCTTGCAATTAGAAAGTATTAACTTTGTGAATTGAAAAATTAGATCAATAAATGGATATAGAAGCATTCCGAAAATTTTGCCTTTCCCAAAAAGGAGTTTCTGAGGAATTCCCTTTTGATGAACATGTATTGGTATTCAAAGTAATGGGAAAAATGTTTGCCGCGACGAATTTGAATAATGAAGACTTTACAGTGAATCTCAAATGCGATCCTGAAAAAGCTATTTTATTGAGGGATGAATATGAGGACATTCAACCTGGTTTTCATATGAATAAAAAACACTGGAATACCGTTTTCTTTGAAGCATCACTTGATAATAAAATGCTGAAAGAATTAATAAGCCATTCCTATGATTGTGTTTGTTCTAAATTACCCAAAAAAGATAAAGCAATTTTAGAGCATTTATAATGAATGAGAAAAACGTAAAATCAATTTTAATTGTAGGGCAAGGCTTGGCTGGAAGCATCTTGGCGGATAGACTTTTACGTGCGGGTGTACAGGTTACTTTAGTCGATAGAGCGGAATCTTCCAACGCATCAAAAATAGCTGCAGGAATTGTGAACCCCATTACTGGTAGACGATTTGTGCTGAGTTGGATGATCGACGAACTAATTCCCGTTCTTAAAGAATATTATCAAGATGTTGAAGAAAGATTTACAACTAAAATTTTAAAAAGAAGATTAATTTTAAGGAGCTTATTTAGTTTTCAAGAAGAAAATGATTGGGATGGGAGAACCACCATATCAATGTATCAAAAACATATTTCTAGTCTTAGCGGGGAAGGGGATTACACCTCCAAAGTACATTCAACTCCTTCAATTGGATCGATAAATGGTTATCAAATAGATGTTCCAAAATTTGTAAAAGTAATGCACGATTCCTTTACAAACGCAGGTGTCCTTGAAAATGCAGAATTTGATTATAATGGATTATTATTCGAAGGAGATCAAGTAGCTTATAAGTCCGAATGGTATGATGCTGTTGTGTTTTGTGAGGGATGGTCAGGTGAACTAAATCCATTTTTTAATTATTTACCATTTAACAGATCTAAAGGAGAAATACTTATTATCAAAGTACCTAATGAAAAATTCACCCAAGTGTACAAAAATGGATTATTTATTGCTCCCTTGGATAATGACTTATATTGGGTGGGAGCGTCTAATAAATGGCATACGGTGGATATTCAACCCACCACAGAAAAGCGATTAGAATTGATTGAGAAGCTGGAGCGAATGTTAAAAGTACCCTACCAAATTATTGAACATAAAGCAGCAATAAGACCCACGGTGCGAGATCGAAGACCCTTTTTGGGCCAACATCCAGAAATTGATAACTTGTTTATCTTTAACGGCTTAGGTACAAAAGGTGCTTCTCTAGCTCCATATTGGTCAAAAGTAATGATCGAATTTATGCTCTATCAAAAGCAGTTACCAAGTGTGGTAGATATTCGAAGATTTACGAAGTAATTGTTAAAGAGACGTTAAAACCTTATCTTATTTAGGTAATCATACATGGAATTTCATCTTATCATTGAATCAAAAGATCACTTTATAGATGTTAAACAAAATTTTTAATAAAATCAATATGAAATCAATTGGCTATTTGGCAATCTTGATTACTATCTCCGTTATTTTTTACAGTTTCACATGTAACAAAACAATTATGCTGCCTTCAGATTATAAAGATTATGCTAAAGAGTGGAAAGAAATTGATAAGCTTCAAAATGAAGGCTTGCCTAAATCTGCCCTAGACAAAGTAAATGCTCTTTTTGAAATTGCTAAAAAAGATAAGAATCATCCTCAATTAATAAAATGTATCATTTATCAAAATCAAAATCTTTTTCAATTAGAAGAAGATGCAATGGTCGCCACTATAAATAGAATGGAAGCCAATGCCATTGCATTGGAAGAACCCGCCAAGTCTGTCATGCATTCTATTTTAGGTCAGATTTACAATCAATATCTGATGGCGAATAGTTACAATTTGCAAAATAGATCAGAGTTTGATGCTTTTGAGAAAAAAGATATTTTGACCTGGCCAATTGGTAAGTTTATTGAAGCTTCTAAGGAGCATTACAAAACCTCCGTCACTTATAATGGCCTAAAGCAAATTCCAATTGATGATTTTGAAGCGATATTAACCAATAGTGATAAAGTAAATACCCAAAACCTTAATCCAACTTTATATGATTTTTTAATTAATAGAGCGATTCAGGCTTTCGCCAATGAACAAAATTATTTAAGCCAACCGAAGTATCAATTTAAGATTGAAGACCCCATTGCATTTGCTCCCATTAGTGAATTCTTAAAACATAATTTTGAAAGTCAGCAGGAAGATGCTGGAAAATTATTAGTCCTTAAATGGTATCAGGATTTAATTAATTTTCATAAAAATGACGATACTATTGATGCCTTAATGCATGCGGATTTAAATCGATTGAATTTTGTTTATGCAAATATGACGCATGAGGATAAAGAAGCACTATACTTAAAGGCTTTAAATGAATTGCAAGAAAAATATAAAAAGGAAACAGTAAGTGCAGAAGTATCTTATAAGATCGCTCAATATTATCAACAAAGAGCTAATAAATATAAGCCTGGATTAGATGATACCCATAAATGGAATAATAAAAAAGCGTTAGAAATTGCCGAAAAAGCAATGAAGGATTTTCCTGGATCTTATGGAGCAATTCAATGCGAGAACTTATTAGGTCAGATTAAACAATCCACTTTGAGTTTTCAAGTAGAACATGCGCAATTGCCAAATCAACCTTTTAGAAGTTTAATTAATTATCGAAATGTCAATGAAGTGTTCGTGAAGATTATTGAAATCTCCGGACAAGAGCGGATAACATTAGAAGGAATGGATAGGAATAAATATTTAAACTTCTTTAATAATAAACCAGTAGTTGAAAGTTTTAATCAAGCACTTCCTGACGATGGAGATTATAATAATCATTCCGTTGAGATTAAAATGCCAGCATTAGAGTTAGGTTATTATGTGATTATCATGGATGACTCCAGCAATTTTAACAAGCAAGGTTCTGCTGTCTTGCACACCTTTACGCATGTTACCAATCTAGCTTTTTGGAATCAAGGTTTTGCAGAAGAAAGTCCTTTTATTATTGTGAATAGAAATACGGGAGCTCCTGAACAAGGAGTGAAAGTTGAAATTTTCGAGAGACAATATGATAGAAGTAAAAGAAAAAATAATTATGTAAAAAAGAATGAATACATCAGTGATAGAGCAGGTACTATAGCTAATCCAAAAACGGATAATCGAAATTTTCGAGTTAGAATTTCTAAAGGTAATGATGTATATTATTCGGATAAATATTTCTCAAATTACAGGAATAGAAATTTCCAAAGGGAAAGAAGTACCACTCATTTCTTTACAGATCGGGCCATTTATCGACCGGGTCAAACGGTATTCTTCAAAGCAATTTTAATTAATAAGGATAGTAATAACATTCCAACTATTTCAAAGAATAAAGCAGTGACTGTAACCCTATATGATGTGAATGGCCAGGTAATAGAGAAATTGGATTTAACGTCCAATGAGTTTGGAACAGTCAACGGAAGCTTTGTTACGCCAAAAGGGTTATTAAATGGACGAATGAGCATTAGGTCGAGTATTAGTGGAACCCATTACTTTAATGTAGAAGAATATAAAAGACCAAAATTTGAAGTAAATTTTGAACCTGTTAAAACAGCTTATAAATTAGGTGATGAGGTAGAAGCTAGTGGAATTGCGAAAAGTTTGGCAGGCGCGGTTATCGATAACGCAGAAGTAGTTTATAGGGTGGAAAGAACGGTTTCCTATCCATACCTTCCTTGGAGATGCTATGTCTATAATTATAGACCTTCTTTTGGCGAAGTTATAGTAGTCGCAAACGGAACCACTAAAACGGATAAGGAAGGAAAATTTGTGATAAATTTTACCGCACAAGATGATAAGTCAATTGACCAACAATACAAGCCAGAATTTACTTATCGAGTTTACGCAACTGTTACAGATGGAACGGGAGAGACTAGAGAAGCAAATAGTTCGGTAAGGGTTGGCAAAATTGCAATGATCGCCAAATTTGATATACCTAATGAAATCCATCAAGATAGTTTGGTAGATCTAAGTATCAAAACTGAAAATTTAAATGGTGAGTTTGAGGCGGCAAAAGGAAGCGTGAAAATTGAATTGTTAAAAGCTCCAATAAATATTTTAAGAGAAAGGTATTGGCAAAAGCCTGATCAATATGTGATGACTGAAAACGAATATAGAAAGTTATTTCCTAATGATATCTATGCTGATGAAGATCATGCGCAAGCTTGGCCAGTTGCAAAGCAGGTAGCAACTATCAATTTTAATACTGAGGAAAATGCTAAGATTGATTTATCTAAAATGAATATCGATCAAGGGACCTATCTGCTTACTCTTACTACTGAAGATAAATACGGAAGCCCGATCGAGGTAAAGAAAGTGATCAAGGTATATAATTTTAAGCAAGATGGTTTATCAGATTCTCCTTTGGAAATTAAGTCTGATAAAATGGTTTATGAGCCAGGAGAAAAGGTAGAACTCTACATCGGAACTCAGTATGAAAATGCTCAAGTTTACACTCAAATAAAGAGAGGAAGTAACATCAAAAGCGAGTGGAAGAAAGTTAATAGACTTGGGCGAATTACTTTAGACGTGAATGAATCTGACAGAGGAAATTTCTTTGTTGCTCTATTACTGGTAAAGCATAATAATGCACATCAGTTATCTTATACGCTCGTGGTGCCTTGGTCCAATAAAGAATTAGAAATTGAGTTTGAAACTTTTAGAGATAAATTACTACCAGGACAAGAAGAGGAGTGGAGACTGAAAATAAACGGACCCAAAGGATCAAAAGTCACAACGGAATTATTGGCAACAATGTACGATGCATCCCTAGATGTTTTCAAAAAGAATAGTTGGGGCTTAAATGTTTATCCAACCAATCGATCTAACTCAAATTATAGAAGATCTGATTTTAATGCGGAGTCTTCCCGTCAAATTGGGAGTGGAGATTATTATAGGCAAAAGCCTTTGCCACAAAGAATTTATTACCAATTAAATTGGTTTAATTTCCCGATTTATAATTTCGGATACGGCGGCGGTGGAAGATTTATGGATGGTATGCGAGATGAAGTAATATATTTATCTGGATCTGGTGCTGCAAAACCACAAATGAGAAGAAGTAAAGCTGCTCCAATGGAAGAGATGGCAGAGGCAGATCTTAGCAATGCAGCGCCACCAAGTATCGACGGTTTGTCTGCCGACGAAGAGGCAAATTGGAACAATGAAGCGGATGATAAAAAACCTCCAATACGAACAGACTTAGCAGAAACGGTATTCTTTTATCCTAATTTAAAAACTGATCAAGACGGAAATTTAATCCTTTCATTTAAAATGAAGGAAGCCTTGACTAAATGGAAGTTTATGGCATTAGCACATACCCAAGATTTGCAAATTGGGATGGCACAAAAAGAAATCGTAACCCAGAAAGAGTTAATGGTGACTCCTAATGCACCTCGCTTTTTTAGAGAAGGAGACGTGATAGCATTTACTGCTAAAGTAGATAACCTGACAGATAAAGATTTAAATGGGTCTGTTGAGTTGGAGTTATTGGATGCTTTAAGTCAAGAAAAAATAAATGCGCAGCTAGGAAATATTGATACGAAGCAAACGATATCTATCAAGTCCAAACAATCAACTAGTGTGTCTTGGAAACTGAAAATTCCATTCGCGGAAGCACAGGCCATCACTTATAGAGTAATAGCCAAAGCTGGAAAGCACACAGATGGCGAAGAGAACTTCTTACCAGTTATCACTAATAGAATATTATTGACAGAAAGCTTGCCTTTGCCCGTAAGAGAGAATTCGACAAAAGCATTTACCTTACATTCATTAAAAAATGCAACGAATAAAAGTATTCAGCATCATAAATTTACATTAGAGTTTACGTCTAATCCTGCGTGGTATGCGGTTCAAGCATTACCCTTCATTATGGAAAATAGCAATGAAAGTTCAGAGGCCATCTTCAGTAGATTTTATGCAAATAGTTTAGCGCATCATATTACCAATAGTAATCCAAAAATCAAGACTGTTTTTGATAGATGGAGAACGATTGATACAGATGCTTTAAAAAGTAATTTAGAGAAAAATCAAGAGCTAAAATCTGTATTGTTAGAAGAAACTCCTTGGGTTTTAGAAGCTCAGAGTGAAGCACAGCAAAAGAAAAATATTGCATTGCTTTTCGATTTTAATAAAATGAGCTATGAATTAAAAAGTGCCTTAAATGCGCTAAAAGGAAGGCAATTACCTGATGGCGGATTTGCTTGGTATCCGGGTGGAAAATCAAATTGGTACATTACCCAATATATCTTAGAAGGTTTAGGACATTTAGAGCAGTTGGGCGTAGTTGAAAATGATCCAAAATTGGAACAATTAAAAAATGAAGCATTACGATATATAGATGAAGAAGTGGTAGCGCATTACAAGCGAATGAAAAAGCATGCTAAAAACTTAGATGATGATCATTTGGGAAATATGGCGATTCATTATTTATATACTAGATCATTTTACCAAAACATAGAATTTTCAGGAACAGCCAAATCTGTCAATGCATATTATCAAGGCCAAGCTGAGAAATACTGGTTGAATAAAGGCTTGAATGGAGAAGCAATGATTGCGTTAGCATTGGACCGATACGGAAATAAAGTAGTGCCAAGATCGATTGTCAAATCGCTAAAAGAAAGAGCTATTTACAGTGAAGAATTAGGCATGTATTGGAAAGCAAGTAATGGTTATAACTGGTATCAAAGACCGATTGAAACCCATGCCTTAATGATTGAGCTTTTTGACGAAGTTGCTAAAGATGCAGATGCAGTCTACGAGCTGAAAATTTGGTTGTTGAAAAACAAACAAACTAATCATTGGAAAACGACTAAAGCCACTGCCTCCGCGATTTTTGCAATGCTAAATGGTACTGGCGGTAATTGGATCAATGAGCCCAAGCAAGTAGCAATTGAATTAGGTGGAGATAAGATTGAGATAGATAAAACAGAAGCAGGAACAGGATATTTCAAAACTTCATGGGATGGAGATAAGATTGAAAAGGACTTTGCAGATATCAAAGTGACCAACCCAAATGATCAAATCGCTTGGGGAGCAGTCTACTGGCAATATTTCGAAGACTTGGACAAAGTAAAAACTTTTGAAGAAACACCTTTGACCATTAAAAAGCAATTGTTTAAGGAGATATCCACTGCTGAAGGTTTGAAAATTCAACCAATAGAAGATGGCAATACTTTGAGTCCCGGAGATAAAATAAAAGTTAGAATAGAAATCAGAGTAGATCGACCGATGGAATATGTACATATGAAAGATATGCGCGCCTCTGGCTTCGAGCCAACCAATGTGATTAGTCGATACAAATGGCAAGGTGGTTTGGGGTATTATGAAAGCACCAAAGATGTAGCTACTCATTTTTATATGGATTATTTGCCAAGAGGAACTTTCGTTTTTGAATATCCTTTACGCGTGGTTCATAAAGGAGATTTTTCTAATGGGATTACTAGTATTCAGTCCTATTATGCACCTGAATTTAGTAGTCATTCTGAAGGGATTCGTGTGGAGGTGGAATGATAGAATGGTAAAATGGTAAAAATGAATGAAAGTAATGCGCGAAAGCGAGCTTGCGAGCATGCTTGAATACTTGAATACTTGAATAGGAAATGCAAAATAACAATATTGTCAGCCTGAGCCTGGAAAATAGAAAGGATCATTTAAAATTAAGGTAATGACAAAGGCGAAATTGGTTATGCAGGCTCGCGATTCATCGTGGGCTCTCCTTCAAATTTACAACCTGACATAGATAGAAAGCGATGCGAACCGTAGGTTAAAGACAAACTTTCCACTCACCCCATTTTTTTGCCGCAGGCAAGAAAATGTTTTAGCGGTAGGCACGCAGGTCAGAGACCTTGTGCAAATCGATTTCCTACTATAAACTATAGTTAATAAAAGACAATACCGCTTGCACATACTATTAAAAACCTGCATCTTATGTACAAATACATAATTACACAATAAAACTAAAATGATGAAAAAATTATCAACAGCAGTCCTACTTTGCTTTTGCTTATTTCAATTTTCTTTTGGACAAGTAATTGAAGAAACATTTGATAACCTGGGTCCAACTGAATTATCCAATGAAATTCAAGAGCAAGAGCCAAAAACTACGATCAAATTTGAGGAGCTAAGTTATGATTTTGGGACCATAGGAACGGGAGAAAAAGTCTCCTATGTTTTTAAATTTGAAAACGTGGGCGAGATTCCATTGGTATTGATAGAAGTTAAGGGCGGTTGTGGATGCACAGTCCCATTCTATCCAAAAGAACCGATTATGCCCGGTGAGTTGAGCGAAATTGAAGTATTATTTGACTCCAAAAACAAAGCTGGGCAACAAAGCAAACGAGTCACCATTACTGCAAATACCGAACCTGCACAAACCTACTTGTCGATTCGAGGAGAAGTTGTAAAGGATGCGCTTGTAACCCAAAAGTTGGAGGAGGAATTAATAAAAAGGAATGAAGTACAAGCAGATTTACAATCTTTTGATAAGAGTTGTTTCGCTATTTATCCAAATCCAACGCATGATTTTATCCAACTAGAATTAAAAGAATATATTGGTAAATCAGCAAATATTGAAATTCGAAATGAAATGGGACAAAGCATGTTGAGTCAAAAAGTTGAACAAATCTCTAGAGAGAGTACTCGTTTTGATGTAAGTACTTTCACACCTGGAATGTATTTAATCTCAATCGTAGTGGGAAAGGAAAAACCCATGACTCAATGTTTTATTGTCAGTGGAACATAGTGAATGGTTGAGGAAGGATAGAATTATAAAGCGAATATTGTCATCCTGAGAGAGACTGTTCAATTAAGTGTGTCTTGTTAACTTTAAAGAATGAAGAGTAAAAAACAAAAAAACCAGACGGATGCAGATATGTATGACCGTTTAAAAGAACACTTGTACAGTAAAAAGCCAGTATTAG
>Ga0209187_1000234_pt1 | contig 120000 bp, 45 predicted proteins | sample BantaG_FD_187430 | JGI IMG/M metagenome (GOLD analysis project Ga0209187, IMG submission 187430) | Marine algal microbial communities from Bantry Bay, Ireland - BantryBay_4 metaG (SPAdes) (version 2) | ecosystem: Host-associated > Algae > Red algae > Unclassified | place: Bantry Bay, Ireland...
GACATCATCATCTGGGCCGACACCTGGAACGAAAACCCGCGCCCCTACATCTGGCACAAAACCGCAAACGAAATCCTCCAATCACTCGGAAGACTTCTCAACCGCTTCAAAGACTCAGGACACTAGTTCTCGACAGCTCATCAAATCGAACACTTCGGTGTCGGGGTCGGCTAGCTCGAATCGACGCCAGGCAATGGGCTGAAGACTGCTTTCAGGCAAGCCCCCGTCGTAGGCGAATCCTTCCCAGTGGGTGCCGTGGGCTGCCCATGTCGCTGCAAGTTGCGTGTGCGCCTCAGAGTGGTCCGGTGTTGAGAACTGCAGGTCGATTTCGGGGTCGAAGGTGGTGGGGTCTTCGAGTACGGATGCCCAGTAGGTGTCGTAGTCGCGGTTTAAGGCGAGGGCGGAGTCGATGAGTTCGGTGTTGAGGCAGTCGCCGGGGATCGATCCGTCGAACAGGTAGTGGCGGTTCCATCGGCTCGTATTTCGTATTCGATGGTGCGGAGGTCGTCGAAGACGGTGTCGCCTGTCCAGGAACAGATTTCGAGGCGCACCCGGTCGCCGAATGCGGTGGCATCGAGGTGGTCCCAGGCAATGAGCTCGCCGGGTTGGGGGTCGGCATCGAAAGTAGTGCGAGCAAGAGCGATCATTTCGGTGTCGCTGAGCGGTTCGGGTTCGGGTGTTGGCACCTCGGTCGGCGTCTCCGCTGGCGCTTCGGTCGGGACTGTCGTCGGCTCCTCGACAACGGGAGTCTCGACCTCGGCCGTCTCGCTGGCCACTGGATCCTGAGCGACCGAGGATCCCGAAGCGCACGCAGAAAGCACCATTACCGCGACAAGCAACGAGGCTGCGCCGGCCGTGAATGCACTTTCGGTATATATCATTCTGTCTGACCCTACTTGTCCCCGCTTGTCAGCACAAGCTCCATTGGACATGAAGTCTGACGCACAAAACGCAGCTTGCCACGCCAGCCATTGATGCAGAGGGTCACGGCGCTCTGGAATAGTGGGCTGCGCTTAGACAGGCATGAGCGCAGCGAGAAGCACGCACGGCGACGGCCATGAACCTGGACGCCGTCATGAGAGCTCCTGCCATTCCGTTGGTTCTGGCTGCCAGTTGTTCAAACCTGGAAGCCAATCAAGGGCGAAACAATCTGCCCAAGAGGTCGTCTGGATGCTGGCGGTAAACCAGCGCTGATCGACGCGAGTTAGTTGGTACTTGTAAATGGCGTGAGGACCGAGTGCATCTTCATTGCGCTCGTCATCGATGAGCAAACCGCCACGATACAAACCATAGGCGGGGGCTAGTGTCCTGAGTCCTTAATTCGCTTGTAAATATATTGTTGGGTTTAGGGAATTTTGGGTTTGGGTGTCGGGTTTGTTTCTGTGAGCGATCATGGAGGTGATTGTTATGGCATCTGCGGGACGAAAACCAGTGATGGTGACGGTGAGCGAGGCTGAGCGCGTACAGCTTGAGGATCTGGTGGCAGATCCGGGATCCACGGATCGGGTCAGAGTGCGCGCACGGATTGTGCTTGCATCTGCTGCAGGCGGTTCCAATGTTGAGATCGCGGAGTTGTTGGAGGTGAGCACGAACTTGGTGTCGGCGTGGCGACGCCGCTGGGCTGATGAAGGTGTTGATGGTTTGGGTCACCGTCGACCAGTCGCTGGGAGCGGGAAGCGGCTTGGTCGGCCATTGCAGCCATTGGCCCTCGATGATGAGTCCCGGGAGGTGCTTGAGCGCTGGACTCGGCGCTCAACAGTCTCGGCCGGGCTCGCGCTACGTGCCCGGATAATACTTGCTGCTGCTGAAGGCGGTTCCAATATTGAGGTCGCTGAATTGGTTGGCTGTCACGACGCGACCGTGGCGAAATGGCGGAAACGTTTCATCGACTCTGGCCTGATCGGGCTATCTGATGAATACCGGCCCGGGCGGCCCAGAACCGTGACCGATAACAAGGTCGAAGAAACCATTGTGGCCACCCTTGACCAGAATCCGCCTGATGCAGCCAGTCACTGGTCAACCCGCACGATGGCCGCAACTGCTGGGCTGTCACAGTCAACAATCTCGCGGATGTGGCGGACCTTTGGCCTCAAACCGCATCGGGTTGACAGTTTCAAACTGTCAACCGACCCGCACTTTGTCGACAAAGTCCACGACATTGTCGGGCTGTATCTAAACCCGCCCGAGCGCGCCATCGTGATTTGTGTCGATGAGAAACCCGGCATACAAGCCTTAAACCGCACCCAACTTGCGTTTCCAATGCTGCCAGGCTCACCCACAACCCGCACCCATGACTACACGCGCAACGGCACCATTGACCTGTTCGCCGCGCTCAACGTTGGCACCGGCGAAGTGATTGTTCAGACAGAGAAACGCCACCGCGCTAAAGAGTTCAAAAAGTTCCTCAACCAACTCGCCGACGAACTACCCGACGATGTCGACATCCACGTCATCTTGGATAACGCCTCTACCCACAAAACCGAAGCGATCAAAAAGTGGCTCCAAAAACATCCACGATGGGAGTTTCACTTCACCCCAACCTCTTCGTCATGGCTCAACCTCGTCGAACGCTGGTTCTCCGAACTCACCACCAAAAAACTGCAACGCTCAACCCACAACAACATCAACCAACTCATCAACGACATCATCATCTGGGCCGACACCTGGAACGAAAACCCGCGCCCCTACATCTGGCACAAAACCGCAAACGAAATCCTCCAATCACTCGGAAGACTTCTCAACCGCTTCAAAGACTCAGGACACTAGTTCTCGACAGCTCATCAAATCGAACACTTCGGTGTCGGGGTCGGCTAGCTCGAATCGACGCCAGGCAATGGGCTGAAGACTGCTTTCAGGCAAGCCCCCGTCGTAGGCGAATCCTTCCCAGTGGGTGCCGTGGGCTGCCCATGTCGCTGCAAGTTGCGTGTGCGCCTCAGAGTGGTCCGGTGTTGAGAACTGCAGGTCGATTTCGGGGTCGAAGGTGGTGGGGTCTTCGAGTACGGATGCCCAGTAGGTGTCGTAGTCGCGGTTTAAGGCGAGGGCGGAGTCGATGAGTTCGGTGTTGAGGCAGTCGCCGGGGATCGATCCGTCGAACAGGTAGTGGCGGTTCCATCGGCTCGTATTTCGTATTCGATGGTGCGGAGGTCGTCGAAGACGGTGTCGCCTGTCCAGGAACAGATTTCGAGGCGCACCCGGTCGCCGAATGCGGTGGCATCGAGGTGGTCCCAGGCAATGAGCTCGCCGGGTTGGGGGTCGGCATCGAAAGTAGTGCGAGCAAGAGCGATCATTTCGGTGTCGCTGAGCGGTTCGGGTTCGGGTGTTGGCACCTCGGTCGGCGTCTCCGCTGGCGCTTCGGTCGGGACTGTCGTCGGCTCCTCGACAACGGGAGTCTCGACCTCGGCCGTCTCGCTGGCCACTGGATCCTGAGCGACCGAGGATCCCGAAGCGCACGCAGAAAGCACCATTACCGCGACAAGCAACGAGGCTGCGCCGGCCGTGAATGCACTTTCGGTATATATCATTCGACTTGACCCTACTGTTCCCTGCTCGTGAGCACAAGCTGAATAAGGACATGCAGTCTGGCTCAGAAAGTGTGGATCTCGTCGTCAGCCGTACATCGCTGAGTCACACCGGTTCGCGACCGTCAACCGCCTTCGCCATTGGTGTTGAAGCAGCAGGTCATGTGAAGCTTCTCGACGCTCGAGCCGTCGATGAGCCTCTGTTACTGCCGCCGCGTCCGGTTGTCGGCACTGACTGAGTCACTGACCGCCCAGCAGCGTCAGCGGCCTTGATTGCTCAGCCAACTCTGATGTTTGCGCAGCGCGCCTCGAGCCCGTTTGGCCAGCGCTTTGTCGGTCACGTGCTTCCCCGCTGCTTCGAGCACCAGCTTCGTTTCGGGCTGATCGTGGCGCCACAGCTCCTCCAGTAGATCACCGTCGATCGTGGCCACGGCCTCGCGGAAAATCTCGTCGAAGACCTCGGGTTCTCCACTGGTCATCGTCAACATGTCCACCAGCGGCGTCAGGTCGATGAACCCGCCGAGCTCCTCTGATGTGGCCAAGCCATGGTCCAGCAGAAATGCTGCCGCATGCGAACCCGCAGGGGAATCGAGCAGTTGGCGAACGATCGGCCCTGCGACCTCGGGCCCGATCGCGGCGAACACGTCAAAGCCGATCAGCCGGTCCGCGCTGTCTCCATCCATGATGTGGGTAGCAAGCGCCTGGGCTCGAACCGCTACCGGCTCGTCGACCCGCCAGCGTTCCAGGATCTCGGATCCCGACAGACCACCGGCGAATGCAATGTCCACGACCTGGGCCGCCGAGGCGTCTTCGATCCCATCTATGGACTCGAACGAATAGCCCGCCTCTTCGATGTGCGCTGGCATCACATGGCGCCCAAGGGGAGTCAGCACCACCTGGCCGCCAACCTCCACCTCGGTGCCGCCGAGGACGCTTGGGACCTGCTCGGCACCTTCCCAGATCAGCAGTCCGAATCGTTCGAGCCCGCGAAGCAACTCGGCGACCATCTGGATCACCCAGTCATCGAACACGGCCTCGCCAATGGTGGCGCGGCGAGAAGATGGCTGCATGGCGGCCACCTCCACCGCCAGTTCAGCAACCCCATCGACGTCCAATTGGTTTCCCTCGACGAGCCCGGGACTCAACCAGTGGGGCACGCCGTCGTCGACCAATTGACGCAGCTGGTGCAGCCACTCGGGCCCCGCTTCAGCCGACGACAGGAAGCCAGTGTCCAGAATGATGTTGCTCAGCAACGTTGCCTTGTCGGTGGCGCTGCGTCCAAGCCATGTGCGGTCGGCTCGAATGGTTGTTTTCATGCGGTCAACTGCGCCCGCCGCCGATGTGAGATCGTCGATCAGCGTCACCCAGCGCAGATCCAGGCTGCTCGTGATGCCATCGACATCGTCACCCGTGTCGAGCTCGACTGCGAGCTGTCGAGCATCGGCGATCTTGATGTTCCCGGCCGGCGTCAGTGCAATACCGACGTCGCAGGCGATCTCGACGAAGCGGTCGGCCATCAGCACGACGTCGGCGAACGATGCGGTTGCTTCGACCTCGGCTGGATGCGGCGGAATGTAGGTGAACGGCAGCGGAATCGGACTGCCAGCGATTTCTGGTGTGTCCGTCAGCCGCTTGCGTTCCTCGAACGACAGCGCATTGAATGCCTGCATCCGTTCGTCGAGTAGCTGCTGCAGCTCTTCGATCTCCAGGCCTTCTCTGCCGAGCAATTCGTCCAGGTTCGGCAGCGCGACACCGGCGCTGTCGATCAGCGGAGCAGACAACAACGACTTGCTCATCCCGAAGTTGGAAGGATTCGCCATGGCCTCGGCAACGTCGTCGGCGGTGCCGGCCACGAAGGTGATGAGCGATGCGGCCCGTTCGAACGAATTGTCCAGCGAATCGTTGGCCGCCAGGAACTCGATCAAGAGCTCCAGGTTGTGACAGATGGCGGGCGCCTCGTCGGGGCCGCCCGCGTACTTGCGGGGCAGCCAACTGAGCAGATAGTCGCCCAGGTCAGCCTGGTTCAGCGTGCGCAGGGGCTGCCCGCGATATTCGAAGTTCCAGCTCAGGAACTGCTCGACATAAAGGCCGGCGAATCCGTCTCGAGATCCTTGAGTAGCCCACGTGGCCATGTCATCGAGCAAGGAATGTCGGAAGCGATCGAATGCGGCGTAATCGCTCGAGGCAAAGTTGAAGTCGAAGTCCATAGCTACATGCTGCCACTTACCCAACGCAGGGGGAACTCACACGATGCCGAGGCCGAGTTCGGTGTCGAGCGCCGGGGCTCGATACGCACGGACCGAACCCGATGAGGTCGCTGCCATCGTGTGCGGAAACCAATGCAATCGACTGGTGTGTACTCGAGGTGCAAGACACCTGTGAATCTGCACCTGTGAATCTGCACCTGACACGATGTCGGGGCGTTCAGTCGCGGCCGATCGTGTTCTCGCCTTGCGCCTCGTCGAACAGTTTGGGGTAGGGCCGGTCGACGCCCATCAGGCGTTGCAAGAGCGGCGATGCCCGATCGACAACATGTTGGGGCACGCCCGAGAGTTGATCCTCCAACGGAATCACGAACTTGGGCAGATACTCGATCAGCACCGCCGAGCGGTCGTGGTCGCTGTTGTTCGCCATCGCGCAGTGCCAGGTCATGCCGTTGAAGATGATCGCGTCGCCGGGGTCGCCCGCCATGCGCTCGCAGCTCTCGTAGAACATGTCGCGATCGCCTACCTCGGGATAGCGCAGGTCGTTCTGGGAACCGGCCAGGAAGGCGCTGGCCCCCGACCCCTCGTTGAACGGATCGAGCGGAATCGTGACCTGCAGGTTCATGGGGAAGCTGGAGTTGATGCGCGCCGGAAAACCCTGCGCTTCGTACATGTCCCAGTACGGGTAGTCGATGTGCGGTTCCTGACCGGGACCACCCGGCAACAAGCGGTTCGCCGCGATCGACCCGAGGTGAAACTGATTGCCGAGAAAGGCCGAGGTCACCTTGACCACATGAGGGTGCTGCACCATGTCCTCGAACACCTTGCCCTTGGCCAGCAGGTTCCAGACTCGACGTTGCAGATGAATGGTGTCCTTGTTTGCGCCCTGGAAATGGGTTTCCTTGTCGGCTTCGGCCGACTGCTCCATGATCACGGCTCGGGCATCGGCCACCGCAGCATCATCGAACGCTCCCCGGATCGCTACCGCGCCGGCTCCGCTCAACAACTCGTCGATGACATCTTCGAGCTGCTCATCGAGATGAGCTACATCGATTTCGAACACGTTGCTTCCTCCTTCGGGAGCGGTGGTGATCAAGTGGTCGTGATCAAGTGGTGGTGACTAGTGGGCTACCGGCCCGGTGGTGGAGCGAACAACGAGCTCGGGGCGAAGCAGCTCATGCTTGGCCACGTCGCGACCGCCGATGCGTTCGACCAGCAGTTCGGTCGATCGTCTGCCGGCGAGCTTCATCGGCTGGGCCACGGTGGTCAGCGAAATGGCACCCAGTCCGGCGAGAACGGTGTCGTCGTACCCCACGACAGAAACATCGCCGGGCACGCTGACACCGGTGTCGCGCAGATGCGCAATGACACCACTGGCAGCCAGGTCGTTGGCGGCGAAGATCGCAGACGGTGGTTCCTTCAGCGACATCAACTGAACCGACGCATCGTGCGCCGCCTGCTCGTTGTAGTCACCCTCGAACACGATCGGCGCCAGTCCACGTGCGGCCATGGCGTGAGAAAATCCGCGGCGTCGCTGGGGGCCGCCCGGCGAGCTGCCGGCATCGATATGCGCGATGCGGGTGTGGCCGAGTGACGTCAGATGTTCGACCACCAGGTCGGCGCCGAATGCCTCGTCGTTGCACACGGTGTCCATCGAATCGGGCCGGCTGAAATTCGACACGGCGACGGTGGCCACCTGGGCGGCGATGTCGAAGAACAGGTCGTCGGCGATTCGAGCTGCACCCAGCACGATGCCGTCGGGGCGATGGTTGAGCAGGGTGTCGATGGCGGCGAGCTCGCCCGCCTCGCGTTGCCATCCCGACGTGAACAACACCTCCATGCCGTTCTCGGTCGCAGACTCGGCCACGCCATAGGCCAGCTCGGCGAAGTAGGGGTTGTTGAAGTCGTTCAGCATGACGCCGATGGTGTTCGTCTGGCCGCTGGCCAGGTTGCGGGCCCACACGTTGGGCCGATAACCGAGCTCGTTGGCCGACGCCAGCACCTTGGAGCGGCTGTGATCGGACACCCGGGGCGAGTCTCGCATCACCAGCGACACCAGGGCCCGGGAGACGCCAGCATGCTTCGCTACATCATCCATCGTGGGCTGCGACACGACAACAGCCTAGTGGCTCGGTCTGGCCTGAACCCAAGGGCCCTCCGCCGAGGTAGAGCGCTCTACCTCGGTGGCACGGCCCGGGTCTCACTCGTCGTGCTGTCGTGCCCACAACAGGCCAGGGTCGACGCGACAGGGTGCGACATCTGGGGTACGTAGCGCTTGCTATTGCAAGTAGAGCGCTCTATGTTGGGGCCGTTGCCGGGGGACGGCGACACGCCGACCGGCGACACGGTCGAGCAGAAGATGTAGTGTTCAACGTGCACGGCACGGAGTCTGGGGGGATTCCACCATGGGTTTCACGCAACGGATGGCGACCGCGCCGATCTCGTGGGGCATCTGTGAACTTCCCGGATGGGGCAAACAGTTGCCAGTCGAACGGGTGCTGTCCGAAATGGCCCAACTCGGCTTCTCGGCCACCGAACTGGGCTCGCCGGGCTACTTCCCCTCCGAACCCGCCGAGCTGAACGCCGTGTTGGCCGCCCACAACCTGGACCTGCTGGCGGCCTTCGTCCCCGTGCTCGTGCATGATCCCGCCCAAGCCGACGAAACCCTGCGTCGCTGTGAAGAAGCAGCCGCGCTGCTCGTCGCCACCGGCGCCACCTACTTCAACTCGTCACCGGTCACCACCTGGGACTGGACGCCGCGCCACGAGCTCGGCAGCCACGAGTGGGACCACGCCATGGACATGTTCGCTCGCATCGAAGAGATCACCAGCAGTCACGGTCTTGTCCAGGTGCTTCACGAACACGTGGGCACGATTGTCGAGACCAAAGACGAGATCCAACGAGTCGTCGACCACAGCGACGTGCGCTTCGTGCTCGACACCGCCCACTTCGCCATCGGCGGCTACGACCCCATGGACTTCGTGGACAATCACGCCGATCGCGTCGGGCTCGTGCACATCAAAGACTGCAATCTTGCCCGGGCCCAACAACTGAACGATGGCGAACTCAGCCTCATGCAGGCCGTGCAATCGGGCATCTTCCCGCCGGTGGGTCAGGGCGACATCGACCTCGACCGGGTCATCACCACGCTCGAAACCGGGGGCTACCGCGGGTGGTACGTGCTGGAACAAGATGCCGCGATCACCGGGAACGAGCCGGCTGCAGGTGAAGGACCAATCGAAGACGTGAAGACAAGCGTCGACTATCTCAAAGCGCTCGAGGATCGCATCACCGCCATGGTCTAGGCCAAGGCAGCGATGGGGATCTCGGCGCGAGAAACCAAAGTAAGCCCATTAGGAGGGGGAACCAATGAACAAACTATTGAAGATGCTGGCACTACTGCTGGCGCTGACAATGGTCGCTGCTGCTTGTTCGAGCGGCGACGACACCGATACCACAACCACAGGAGACGACACCACGGCCAACGCCGACGATGGTGGCGACACCGACGATGGTGGCGACGACGATGGTGGCGACACCGACGATGTTGCGCTGAGCCAGGGCTCTGACCTGACCTTTCACATGATCACGCACTCCGACGACGGTCCATTCTGGTCCGTGGTCAACCGGGGCATGGATGCTGCATGCAGTGACCTGGGCGTGACCTGCGTGTGGGTACCGGGCAACAACGACGCCAACGTGATGGTGCAAGGCATCGAAGGCGCCATTGGCGAAGGCAGCGACGGCATTGCCGCTTCACTGCCGGACCCAGCCGCACTCGTGCCGGCACTGCAGGGCGCGGTCGACGGCGGTGTTCCCGTCGTGACGCTCAACTCGGGCGCCAACGACTACCAGGAAATCGGCGCACTCACCCACGTGGGCCAGAGCGAGTTCATCGCCGGCCAGGCCGCTGGTGACCGCTTCAACGACGCAGGCGCTACCCACGTGCTCTGCGGTCAGCAAGAACAGAACAACGTCGGTCTCACCGAGCGTTGCGGCGGTCTCGAGAACACGTTCTCCGGCACCGTTACCACCAGCTTCATGGACCTCGACGCCGACACCTCGGCGCAGCAAGCTGCCATCAACGCAGCCCTCGCGGCCGACGACTCGATCGACGCCTTCCTCGGTGTTGGACCGGTCATCACCATGTCGGGCTTGCGTGCCGCCGATGACCTCGGCCGCGACGTCACCATTGGTGGCTTCGACCTGACACCCGAGTTGCTCAATGCCATCAACGACGGAAACATCTTGTTCACCGTCGACCAGCAGCAGTACCTGCAGGGTTACCTGCCGATCCTGCAGCTGTACTTGTTCCAGACCAACGCCAACAGCATTGGTGGTGGCCTGCCGATCCTCACCGGTCCGGGTTTCGTGACCAGTGACAACGCCGCCGACGTACTGGCTCTCTCCGAGGCCGGCACCCGCTAGGCACACACGTACACCACGGCCGGTCGTCTGGGTCCAACCCAGGCGGCCGGCCCATACCTGCTCCGCGTGCGAGCAGTGAGTAGCACTGACGGAAAACAGGGGGGACCAGTCTTTTGTCCGAAGCCACCGAGGTAAACAAAATCATCGAAGACGCCACCAACGGCGGAGACGAGCGGCTCGCGTACCGCAGCATCTTCCAGCGGCTCTTCATCCGCCCCGAGATCGGCGCCATCATCGGCGTGATCGGCGTGTGGGCGTTCTTCTGGGCCGTGTCGCTGAACTTCGGTACGACCGGCCAAACCCAGAACTGGCTCGATACCGCATCGACGCTGGGCATCATGGCCGTCGCCGTGTCCATGCTGATGATCGGCGGCGAGTTCGACCTGTCGTCGGGCGCCAACACCGGCGCCATGGGCATCTTCTTCATCCTGTTGATCAAAGAAACCGGCGACCTGGGGGGCCTGGGCCTGTCCATCTGGTTGGCAGTACCGCTGTCCTTCGCCCTGGCCATGGCCATTGGCTACGCCAACGGATTCATGGTCGAGAAGACTGCGCTGCCCAGCTTCATCGTCACGCTGGCCACGTTCTTCATATTACGCGGCCTGAAACTCGGTCTCTCCAAGCTCCTCACCGGCCAGATCTCGGTCACCTTCACCGACGAAGCCCACGGCTACAGCTTCTGGCAGCCGATCTTTGCGGGCACATGGCAGCGCAACGAACACATCTGGAACGGGCGAGACGTTTTCTACATCGGCTTCCTGGTTATCGGCGCAGGGATCATGGCGCTCTCCGCCTGTGAGATGCACTTCGTGCGCCGTGCCACCAAGGCGGCCTCGGGCTTGCCGATCTTCGCCGCCGGGATCGCCGGCATCGGTGCCGCCATATTTCTCATGCACACCACCGACGGTGTCGGCGCAAACGTACTGGCTGCCGCAGTGCTCGCCGTCTCGGTGGTCGTTGGTCTGTTCGGGTTCGCGACCTGGCGCTTCGAGCCGATCGCCAACGCTGGCAAGTTCCAGCTGACACCGACCATTGCGGCCCCGCTGGTCGCCGGGCTGGTTGCCGTTGGTGCCGCAGCAGTGGCCTCGTTCGTGATCGACTCCGACAACGCCGAGACGCTGTTCTTCCCCTTCACGGTGCAGGGACTACGAGCAGTGCTCATGATGGCGTTGTCCGCCATCGGCCTGGCCCTGCTCATGGTGGCCGCCAACCGGGCACTGCGCCTGAACCTCACCACCAAGCTGGTGGTCTCCACGATCACCGCAGCCGCCATCGCCGGTTTCGCCTTTGTGATTCGGGCATCGGCCGAAGTCGCCAAGTTCCGCACCGAACTCTTCTCGGTCTTCCTGCTGGCGGCACTGGCGCTCTTTGCCTGGGCCGTACTCGGTGCACGCTTCGCCGAACGCCGGCGTCTCGATGCCAGTGCCGACCGATTCGGCGTGCGAGCCCTGATCTTCGGCATTTCTCTGATGGTTGCCGCCGTGACGCTGCGCCACCTGTTCGTGACGCAGGCCGAACTCGACGCCGGGGTCAACCCCGCCCGATTCTCGGTACGCATGCTCTGGTTCTTCGCCTTCACCGCGGTGATGGTGTGGATCCTGGGACGTACCCGTTTCGGCTCATGGACCTTCGCCGTTGGTGGCAATGCGCAAGCGGCCCGCCAGGTCGGCGTGCCCGCAGCCCGCACCAAAACCCAGCTCTTCATGATCGTGTCCGGAGCCGCCTGGCTGGTGGGCATGCTGTTGTCGTTCCGGCTGAGCAGTCTGCAAGCCGGCGCCGGCGACGGCGAAGAATTCGAATACATCATCGCTGCGGTGGTCGGTGGAACCATGCTGACCGGTGGCCACGGCACCACCCTGGGCGCAGCGTTTGGCGCAGCCATCATGGCCATGTCGCTGGTGGGTATTCAGGCCGCACGTTGGAACACCGACTGGCGATGGGTGTTCCTGGGCGTCATCTTGCTGCTGGCTGTGATCGCCAATCGATTCATCCGCGACCGGGCCGACGGCGCTCGGCGCTGACAGAGCAGAGGCACCAGACACATGGCTGAAACCCACCTTCTCGAACTCGAGAACCTGTCGAAGTACTACGGCAACATCATTGCCCTCGAAGGCGTGTCGACCAGCGTGAACGCGGGCGAGGTGACCTGCGTGCTGGGCGACAATGGCGCCGGCAAGTCCACGTTCATCAAGATTCTGGCCGGCGTGCACCAGCAATCCGAAGGCACGATCCGCATGAACGGCGAAGTCGTCTCGTTCAAATCACCCCGCGAGGCACTCAATGCCGGTGTCGCCACCGTGTATCAGGACCTGGCCATGGTCCCGCTCATGTCGGTATGGCGCAACTTCTTCCTGGGCGCCGAACCCACCAAGAGCGTCGGACCGTTCAAGATGATCGACAAGGCCACGGCAATGCGCATCGCCAAACAAGAGATGGCCAAGATGGGCATCGACATCCGAGATCCCGAGCAGCCTGTGGGCACGCTCTCCGGCGGCGAACGCCAGTCGGTGGCCATTGCCCGGGCCGGATATTTCGGCGCTCGCGTTCTGATACTCGACGAGCCGACGTCGGCCCTGGGTGTCAAACAATCCGGCGTGGTGCTGAAACGAATCGTCGAAGCCCGCAACCAGAACCTGGCAATCATCTTCATCACCCACAACCCGGCGCACGCCTACCCCGTGGGCGATCGATTCCTGATCCTCAACCGTGGCAAGTCCATGGGCAACTTCGCCAAAGACGACATCACCCAGCAAGAGCTGACTGCGCTCATGGCCGGCGGCAGCGAACTGCAGGAATTGCAGGCAGAACTCGAAGAAGCCATCTCGGGTGTCAAGAAGTGACCGCTGCCCTTGAGCCCGACGCGATCGACCTCGAAATCCTGACTTTGGGGCGCGTCAGCGTCGACCTGTACGCCGAACAGGTCGGCGAGCCGATGCGCAACGTCACCAGCTTCGCCAAGTCCATCGGCGGCACCGCCACCAACGTCGCCGTCGCCGCCGCCCGACTCGGCCGACGGGTCGCGCTGTGCACCAAGGTGGGTGACGACCAGTTCGGCGACTACGTGCGCCACGCGCTCGAACACACCTTCGGCGTCGACAATCGTTTCGTGACCACCGATCCCACGCTGCAGACCCCGTTGGCGTTCGCCGAACTCGATCCGCCCGAAGAACCATCGATCATCTTCTACCGAGAGCCCCGAGCCCCCGACCAGAACATCGAGGTCGACGACGTCGACGCCCACGTGGTGCGCAACGTGCCCATCTTCTGGCTACCCGCATCGCGCTTCAGCGACGAACGATCGGCATCGGTGGTCACCGAACTACTTCAGATGCGAGAGCGCCGAAGCCACACCGTGCTCGACCTGGACTGGCGACCGATGTTCTGGGATTCTCCCCAGCAAGCCGCCAAGGCCATCGCCCCCATGCTCGACCAATTCACCATTGCCATTGGCAACAAAGACGAATGCGAGATCGCGGTGGGCACCCGAGATCTCGATGTGGCTGCAGATCGCCTGCTCGACGCCGGTCTCGAGATGGCGGTGCTCAAACTCGGTGCCGACGGCGTGATGATCGCCACCGCAGATGGCGGTCGGGTTTCGGTGCCCCCGTTCCCGGTCGAGGCAGTATGTGGTCTCGGCGCAGGCGACGCCTTCGGGGGTGCGTTCTGCCACGGTCTTCTCGAAGGATGGGAGCCCGAGAAGATCATCAAGTGGGGCAACGCCGCAGGCGCGATCGTGGCGAGTCGGCTGATGTGTGCCGACGACATGCCCACCATCGACGACATCACGTCGCTACTCGCCGAGCGGGGAGAAGAGTGACGCGCTCGTCATCCACCAACCCTCGAACAGGTATCCGGAGAACTCGATGACCCGCCAACCACTGCGCATAGCCGTGATAGGTCTCGGCTGGATGGGCCAGGCCCACAGTCGCAGCTACGCCCGCATACCCCAGCTGTTCAGCGACCGTGACTACGACCCGGTGCTCGCAGTGTGTGCTGATCCGCTCGACGAACGCCGCGATCAGGCGATACATGACTTTGGTTTCGAAGACGCGGTTGCCGACTGGCGCACGATCATGGACCGAGACGACGTCGACGTGATCACCTGCACTGCACCGAACATGTTGCACGAAGAGATCTGCGTGGCTGCTGCCCAGACCGGCAAGCACGTGTTCTGCGAGAAACCGGTTGGCGGCAAACCCGAACAGACGGTCCGAGTCGAGAAGGCGTGTCGAGACGCAGGCGTGACCACCGGTGTGGGCTACAACTACCGCTTCGCTCCACTGGTGCAATATCTCAAGCAGCTGATCGCAGATGGTGATCTCGGCGAGATCACCAACTACCGGGGTCGCTTCTTCTCGATGTACGGGTCCGACCCCATGGGTTTGCTGAGCTGGCGGTTCAAGGTCGACCAGTCCGGCTACGGCGTCAGCACCGATATTCTCAGCCACTCCGTGGACCTGGCCCACATGTTGGTCGGTCCCATCACCCGGGTGATGGGCATGCAGAAGACCTTCATCACCGACCGCCCGCTGCCCAAACCCGGTGGCACCCACTATGACCGGGGCGAACCCGGCGACCCGACGGGCGAGGTCACGAACGAGGACTACTTCGGTGCCTTCTGCGAATTCGACAACGGTGCGATCGGCACCTTCGAGACCAGCCGCAGCATCATCGGGCCCGAAAGCCAGAACGCCTTCGATGTCTATGGCACCAAGGGCGCAGCCAACTGGAACCTCGAGACCATGAACGAGATGGGTCTGTTCCTGATGGCAGACAAGGCGCGTGGCTACACGACGGTGCGCGGCGGCGATCGCTACCCGTACCACGGCAACTTCGTGCCCGGCGACGCCAACAGCATCGGGTTCGAGGACCTGGTCACGATCGAGGATTACGAATACCTCAAGGCAGTGACCGGTGGAACGAAACACTCGGCCAGCTTCAAAGAAGCGGTCGACTATGTGAGCGTGCAAGCGGCGCTGATTAAGTCGACCGAGACGGGGACCTGGCAAGACGTCGTCGACCTGACCCAGGAGTAACCAATGTCCGACACCATTCGACTCACCACATCACAAGCAATCGTCGAGTACCTGATCGCGCAGAAGGCCGTGCAGGTCGACGGGTCCGAGGCACCACTGTTCGCCGGGGTCTATGCCATCTTCGGCCACGGCAATGTGACGTCGCTCGGCCACGCGCTCGAGCGGGCCAAGGACCAACTGCCGACGTACCGCGGCCAGAACGAACAAGGCATGGCCCTGGCCGGCGTGGCCTACGCCAAGGCCAAACGGCGGCGCCAGATCATGGTGGCCACCAGCTCCATCGGCCCCGGCGCCACCAACATGGTCACCGCCGCAGGCGTGGCCCACAGCAATCGCCTGCCGCTGCTGTTGATCAGTGGCGACACGTTCGCCCATCGACTGGTGGACCCGGTCCTGCAGCAGGTCGAGCACTTCCACGACCCGACGCTCACGGTCAACGACAGCTTCAAGGCGGTGACTCGCTATTGGGATCGCATCACCAAACCCGAACAGCTCACCCAATCGCTACCGCACGTCGTCCAGACTCTGCTCGATCCCGCCGACTGCGGGCCGGTGTTTCTCGGCCTGCCCCAAGATGTGGGGGCCGAGGCCTACGACTTCCCCGTCAAGTTCTTCAAAGAACGGGTGCACGACATCGCCCGGCCACGGGCAGACGCCAACCAACTCGCCGAAGCAGCCCGCCTGATCAGCAATGCCACCAAGCCGTTGCTCGTCGCTGGCGGTGGGGTGCACTATTCGCTCGCCGAAGCAGCGCTCGCCGACTTTGCCACCACCCACAACATTCCGGTAGTTGAAACCGTTGCCGGCAAGGCCTGTCTCGAATGGGATCATGCGCTCTACGGCGGGCCGATCGGTGTCACCGGCGGCACCTCGGCAAACGCATTGGCGGCCGAGGCCGACGTGGTCATCGCCGTTGGATCCCGGCTACTCGACTTCACCACCGGATCATGGACGGTCTTCAAGAACGACGACGTGAGAATCATCGGCCTGAACACGGCCCGCTTCGATGCCACCAAGCGGCATTCGATTCCCGTGGTCGGCGACGCCCGCGAGTCGCTGGGCGAGCTGAGCGGCCTGCTCGGTTCCTATCGTGCCAGCGACGACTGGTCGGCCACTTCGGCCACCGAAGTCGCCCAGCACAATGCCTACATCGACAAGCTTGCTGCCAAAGACGCAACCGCCGCCACCGGACTACCCACCTATGCCCAGGTCGTAGGAGCAATCGACCGGGTCGCCGACCAGGACACGTTCGCCCTGGCCGCGGCCGGTGGCTTCCCCGGCGAAGTCAACAACGGCTGGCGAACCAAACACCTCAACAGCTTCGACTGTGAATACGGCTACAGCTGTATGGGTTACGAGACCAGCGGTGGCTGGGGGGCCGCCATGGCCATGCCCGACAAAGATGTCACCGTGTTCGTGGGCGACGGCTCGTGGATGATGCTCAACAGCGACATCTACAGCTCGGTCATTCACGGCCACAAGATGATCGTGATCGTGTGCGACAACGGCGGCTTCGCCGTGATCAACCGACTTCAGACCGCCATGGGCGGCGAGCCGTTCAACAACCTGATCAAGGACAACCCCACGGTCATCAACCCCGAGCCGGTCGACTTCGCCGAACACGCCGAAGCCATGGGCGCACGAGCCGAAACCGTCTCATCGATCGGCGAGCTCGAGGCGGCCTATGAGCGGGCCAAAGCGGCCGACCGCACCTATGTGATCTCGCTGGTCGTCGACGCCTACAGCTGGACCGAAGGCGGCGCGTTCTGGGAAGTTGGTGTGCCCGAGGTCAGCGAGCTGGCGACCGTGGTGGCGGCGCGAGCCGAGATCGACGAAGGCAAACAAGGCCAGCGTCTCACGTGAGGGTCTGGATCTCCGGCGGCGGAGGCTTCGTGGGTTCCAACATCGTGCAAGCCGCCGTCGATGGCGGGCACCAGGTGCTGACCACGGCCAACACCTGGCGGCCGCCCGCCGATGCGCCGTATCAGGTCGAGTCGGTCGACATGGTCGACGAGACGCAGGTCCGATCGAGTATCGACCCATTCGAGCCCGATCTGGTCATCCATTGCGCCATCATGAACGACTGGCACCAGATGTACGCCGACCGAGACGCGGCCTGGGCGTCGTATGTGCACGCCACCCGCTTCACCCAGCAGGGTGCGCTCGCGTCCACCGCCAGCTATGTGCTGGTGTCGACCGACTGGGTCTACGACGGAACCCAGGCCGGTGCGCACGAGGAAACGCCACCGAATCCGATCAATCTGTACGGTGCGCTCAAGATGGCTTCGGAGATCGTGGCCCTCGAGCATGGCGGTGCGGTTGCTCGGGTCAGTGGTGTCAACGGCCTGCACCTCGCTCGACCGAAGTCGCCGCGAGCTCAGGACCGAGGCTACGGCTACTTCGCCGCATCGCTGGTCGACGCGTTGAGCCAAGGCGACACGTTCACCGTGTGGGAATCGCCCGAGATCAACATGCGAGCCACCCCCTCACTGGCGCTGGAATGTGGCGAGATCATGCTGCAGATAGGCGAGCAACGCGCCGACGGTGTCTTTCACTGCTCGGGAGCCGACGCCGTCACCCGACGAGAACTGGCCGAGCTGACCTGCCAGGTGTTCGACCTGGACCCCGGGCTACTGCGCTACGGGCCACCCGACCCCGACTCGCAGATGGCGGCTCCGGTACCGTTCGACAGCTCGCTCACCACGCCGCGAACCAATCGCATTCTCGGGCGCGAGGCCACCCCGGCCCGCACGTTGCTCGAGCGGTTCAAGAATCAGTACGAGATCGCCAATCAGGAAGTATCGGCCTCATGACCTCCATCGCTGTACTGGGAACCGGGCGCATCGGCAAGATGCATGCCGGCCTGATCGCCCGCCAAGTCGAGGGCCTGGAGCTCACGGCGGTGTACGACATCGATTCGGCCAGCTCGCAGGCGGTGGCCGATGAACTCGGCTGCGAACGCGCCGACAGCGTCGCGCAGATCTTGTCGTCGAATGTCGAAGCGGTGGCCATCTGTTCCAGCACCGATACCCATGTCGATCTGACCGTGGCAGCAGCAGAAGCAGGCAAGGCGATCTTTCTGGAGAAGCCGGTTTCGCTCGACCTGGCCCAGGTCGATCGAGCGGTCGCTGCCGTGGAAGCCGCGGGGGTTCCCATCCACGTCGGGTTCAATCGTCGCTACGACGTCGCTCACGCCGCGGTGCAAGCAGCCGTGGCCGATGGTTCATTGGGTGATCTGCACCTGCTCAAGATCACCAGTCGAGATCCGGAACCTCCACCGATCGACTACATCGGGGTGTCTGGTGGCATGTTCATCGACATGACGATTCACGACTTCGACATGGCTCGTTTCGTTACCGGCAGCGAGATCGTCGACGTGTTCACCAAGGCGGCAGTTCGCGTCGACCCTGCCATTGGCGACGCCGGTGATGTCGATACCGCCATCGTGGTGCTCACCCATGAAAACGGCTGTATCACGACCATCGACAACAGCCGCCAGGCCGTGTACGGCTATGACCAGCGGGTCGAAGCCTTCGGCGCCGCCGGCATGGCCGTGTCCGAGAATCCCCGTTCCCACACCGCCGAGATCCACACCGCTCAGGGCACCCGCCTGGAGAACATCCCGTATTTCTTCCTGCAGCGCTACATCCCCAGCTACGTCGCTGCCTGGCAGGCCTTCGAGCGAGGCTTGGCCACAGGGGTAATGTCGATCAGCCTTCGCGATGGCCGTGCCCCACTGGTGGCCGGTCTTGCGGCGTGGAAATCGCACCGAGAAGGCCGCCCGGTGCAGATGTCGGAGATCGGCTGATGCCAATGGCGCGCACACCATGACGGACCAGACGCTCGACCCGGCATCGCCCTACCGTCACGGTGACTTTGCGGGGCAGACGTGCGTGGTCACCGGCGGGTCGCAGGGACTGGGCTTGGCGGTCGCCGAGCTGATGAAGGCGCGCAGTGCCGCCGCCATCACGCTCGTCGGCCGAGACCAGGCCAAGGGCGACGCGGCCGCAGCATCGCTGAACGGCGACGGCTGCGACGTGAGCTTCTTGTCCGCTGACCTGGCCGACACGGCCGGTGCCGAGGCAGTCGTGACTGCGGTCGACGATCGCCACGGCACCGTGCATGCCGTTGCCTGCTGTGCCGCAGCCACCTGGCGCGGCACCGTGTGGAACACCACCGGTGACATGTGGGATGAGATGTTGGCCACCAACGTCAAGGCCAACGGGCTTCTGATCACCGGCATGGCCAAGATCATGGACCGCCAAGGTGTCGCCGGATCGATTGCCCTGGTCGGCAGCATTGCCCACCACGGCGCCATCGGCGAGCTGTTCCCCTACGTGGTGGCCAAGCATGCGCTCGAAGCCATGGTGCGCCACGCCGCCTACTCGCTGCGCATGGAACAGATCCGGGTCAACCTGATCAATCCGGGCTGGACCGACACCCCGGCCGAAGACATGATCCAGAAGAAGTTCCACGATGCACCCGACGATTGGCTCGCCCGGGCCGAAGCCCAACAGCCGTTCAACCGACTGCTGAAAGCAGCCGAAGTGGCTCGAGGCATCTGCTTCCTGCTCAGCGGCGAGTCGGGCATGATGAGCGGCGCCTCGATCGACTTCGACCAGACCATGCCCGGCCAAGGCCCCGGCGCACCGTTCGAAGCCATACCTCGACATTTCCCATGGGAGAATTCATGAGCAACTCACTGGTGCGCAACGCCGGCGGCGAAGGCGTGCGAATCGACGTCACGCCCGAATCGGCTGCATGGCGATTCCTCAGCTTTGCGAATGTCCAGCTCGCGGACGGCGACACCCACACCGAACGGAGCGATGGCCAGGAGACCGCGGTCGTGCCGCTTTCAGGTGCTGCCACCATCACCGTTGGCGAGCAGACGTTCCAGGTCAGCCGCACCAGCGTGTTCGAAGAGATGCCGCACATCGTCTACGTGGCGCCGGGCGAACAGGTTGCCGTCACGGCCCAGCGCGGCGCATTCGAGTTCGCCATTGGTTCCGCCCCCGCCCAGGGCCTGTACCCGTCACGGCTGATCACCCCCGCCGAGATGAAGAGCGAGGTTCGAGGTGGTGGGGCGTCGCAGCGGCAGGTCAACCATGTTCTGGCTCCACCGGTCGATGCGGAACGGCTCATCCTATACGAGGTCTACGTACCCCGAGGCATGTGGTCGGGCTGGGCGCCACACCGCCACGATGGCGTCGACGGGTCGCCCTATCTCGAGGAGACGTACTACTTCCGGCTCGATCCCGGCAACGGCTTCGCCATGCATCGCAACTGGGCACCCGAAGACGGCTTCGACGAAACCGTGATCTTGCACGACGGAGACACCGCCCTGGTGCCCAAGGGTTTCCACTCGAGCGTGTCGTGCCCCAGTTCGAACATGTACTTCCTGAACTATCTCGCAGGCGAGCTGGTCGACAAGGACCGTTCGACCCCACCGTGCTTCGACCAAGGCCACACCTGGATCCACGATGCCTGGGACAACGACGACGAAGGCGCATGGCTTCAGCCCGTCATGCAGACACCGAACCTGAACAATCCCGGTGGTCTACCACTCGAATCACTCGACGGCGAAGTGCCCGACGACCCCTACCGCGTATCGGGCGACAAGCCCGCTGCCGAGGGCTGAGATGCAATCTGTGACCCCGGGCAAGATCCGAGGCATCGACGAGCTCGCAACCGACGATGGCGTATTCGCCGTGCTGGCGATCGATCATCGTGATTCATTTCGTGCCGTGATGCCAGGTGATATCACCGACCAGGAGATCACGCAGTTCAAGATCGACCTGATCGAAGGCGTGGGCCCGCAGGCCAGTGGTGTGATGCTCGAACCCGAGTACTCGTTGCCCCAGGTGCTGCAGCGCGGGGCGCTGAAAGGCAGTCAGGGATTCATGGCCGCGCTCGAAGCCCAGGGCTACCTGCAGGACCCGTGGGCCGGCCCGACGACCCTGCTCGACGGCTGGTCCGTGGCGGCCGCCAAGCGCATGGGGGCCTCGGCCGCCAAGCTGCTGCTTCCTTATGACCCCGATCGGCCAGAACACGCCGACGCGCAACGGGGCGTGGTGACAGAGATCGCAGCCGTGTGCGCCGAACAGGACCTGGCGCTGCTCGTTGAACCAGTCGTTTTCGGCGTGACCCCAGATCGCCGGGTCGCAGCCGTGCTCGAAACGGTTCGGCAGTTGACCGAGTTGCCGATCGACCTCATGAAGCTCGAGTTCCCGGGCGATCTCCGAGATCGAGCCACCTGGGCCGACGCCTGCGCCGCCGTCGACACTGCCTGTCGTCAACCCTGGGTTCTGCTTTCGTCCGGGGTCACCTTTGCGGAATACCGCGATCAACTGCAGGTCGCCTTCGCCCATCGGTGCTCGGGTTTCACCGGCGGTCGAGCAATCTGGCGGCCAGCAACCGAGGCGGCTCCACGGGACCGTCTCGACACGATTGCCACGACCGTGGCCGACCAATTCCGCGAGCTTCGAGCGCTGGCTGATGCCGAGGCACTGCCATGGCGCGACCGCTGATCATCGGTTCACAGACCCGGGTCACAGTCAACGAGTCAGTCAGCCCGGATAGTGAAGTCTGCGCACACGTAGAGCGAGCCGGTAGCACGGGATCCCCAAGTCGGCTGTCGCCGACTGCAATAACTGGAACCGGCGTAGTGAAGACGATGTAAACGATTGTGTACAGAACTGGAGATCTGGCAGTCGTTGGTACAACATCGTTGTCGTTCTGACCGATTCTGTAGATGACAAACACTCTTGACGTAGTAGAGTCAAAGCCAACCAAGTGAATGAGATCGTTTACACGCAATGAGTTTTGACCACCACTCCAATGATCAGGTGCGCCAGCGGGTTGGCGACCGGTTGCGGGCACAACGGCGCTCACGTGGCCTGACCCAGCAGGATCTGGCCGAACTCGCCGGGTTGTCTCGCCCCACCGTCTCCACGCTCGAGCGAGGCAATGATGTCAGCCTCGACAGTTTCTTGTCGGTTCTGCGAGCGCTCGGTCTGCTCGACGGACTCGATACTGCAGTGCCAGAACCCGCCGTGAGCCCTATGGGTGAACTACAGCAGCGCTCTCGCTCGCGAGCGGCAACTCCGACAGATCCTGTCACCCCGCAGTGGGTATGGGGTGACGAGCAATGAGCGTGACCGTGGCCGAAGTGCGGCTGTGGGGAACCCGGGTCGGGGCCGTGCGATGGGATCGAGATCGCGGCTTGGCCGACTATGAATTCGACCCGGCCTTCGTGCGCAGTGGCATCGAGCTGGCGCCATTGCGAATGCCGCTGGGCCCAGGGGTGTGGAGTTTCCCGGCATTGTCGCGCGACACGTTCAAGGGTCTGCCGGGCATGTTGGCCGATGCACTACCCGACAAGTTCGGAACCGCGCTGATCGACGCCTGGCTGGTCCGCCAGTCACGCCCGGTGCAAGACTTCAACCCCGTCGAGCGCCTCTGTTACGTCGGAAGTCGAGGAATGGGAGCGCTCGAGTTTGCGCCCGCAGTCGAGATCGGCGACGCCGCCAACTCGCCGCTCGACATCGCCCATCTGGTTTCACTGGCGCAGAAGGCGATCGCACCCAAGGCCAGCCTGGCAGTCACGGCGTCTGACCCCGATGCCGACGATCTCAGCGAGATCATCCGGGTCGGCACCTCGGCGGGCGGTGCCCGAGCAAAGGCGGTCATTGCCTGGAACGAGGACACCGGCGAGATCCGCTCGGGTCAACTCGATCAACCGACGGGGTTCACCCACTGGCTGCTCAAGTTCGACGGCGTCGACGGCAACCGTGACAAGGAGCTGGCCGACCCGCTCGGCTACGGGCGTATCGAGCATGCCTATGCCGACATGGCTCGTGCGGCCGGCATCTCGGTTCCGCGCACCCGCTTGCTCGAGGAAGGCGGTCGGGCCCACTTCATGACCGAACGCTTCGACCGCCACGACGGTGACCGGCTGCATCTGCAATCGCTGACTGCGCTGGCCCACTTCGACTTCAATCTGGCTGGGGCCTACAGCTACGAACAGGCTCTCCGGGTCATGCGCCAGATCGGGCTGGCCAGCCCCGACCTGGTCGAACAGTTTCGACGCGCCGTGTTCAATGTCGTGGCCCGCAATCAAGACGACCACACCAAGAACATCAGCTTCCTGATGAATCGCCGAGGTGACTGGGCGCTGTCACCTGCCTACGACATCACCTATTCCTACAACCCGGCGGGTGCATGGACCAGCGCTCATCAGATGACGCTGAACGGCAAGCGCGACGACTTCGAACGAGACGACATCGCCACGTTTGCCACCGCTGCTGATCTGACCGAGCGCCAGGGACTGAACATCCTCGACGAGATTTGCGATGTGGTGGCGAATTGGCGGTCTTTCGCCGACGACGCCGGCGTCGACTCCGCTATGGCGGCAGAGGTGCAGAACAACCTGCGCAACTCGACGCTGCAAAATCAGAGTGCTTGAACCGGCATCAACGCCCTTTCGAGGGTGGAGCTGCGTGCTACACACGGCATTGCTGACCACGCCCTAGAAGGGGCCGCGACTTGTCGCCGATCAGCAGCGTCCGAAGTCCTCTTCGGTTGCTGTGGTCACCACCATGATTAGCTGGACAGCAGGCTAGGCGTGCTGGTTGACGAGATCGATGATGTCGTCGCCGTAGTTCTCGAGCTTGGCGGGGCCGACGCCCTTGATGGCGAGCAGTTCGGTATCGGAGGTCGGATGAGCGGCGGCGATGAGTCGCAGGGTGGCATCGCCGAACACCACAAACGCTGGCACGCCAGCTTCGGTGGCGCGATCCATGCGCCACGAACGCAGCACCTCGAAAAACGCTTCGTCTTCGTCGCTGAGTTCAGCGGTTTCGGACTCAGCCGAGCGGGCCGGCTCGATGACCTTCAGAATCTCGCTGGCCTTGAAGTACATCTTGGGACCCGTCTCGCTGCCGATGAGCACCTCGTCGCCGGTACGGCTCACGATGCGGCCCTCGAATCCTCCACCGATCGAAACCAGGTCACCAATACCAGCATCGGTCGGCTGATCACCGGCGGACTTCTTCAGCCGGGAGCGCACCGGCCCGCGGGCGGCGGCTGGTTCCGAGGGTGGCGCTGGGGGAGGAGCCACCATGGTGAGCTGATGGAGGAACGGGCTGGGCCGGTCTTGGTCCGCCAGCACCACGACCTCGTCGCTGCATCGAGTGATGGCGACATGGAAGATGCGTCGTTCCTCTTCGAGATCGTCGCTCAGGCGATGGGGGATGGCGCCGGCGTCGGCACCGAAGACGATGACCTTGGGCCACTCCATTCCCTTGACCCGGTGCACCGACGAGACCGTTACGCCGTCGGTGCTTGACGGGCGGTCCATGGCCTGACTCAGCCAGTTTTCGAACGTGGCCAGATCAGGGTGTAACGCCGCCGCCCGCAGGATGGCGGCCAGGTCGTCTTCATGGCTGGGTTTCGCCGATGAACCACCGCTGCGGTCGAAAGCCTGGGCCGACGAGATCAGCCCCGCAGTGTCCAACACCGCCGCCACTGCTTTACGAGCATCACCCGAGCGGGCAGCGCGAGCAACCTTGGCGATGTCATCGCAGAACTCGAGCCATTTGGCTTCGTGGCGGGCCTTCATCTGTAACGATGCATCGCGCAGGTCGTCGAGCGAGAGTCGAGACGGCAAGCGGGTGTTGTTGGCCACGCCGTTCAGCCCGCGCCCCGGGCGTCGAATCGCCTCGCGCACGTCGGCGGCGCGCATGTCGCTGGGATCCTGGGCCATTCGAAGCCAGGCGAACAATGCCCGCACCATCGACCGCTGCACGGACTGCACACCGAGCTGATCGTGCGTGGGAATGTCGCGCTCGACCAGCACGGCCTTGACCGGGATCAAGCTGGCGTTCACCCGAGACAGCACGGCGATGTCGCGGGGTTCGGTGCCGGCCTGGATCCATTCCTCGATCCGGTCAGCAGCATCGAGTGCCATGTCACCGCTCACCCCGGGCATGACCAGGCACGCGTCGGCGTCGGTGCGGGCATCGGGCCCCGGATGTATTGCCTTGTCGACCCGCACCCGATTCCACGACAACAGGTTCGTGGCCGCAGCCACGACCGGCGCCGGACAGCGGTAGTTCGTCTCGAGTGCATAGTGGGTGGCGCCGGGAAACCACTGGTCGAAATCGGTCAGAAAACGGGGATCGGCGCCGCTGTAGCCATAGATGACCTGATCGTCGTCGCCCACGCCGTACACCTGCAGTCGGGGCGATGCCAGCAATCGTAACAACAACACATAGGCAGGGGTCAGGTCCTGGAACTCGTCGATCAGCAAGTGACGACAGCGGCGCTGCCACTTGCGACGCAGCCCCGCGTCTCGCAGCAACACCTCGATCGCGCCGTAGATCTGCTCGGCATGATCGACGCTGTGGGCTCCGTACATCCGCTCGCGATAGGGGGCGAACGCAACGGCGAAACCTTCGAGATCGTCGCCCTCGGCCTCGACCCAGTTGGGGCTCTGAAGCCCGAGCCGAACCTGATCGAGCGCTTCGAGATACGGCGCCATGGGATCGGTGTTGGCTCGATGCTGCACATGCACGAGTTCGTCGAGCAGCCGCCGCTGATCGGCTTCGCCCAACAGCGACAGGCCGGGGCGCGCATCGCGCAGAATCTGCCAGCCGAGCGAGTGCACTGTGCGCACGGTTTGCGTGGGCGCCCCGGCGCGCTCTCTGAGTTCGTCGGCGGCTCGCTTGTTGTAGGCCACGGCAACCACCGACTCTGCGGCCACCTTGCGATCGTCGAGAAGATGGCGTAGGCGAGCGGCCATGGTGCGGGTCTTGCCGGATCCGGCGGGCGCAATGACCCGAGCGCCGCCGGCCAGATGCAGGGTCGCAGCTCGTTGATCGTCGGCCAGCGCGTCGTCGGGAGAGAGCACAGGCTGATCGATGCGCGTCAGCCGTCCGAACTCCAGTTCCTCGCCCGAGATCACCGCATGGTCGATGGGTGCGACCGCTCCGCTGGGGCCACCATCTACCCATGCCGGGGTGCCATTGGCCAGCAGGACATCGGCGGGTCCGCCTGGTTCACAGCCGGCATCAACCGCGCGTTTGGTCAGCCACCACTTGGCGTCGCCATCTCGCATGCCTCGCAGGTCGTAGTTGTTGGCGAACAGCAGCATGTTCAGCCGTTCGCCCGGGAACAAGAAGTCGGGTTCCACGGTGTACACGTGTGCGTTGTTGGTCTGGGCAGCAGGCAGGAACTTCTGATGGTCGAGCGACCAGGACACCACCACGGGGCGACGTGCGGCCCAAGCTGCGTGGAGATCGCGTATCCAAAGGTCGAGCGCGTCGGAATCATCGAGGAGTTCCTGGGTCAACGACAGCACTTCGCAGTCACTGAAGCGCTCGGGAATATCGTCGCCCTGGTTGATCACGATGCCGCGCCCCAGCTCGCTTGGATGTTCCAACCACGACACCCAACGAACCTATCGACTGGCCGGCGGCGTCGATGCGATCGGCGTCAGTCCTCAGGTGCGGGCGCAGCCATCAGTTCTGGTGCAACCCACATTGGCCGACGCTCTCGACGTCACGTCGTATGCTGCGACCGTGGGAAAAAGTGGCTGGGCGTGTTTTGTTGGATTGACGTTGGTTGTGGGCTTGGCGGGCGCCTGCATGGGTTCGACCGAGTCGACGAATGATCTGCAGCAATCGGCGACGGCACCGCCGTTGACCGCACAAGAAGGCTGCGAGGCCGGCGCCGTCCGGGTCATCGATCGCCTCGAAGAATTCTTGGCCGAGCTGCCGGACATCTCCGCGCAGGACTTCTTGGGTCTCGAAGAGATCGATGGGTTGACCTCGTTTCAGAACGATGTCGCCGCCACCATCGCCGACACGACGAATCAGAGCTCCACGTTGTGTGATCTCGATGGATTTCAAGCGCTGGTGGCAGAGCGGATCAACGAGGTCGAACGCGATGGGGTCTTGCCCGAATTTCTCATCGCGACCATCCGCGACGGTCGAGAGTTGACCACCGCCGACCTGGCGGTCAGCCCAGGCGACGATGTCGAGGCCGTACTCGGACTGCTCGACAACGGCTCGACACTCACGTTCGCGCCCGGCACCTATGAGTTGGCGCGGCCCCTACTGCTCACCCGGTCGGTGACGATCATCGGCGCGGGCGTCGACGAAACGATCATCAGTTCCACGTCGGCCGACGCGGCAATCGTGATTGTCGGCCAGGGCGAGCTCATCATGCGAGATGTGCGAGTCGAACACGTGGGCGACGCGGTCGCATCGGTGATCTTGTCGTTCAACCGCCCCCTCGACGTGACCGACGTTCACCTGTCCGGCGCTAAAGCAGACGAGGATGGGGGTGCAGGAAATGGATTGGTCTTGACCGACGAGACATTCGGCGCCGCACCATTGGAGCCCGCAGAACCACCACGCAGCGTGATCGCCAACGCCGTCATCGCCGACAATGCGGGCGCGGGCATCGCCCTCAGTGGTGCGGTGAACCCGTCGATCGAGAATAGCGAAATAGCCAGAAACGGCGTCTGCGGGATCTGCTTCTTCGGCGCCGCGCGCGGCGCAGTCGCGAACTCGTTCGTGCACGAGAACGACTTCGGCATGCAGATCGGTGACCAGGCCACACCCCGGCTCGATTCCAACTCCATTTCCCAGAACGTCACCGCAGGAATGGTGGTGCTCGGCACGGCGGCGCCGGTGATCGCCGGCAACACTTTCGAGGCCAATAGAGAAGTGGCAATTGCCATCCAAGAGGCCTCGTCGCCGATGCTTTCGGGCAATACTTTTCGTGATAACCCCTTCGGTATTTCGGTGCTGTCGACGGGGCAAGTCGTGGTGCAGGACAACGACATCACGGGCGGCGAGATCGGCATCCAGGTCGACGAAACGTCGGCGCCACTGGTCCAGAACAATCGGCTGAGCGACACATCGGCGGTCGGAATCGCCATCACCGGTACCGCCGCTGGCGACTTTCTGAACAACGATGTTCAGCTCGACGACGGCGTGGGCGTCGTCGTCGACAGTCAGAGCACGCCGCTGCTCGATGGGCTGAGCATTCGAGGCGGCGTGGTGGGTGTGGCGTATGCCGCTTCGGCGGGCGGCACGCTCACCAACAGTTCGTTCGACGGGCCAGACATAGGTGTGCAACTCGACGAACAGGCCGACCCTGCGATCTCGAATCTGTCGATAACCAACGCCGCGAGCGCAGGGCTGGTGGCCCGTGGTGAGTCTGCGGCCACGGTGACGAACACCCAGGTCGTCGACGCCGTCGAGGTCGGATTCGCGCTGGCAGATGATTCCGCCCTGACGCTCGACGACGTGTCCGTGCGCGGCGCTGCAACGGGTGCCTCGATCATCGGCATGTCCACCGCCACGGTGCGTAGCAGCACCTTCGAGGACACCGACGTGGGTGTGCAGGTGGGCGAGAACGCCACCCCGGTCATCGAAGAAAACGATGTCATAGCCGCGAGTTCGGCGGCCTTCGTGTTCGTTGGAGAAAGCGGTGGCACGGCGGCACGAAATAGGGTGCGCGACCCTGGCATCGTGGGCTTCCAGATCGGCGATTCGGCGAGCCCGGATCTCGATGCGAATGTGCTCTTCTCGAGCATGCCCGATGACCCGCAGACGGCGGGCTCCGAGGCGCAGGATCAGGACGAGGAAGCCGACGCCGATTCGGCCGGCGACGGCTCCAGCGAAGTCGCCGATGGCGAGCCCGCAGCCACGGTGGGAATTCTGTTCGCCGGAGAGTCATCGGGGACCGCCTCGGACAACCAGATCGTGGGGTTTGTCATCGGGATCCAGGCGGGTGAATCTTCGACCCCACAGCTCACACGAAACGCCATCGATGGCGGCGCTCTACTCGGCATCGGCGTGCTGTTTCGCGATGCCGCCGGCGGTGGCGCCACCAGCAACGAAACGTCGGCCCATTCGGTCGGGTTTCAGATCGGCGACGACTCGGTGCCGGTGATCGATGGCAATACCGTCGTTACCGCCAGCAACGTGGCCTTTCTGGTGCAGGGTTCGGCCTCGCCGGTACTCACGAACAACACCTGTCCAGACGGTCTTGCCGGCATTGGTCTGCTCGATGGGGCCGACCCGCAGCGCACCGACAACGCCTGCACCGAGGCCATCGGCGAGGGCTGATCTGCGGGTCTCTCTGCCTCGACGGACACCTTGGGCGCAAGAAATTTGGAAAAAGTCGCAGCAATCAAAAGCAGCGCATCCAGACGTAGAAACCAAACCCAATGCCGAGCAAGCAGCTTGACAAACTGGCGCTCTGGCAGCGATCGAGTGCATCGATCGGGCTTGTCGGGGCGTGTCGGGTTTGGCTCCGTTGCCGACGAACAACAGCATTTGTGTGGGTTTGGGTTCAGCCTGAGATGCGCGTTCTCAAATCAGCTCTTGCCTTCGTCGGCTTGGTACATGTAGGTTCGAGAGCAATATATGGGTGGGACCTTGACGGAATTTGGTGGGCGCGCACGTTTTCGTGTGGCGGGAGTGGCCTTGTTGGTCGCTCTCTTTGCCGCGGTCCTGCCAGTTCCTCAAGCCGACGCCGCCGACGGATCCGACGGCGCCCTCGCTCTCGAACTCGGCCCCGAGCCCGAATGCAACTGGCTGCTCACCCGCCTGATCGACGTGAATCGTTGTGCCGCCGCCGGTGTCTCCCTGCTCGACGAGTCGCAGAATCCCGATCCCATCCAAGCGGAGCGGACCCCGATTGCGGCCCCGCAACAGCTTCAGGAAACGCCGACCGACACCTCGACAGAACCCGTCGACTCCGAGCCTGCCGACCCGGTCGAAGCAACGGCCGACGAAGACCTCGAAACCGAGTGCCCCACATGGTCTGTCGACGGCGCCTTCGCCGACCCGGACGGCGACTGGGATGGCGACACCGTGACCAACCTGGTCGAGCTCTACAACGGCCTGAACCCCTGCGAACCCGACGAGCTGCCGGCGTTCGAGTTCACGCCCTTCGATCCCACGCCACAGCCAGCGGCTGCGGCGGTCGCAAGCACCCCCTCCACCGCGACTCAAGCGGCACCCGACAATGCACCCGAGAATGTTGCCGACGAAGCCGCTGCCGAAACGCCGTCGGCACCGCCGGCTCCCGACTGCCCGGTCTACTCGGTCGCCGATGTCGAAGCCGACCCACTCGGCGACTGGGACGGCGACCGTCAGACCAACCTCGACGAGTTGTACAACAACAGCAATCCATGTATCGCCGACGCCGATGCCACGCCCACCACCGGCGACTCCGAGTTCGTGACCGCCCAGGGCCCATGCCCGTCGTACTCGCTCGACGCCGTGCTCGCCGACCCGGACGGCGACTGGGATGGCGACCAGGCGACCAACGTCGATGAGTTCTACGCCAACGACAACCCATGCGAGTTCGACGGCGACGCCTCGCCCACCCTGGTGTCAGATCGCAACCTCCCCGTCGGCGGCCCCTGCCCCGACTTCTCGTTCGATGATGTCATGGCAGACCCGGCCGGCGACTGGGACGGCGACCAGATCACGAACTCCGACGAGTTCTACAACAACTCGCGGCCGTGCACGTTCGACGACACCACCAGCGGCAACACTCCGCAAATCGGTTCGGCCACCGGCCCCTGCCCCGAGTTCACACTCGACGACGTGCTGAACGACCAGACCGGCGACTGGGATGGCGACACCGCCACCAACATCGACGAGTTCTACAACAACGCCAACCCGTGTGAGTTCGACGCCGACTCGGCCGAAGCACCCGAGACCGCCGAAGAAGAAGCACTGCGTCTGCTGAACGAAGCTCTCAACGGAAGCAACACCGACGTCTCCACCGGTGACGACGTCACGGTCGAGCCCGAACTCGTCGTGACCCCCGAAGACGGCAGCGATGTCGATGTGGTCGTCGACAACGAGAACGGTGTCGACGATGACGACGACTCCCAGGTCACGGTCGATGTCGGCGACCCCAACGCCCCTGCCGTGCAAGACGAATGGCTCGGCTCGTTCGCCCAACTGCAGGTCACCGACCTGATCGACGGCTCCGGCGCCACCGCCGCTGCCGGGTCGGTCCTGGCCGTGCGCTACGTGGGCGTGCTCGGATCCGACGGTCGCCAGTTCGACAGCTCCTACAGCCGAGGAAGCCAAACCTTCGACTTCACCCTGGGCCAGGGCACGGTCATCGCCGGCTGGGACGAAGGCCTCGTGGGCATGCAGGTCGGCGGCCGCCGACTGCTACAGATTCCCGCAGCCAAGGCGTACGGCGCCCAATCACGTGGCACCATCATCGGCCCCAACGCCGACCTGGTCTTCATCGTCGATCTGGTCCGCATCGTCGGCGCTCCTGAACCGTGGACCGTGGGCATAAGCGGCGCCGCATCGCTGAACGTCAACGCCGACGACACCGTCACGCTCGGTGGTCAGAGCCGCAGCCTCCAGGGCGTCAGCGAGATCATCGTCGAGGGCGCCGACGGCGCCGACCAACTCACCGTCTCGTTCGACGGCAACCTGACCGTGCCGTTGAGCTTCGCCGGCGGCGGCGGTACCGACTCGCTGCTCGTGGCAGGCACGACCGCTCAGTGGACCCTCACCGGCGACGGCGTCGGCAGTGTCGCTGGCATCACATTCACCGGTGTCGAGCATCGAGTGGGTGCCGCCGATCTGAATGACAGCTTCACCTTCGCCAACCTCGATTCGGTCACCGGTCTGATCGAAGGCGGCGCAGGCGGCAACGACACACTCGACTTCACCTTCACGACCGACGTGACACTTGGCCACACCCAGACGGGGGCGGGTCAGGGCACCGTCGAGGGCGGCACGGCATCACTCGCCTATGGCGGCATCGAAGGTGCCGTCCAAGTGCCGACCGCCAACGTCGTCGATGACGGCACGCTGGCTCCCGGTAACTCACCGGGCACCAGCACCTTTGCGGGCGACTTCGATGTTGTAGCCGAAGGCCTCACCAGCGTCGAGATCGAAGTGCAGGGCACCGATGGCGCAGGCGTGAACCCCAACGGGCACGACGTCATCGAAGTGGCGGGAGCAGCAATCCTGTCGGGCGAGCTCGACGTAGTCGGCCTCGCTCCCTACGATGCCACCTCCGAGACAGCCCTCGGCAACAGCTTCACGTTCTTGACCGCCGACGAGATCCAAGGCGACTTCGACAGCTTCAACGGCCTCGATCTCGGCAACGGCCGCTACTGGCAACCAACCATCGTCGGCGCCGACTACATCCTCGAAGTCGCCGAGATTCCGAACTTCGACATCAACCCCGGTGTCGACGACAGCGCCTTCTTCGCCATGGTGAGCGGCCGCGACGTGACCCCCGATTTCGCAGGAGTCACCGAGATTGTGATCGCCGGTCAGTCGCTCAGCGCCGACAGCGTGTCGGCGACCAGCACCGACAGCGGTGTCGAACTCTCGGCATCGGGCGTTGGTGCCGAGTTCCGCGACGGTGTAACCACGGTCGCCACCCTGAGCGACGGCACATTCGACGCCGTCATCTCCGGCTCCGAAATCGCCGCCGAAGGCGAAGTCGTGGTCGACATCGGCGGGGCACTCGACCAGGTCATCTCCGACTCATCTGATCTGGGCGACGCAGCCGATCCCGCCGTTCCTCCTGTTCGGTTGGGATTGTCTTTCTCGACGACCAACGATCGCGCCACGGCCACCCTCGACAATGGCAACACCATCGATGTGCCCGGTGGCCCCGGAGTTCGCTTCCAACTGCCCGAACAAGGTTCGGTCAGCGTTGGCGGCCAGACCCTGAGCGGTGCGTTTGCCGTCGAAGCCAAACTCGACGACGCAGATGAGTCGACCGTGGTCGTCGCCGCCAGCAACCTCTCCTACCGCGCTGGCGATGACGATCTCTTCACGCTGGCGGGACTATCGGGTGCGGCCGTCGTCTCGGGCAACGGCGTTGCCGGTCAGTTCAGCGGCTCCATCGAAATCGATCCCGCCAACGTCGATGTTTCGGCCCGAGCCGACGTGGCCGTCGAGTTCAACTCGACCGGCGCTCCTGTCACCCGAACCGTCACCGTTGCCGGTGAGCAGCTGGTGCTCGACAATCCAGCCGACTTCGACCTCGCCGCCACCAATGCCGAAATCACTCTGTTCGGAAACACGCTGCAAGCCGACGACCTCGTCTTCAACAATATCGACGACGGCAACACCTTCAGCCTGACCATCCCTGCCGACACTCGCTTGGCGTTGGGCAACAGCGACGCGTCGGCCGAACTCATTCTCGAAGAATCGACCATCACCATCGGCCACACCCCCGGCTTCGGGGCGTTCATCACCGGCGCCGAAAACGGTGCCGACTATGACCGTGGCGAACTCACGGGCACGCTCACCACCACGCTCCCCGGCGTGGAATTCAGCGGCACCGTGGCGGCCGATTTCGATACCCGGCCCACGGTCATCGCCGAAGCCGGTGGCTCATCTGCCGCCGACTTCATCGTGTACCAGCGCTTCGACGAAACCACCGCCGAACTGAGCGATGTGACCATCGAGGTCAGCCTCGATGGTGAAACCTGGGAAACCGTGACGGGTACAGCGGGTGCTCCCGCAATCGCCGACGACACCGTCGACAGCACGGTCAGTCAACAGTTTCTCCCCGAACCCGAACCCATCGTTGGTGACCCAGACGATCCTGCCGTCCCCCTGAACATTCCGAATCCCGACTTCGGCCTCGACCTCAAGCGCTTCGGTTTCGACCTCGACGCCACCAGCCTCACCGCAATCCGATTCATCCGCTTCACTGGCACTGCTGCGCAGGCGATCGACCCGATAAGCGGCGCCGCTGCATTCGGTGACGACGGCGGGCCCGTAGTCGAGGGCTTCGACCTCGATGCGGTGGGCATCATCTCACTGCCTGCCGATGCGAAACAGTTCCCGACCCTGGGCAAGCCCGACGACACCGGCCCGGACCTGCTCGGCGATGTCGATGGCACGACCGACGCAACCAACGTCAGCGCTCGCACACTGGTGGTTGCATCGGATCCCGTTCCGATTGCCTTCACCACCGGCGGCCTGACGCTGACCGTTCTCGGTCAGACGATCACGCTGCCGTCGACAACCACCGTCGCATCTGAAATCGGTGGCACCATCTCGATTGCCGGTATCGAAGGCTCGATGCTTTCGCTCGGCGATGGGGTCATAGACGCCACCATCACCCCCAACGCCGACGACACACCAGCAGAAATCGAGCTCAGCACGGCCGGTATTGCGGCCAGTCTCGCCGTTGACCTCGACGTCACCGCACCCACCGTCATGCTCGGCGGCACGTTCGCACTCGATGTCGACACCACCATTGATGATCCGCGTGTGCGAGTAACTGCCGACGATGTCAACATCGCTGTCGATGGCCCCGACATCAGTGCCGATGTCGTCGTCCGCGTCGGCCAGAACAGCCTGGGCGAAGACGTGGTGGTGATCGATGCCAGCGACATCTCACTGGCGCTGCCTGTGGACGCAAGCGACGATGCCTCCGAGAACCTGGTGAGTGTTTCGAACGGCTCGGGCACGTTCGTGCTCGACCGCGATGGTCTGGCCGGTACTGCTGCGGGCACGCTGGCCACCAACATCGACGATCTCTCTCTGGCTGGCACCGGTCGGATCTCGTTCAACACCTCGGCCAACGCAGTCGACGTGAGCGTCGACGGTATCGACGTCGACATTGCCGGCGGCCCGTTCGCCCGCATCGAAGTGCTGGGTGCAACCGCCACACTCGACACCGCCGCCGGTTTGGTCGACCTGGGCGGCGACTTCGTCTTTGAGCAAGACGGTGCCGGGCAAACGACACTTTCCGTCGACAACCTCTTCGCCAGCTTCGGCGGTCAAGGACTGCAGGGCGGATCGGGTTCACTCCTGATCACGCCCGATGGCGTCGTTGGTATTGCATCCGGTCGGGCCTCGGTCGAAACCGAAGGCGTATCCATCGGTGGTTCGGTCGGCCTTCGGGTCAACACGACCAATGGCACCGTCGACGACATCGCAGCCGGCACCTTCGAGTTCTTCGGAACGGTCGAAGCCGAGTTCAACGTGGGTGATTTCGCCACCGTGCTCGGCACGGTCGACTTCAGTGGCATGGACAGCATCACCGTCACCGGCGGCACGCTGTTCGTCGGCGATGGTCCACTGTTGCTGTCGAGCGATCCCGACGTTCGCAACCCGGCGGCGGCTGGGCTTCTACTCGAAGCCGTCACCATCTTCCTCGAACGTTCCGGCGAAACCTACGCCCTACGTGCCAGTGGGGCAGCCACGATCATCGGCATCGATGGCGCAACGCTGGCCGGCACCGTCCTGGTCGAGTTCAACAACACCGGCGCCGATGTCACTCTCGACGGGGGGATCGTGGCCGACGGATCGGGCCAGGTCACCGGAACCGCACTCGAGTTGGGTGTCGCCGGCCAAACCGTGACCGGCGACTTCACCATCACCCGGTCAATCGACGACGAAGGCGTGTCGACGTTGGCGATTGCGGCCGACGCCGTCGGAGTAACGCTCGGCGCCCTGCCCGCTGGCCAGGTCACAGCCGCCGACGGCACCGGCGATGCCATCATCTCGAGCAAGGGCGTGGCTGGCAACTTCTCCGGTTCCTTCACCATCACCAACAACGCAGATCCGGTTGCGGCCACGATCCTGGGTCAGAACATCGACGGCGCAGTGCAGTTCAACTCCGGCGCCGGCGCCATTGGCTTGCCCGCCGGCCCGTATGTGCGAGTGGCATTGGGGACCGCCGCCAACGTCGCGGCCATCGACGTGTTCGGCCAGCAGATCGCTGGTGTGTTCACGGTCGAAGTAGACGGCGCCAACCTGCAAATCGAAGCCGAGCAAGTCGCCGTCGAGTTCGGCGCAACTACGAGCTTGCTCCGCGTCACCGATGCCAGTGGCAGCTTTGCCTCCGGGGCAACCGGGGCAACCGGTACCGTCACCGGTCAGGTCCAAGTCGCTGCTCCCGTCCTGGCTGATCAGATCTCGCTCGCAGGCACGTACTCGGCCACGTTCGATCCAGATGCCGTAGACAGAATCGCCGTCACCGGTGCCGACGCCAGTCTCACGGTGCTGGGTCAAGCGCTGCAGGCCGACACCGTGACCTTCACCCAGAATGCCGACGAAGTGAACCTGTCTGCCACCAACTGGTCACTCGACTTCGGCAACGGCGCAACCACGGCGATAGCGATCGCGGGCGACAGTGCTGGTCTGGTCATCACTGACAGCACCGTCAGCGGCTCGGTCGATGTCGACACCATCGAGGCCCTTGCCCCCGGCGTAGATCTATCGATCACCGACCTGAACCTCGTCGTCGACACCGCCGCCACCGAGTTGAGCGTCCGCGGCGATGCATCGATCGCCGTGCTCGGCCAGTCCATTGCTGCCACATTCGACATTGCCGAGTCGGGCCGGGGCACCGCTGACCACATCACGCGGGTCTCCTTCAGTAATGGCACGATGACGATGGAACTTCCCGATGGAACCGCCGTAGCCACCGTGACCGCTGCGAGTGGCGACATCTTGGCCACACCGACCGGCGTGGCGGCCGAATTGGGCGCCACGGCAGACTTCGGCTCTGGCCTCGCCATTGCCTCGGGCGGCATCGCCATTCGTCTGAACACCTTTGACAGCGCAGTCGATGAGACGTTCGAAGGAATCGCAGGAGCGTCGGCCCTGAACCTGCCTGCTGGCCCGTACTTCCAGCTGACCGCCCAAAATGTCAGCGCCAGCTTCACCGCAGGTGGCGAAACGCCGAACCTGACGGCCGACTTCACCTTCGACCAGGCCCAGCGGCCCAACGCCAACGGTGGCACCGAGACCATCACTCGGGTGGCCATCGCCAACGCTTCGATCGACAACGGTTCCGCCGGCATCACCAACGGCTTCGGCGCCATCATCATCACCGACTCGGGCATTGCCGGCTTCATCAACGGCAGCGTTGCCACCGGCTTCGCCAACGGCGACGGCGACGGAGGCACGTTCAGCGGTGACCTGGGTGTGCGCTTCAACAACACCGGTCAGCGCGTCAGCGAGTCTCTCCAGTTTGCGGACCGCACGATTGCTGTCAGTTTCGACGACGATGCCGACGTCTTCACCTTCTTCGGATCGAACCTGTCGGTGCAGATTGGTGACTTCATCACCATCGAGGGCGATGTCACCTTCGAAACCGTGAACGGCAAGCAGGTGTTCGGCGCCAACAATGCGCTGATCTTCCTGGGCCGCGGGCCGCTGCGCCTCGACCAAACGTCCGACGCCGAAAACCCCAATGCTGTCGGCGTCGTGCTTCGTAATGCTCGCATCGGTGTCATCGAGGGCGCCACCAACTACGCCGTGAGCGCTGCAGGCACCATCGAACTCGTCGGCGTCAGCGGGATCACGATCTCCGGGTCAGCTGTTGTCGACTTCAACAACACCGGCGCCGACGTCAGCCAGTCCGTGAACTTCGTCGACGGCAGTGGTGCCGCCGACAGCGTGCTGGTCGAAGCCGCCAATGGCGACAGATCGTTCCAAGCCACCAACGTCGTGCTGAACGTTCTGGGTCAACGACTCTCGGGCGACTTCGGATTCGACGTCGAGACCGTGGCCACCGGCAAACAGGTCACCATCGAATTCTCCGACGTTTCCACCGCGTTGAGCATCGGCACCACCGATGTGGTGTCGGTCATCGGGGCCGACGGCATGTTCATTCTGACCCAAGACGGTCTGGTCGGTACCGCTACCGCCAGCGGCACCGGCGCCGTTCAGATACAGCTCGGTACCGGCGTTACCCAGACGATCGATGCCATCGAGCTCGACATCAACACCACGTCGACCGACGGTCCCTATGTTCGCCTGGCCGTGAGTGGCACCGAGCTCAACCTGGGCGGCCTGAACGTCACCGGCGACTTCACCTTCGAACGAGCCACCACCGCGGCCGGCGCAACGAACATTGCGATCGCCGTCAGCAACGGTGCTGCCGAACTGTCGACCGCTGGCGGCGAGGCCAAGCTGACCCTGAGCTCCGTGAACGGCGCCTTCTTCGTGAACAATGCTGGCATCGTCGGCCAAGCACTGGCCACCGTCACCCTGGCCACTCCAGACAACATCCTCACTCTGAACAACGGCACCTTCGCGCTGGTCATCAACACCACCGGCGCGGCGGTCGACACGTCGATCCAAGTCGGGTCCGAGACCATCACCGTGCAGGTGGCCGCCGGTGACTTCATCCGAGTCGAAGCAAGCAACATCGACCTGGCGCTCACCGTTGGTGGTGTCACGCAAACCCTGACAGGCAATGCGTCGTTCGAACGTACGGCCACCAACGCCGGCACCGTGCTCGAAGCACAGATCTCCGATCTGACGATGGACTTCGAGGGCGTCTTGACCGTGACCGACGGTGAGCTTCAACTGATCGCCACCGACACCGGGATCGCCGCCGAGGGTGCTGTCACCGTTACCGCCGATGTTCCGGCAATCAGCATCGCCGGCACCTACGGACTCACCGTCAACACGCACGACACCGAACAAGAGCTGCCATTCGAGGTACCGGTCGGACCACTGTTCCAGTTCTTGGCACTGGGCGCATTGATCTCGGTTGCCGGCGTAGAGATCATGTCTCGCCGCTTGAGTTTCACCCGCGACTCCGACGGCAAGCTGTCACTGGCCGGCGAAGGCGGCGGCTTCTCGCTGGCCGCCGACGGCAAGCGGGTCATTGGTCTGCAAGAAGCCGACTTCGCCTTCGAACTGTCCGACGCTGGCCTCATCGGTGCACTATTGAACGGCGAAGTACTCGGCCCCGACTTCGGCGGTGACTTCGAGATCAGCGGCGTGGTTGGCTTCGAAATCGACACCACGGGAGCCGGGGGAGCGGTCGACGTCATCGTTGACGTCCTGTCCAATGGCACCCCAGTGACCGAGACAGTCACTATTGATCCCGACGCACTCAACGTGGCGGTCACCGGCGCCAGCATCAACATCGCGGGTACCTCGCTGACTGCCGGTGAGCTCACGTTCGCCCAACTCGACGACGGCGAGATCGTCCAGGTGACCGGCACCGATGTCGATGTTGAACTCGCCGTTGCTGGTAGTCGGATCGTTCGTATCGACGACGCCGAGTTCGATATCACCGTGACCGACACCGGCCTGTACGGCCTGGTCGAACAAGCCGCGATCAGCGGCCCAGACCTTCCCGAGGTGTCGCTCGAAGACGCGATCGCATCGCTGCAGATCAACACGCTGCCCACTGCTCAGACTGTTACCACCACCGGCGGCGGCAACGTGACCTTGCCGGGCGCTCCACTCGGTGCGCCGTTCGTGCGCTTCGAAGTCACCGGCGATACTCCTGGCGGCCAAGCCAAGCTCACCGTGCTCGGCTCCGAGTTCACTGCCGAACGACTGAGCTTCGAGCGTGATGGCAACACCGTCGTGGTCGATGGCGAAGGCGTCGGCCTGGCATTGAATGCCGGTGGCGTGCGAGTCATCGAGATCACCGACGCTGACATCGGCTTCGTGTTCAGCCCCCAGGGTGTTGCCGCTGCAGTGCTCGACGCTGAATTCCAGGGCCCGGCAGCTGCTGGCATCACCGTTGGTGACGCCGATACCCGCGCTTCGGTGCTGGTCAACACTGCATCCGAAGTCGCGACCGTCACCGTTGGTGGCACCCCAGTTGACATCGCCGCCGGTCCGTTCGTGCAGGTCACCGTTGCCGATACGTCGGTGACTGCGCTGACCACCGAACTCACTGCGGATCTGTTGACCTTCGAGTACGACGCTGCCCAAGACACGGTCGCCGTTGGCGCCACCGATCTCAGTGTGCTCCTGGCTGTTGGCGATACGCAGATCCTGTCATTGGCCGACGCCGACTTCGCCGGCCGCTTCACCGGCAACGGCCTGGTCGCCGCCACCGTGAACGGCACCTTCAGCGGACCCGGTCAACTGATCGAAAACCCCGGTGCCATCGACCCTGCCGTCAACACTGCCTTCAATGGCATCTCGTTCGAGGGCACCGTTGGTGTGGCCATCAACACCACCGGTAGCCCGGCGCAACTCGACATCGTCACCGACATCGCCGACGACGGCACCGAAACGATCGAAACCGTCGATATCGATGGTGCTGCTGGCACGACCTATGCCCAGGTCGACATCACCGACGCCACCCTGACCGTGCTCGAAAGCGTGCTGACCGCCGACCGCCTGTCGTTCGCCACCAACGGTGCCGACGTCGATGTCAGCGGCGACAATCTGAGCCTGGCGATCAATGCCGGCACCACCCGGGTACTGGGCATCAACAACGCCGACTTTGCGCTGAGATTCACCGAAGACGGCGTGGCCGGCGCCCTGCGTAACGCCCAGGTACTCGGCCCTGACCTGGGAGACGAGTTCGAACTCTCGGGCACCGTCCAAGTCGACTTCAACACCACCAACACCGATCAAGATTTCACCATTGATGGCAACCTGGTGGAAGTGCTGGCTGGCGGCGGCGACTATGTCAAGGGCGCGGTGGCAGATCCCGTTCTGTCCATCGCCGGTACCGAGGTCACCGCCACCAACGTGGCGTTCGAAGTGGCCGCCGACGACCGAGTCGAAGTCACGGTCACCGACCTGGCGCTCTCGATCGGCGAGCCGATCAGCATCACCACCACGGGTGACTCCACACTCAACATCTTCGCTGACGGCGTGCTCGCCGATATCAACGGTCTTACCGTGACCGTCGATGCCGGCGACGAGTTCGACCTCGCCGGCACGTTCAATCTGGCTATCGACACCACCAGCCCATCACCATCGATACGCCTCGAAGTCACCAACGCCATGGTCGAGGCAGCTGGCCAGCTACTCGAAGGGTCCTTCGTCTTCGAACGCTTCGAAGACAACGGCGACGAAGTCGTACGAGTTGTCGTTGCGGACCTGCAGGTCACCATCGGCGCTGACGGTGAAGACCTCTTCGTCATCACCAACGGCGGCGGCTTTCTGGTCTTGACCAACCTGGGTATCGCAGGCTCCTTCGAAGTCGATGCCCGCTTCGGTGACACGGTCACTGGCTTCGGACTGACGCTCAACCGGGTCGAGATCGAAATCAACACCACGCCAGCCGCCATCAACCAGACCGTGACGATCGAGGGTCAGCCGGTTGCAATAGCCGTCGAAGCCGGCCCATTCGTGCGCATCGTGGTTGTCGGCGGAACACTCACCGCTGGTCAGAGCATTGAACTCACCGGTAACTTCTCCTTCGAACAACAAGGCGCTGCTGGCTCCCAAGTCACCGTCGTGGCCTTCTCCGATGTCACGCTCGACATCGACCCCGACCCAACCGACGGTGATACCGACCTGTTGCAGATCACCAACGGCAACGGCGTATTCATCTTCGATGCACTGGGCCTGGCCGGAATCCTGTCCGGCGATGTCGCCGTCGAAGTCGGACCATTCGGTGCCGGCGGCAGCGTTGGTCTGCGCATCAACACCCGGGTCGAAGGCATCACCCAAGAAGTCACCGTAGGCGGCGAAATCGTTCTCATCGACTTCGAAGACGCCGTTGCCGGCGACCCCGACAGCGGCGAAGTAGCCGATGTCAACGGTCCGTTCGTCGATGTGTTCGGCGCCAGCGTCAACCTGGTCATCGCCGACTTCATCAGCATCGAAGCCGACATTGCCTTCAACGGCAGCACGATCCAGGGCACCAACGTCACCATGTTCGTGGGCGACGGTCCGCTGTTCCTCGAAGACGACGACGGCAACCGCACCGATCAGATCAACCCGCTCGCGGTTGGACTCAAGATCAACAACGCCGCCTTCACCGTCACCAAGGCCGGCACCGAAGCCAACCGCACCTGGCTCATGCTGGTGTTCGGTGATATCGAATTGGTCGGCGTCACCGGCGTGACCCTGTCCGGGTCGGTCGAGGTCGCCATCAACACCACCGGCGCAGAAGCCGACATCACGGTTGATCCCGCACCGGCAGGCGTCGACGCAACCCAAACCATAGAAGATGGCACCATCGAGGTCAGCGGGTCCAACCTGCAGCTCGGTGTTGCAGGCCAGAGCCTGAGCGGCAGCTTCGGGTTCACCAAGGCTGCCGACGGCACCGTCGTCATGACCTTCGTCGACGTCGGCTTGAACCTCGGTGCTGGCGCTCTCGCGCTGTCGGGCGGCACCGGATCACTGGCAATCGGCTCCACCGGCATCGCCGGCGTGGTCGAGATCGACGCCACCGCTGCACTACCAGGCGTCACGCTGCAGAACGCCGCCTTCACCGTGTCGATCAACTCGACCGAGCTTCCAGTGAGTCGCGCCGTCGATCTCGGCAACGGCGAGACCCTGTCGATCAATCTGCCGCAGGGCCCCTATGTCCGGGTCGACATCGTCGGCGATGATTCCGGCAACCAACCATCGCTGTCGGTGCTCGGACAGACCTTGAGCGGAACCTTCGGTATCGAAGTCACGGAATCACAAGAGGCCGGCAACGCATCCATTGTCATCCTGTCCGCACGTAATGTCACCGCCGCATTCGGCGACGGCACCAATGACTTCGTCACCTTCACCAGCGGTAGCGGCTTCTTCGTCATCGACACGGGCAACGGCACCGCGGGAACGATCAGAGGTCTGGTCGATGTCGAGATTCCCGGCGTCACCTTCGACGGGCGCATGTCGGTCGAGTTCAACACCCAAGCCGGCGTTGCGGTCAACGAATCGATCATCGTCGATGGCGCCATCGAAGCAATCGACTTCCCCGCCGGTCCGTCGTTCATCCGCATTCATGGCGAAGACGTAGCACTGGCAATACTGGGCCAGCGCATCGCCGGCACGTTCACGGCAGAGAAGGTCGGCGATGTGATCGCCGTTGCAGTCGAGAACGGCGAACTGCGCTTGGGAGATGGCACGACCAACGACATCGTCACCGCCACCCAGGCCGGCGACAGCGCCATCGTGATCCGTCGAGGGGACTCAGCCAACGAACTCGCTGGAACCTTTGCCGCCGACATATCGGTATCGATCCCCGGCGTGTCCTTCGACGGCGGCGCAGACGTCTCCTTCAACACCAGCGCCGCAGCAGTCACCGACGTGAACGTCGGCCTGGCTGGCAACCAGAGTGTTGCCTCTGGTCCGTTCGTTCGTGCCGTGGTGTCGGCCACCGGTCCGGGCCAGGGCCTGACCGTGCTAGGTGCCACCTTGCAGGGCAACTTCGGCTTCGACAGCCGCACCAACACCGACGGCGAGACCAAGCTCACTATCGCCGTCGACGACGCCGTGCTCGGCCTCGGCTCCAGCGCAGGCGCCCCCCTCGCCACCTTCACCGGTGACGACGGCCTGTTCGTGATCGACAACGACGGCCTGGCTGGCACCATCTCGGTCAGCGTCACTGTGGCGGGTGGCGATGTCATCGTGAGCGGCGACGACATCAGCATTCAGGTGAACACGTTCGAGACCGGCGTCACCGAAATGTTCGATCTCACGCCAGACGATGACACCGACGACGATGTCGTACTCAGCGTGCCCGCCGGACAATTCCTACAAGTCCGGGCGATCGGCGTCACGCTACAGGCCGTTGGCCAGACACTCAGCGGCGATCTACTCTTCCGCAGCCACGGCAACAACGTCGCTATCGCCGCCAGCAACGTCAACGCTCGATTCGGCACCGACGACATCGCGGTTGTCTTCCGCGATGGATTGGGTGCACTACTACTCACCGCCGACGGTATCGCTGGCGCCATCAGCGGTGCCGTATCGCTCGAAGGGGTCGAGGGCATCACGCTCGACGCCGCCATGTCGCTGCAGTTCAAGAACTACAACGGCGCCATCTCCCTCGAGTTGGCCAACGGCTCCCGAGTCCCACTGGCGACCGGTGAGTTCTTCAAGATCGAAGGCGACGTCACCGTAGACATCATCGATGCCTTCGTGGTCGAAGGCACCTTCGCCATCACTGCCAATGCCGCTCCCGCGGCAGGTGAGCCCGACTTCGTCATCAACGCCAGCGGCGTGTCGGTCTTCGTCGGCATACCCGACCAGATCGGCGTGAGCATCACCGATGCCACCTTCGATCTCGAAGTGACACAGACCGGTGTAGGCCCCGACGCAGCCGCCGACTTCGATCTCGATGTCACGGGCACCGTCGGCTTGATCGGACTGCCCGCTGCCATCTCGATCACGGGTGCAGTCACCGCAGCCGTCACCAGCGTCGGCAGCGGCGCCGGTCGCATTCTCGACATCACCATCACCGGCGATCCACTGGTGATCAACACGCCACTCGGCGAGTTCGAGGGCAGCCTGTTCTTCACCCGCGACGGCGCCTCGGGCGATGTCATGGTGAGCGGCACCGGCATCAGCTACTTCATAGGCAAGACGGCGGCGCCTGCACTGGGCCTCGCCGTCAACAATGCCGACTTCGGTCTCGTCATCAAGACCGACGGCACCTACGCACTCACGCTCAGCGGCAGCGTCTCATCATCACTACCTGCCGGAATCAGCGTCGCCGGCACCCTCAGCGCACAAGTCAATACCGCAGTCACCGACCAAGACGTCACCATCGGAATCGGCGCCGGTGCAACTGCTGTCTCCGTCCCTGCTTCGAGCCTGAGCGTCGGCGGCGCACTCGACTTCACGCTCGCTGCGCTGGGCGTCACCCTCAGCGGTGACTTCCTGATCGAATCCGACACCACCGGCCCCGACGGCATCCCCAACAGCGCCGACGACGCCCAAGAGCTCTTCATCGCCGGCTCCAATATCGCACTCGACGTCAAGGCCGGACCGGCTGGCTTCGAAGTCGCCGATGCCAAGCTGGCCCTGCAGATCACACCAGATGGCTTTGCCGTCGATGCCAGCGGCGAAGTCCAGCTGGTTGGCGTTCCCACCGTCATCGCCCAGGGCACGTTCGGTGTCGAACTCAGCACGCTTCCAACCGACGTCGCCCGCTCGTTCACTGTCGGTGGCGAAGACAAGAACCTGGCCATCGCGGCCGGAACCCAACGCTTCGGCGGCGACGGCATCGTGCTCACCGTTGCTGGTCAGACCCTGACCGGTGACTTCACCGCCGAACTCACTGGCGGCGTGGTCGACGTGGCCGTGACCAACGCCCACTTCGGCATCGGCGCACTCGACCGTGAATTCGTCGCCATCGACGGCGAAGCACAGATCCTGATCGATGGCAGCGGCCTGGGCGCCACCGTCACCGGCACGGTCACCGCCGACATCCCTGGCATCGACATCGACGCAGCTGCCGCACTCGAAGTCGAAATCAACACCACCGACGCAGCAATCCCCGCACTCGGCCTCGACGCCGGCACCTACGTGCGAGTCCGCGGCGACGTCGACCTGGAGATCGCCGGTCAGACCCTGTCGGGTCGCTTCACCTTCGAACAGAGCACGGTTGGTGACGAGCAGGTCGTCAAGGTTGCCGCCACCGACGTCTCCATCGACCTCGACGTCATCACGATCGACAACGCCAGCGGCGCCTTGTTGATCAACAGCATGGGTGTGGCCGGCGAACTGACACTGACCGCAGCGTTGAACCTCGACGCCATCCCGGGCCTGACCGCCACCGGCGCGGCCACGGTGCAGGTCAACACCACCCCAGTCGCGATCGACGAGACCTTCACCTTCACCGGCGGCGACACGCTCGACCTCACCCTCCCCGCTGGTCAGTTCCTGCGGGTCGAAGTCATCATCCCGACCAATGGCCTGCAGCTCGACATCGGTGGCAGCGCTGGATCGCTCGCTGCCAGCGGAACCCTCGCCCTCGAACGCCAGACCCGTGACGACGGCACCCAGATCACCCTGATCGGCATCATCGACTTCAACGCCGAAGTCGATGTTGCAGGTAATACCGGAAACGTGACCAACGGCGAAGGTGCGCTTGCCGTGCTCGACACCGGCATCGCCGGCGTGATCAGCGGCGAGATCGACATTGCTGCCGGACCCGTCGCTGCTGGCGGAAACGTCACCGTTCGCCTCAACACCAGCGGTGTTGGCGTCGACGAAGTCATCGAAGTCAACGGCCGCTCCCTGCCGATCCGCTTCGGCGACGACGAAGGCAACGTCTTCCAGGTTTCTGTCGCTGGCCTGAGCCTGAATATCGGCGACTTCGTGACCATCGAAGGCGACGTCACCATCCAAGACGGTGTCTTCGCCGGCACCAACCTCGAAATCTTCATGGGTCAGGGACCGGCTCGACTCGAGAGTGGCGAGACCAACCCACTCGCCACCGGCGTGCTGCTGAGCAACGCCACCATTGCCCTACGCGAAGGCGCCGGTAATGCCGACGGCCGAACGTTCGCATTGAGCGCAACCGGCACGGTCGAGCTCATCGGCGTGAACGGTGTCACGCTTGCAGGTACCGCCTCGGTCCGCTTCAACAACACCACCGAAGACGCCGACGAGCTCATCACCATCCTGGGCACCGATCAAGATGTCGTGCTGCAGGTCGCCGTTGGCGAAGCGGTCTTCGAGGGCACCACCCTGGTCATCGAAGCACTCGGCCAAAGCCTGAGCGGCGACCTGTCGTTCGAGAAGTCGGCCAGCGACGACGGCACCATCATCGTCACCGCCGAAAACGTCGAGATGGATCTCGGCAGTGGCGCCGTGACCGTCGAGAACGGCAACGGCACGCTGGTCATCACCGATGCCGGCATCGCCGCCGAGATGAGCGCCACGGTCGGCGTGAACATCCCCGATGTCTCGTTCGGCGCCGACCTGGATCTCGAGATCAACACCACCGGCACCGCAGTGACCACCGAAGGTCTCGACCTCGATGCCGGCCCGTACTTCCGACTCGAAGCCGAAGCGATCACGCTGACCATCGCTGGTCAAGTACTGACCGGCAACTTTGCGGTTGAACAAGTGGTGACCGAAGACGATCTCACGGTCACTCGAATCGGCGCCACCGACATCACCGCAGATCTCGGCCCGGTTTCGCTCACCGACGGCTTCGGCAACTTCCTGGTCACATCCGTCGGCATTGCCGGTCGCCTGGGCGGCACGGTCGGTATCGCTCTCGACGGGTTGGACCCACTCGAAGCCAGCTTCACCTTCGCGGTCAACACGCTGACGGTCGCTGTCGATGAGACCTTCCGGGTCGACGGTGTCGACGTCGATCTCGACCTGCCTGCCGGGCCGTTCGTCAAGTTCGAAGCAACCGACGTGGCCGTCGACATCGGCGGCCTCGAGATCTCCGGCAGCTTCGGGTTCGAGCGCATCACGCTCACCAACGGCACCCCGTCGATCATCCTGGGCGTCGTCGGCGCCAACCTGGCGCTCGGCAACCCAGGTGCCTCCATCGGCCTGACGGCCGTCAACGGCAGCCTGCTCATCGAACCAGCCGGACTTGCGGGTCGACTGGATGGCACGCTCGATGTCGATCTACCCGGTGTCGAAGTCGAGGGCGACGTTTCGGTCGAGTTCAACCCGACCACGCTGCCCGTCAGCCGCACGCTGCTCGTGGGCGACGAAGAGATCGTGCTCGACCTCGACGCTGGCCCCTACGTGCAGATCGCAGTCGATGGGTCGATCGACGTCTTTGAACAAACGCTGTCGGGCGACTTCACCTTCGAGCAGAGCGGCGACGACATCGTCGTGGGCGCCACCAACGTCGAACTGGACCTGGGCGATGGCTTGTTCACCATCGACGGTGGAACCGGCCTGTTCGTCATCACCCCAGCTGGCTTCGCGGGCGCCTTCAGCGGCTCGGTGGGCAGCGACCTCGGCGGTGTCTCCATTGCCGCTGACCTCGATGTAGAGATCAACACCACGAACGCCCCTGTCAATCGCACCATGGGTGGCGAGACGCTCGCTCTCGAAGCCGGCCAGTTCGTGCGGGTTGTCGGCACGCAGATCGTCGTCGACGTCTTCGGCCAACTGCTCACCGCTGACCTGGTCTTCGAGCAAGCAACGAGCGCAATGGGCACACCGATCGTACGCCTCGGCTTCACCAACGTCAGCCTGCAACTCGGCACCGCCGCCACGACCTTCGTCGACGTCACCAACGGCCAGGGCGGCCTGCTTATTTCCGATGCAGGCATCGCCGGCGCAATCAGCGTGACCGCTTCACTCAACTTGCCCGGTATCGACGGCATCGGCGCCAGCGTCGACAACATCATGGTCGAGTTCAACGGTCAGACCGCACCGGTCATCGACTCGTTCGTCATTCCGACCGCCACCGGCACCACCACCGTCAGCCTGAACCTTCCTGGCGGCACCTTCTTCCGAGTCTCCATCGACAACCTCGACATCCAGATTTCGGGAATCGACGTCAGTGCTGACCTGACCGTTTCGCAGTCGACCTCGGCAACGGGCCAGATCACCACCGCCCTGGGCGTAGCGAACTTCACTGCGACCGTCGAGGGTCTCGACGTCACCGACGGCGAAGGCGCATTCCTGCTGACCCCCGCTGGTATCGCCGGCATCATCTCTGCCTCCTTCGAGGGTGACTTCGGCCCGATCGAGGGTGGCGGCACCGTGACCGTTCGCATCAACAACACCATGGCGGGCGTCGATGAGAGCATCGAAGTCGGCGGACGCTCGATACCCATCAGCTTCGGCGATACCGAAGGCGACGTCTTCGAAATCTCCATATCGGATCTCACACTCACCATCGGCGACTTCGTCACGATCCAGGGTGACATTGCCTTCGACGGTGATTCATTCGCTGGTCAGAACCTGGAGATCTTCCTGGGTCAGGGCCCGGCCCGTCTCGAGAGCGGCGAAACCAACCCGCTCGCCACCGGCGTGCTGCTGACCAATGCCACCATTGGTCTCGTCAAGATCGGCGACACGCACGCGCTACACGCCGAAGGCACGGTCATGTTGCTCGGCATCGATGGCGTGACGATCGTCGGCACCGCCATCGTCGACGTGAACGACACCGGCATGGCCATCAACCGCACGCTAGATATTCCTGGCAGCAGCGCCGATCCGGTGCAGGTCGTCTTCGACACCGCTGAGACGGTCAAGCGCTTCGAGGCTCTCGACGTCGACCTTTCGGTACTCGGTCAGACGCTCGAAGGTGACTTCGCCTTCTCGCAGACCAGCGGTGGCGACATCACCGTCGCAGCCAACAACGTCGAACTCAGCTTGGGTGATGGCACCAACGGTGTGTCGATCACCGAGGCCGAGGGCGCATTCGTGCTGTCACCCGCCGGAATCGCCGGCCAGGTCGAAGGCACCGTCGCCCTCACGGTGCCCGACGTCGACTTCGCCGGCACCTTCGGGATTGCCGTCAACAACACCAATGTTGCGGTCACCGAAACCTTCACGCTCGACGGCGAACTCGTCGCACTCGATCTGCCGGTCGGTCCCTACGTGCGGGTCCAAGGCACCGACGTCGACCTCACCGTCGCCGGTCAAACGCTGACCGGCAACGCCGCTTTCGAACAGGGCACGGACGCCGACGGTGCCAAGGTGATCACCGTGGCACTGTCGGGTGTCAGCCTTTCACTCGGCTCCGGCGCTGATCCGGTCATCCGCGTGACCAACGCCGAAGGTGCATTCCTTGTCACCACTGCTGGTCTCGCCGGCCAACTGAGCGCAACGATCAACGTCAACGTGCCCGGCGACATCGTCGAATTCGACGGCGACTTCCTGGTCGAGATCAACACCACCAACCTGCCGGTCGACGAACAGATCGTGGTCGGCGACGACATCATCGACCTGCAACTCGATCGCAGCAACGCTCTGCGGGTGATCGGCACCGATGTCGTGGTCACCGTTGCTGGCCAGACTCTGCGAGCCGACCTGGCCTTCACCCAGATCTCCGAAGCCGACGGCACCCTGGCCATCCGAGCCGCCGTCACCAACGGTTCGATCGATCTCGGTAGCGGTGCGCTCATCGTGTCCGGTATCGAAGGCGCACTCTTCCTGTTCACCGCCGACAGCGGTGCACAACAAGCTGCCGCCACCCTCGAAGCCACGATCACGACCAACATCCCCGACGTCATCTTCGCCGGCGACTTCAGCGTGGCCATCAACACCAGCTCCACCGACATCGACACCAGCCTCGATGTCGGCGCCGAAGTCATCGACCTGGTCGTACCCGCCGGACCCTATGTGGAGATCAGCGGCACCGGCGTGACCTTGAGCGTGCTGGAACAGTCGATTGGTGGAACGTTCTCGATCACTCGCCAGGTCGACACCGTCACGGCGGAGTCGCTGCTGACCATCGAGATCGAAAATGGCTTTGTGAACCTGGGCGGCGCTCCCGCACTGGTAGCGGTCACCGACATCGATGGCGCCATCGTCGTGACCGACGCCGGCATTGCCGCTGCGCTGTCGGCGACCGTTGCCGTGTCGGTGTCGAGCGCCAGCGTCAACGGCAGCTTCGACCTCGAGATCAACACCACCCGTGCGGCGGTCGACCAGACCATCGGCACCACCCCGATCGACCTGCCAGCCGGTCCATTCTTCCGGCTTGCGGTTAGCGGCCTCACCGTCACCATCGCTGGTCAGGAACTCATCGGCGACTTCACCATCGAACAACAAGAACAGACCGACGGCGCCACCAAGACCCTGGTAGGCGTAGCGAACGCATCGGTCAACCTCGGCGACGGTGCTGTCACGGTCACCAACGGCTCGGGCACCTTCCTGCTGACGCCATCAGGCATGGCCGGTTCACTATCGGCGACCGTTGCAATCGACCCTGACCTGGGCGTGACCTTCACCGGCACGTTCGGCGTCGACATCAACACCACCACCGCCATCGTTGACGAAACGATCGAGGTTGGTCTCGGAACCAACACGCTGAACCTGCCCGCTGGACCATTCCTGCGAGTCAGCGGCACCGACGTTCAACTGAACATCGCCGGCCAGTCACTGTCGGGTGACTTCTCCATCGAACGAGTCACGCTCGACAGCGGCGCCACCGTCACCAAGATCGCAGCTTCGAACGTCGGCCTTTCCTTCTCCGACGGAACCACCAACGTGCTCACGCTCAGCAACGGCTTCGGCAACATCTTGATCTTGCCCGAAGGTGGTGCCTTGCCTGCTGGTATCGCTGCATCGTTCGGTGGCTCCGTCTCGCTCGGTGTTCCTGGTGCGTCACTGACCGGCACCGTGAATGTCGAGATCAACCAGATGGTCGGCCGCCCGATCAACGAGACCTTCTCGGTCGGCGGCACCGATGTGACCCTGGACCTGCCAGCAGGCGAGTTCCTGCGAGTTCGTGGCGACGGCATAGCGCTGACGCTCGGAGGCGTCACACTCAGCGGCAACTTCCGCTTCACCCAGGCCAGCGATGCAGCCGGCTCGTTCCTCGAAGTCGAATTCGACTCGGTCGAAGTCGGCCTCGGCGATGGCGACACCGACTTCGTGCGCATCACCAACGGCGCCGGCACACTCGTGGCCAAGGGCGGCGATCTCTACGGTTCGTTCGAGGGCGGCGTTGCCGTCGACATCTCATCGGTCGAACTCTCGGTCGCAGGCGCCACGCCAGCCGATCCGGGTTTCGAGATTTCGGTCAACACCTCGGCGACGGTCAAGACGGTTGCCGGTGAGGACTTCGATCCGGGCTTCCGCATCGAAGCGAACAACCCGACTCTCGAGATCGCCGGCATCGAAATCGGTGCCACCCAGGTCGTCATTGCCCAGACCGGCGTGGCCGACACCGAACAGCTCAGCATCGAGATCGCCGACCTCAGCATCGACCTGGCTGGCTTCGTCACTGCCACGGTCGCCTCGGCCATCATCGTGGTGACCGACCAGGGCATCGGTGCCGACGTGCAAGGCGTGGCCGTTAACGCTGCAATACCAGGTGTCGCCAACCTCGACGCAACCGGATCGCTGCGAATCAACACCTCAGCCACACCGTTCGAACTGTCGTCACCGGCACTCAGCCTGCCCGGCGGCCCGTTCGTCGAGGTCGCCGTGTTGGGCGCAACGCTGAATATCGGCGGGCTCGTGGTCGGTGCCGACGTGTTCTTCCAACAGTCAACTCGCGATGACAACAGCACGGTCACCTTCTTTGGGGTCGAGAACCTTGCTCTCGAAGCTGGCGGCGTAGGCCTTGAAAACGGCACCGGCGCATTCCTGATTCTGCCAACTGGTATTGCAGGTTCCGCTTCGGGCGATGCCACCGTTGGTTTCCCCGCCCTCGATGCCAACGCCACGGTACGCCTCGAGTTCAACACCACCGGCGGCACGGTCGACGAAACCGTCGAGGTCGCCGGGCGCGAGTTCAACTTCGTGTTCGACGACACCATGACGAACGGTGGCAATTGTGGAGATGGCTCCCGCTACTGCGAGATCGAGGTCCAAGATCTCGAACTGGTCATTGCCGACTTCATCTACATCTCAGCCGTTGGCCTGACCTTTGGCGACGACGGTTTCTCCATCGCCAACGGCTCGATCTTCGTGGGCAATGGTCCTGGTCTCATCGACGACCCCTCGAATCCCGGAACCAAGATCCAGAACCCCGATGCGGTTGGCGTGCTGCTCACCGATGTCTTTGGCTACTACGAGATCATCGACAAGGCACAAGATCACTTCTTCGTGTACGCCACCGGCTCGGTCGAAGTGCTGGGCATCGACGGCATCGTCATCACGGCCACCGCCACGGTCAAGGTCTACACCGGTGGTCAGCTGGCAGCCGACGTGACCGGCATCGAGATCGCCCCAGGCGTGACTGCCGACATCACCCAGGGCGCCATCACCCAGGGCGCGGGACAGATCAACATCGGCACCGATGTGGTGACCGAAGGGTCACTGCAAGCCGAAGTAGGCGCCGGGTTCGGCATCGATATCGACGACGACGGAGACATTGACGTCGATGATGTTTCCATCACCGGCACGGTTGCCTTCGAAAAGGCGTTGGTCGGCTCCGGCCTCACCATCGTTGCCGACGGCGAAATCGCCGTGCTCGGCCAAGAGATCAGCGGCACGTTCTTCCTCGAGCAGGTCACCCTGCCTCAGGCACCGAACGCCATTGGTGATCCCGAAACCGCACTGCGGGTCGGCGTGCAAGGCGGCACCATCGACCTCGGTGGCGTTGTCACCGTCGACGAGATCAACGGCTTCTTCCTGATCACCGACGCCGGTCTGGCCGGCGAAGTCGGTGTCAACGTCACGCTCGACATCGACGCCGACATCGAACTGGCTGCCGGCTTCACGCTGGTTGTCAACACCACCGACGAAGCCGTTGCCGAACAGTTCGACTTCCAGGGCACCACCGCCAGCCTGAGCGTCGAGGCGGGAACCTTCCTGCGAGTCGAAGCCAACGGGCTGTCAATCCGCATCCTCGGCCAGCGCCTGCAAGGCGACTTCACCTTCGAACGAGCCACGCAAGGTGCAAACGAAGTCATCACACTCGGCATGAACAATGTCGTGGTCGGTTTGGGTGACGGCACACCAAGTGTGGTCTCGGTGACCAGCGGGACGGGCGCATTCCTGATCACCGCCGACGGGTTCGCCGGACGCTTGAGCGGCAACGTCAGCTTCAACATCGCTGGTGTCGAACTGGACGGCGCCGTGAGCCTGGCCGTCAACACTGGAACTGCTGCGGTCGACACCTCGATTACGGTGAACGAAGTAGACATCCGACTGCAGGTTGCTGCTGGCGGTGCAACTGGCTTCGTGCGAGTCGAAGTCTCGGGCATCGACGACCCGGCCACTGCAGCCATTGAGACCGATGCGTTCTTGACTATCGGTGGTCAAACGCTCAGCGCCACCTCGTTCGTCTTCGAACAGAAGGTCAACGACGCCAATGAACGCGTCGTTGTCATTGGTCTCGACAATGTCAGCCTGAACCTGGGCGACGGCGCCGTAATCGCCACCATCGCGACCGGCGGCATCGTGATCACCCCCGCTGGTGTGGCCGCCGACATCGAGGCCAGCGTCGTGGTCGACGCGGGACCGTTCGATCTGAACATTGCCGCCACGCTGCTCATCAACACCGCCACGACTCGCATCGTGGAAACGGTCGAGGTCAACGGCAACACGGTGACCATCGACGTGCCCGCTGGCGAGTTCGTAAAGGTCCAACTCGGCACGCCCGACGCACTTGCATCGATCGAGATCCTTGGCAACTCACTGTCGGGCGTGTTCGTGTTCGAACAGGTCACCAGTAGCACCGGTGATCGGGTGGTGCGCTTCGGCATGTCGCACGTTTCGCTGGATCTTGGTCCAGTCCAGGTCCGGAACGGACACGGCATCTTCGTGATGGCTTCCAGTGGCCTGGCGGGCAACCTGAGTGCAGACATCACCTTCGCCGTGCCCGGCGTGGTCATCGGTGGCGCCTTCACCGTGGAGATCAACAACACCGAGCGGGTCATCAACGAATCTTTGCCGATCAGCGACACCGAATCGCTCTCGCTGAGCCTGCCACTGGGCCGGTTCTTCAAGGTCGAAGCCATCGGCGCCACGATCACGATCGGCGCCGTATCGCTCGAAGCCGACGTGTCCTTCGAGAAAGACGCAGCGGGCGAAGTCGTGATCGTCGCCAACAAGGTCGAGCTCGATCTCGGCACCGACATCGTGCAGGTCACCGGCGGCTCTGGTGTCTTGGTCATCACACCAGCTAGCGCAGGCGTTACCGGCGGTCTCACCGGCCAGTTCGAGGTCACCGTCGAGTTGAACGTTCCGGGTGTCACCTTCGCCGGAACGTTCGGCCTCAAGATCAATCAGCTCGACACGCCATTCCCCGCTCGTGATGTCGAGATCGGCGACGAGACGATCACGATCGACGTGCCGTTCGCCAACTACCTGGCCGTAGAACTCACCGCACCGGCTGCCGATCCCGATGTCGATCAGGACATCGACAACGATGGTGACCGCGACGCGCTGCTCACCGTTGCTGGCCAAACGCTGTTCGCTGACCGCATTGCCTTCAGTCAGACGACCGTCGGCACCGAAACCACCGTGGAAGTCACCGGCGACGACATCGGCTTGAACCTGGGTCCAGCTGGCGATCCGGTGCTGAGTCTCGACAACGGAAGCCTGTTCCTGGAGATCAACGACGAGGGCCTGGCTGGCATCGTGACGATCACCGATTCGGGCTTCGACTTCGATCTCGATCCGGTGACCGCATCGCTTGCACCCAGCGGTTCCATCGAAGTCCAGATCAACAACCGGACCACCGAGTTCGAGGTCGACGAAGACACCACATTGCCTGAAGGCCCATTCGTGCGAGTCGAGATCCTGGGCTTCACCCTGAGCATCCTGGATGTTGCGCTCAAGGCCAACTTCGTCTTCGAGCAACAAACCCGCACGGTCGGCGCCTCCACCGAGAACATCATCAAGGTCGGCGTTTCGGAACTCGAGTTCGATCTGCTCGACGACGACAGCACCTTCTTGCTCACCGCAGGCTCCGGTGCGTTCTTCATCGACGATGAAGGGTTGGCGGCCACGATCCAGGGCACCGTCGATGTCGATGCTGGGCCGTTCCAATTCGGCGGCACGTTCGGCGTGGCCATCAGCAATCGCGAATCGACGACCACCGAAACCATCGTGATCGGCGACCAGGTGCATGTGATCGACCTGCCAGCCGGTGACTTCTTGCGGGTCGACGCCACCCAGCTCGAACTCGAACTGTTCGAACAGACCCTGAAGGGCAACTTCTCCTTCGAACGCACAGTCACCGCAGACGCTGACACCGTGATCAAGGTGTCAGCCTCACAGGTCGAATTGCGCATCGGCGATGACGCCACCGACTTCGTGGTGGTCACGCAGGGCTCGGGCAACTTCCTGATCTTGCCAGCTGCTCCCGGAGGCGAAACCGGTGCGGCTGGCGAACTCGAAGCCACGGTCGACATCAACGTGCCAAACGTGGAGTTCGGCGGCACCTTCCGGGTTCGCTTCAACACCACCGGTGAACTCGTCGACGAAACCTTCGACATCATCGACGACACCGGGAACACAGCAACCCAAGATCTCGATCTGCCGGCCTCACTCGAATTCGAAGTCTCCGGCACCGGCGTCACGCTCGGTCTCGGCGGTCAGACGTTGTCGGGCGACTTCAGCTTCTCCAAGTCCGAAACCGCCGTCACGGTTGCAGCCAGCAACGTGCGCCTGGCACTGGGTGATGTCGAGATCGACGAGAACGGTGTTCGCACCGGCACCGTCACCGTGTTCGATGGCGAAGGTGCATTCATCATCTCGTCAGGCTTCCCGAACCCAGTTGCAGCGGGCGGACCGGTTTCGGGAATGGTTGGACAGCTGAGCGCCAAGATCGAAACCGATATCGATGGATTCGAGTTCACCGGCCAAGTGGCCGTCGAGTACTCGAATGTCGACGTGCCGGTCGCCCACTCGGTCACCGGCCCCGACGGTGACCCGATCGAGATCAACTTCGACGCCGGTCCGTTCCTGAGCGTCGTGCTCACCGGTATCGATGATCCTGCTGTGGCCGGGCTCGAGAACGATGCCGATGGCGACGGCGACAGCGATGTCATCCTGGAGATCGCCGGACAGTCATTGTTTGCCACCCAGATTCGCTTCGAACAACAGACCGCGGCCAGCGGCGCCAAGGTCATCAGCCTGGTCGTCGAAGACCTGGGCTTCATCATCACCAGCGGCGACGAAAAACTCTTCCGCTTCGTCGTCGACGAAGGCGTGCTTCTCGTAACACCACAGGGTGTCGCTGGCCGCCTGACCGCAACCAACCCATTCGGTGCTGGTGGTGTCGACATTCTCGACACCGTCAACCTCGATGTCGACTCGATCGAACTGCAGATCAACAATCTGGGGGTTCCGGTCAACGAGACCTTCGAAAGCATCGACGGCCCGCTGACACTCAACGTGCCAGCTGGTCCATTCGTGCGCCTGGAGATGCTGGGCGCCACCCTGGCCGTCGACGTCGATGGCACCGAGGTCGCACTGGTTGGAAGCTTCACGTTCGAGCAAGCCACCTACGAACCGGTTGGTCCAACGGTAGTCACCGCGAAGATCACTCGCATCGGAGTGGTTGGCGCTGGCGTCACCATCGACGGCCAGCAACTCATCGACGTGAGCGGCGCACTCATACTGGTCCCCGCTGGTTATGACAGCGACGGTGCAGGCGGGGCCGCCGCATCGGTCGACGGTGGTATCGCCGGTGAACTGCAAGCCACCATCGGGGGCGGCGGCAGCGGTGCTGGTGTCGACGTCGAGATCGGTGCCTTTGTCACGCTTTCGGTCAATACCACCGACGCAAACGTCAAGGAATCGGTCGCGGTCGGCCAGCAGGTCCTCGAGGTCGATCTGGGTCCAATCGATGGCGGCTTCGAAGTCGGTGTTGGTGTCGAACTCGCACTGAACATCGGCGACTTCGTCACCATCGAAGGCTCCGTCTCGTTCAGCGGCGGAGCGTTTGTCGGTGAAGACATCCTGGTCTTCATGGGCGCAGGTCCATTCCGCAACGAAGACGGCTCAGAGAACGAAGATGCCGTCGGTGTTGTGCTGCGAGCCGACGACATTCGGGTCGAGCGTTACGGCACCGGCGTCAACACTTCATATGCGGCCTACGCCACTGGTTCCCTGGAGTTCATCGGTGTCGACGGCCTGGTCATCGCCGTCGCCAGCGCCACCCTCGAATACAACTCGTCGACCCAACAACGCACGCTGAACGGCCACATCATCAATGCTGGCGTGACCAGCTTCAAAGCCCTGGACCTGTCGATCGACTTCGCTGGTTGGTTCGAGATCGGCGCAGCCGCTGTCCGCTTCTCTCGGCAACCAAATGGCACCGTCGACGTACAACTCTCCGGCGCCAGCATCGCTGTAAACGTGACCGGCGGCGGGTTCGCCCCGGCCGAGAGCGCCAACATCGTGTCGGTCGAAGGTTCGGCGATCTTCTCACTGGGTGGGGGACAAGGGTTCCGCCTGCAGAGCTTCCGAGTCAACGGCTTCTCGCTCTTCGATGGCGGCGGCACCGACGCCGACCCCAACCAGACTCCGGTCTTCTTCCCAACTGCTGACCTCGGACGCCTGACCAACGGCACCACCACATTGCTGTCGGCCTTCAACGCTTCGAGCGAACTGCTCGTCAAGTTCAACGATCCGAACGAGGTCGGGCTGCTCGACTCCAGCATCCTGGACACCGACCCCGAGTTCGATGTGTTCATCAACGGCCAGCCTGCTGGTCTGACCTTCGGCATCCCGGTCAAGGACGCCATTCTGCCCAACGTCTGGCACTACCCATTCACCGGATCCATCTCGAGTGTCGGCGAGCTGTCGGTCGTCTTCCGCACCAATGCCTTCCAGGACAACCAGGGCAACGCCAACGCATCCGAGAGCGAATACATCAGCTTGGTCAACCTGACCGCCAACGGCACACTGCCGTCGCCGGCACCGGTTGGCAAGCTGGCCAGCCCCGTCAACGGCTCCACCATCTCTGCTGGTGAACTCAGCGGCCGCCTGTACATCGATGTCACCTTCGTGAGCCGAGACGGCAGCCCCATCAACGGCTCCTCGATCGACGGCAACGAGTTCAAGCTCACCGGTACTGCGCTGAACCGAGTCAGGACCATCCCGGGTTCCGGCGGCATCCCCGACATCGCTGGCCAACCATTGCAGGTGGGTGCCGACACCTGGCGCTACTTCCTCAAGCTCGACGAGAGCGGTACCCACACCGGTAACGACGGCATCGACAACGACGGCGACACCAAGATCGACGAAGGCGACGAGCGGCCACTGCTGTTCAAGGCCGGAACGCTCGACGTGCAGTTCATCGCCGGGTCGTTCAGCACCCTGGGCGACGCCGCCGAGGGCATTGCACCCGCCGAGTCCGTCGCCCGCAGCGAAACCATCACCGTGCAAGCCGACCCTGTAGGCCAGCAGGCATCATCAGACGCCATCAACCTGGGCCCACTCACGCTGCAGGGCCCAAGCATCGGCATTGCCGACTTCGCCTTCGATGGTTCCGTAACCCTGACGATCGCCATCGGCGTCGACCGGGCCAGTCTGGCCTTCGGCAACGGCGACGGACCAAGCGTCGACCTGATCGGCGTGCTGGGCACATTCGATATCACGGTCGATGTCTTCGGCTTACTCTCGGGCGAGGTCAATGTCGACCTGCCGGGCAAGTGGAGCCTGAGCGTGGCATCGCTCGAGATCGACGTGCCAGAACTGCTCGAAGTCACCGCCGAAGGCATCCGCATCCAATACGACCCTGCTGCCGATGACACGCAAGAGATCGTCACCATCGACGAAGCCAACATCTTCATCCCGGCCTTCTCGATCCGTGGTTCCATCCGCACCTTTGACCCCGACCCCGCGGTGGTCGGCGACGAACTGCCCGGCTTGGTGGTTCGGGGCAACGGCTTCACCCTCGGCGAAGCTGAACTGTGCCTGGGCTGCGAAGGCGTGGACCCATCACAAGCACTGACGAGCACTGACACCACGACCAGCGACATCAAGTTCGGCAGCATCTTGACGCTTGACGACATCCGGTTGGGCGTCAACCAGTTCGACGTGACCTTCGGCACCGACTTCGAGTTCAACGGCGAGATCTACCTGGCTTCGGGCGGCGCCGTGCTGTTCCCAGGTAACAGCACCTTCAGCATGCGTCTCGAAGATCGAGACTCTGCCCAGGATCTGCGCAGCGACGGCAGCGTCGACGACGAAGCCTTCCGTGCCTCGGTGTCGTTCTCAGGCAACGAGTTCGAAGGCTTCAAGCTCGACGTCGACACCCTCACGATCGAGATCGCCGGTGTGGTCACCATCAAGGCCGTCGACTTCTTGCTCGACACCAGCGCCGATGCCGAAGAAGAACTCCTCTCGTTCGGTTCCGTGGGTGCCGAAGTCAATATCGGCGCATTGGCGATCGGCGGCGCGGCTCAAAACTTCGCCATCCTCCGCGACGGCACTTTCTTGGCCAAGGAGGGCTTCGGTGTCTTCCTGAGCGTCGGCTCGGCCACCGGTGAGAGCTTCAAGTGGCCGTCATGGCTGCCGATCAAGATCAATGCGCTCGGCATCGAGTGGGACAACTTCAACGACCACCCAGACGTCTTCCTGATCAGCTTGTCGGCCAGCGTGAGTGGACTGCCATCGGCTGGCGGTCTCGAGTTCGAAGGCACCGTCGAGGGTGTCAAGATCAGCCCGACCCTGCTCCTCGAAGGCAAGTTCCCGATCGTCGACATCGCCGCCATCGGTGTCAGTGTCAGCGGCAACCTGTTCGGCGGCGAGATCACGGCCACCCTGCTCGGCGGCATCCTGAAACTCGACACCGACGGTAATGCCATCGACGTCTTCGATTCCACCACGCCGGTCGCCGACCGGGTCCTGTTCTTCGGGGTCGAGGGCGGCTTCAAGATGGCCGGTATCGGCGGGCTCAAGATTCGCTTCGGTCTCTCCGAGCTCGGGCCGCTCAGTGTGCTCATCAATGTGAACGTGCCGGGCGGCGTGATCATCGTTCCGCAGATCGGCCTGGCCATCAACGACTTCGTCGCCGGTGTCGAGTTCTTCAAGACCCTGCCGGCAATCGACGATCCGTTCGACCTGCGCAACCCAGAGTTCGGCGTGTCCTCGGATCTCACGGTCGATGGTTGGCTCAGCCAGCTGCGCGGCCAGGTGGCAGCGCAGTTCCGGGCGATCCAGGCCAACCCCGCTATGGGCGGCTTCGGCGCAGCATTCACGGCACCGATGACCATCACCGGCGGCGCCAAGATCTACTCGATCTACACCTCACAGGCGGTCTTCAACGGTGAGGTGCAGATCAAGATCTCGACCGACGGCAAGTTCCTGATCACCGGCAAGCTCAACTTCGCCAATGGGGCACTCAGCCTGAGCGCAAAACTCTACGCCGACCTGTCCAACGTCGCCGAGGGCGATGTGACCGTCTTGTTCCTGGCCGACATCCCCGACCAGTTCCGACTGCTCACCATCCACGGCAAGTTCGCCATGGGCTTCCGCAACGCTGGCGGAGACACGATCGAGTTCGACATCTTCGACGAGACCGATGCCGCACCGGTTGTCACCACGCCGACCGCAGCGCTGATCGACCCGGCGTCGGGCATGGTCGACGTCGGCCAACTCAACGCTCCAGCCCGTCTGTTCAACGGCAAGAACTACATCGATATCGAATTCCGTAGCCAGGGAGGCGCAGTTGTCGACTACGACTCCATCCTGGACAGTGGCGCCGAGTTCAATCTGACGGTCGCCGGTCAGAGTGTTGCAGTCGATGGCGCACCAATCCCGGTTGTGACCTCGGCCGATGGCACGACCACCACCGCCCTCGTACCGAACGCTGGCGAGACCATGGCCGAAGCCATCGCTCGCACCGGCACCACCCGCTTCCGCTACCTGATCCAGGAAAGCGGCTACCAGTTCCCTCTCGGCGAAGCAGAAGTCAGCTTCATCGCCGGCGAATTCAGCAACATGGACGTCACCCTCGACAGTGGTGTCGTTCCGGGCGAGGTCAACCAAACAGCAACCACGACCTTCACCATCGAAGGCGCAACGGCCACCCTGCTCGATCCGGGTGCCGAAGGTGGCATCGACATCACATCGCTGAACCGACGCGGCTATATCGACGTGCGCTTCTCTCCATCAGCTGGCGCCACGCTCGACACCGCATCGATCACCGACGCCAGCGAAGAGTTCACCCTGAGCGGCACCTCGGCCACCAACGTGGTGCTCGACGGCGGTGCGACCCTGGTCGAAGGCACGACCGACACCTTCCGCTACACCTTCACGGGCGAGTTCACCCGAGGCGCCGTGACGGTCGACTTCGTCGAAGGCCGCTGGATGGACTCGGCCAACCAGAACCGTGGCTTCACCCAGAACTTCCGAGTCGACGGTGCCACCGGCGACATCACCGTGCCGAGCAACGGCGGCAGCATCGGTCTCGACGAGATCAACGATCTGGGCTACGTGCAGGTCCGCTACAACGGCACCGCCGATGCGCCGATCGATCACTCGACCATCGATGGTGACGAACTCGTACTTCGCGATGCCGAAGGCGCCGAAGTCACGTTGCAGGCACCGCAACGAGTCGATGGCACCAACCTGTACCGCTACGCATTCGACACCGACCTCACCGTCGGCCGCTATGACATCGAGTTCGTGGTGGGCAGCTTCGCCGACGTGGCGAACACCCCGAACCTGAACCTGATGGAGATCGAGAGCTTCTTCGTCGAAGTGCCGATCGCAACGGTTGTGGACCCACTGCCGTTCGACACCATCAACCGCGAGACGCTGAACGAGCGTGGCTACATCGACGTGCAGTTCACGCCCGTCAACGGCGCCGCACTCGACGTCGACTCCATCACCGACGCCGGCGACGAGTTCACCCTCAGCGGTGCCGACGGTCAGAACATCATGATCCAGCCGGGCGCCACGTTGGTCGAAGGCACCACAGACACCTTCCGCTACCAGCTCGGTGGCCAGTTCGATACCGGTCAGCTCAATATCGAATTCATCGAAGGCTCCTGGTACGACTTGGGCACACTCGGCGAGGGCGATGTCGACGAGGGTGTCGCACTCACCGGAAACGCCGGTGCAGCCTCGACCGACGCCGTGGTCATCATCACCCAGGCCGACTCGTTCTTCATTGAACTCTCCGGTGGCGTGATCCTGCAAGCCGGCGATCTCTTCGACGAGCCGCTCTTCGAGCTCTCCGCCGAAGTAGTCATCGAAATCGACTCCGCTCGCAGCGTCTTCTCGCTGGCCTTCAACGGCGAACTGTCGATCATCAAGCTCGGCACCGTCGGCGCAACCGCCGGCAAGTTCGTGCTCGACAATTCGGGTACCTCCATCGGTGACGATGGCGAACAGATCGAGAGCCCGCAGTTCTGGGGCGTCATGACGCTCGAAACGGGGGCCTTCAGCGCACTCGAAGACTTCGGGGTGTTCTTGTTCGCCAAGGGCACACTGCAGATCAACCTCACCAGCTTCGAGAAGACCGAAGAACTCACCCTGCGTGGTCTGGGCGACAACGGCGAAGACATCACCCGTACGTTCGTGCTTCCGCCTTCGAGCTTCTCGATCGAAGTCGTTGGTCAGCTGCGTATTCGCCCACCGGGCACCGACACCGACCTGATGCGTCTGCAGGGCGGCTTCGTTCTGCGCGTCGACCCCACTCGTTTCGAACTCTTCGCCACCGCCGAGCTGTCCTTCGGGGTCGGCGACGCACAACTGACCTATGGCGACGCCACTGGCCTGATCATCATCAAGACCGGTCTGAACGATGCCGACGGGAACCCGACCGGTAATGCCGGTCTCGCCGGTCTGATCAGCGTGAGCTCCTCGGCCGGTATCGGCATACCGGGTGTCGGCGGCCTGATCGAAGTCTCTGGCTCGGTCAACGTCATGTTCAACACCACGTTCGAAGACCAGACGTTCGACATTCCCGAGTCGTTCTACCCACTGCTCGAAGAAGGCGAACCAACGACCATCGAGATCTTCGCCGCACGGCCCGGACTCGACGGCCAACGAGATGCCAATGGCACACCCGGCGGCGAGATCTATGTCGTAGCCACGATCTCAGCCGAACTGCGCATCCTCGACAGCTTCGTCCTCGCTGGCTTCGTGCAACTCGCCGTCGCCGTCGACGGCGGCGGAGTAGAGTTCGACCTCACTGGTGCGGTTAGTGGCGAGCTTGGTTTCCTGGGTGCGGTCTCGGGCACGCTCAACCTGACGGTCTTCGTCGGTGAGAAGCTCGGTGTGGTGGGTCGAATTCAGCTGGCGCTGGATGTGGGCGACGACAGCTTGTTGGCGATCAGGGGTGACCTGGTACTCGAGATCAACGCGGTTGCGAACCTGTCGGGTGATCAGCTCTTCCAAGACGAGATCGTGGACACCTTCATCATCGGCGACGACGGCAAGTTCGAACGCAATGCCGATGGCAGCTTCCGGGTCGGTCAGGTCTCGATCGCCCCAGGTGTCAAGCTCAAGGCATCGGGCGAAGTCGTCATCCTCAACTCTGTCTCGCTCACCGGCGAGTTCAGCTTCATCATCTCGCCCGAGAAGTTCGAAGTCACGATCGAAGCAGTCCTGACGCTGGGTGCGCTCGGCGAACTGGCAGCCAGTGGTGCGCTGCGCGTCGACAGCAGCGGCTTGGTGCTGTACGCCTCGCTGGCACTCGATGCCGGATTCGGCGGAGACGCCGGCATTGGGTTCAGCGGTGCAGCGTCGCTGGCGATCAACACCACATCTGCGTCGGTCACCTTCGAAGGTGTGCGCGATGTCAATGGCAACCCTGACGCAACCGTCAATGTCGGCCTGCGCGTTCGGATCGATGGCTCGGTCAACTTCCTGGGATTCCTCACCGCTTCGGGCTTCGCCGAGATCGAGATCGGCCCCGAGGTCTTCGCCATCCGCTTCGGTCTGTCCGTTGTTCTTGGACCCCTCGAGTTCGGCATCGACGGCGTGGCTGCGGTCTACGGCGGCAACGACCCCGGTTTGGTGTTCGGTCTTCGTATCTCGGTCGAGGCCGATATCGCGGTGCTGTTCATCAAGGCCGACGGTGTCATCGAGGTCAATACCACCAACACCTTCCGAGAAGGTATCCAGGCCAACTCGTTCAAGCTTGCACTCAGCGGTGAGGTGTCGCTGCTCAGGGTCCTGAACTTCGATGCCAGCTTCACCATCCTCGTCGCCAACGGCGAATGGCGTTTCGACTTCGACGCCGGCATCGACTTCTTCGGCATCTTGACGATCGACGCCTTTGGCTGGATCGACAGCAACGGCAACTTCGACGTCACCCTGCAAGGCGAACTGCGCCTGGGCGGCGGCGGCTTCGGCGTGTTCGGCCAGGCCACGTTCCGAGTGGCGTCGATCGTGACCCCGGGCGCCGACGGCAACCCGTTCTATGAATTCACACTCAGCCTGAGCGCCTCGCTCGAGGTGAAGGCATTCGGTATCACACTTGCTGGTGTCGAAATCGAGGCCAGCTTCGAGGCACGAGGTTCGGGCCGGGTCAAGATCGAACTCAAGTTCAAGCTCCGCATCAAGATCTTGTTCATCACGATCACCAAGACCGCCAAGTTCGACGTTGGGTACCTGGAACTTCCCGAGCCTACCTATCACGGTGTTCAGGCGAACGGAACACCATGGTCACCTGGTTCCGGCGATCTGCGACTCAACGTGGGTAGTCGAGCGAGCCAGCGCAACATCGGCGAGGATTCACCCGACGAGGGCTACATCCTGGATGAGATCACTCGAGTGATCGACGGACAGCCGCATACGTTCCTGAAGGTCGTCGGTTTCGGTCGCACCAACGAATACGAAAACGTCAACGGCAAGATCCTGGCCGACTTCGGCGACGGCAACGACAACATCACCATCTCCGAGAACGTGACCCAGGAAGTCGTCCTCGATCTCGGTGCCGGCGAAGACGTCGTCGTGTACTCCGGCCAGTTCTCGGGATCCGAGATCAGTGGCGGCGACGGCGCCGACTACATCGAAGACACCAGCAACACCGACAACATCCTGAACGGCGACGGCGACGACGACTACATCATCTTGTCGGGCGGCCGGGGCACGATCAACGGTGGTGCCGGCAACGACATCATCATCGGCAGCGCCTTCGACGACATCCTGAACGGCGACGGTGGCGACGACACCATCCGCACCGGCGGCGGCCGCGACGACATCGACGGCGGCAGCGGTACCGACACCATTTTCTTCAGCGGCACCGGCGCAGCCGATCGCATCGACCTCTGCGAGAGCGCAACCTGGGCACCGCAGGCTGGCACACCAGCCTTTGCTGGATGCAGTAACACCGGCGGCAACGTGCGCCTGACACTGAACGAAGCAAGCGAAGTCGACGGCGGCATCAGCAGCGGCGGCTCGGGCTTCACCGCCGACGGCGTCGAAACGCTGCTGGTGTTCGCGGGCGAAGGCGCCGACAGGATCACGATCGACGATCTCACCGACACCGACCTGAACAATCTGGACCTGCTGCTCGACGGTCGGGCCGACGGCGGCACCGCCGACACGAACGAACGTCCTCCCGCCACCCGCAACGGCACCGTCGATGGCACCGCCGACGTCGTCATCATCGAGATCACCGAAAGTCAAGACGATTCCTTCACCGTCACCACCCCGGATCCAGCGCTGTTCGGACTCGACGACCAAGGCAAGATCGTGGCAATCGCCGACAAGTTTGTCGACGCACCCGACGTGCAAGATCGTGGCGTCGTGGTCGACCACAACGGCGGCCTCGACATCGAGATTGCCGGAGGCGTCCGCTCCGAAGGCGACCGCCTGGAAATCCGCAGCGGCGCCGGCGCCGACACCATCACCGCCGCAGACGTCGACCGTGAGCTGCTGGCTCTCACCTTCCTGGGCGGAGCCGGCAACGACCTCGTCATCGGCTCGAACTTCGATGACGTGCTCGACGGCGGCGACGGCAACGACAAGATCACCGGCGGCCCGGGCTTCGACATCTTCCGAGACAGCGGTGGCATCGACACCCTGGTCGAGACGACAGCACTTGACATCTTGCTGACCGACTCCGACTTCATCACCGGCGACATCCTCGAGAACACGAACGTGACCGGCCAGCTCGAAGAGCTCGACTACTACGACCGCTTCATTGCCACACCGTCGACCCCAGCAACCGTCGAAGATATCGATGGCCTCTTCGAGAATGCCGAGCTGAGCGGTACCGACGAGGCAGCAAGCGTGATTGTCATCGGCGACCAAGATGGGTTCGCCTACCTGGGTCAGGGCAACGCAGCCAACTTTGTCAACAGCATCCAGCTCGAAGTCGGCGCTTGGACCGGCAACGTGACAGTGCTCAACCCAGGCGACAACGATCGCACGGTCATCAACACCACCGACCAGGCAGCCATGACCGTCACGGTCACCGACGATGGTGCGGGTGACGCACTCGTTGTCTTCGGTTCGGTGAACGACGATCGCTTCTTCGTCACGGACGACACCATCTCGGTCGACAAGCGCAACAGCGAGATCGACCACGGCGCTCGCCGCAACACCATCGACTATGCAGGCATCGAGGATCTTCGGGTCGACGCCGACACCGGCATCGACCTGATCACGGTCGCCAGCACCCACGGCGCTGCATCGACCTTCAACGGCGGCCGCGGCAACGACTGGATCGCCATCCGTTCCACTGCCGGTATGACCACGATCAACGGCGGCAATGGCGACGACGAGATCCACGCTGGCTCCACCGCCGGCCTGAACCTCAACGCCGCGGAACCAGCCGAGCGCGACAGCGACCAGAACGCGCTGCCGCGATTCCCGAACCCCGACAACGGGCTGCTCGAAGACATCGATGGTGCGCTCACCGTGCGCGGTGGCGAGGGCAGCGACCGCTTCCTGGCCGACGACCAAGGCAGCTCAGCCAACGGCGTAGGCGGCGTGCTCACATTCGACGATGCGACCGATCTCGGAGCCCTGACCGGCCTGGGCATGGGGGCCACGATCACCTACGACGACACTTTCGAGAACTTCGACGTCGTGCTGGGTAGCGGTGATGGTGGCGATTCGGCAGATGAAGCTTTCGTGATCCGTTCGACACACGAGCAAGCAACCACGATCGACGCCGGCCCTGGCGACGACGACATCCGCATCGAAACCACCAGTGGACCGACCACCGTGCTCGGTGGCGACGGATCCGATCTGGTGATCGTCAGCAGCTTGGCAGAGACCAGGTTTGTGGGCACGGTCAACTTCATCGAAGGTCTGCTGACGATCGATGGCGGCGACGGCGGCGCGACCGGTGACATCCTCGAGGTATTCGACGCCGGTGACGACACGCCAGGCACGGGTGAGCTCACCGACACCACCATCAAGGGTCTTGGTATGACCCAGGGCATTGTCTACAGCAACTTCCAATTGCTGGATCTGAGTCTGGGCGCTGGCAGCGACACGTTGCACGTCGATGGCACCCACGACACGAGAACCACCATCAACGGTGCGAAAGGTGACGACACATTCAACATCGAGGCGATCTCGGGTAACACGACCATCAACGGCGATCCCGTCAACACCGATCCGGCCAGCACAGAGTTCGGCAACGACGTCTTCAACGTCAACTTCGATGTCAACGGCGTACAGACCAACCGCAACGGCATCGTCGGCGAACTCACCTTGCACGGCCGTCGCGGTAGCGACACCTACAACATCGGCCTCGCTGGCAGCGGCGGCGCAACGATCAACGTGCTCGACGAATCGGCAGGCGACCCGGATGGCATCGACGAACTGACCGTCTTCGGTACGAATGCCGACGAGTACTTCCTGATTCGAGCCAATCTCGATCGCACGCTCGGCATGATCGCCACGATCCAAACCGACGAAAACGGCGAGCGGATCCCCGGCGGATTGATCGAACGCATCAACTACGACGGCGACATCAACGGTGGCGTCATCGTCAACGGCCGTGCTGGCGACGACACGTTCGTGCTCGACGACAACCTGGCATCACTGATCATCAACGGCGACGCGGGCGACGACACATTCCAGATCGGCCAGGTCTTCCAATCACCTCGCGACGGCACGAACCCGAACAACGGTCTGGCATCCGAGGACTACTTCGAGACCACCCCGATCACCAAGGGGTACCTGTCCAACGGCATCAGCCACTCGACCACGATCAACGGTGGCTTCGGCGAAGACGACTTCACGGTGTACCGCAACCTGGCAGAACTGTTCTTGTTCGGTGAAGAAGACGACGACACCTTCACCGTGCGTGCATTCGTCAAGGTGAATCCCGACGACCCCGACGCACCATTCACGAACATCAACGGTGGCCAAGGCGCCGACTTCATCGCCTTCACCGTGAACGCGCCGGTGCGGGTCGATGGCGGCGATGGCTTCGACACGCTGACAGTCATCGGCACCGAGTTCGGCGACGACTTCGTTGTCACCGCCGACGGCGTCTTCGGTGCTGGCCTGTTCGTGACCTTTGGTGCCATCGAGAAACTCACCATCGACGCGCTGCAGGGCAACGACACCTTCTGGATCGCCAGCACGAGCGACAAGGTTGCGGTCGAAGTCGTCGGCGGTCTCGGCAGCGACACCTTCGAAGTCGGCGGCAGCAACGGTGAAGAAGTAACTGTCGTCAGCAACAGCCTCGGTGGCCACAGCGGCTTGGTGATCAACACGGTCTCGAGCACCGATGAGCGGTACCTCGCCATCTTCGTCCAAGACATCTCCGCGAATGTGGCTGACAACGACGAAGCTGGCGTGGTCGTCGACGTGAGTGATGGTTCGCTCATCGTCTTCGAGCACTCGCGGACACCAAACACACCTGCGGGCAACGAGAGCCCGATCAAGACTGCCTTCGACGTGCTGCAAGTTCACCACTACGACATCGTGTTGACCCGTTCGCCGTCGGCGACAGTCACCATTACCGCTAGTGCCGCCCAGCTGTCTGAGCGACTGCTGGCCTCGGGCGCCGAGGGCTTGGTCCTGGCAAGTGGTGCTGTCGACGAAGCTGCGCCGCAATACAGCAATGAGCTCACACGGGGAACGACCCTGGTATTCGACCGCAACAACTGGTACATCCCGCAGCGAGTCTTCGTATTCGCCGCCGACGACGACGCGGTCGAAGGGAGCCGAGTGATCAACATCCAGCACTCGATCGTCGAGGGCACCAGCGCCGCCGATGGCGACCCCTACGACGGGCTCCCATCACTTGGTGTGGTGGTATCGGTCATCGATGACGACGTAGCCGAAGTCATCATCCTCGAAAAGGACGACGAGACCGTGGTCTCCGAAGCCGGCGCCCCAATCGGCAACGACACCTACAAAGTCGTGCTTACCCAAGAGCCAACTGGACCGGTAACGATCCGCATCGACGAAGATGGTCAAACTGACGAACTCCCGGCATTCGTGGAGTTCACGAGCACCGACTGGTACCAGCCACAGGAGATCACGGTCACTGCAGATCGGGACTTCGAAAAAGAGGGCCTGCACTACACCCGCCTGAATCACACGATCACGTCTGATCTTGACGACTTCCTGGGCTTGAGCGTCGACCAAGTCACCAAGGGCATCGAACAGGCCATCAAAAGCGACATCGACCGTTCCTTCAAGGCCACGGCCAACGGTTCAACACTGACCGTCACCAACGACCGACCGTTCCAGGTCGAACAGGACCCGGCCTTCGGTACCAGCGAAATCGTCGGCGGTGCCTTCGCCTACGAGAACCTGACCCTCAAACTCACGGCTGGAGCCGTGGGCCTCACCTACGTCGTCGTCATCAACGGCCAAAAGGCGTCAGCGACGTTCACCGGCGTCGATCCCGACCCGGCCGATGCACTTGATGCGTTCGATTCTCTGCTGGCGGAATTGGTGGCTGCCCTAGGGGTCGAAGTGACCGGGGTGACCGCCACGGTCGACACGGCCGCTGACACCATCAATCTCACGATTTCAGAACCCGGCACTGCCGTGTTGCCATTCTCTGCGCAATTCGTCGTCGAACCCGTCGGTGGCGGCGATGGCGCTCCAAGTGCACTACTCGTCGAGGACGCGAGCAGCCTCAGCACGCAATTCTACGTTTCGGTCGGCATCGAGATCGACGGCCAGGGCGAATTGCCGCTGCTGGGTGACGAGTGGGGAATTCGCTTCACCGAACGCCAGCCAATCGATCCACGACTCGAGCCAGCCGTTGCCGACGCGTTGCTCACCCAGGGCACGCTCGATGCCCGATACAGCGCAGGCGCTCCGTACAAGGCACTCGACCTGTCCGACGTCGCTGCTGCCCTTGCCGACTCGATCAACAATGACCCGACCCTGGGTCTCAGTGCCAGCTCGGTGGGCCGAGAGCTCACGATCGAGTTCACCGATGCCTTTGGTTTCACCTTCACCGCACCATCGGGCTTCAGCCACACCCCGTTCGAGGTGCTCGGTGCGCCCGTCGGCTCCACAATTGTTGTCACACTGACCGGCGGCTCGCCCATCACCGCCGGCACCGAATGGTTCCTGACCATCAACGACGCCACGTTCAGCTACGGCGCCCAAGACATCGCCGATGCCACTCAAATCGCAAGTGTCGACGTGGCGATCACCGACCGTGATCACGCAGGCGTGCTGGTGACCGAGAGCGGCGGCTCCACCAATGTGATCGAGCAGAGCACCGAGATACTGCTCGGCACCGGCCTTACGAACACGAACGGCACGACCTGGGTCGTCGACATCGAAACCACTGCCGAAGTAACCAGCGATGACCCTTTCGTTCTGATCACTGCTCAGACCAATACCGCCGGCGACCAGATCGGTGTCGAGGTGGCATTCACCGAACCTGCGGCTGGCTACGAGTCGCGCGAGTTCACCTTCGCCGTAGGCGGAATGCCTTACTTTGCCGATGGCACGCTGCAAGCGATCGCCACCGACTTCGCCGGCTACATCGGTGCTTCGGCCACGGCCAGCGAGCGCACGTTCTTCCAAGGCGCCTTCGGCCTGCCGATCACCGGCGAGATCGATGACCATGACTCGGCATTTGTGGCCCAGGACATCGATACCTCGAAGTGGAACGACAACGCAGATAGCACCATCGACCGCTCCGACACCGTTCCTCACCTCACGATTCTCGGATCAACCAATGGCGAAGAAAACGACTGGTACACATTCGAGATCTTCGACAGCTACTTCCCGGCCGGCCCCGGCGGTGCCGCGACCACGATCACCGCCACGTTCGATATCGACAACGGCCACAAATTCGGTGACGCATCGTTCTGGGTACCCGAGATCCGTCTCTACCGAGCGGTCATCGATGCAGCATCCAACGTGCTCGTGGGGGCCGATCTGTTGGCCGAGAGCTTCCTCGGCCTGAACGATGCTGGCAGCCAGGCGCCATTCCTGGATGGTTACCTGACCTATCAGGTCAGTTCCGATGGCGGTGCCGGTGTGTACTTCCTGGAAGTTTCCGATGGCTTCGATGGTTTCTTCGTCACCGACGAGGTCGACTATGCACTCCACGTTTCAATTCCCGGCCACATCAAGGACGGCTTCGTGTTCGCACCCGAAGCGGTCGTCGAGAACGAAGCGAACGACACCGCGGCGATAGCCCAAGATCTCGATCCGAACGCCGACCCTGGCCAGAACTTCTTCACCTTCTTCGACACCGAAGTCGAAGACTCCTTCACCCCCTACGTCCGGATCGATGGCCAGGGCGACGGCACCGACGACTACTTCGAGTTCGAAGTCGATGCGACCTCTGTAGAGGCATCACCGCTCGGTCTCAGCGGTGCTCCCACGGTTGATCCTTCGACCTTCTACGACAGGGTCGACCTCACGCTGGTTGGCGAGGTTGCTGTCGGCGACGTCTGGACAGTAGGTCTGCGCTACATCGACTACACCCACGTGGTCGTGCCTGGTGACACCCTCACGTCCATCGCCCAACAGCTACGCCTGGAGATTCTTGCGAACAACCCTGGCGGCCGCTACACCGTGCCCGCCATCGCTGCTGGCTCGACGCTAACCATCCGAGACACCAAGGGTGGTCTGAACCTGGTCGGCGCTCCTCCAGCGAATGGTGATCCGCAACCGGGTCTGACTCAAGCGGTCCAAGATGCTGGCAACGTGGTCCGCGAAGTCCGGGTGCTCGACAACAACGCAACAAGCCTCGTTGCGCTAACCGATGCGGTGCTCGATCTGCAAGGCACGATCGCTGTCGGAGATCAGTGGACGATCGATCTTGGAGTCGACAGTGTCTCAGTGACCGCGCTCACGACGTCACTGCTCAACATGGCGACCAGACTCGCTGTAGAGATCGGCGCAGATGCCGCCACCGGCATCACGAATATTTCTGCCGTAGCTGTCGGCTCACAGCTCACGATCACTGCCGCAGCCGGAACGACGTTCACCCTCGAGATCCGCATCGCAGGCGAAGTGCCAGCGAGCTATGCCACCGTCAACGTCACGCCCGATCCATCACTCGCACTCGACATCGTCGATTGGGAGAACGTGAACATCACCTTCGACGATGACCGAGCCGACGAGACCTTCAACCTGGCCCTGACGGGTACACCGAATCGCAACGCCTCCACCGTTGCTCCTAACGTTGGCGATGACTTCGATGGCGCGATTGCCGGCTACACCGGAAGCGGTTCGGGAAGCAGTCTGACGATCAGCGATACCAATCCATTCGCACTCGACATCAGCGTCGAAGCCGCTGGCGATGCCGACTTCGTTGCGGCCGGTGCCGCAGTGGTAACTCTGACCGCCCCACCGGCTCCTGTTGCGCCAAATGTTGCCGCCGACGATGTGTGGCGCCTGACCTTAGAGCTGCCGGGGCCAAACACCGTGTTCACCGCCGCCGGCGACGCCGACCTGGCGCAGGTTGCACAGAACCTCGTCGACGCAGTCACAGCTGACAGCGACTACTTCGTCGAGTACATCGCCGGTGACACAAGCTTCACTGTCGTCGCCCTGAACGGTGCGACGTTCGATGACGTTGAGATCGCAGTGGATCCCGACGGTCCGGGTGGGTTCGCCGATTCCGGCAACGTTGCCGACCGCGCTGCGCTGCAGGTGACACTGAGCGAGACGGCGAACAGCGACGATGAGTGGACGATCGATCTCGACCCTGGTGCTTCGATCTCTGCCACGGTGGGCGCTGGCGACGACCTCTCCGACTTGGCTTCGACCTTCGTGACCGAGACCAACGGCTTGGCGAACTACACCGCAGTGCTGACGGCTGCGGCAAGCGACTCGTTCGTTATCGTGCGCACCGACGCCACGAACTTCACCGCCACACTCGATCCTGTGACCCGCGGCGTCGACACCACCGGCACGATCACGTCGGGCACACCTGATGTGACCTGGACCCAGACAATTTCATTCGATCCCGGTCACTCAAGTGCTCAGAACGACGATCTGTGGCGAGTCGACGTGGCAGGCGCATCCGTGCCCGCTACGGCAAATGGCAATGGCCTGGGCAACGTAGTAACCGCAGTACGCGATGCAATCGACGGACGCGCCGATGTGAGCGCAACAGGTGCTGGCAACACGGTTGTCGTCACCGCAGACTCTGGTGCGCCGGTCACCGTCGGCAACGTCTCGCAAGTTCGGGCGAAGGCCTTCTCGGGTTCTGCCGGCACGCCGCTCACCGCTGGTAACCACTTCTTCGCAGCCACAATCGATCTTGTTGACGTCTTCAATGGCGGCTACGTGACCTCGCCGTTCACCTTCACGATCGATGGCGACGACATCGTGCATCGTCCAGCCAGTGCGTCGCAGATCGATGTCGCAGACCGAACTGGTGCCACGGTGTTTGCTGGCATCGTGACCACGCTGAGCGCAGCCCTCGATGATCGCTACAGCGTGACCTCGCCAAGCGACGGGCTGATCGCCATCGTCGACAACTTCAGCGATGGACCAACCCCCGGGGATCCGAACCAACAAGATCCATTCACGATTGAGAGTGAGTCGGGCGGCAGTGTCACCGTCGTGCTCGATATCGATAACAGCGCCCCGGTAGAGACGACCGAGATCATCCCCATCACCTTGTTCGACGAGGCGCAAGGCTTCTTCCGAACCGTCACCCTGGCCACGATCAAGACCGTCGTGACTCCAACGCTGACGCTGTACAACGCTGCGGACTTGGCCACGCCACTTGCGATCACCCAGCTCAACGAGCTTCCAAGCGCCGCAGTCGACCCCGGTAGCTCCTCGCTTGCCGAGCCGCTGGTCGCCTTCGACGTGGCAGCTGGTGGAACCTTCGTTGTCAAGGTCACCAGCACGGTCGAACGGCAGGCCCGGGAGTTTGCACCGAACCCATTCGCTCCGACCTTCACCACGTTCTTCGGCCTTATCACCCAGACCAACTCGGCCTTCCAGATCTTCGAGGACATCAAGGTATTCATCCCCGCAACCTCGAGCACCGTTGAACAAGGAGTAGCAAACGACTACTCGCTGATCATTTCGGTACCGGGCCATGACCAGAACGCAGATCAGCTCGAGCTGGTTGGAACTCGAGTTACCTTCACCGAAGGCACGGCGACCGGCGAGACAGCGACCATTGCGGCATACGACCCCGAATCCCAACGGTTCATCCTGAACAAGAAGCTCGAAACACCTGCAGTTTCCGCTGGCGACAATCAGCATGTCGCAGGCGGTACCGGAGCAGACAACGAATTTGAGCTGTCGTTCGATCCGTACGCCGAATTGTTGGACTACGGCACACAAAGCCCAGTCAACGACAGCTACGACATCGTCCTGACCACGCCCCCAATTGCCGACGTCACGGTCGACGTGACACCGAAACGCACTCGTACGTTCGACACCGAGCGGGTCTTCGACGCCGATGTCGACTTCGGCCAACGCGACGAAGTCCAGGTGGAGGTCGCCACATCTCGAGCATCGATCACCTTGCAGGGCGATGTCATCGAGGGCGAGACATGGGTTGTTGCGCTCCGGCCGGTCGATTCGACAACGCTACGCCCGACCGGATCCTGGACGATTGCGGCAACCCACACTGGCGTCTCGTGGAACGCAGTCGTCACCGAGCGCGATGCCGCCGGTGTGGTTCTTGGCAGCACGACACGAACCAGAAGTGGCGCCGCGGACACGGCGACGCTGGCGGCGTTCATTGCGGACATCATCACTACGAATCTGCCCGCGACGCTCACCGCCGACGCCACGGACTCGACTATCGATGTCGAGGGCGGTGTCACAGATTTCTTCGCTACCGCAATAGTCGAAGCCGACAGTGCCGGTCTGGTGTTCATCGATGACTGCGACAGCGGTGATCTCGAGGACCGCCGTTGTAACTCCGAAAAGGTCGAGCTTCCGTTCAAGGACCGCACCAACGTGCTGACCATCGAAGTCGGCGGCATTCCTGTACAGGGCGACACATGGAACCTGACCCTGATCGACGATGGTGCCACCTATGACGCCACCGCAACGGTTGGTTTCCGTGGCGACCTTGCCTCGATCGCAGACCAATGGGCGCAGGATCTGGCGGGTGAGCCATTCGACGTGCTCGTCGTTGGTCTTGTGATCGTGATCTCTGCACTCGACGATGGTGAGATCGACGGCACAGCATCGATCGTGACCGCCAGCGCCGATGGCACGACCAAGACGTTCGACTTCACCAACGATGCCGGCAAGGACGACGGGGACCAGGGTCAACCAATCAACGACCATGGTGCTGCGGTTGTCCAGTCGTTCCTGACCTTTACCCCAGGCAACTGGCAGATCGCGCAAACCGTCACCGTGATGGCGATCGACGATGACTTCATCGACGGCGGCGACGCACTCGTCTTCCCTGCGTTCGAAGACCGAGTCAACGCCATCCGCGGTCCTCTCGAAATCATCGGTGGACTCTCCGATGCCGGCGATCGTGCCATCAACGACCCGTTCGGTCTGCCCGACGAAACGAACTTCTTGCTGGCCGAAGGCTTTGTCGGCTTGGCCGGCGAGGTCCCGTCGGGTGCCCCCGACATCTTCGACGAGGGCGACGCCGTTCTGTTCGACGAACTTGCTGACCATGTCAACGCAACAACGGGCGAGCGCCCCGGCTTCGACCCCCGCATGAACGACTTCGACTTCGTCGTGACCTTCCTTGATCCCGATACGGGCGACGAGACCAAGCTCGACGTCGCTCGCGACGGTGTCAGCGCCGACATCGTGTCGGTCGTGAACAGCACGCCGTTCGCCGTCGGTGCCTTCTCCAGCCCGAGTGGCGATGCCATCACCTTCCGGGGCACCCCAGCCCAAGCAACGGTTGACGGCATTGCCTGGACCCAGGCCACGATCGACTTGTCTGGCGAAGGCCGATCCGAGAACCCAGACGACGACAACGACGAGGCCGAGATCTGGACCGTTTCGTTGCAGCTCGAGAGCGCCGCCGTGCCCACCGACTATGACCTCACGGTCGCTATTGGCGATGAGTCGCCGGCGAGAATTGCCCTGAAGCTCGCCCAGGACATCTCCAACGATCTCGCTGCGGGATACACCGCCCGGGTTGCCGTTGGCATTCTTGGCGATGCCCGCCTGGTGATCACCCGCACTGATGGCGCCGAGTTCTTCGTCACCACGTCGATCACCAAGGCGCAGAGCGGTAGTGGTGTAGAGCTTCCGACCAGTGGCGAGTTCGTTGTCGGTGGCACACCAGCTGTGTCCGATATCGCATCGCATCTCTGGACCAAGGCAGCCTGGTTCTTCGACCTCGACGCTTCGATTGCGGGCACGTGGACCATCAGCGCTGGTGGCCAGGACTTCGTGGTCAACGACGCCACCAGTATTGCTGACCTGACAACCAAGCTGGTCACACAAGTCCGGGCGTACGACAACGACCCGGCCAACGTAAATCGCAAGCTGGCGCCGGCCATCTCGGGCACGACCGTGACCTTCGATGGCCCGTGGCCCGACGGTCCGGTGCTGTCGGGGCTCGAGTACTCGATCTCGCCGTTCAACCCGAACGAGGCCGTGAACGAGGTCGACCAAGTCGACACGCTCAACGTGAGTCATGGCAACAGCCCAGCCGACGACACCGGCTACCTGACGAGCGATCGCCTGACGGGTCTGGGTATGGGCCCAGATGCCATCATTGGTGGCCAACGGGTCGACGGTGGCATCACCTACAGCGCACTCGAAGAGGTCAACATCCAGCTCGGCACCGGCGACAACCACTTCGTGGTCGAGTCAACCCACGAGGGTTCCACCACCATCTCCAGCGGTCCTGGCGACGACGTCTTCGACATCAACGAGATCCTGGGACACACCGAGATCTACACCGGTGCCAACACCGACATCGTCAACGTTGGATCCCAGGTCAGCTACGTGGCGCCCACCTCAACCAGCGGCGACACCCACCTGGTCAACACCATCGGTGCACTGCTCACCATCGATGGTGGTACCGACGAAATCACCGGTACCGGCGCTGAGACGACAACGACCACGACCTCATTGACCGATCTGAATGCGAACTTCCCCGTCGGTCTGGGCGACGTCGCCATCGACTACACGCGATTCAAGGTCGATGTGCGCACGCAGGCAGACATCGGCGACCTGTTCGTCACTGTCGACGGTGCAGGTGTGCCGACGGGCCAGCTGCGATTCCAGGCCAACGAACGTTTCGAAGACCACGACGTCTTCGTGTTCAACTACGAAGTCTGTGAAGCCGGTTCGGCGAACTGTTCGGTGCACGTTGTCGTGATCGACGAGTCCATGCTCGACAACGTGGATCGTGATCTCGACCTCGATGTCCGCACGAGCGCTCTACGCACGGGCCATGTCGTTGACCTTGCCGGGTCGACGATCGAGATCACCGACGACGCAGGCGTTGTCCACTCAGCAGTCATCAACTCGAACACATCGAACACGCTCACGCTCTCATCGCTCGCCTCCGGTGTCACCGCCGACAGCTACGTGATTTCATCGATCCTCAAGCGCGGCGACGTGCTGACCGTCGACAACTCGGGTGACCAGACAGACAATGTCGTGACCGTTACCCAGACCACGATCGACGGCCTCAACATGCCTTCGGTCCCCGAGGTACAGATGGTCTTCGTCAAGGCTGCGAGCGGCACGTACGTGCTCATCGCAGAAGTCGATGGCGACGAGATCGAGATTCCACTCGAATACAACTTGTCGGCCGACGGGTTCCGAGACCGCCTGCGGGCCTACTACGAGTTCGAGGGCATCGACGTAACTGCCGTGCGCACATCACGAGGCGTCACCTACACCGTTGCATTCGTGCGATTCCAAGCTGGTCGCAACTTTGCGGAGTTGCGCTGGGACGGCGACGACAGCGGACTCACTGCGAACAACAACGACTCCATCGATGTCGAGACCGACACCGTGCGAGAAGGCCGCAACGCCCCTGTGGCCGAGGTGCAGACGGTCCTCGTGCAGGCCAGCGGTGGCTCCTACCTGTTGCAGGTCGAAGGCTTTGGCCGTGACTACTTCGACGACGTCGCCTTCGATCTCGATCCCGATGCCCGGTTCGGCATCACTCGTGAAGACGAGTCAGCGGCAGTTGCGATCGACTATTCGGCAACGGCCGAAGATGTTGCCGCCGCACTGAACCAGCTCTTTGGCTACGAGGGCATCAGCGTGGTCGAAGAACGCGACGCTGCTACCGGGACGGTCGTGTACACGATCACCTTCGGTGGCGTCGAGATCGGTCGTAACGCCCCAACCTTGCTGACGCTTCAGAGCGAGGACTTCGACAACGACGGCATCACCATCACCGCAATCGATGGCGAGCCCACCGTCTTGACGATTCCGGGCATTGGTCAGAACAACACTGATGTCGAACTCGTCGTTTCGTTCGGTGATACTGCGGCGGAACTTGCGCTTCAGCTCGACAACCTGTTCGACCTGACCGGGATCGTGGTAACCAAACGAGTGAGTGGTGACGACAAGGCCATCTTTGCCGTGAACACCGATGAAGTTCTCAACTTGGATGGCATCGACATTGCCCCCGAGGCAGCCTTCGAATTCATCGGCGAACCGGATGACCTGGTATTCCCGGGCTCTAGCCCACTCACGTACGCCGCTTCCGCTGCTGATCTGCAAACGTTCCTGCGCACCGCGGGCTTTGGTCTCGACAACCTGGTTGCTGATCGAGTCGAAGATGGCGGCTTCGTCACCTTCTTCTTCACCATCACACCCACGACCTTCACGGTTCCGGGCTTTGGCAGTATCGAGGTCGTGTCGTCTGATTCCGCCGATGAGGTAGCGACGGCGTTGAACACCCTGGTTGGTCGTACCGACCTCAGCGTCACGAAACAGTCGACCGGCACCGCTGCAACCTTCATCGTCAGTCAGCCAGGCCAGCTCGCTGACCTTGACCTGAATGCGTTGATCTCGACCGATGACTTCGTGTTGAGCCCGTTCGAGGGCGAAGAAGACGCCCAGCTCGCCGGTGACACGCTCACCGATGGCAAGAAGCTCAACAACCTGCAGACGCTCACCGTGAATGCAAGCAGCGGCAGCTTCGACATCACGCTGCTCGGCACCGAGGTCACCGTGCCGTTCGACGCCACGGCCGAAGAACTCAGCGCTCTCCTCGAAGACATTCTGAACCCGAACAACTCCAACGATGCGTTGCCGTTCACGAACAACTTCTCGATCCGCCAGCATGGTGATGTCTTCCACATCATCTTCCAGGGTGCTCATCGCCACCTGACCATCGACCCAGCCGACATCGACACCACCAACCTGGTCGGCACGGTTGCTCTCGATGACCGCAACGCCGGGATCAACTACTACAACATCGACGTACTCAACATCGACCTGGGCGACGGCGACGATGTTGCCAATATCCAAGGCACCTCGGCCGCAACCAACCTGCGCCTGCGGGGCGGCGACGACCGCATCTACGTGAGCGACGAAGCAGCGCTTGACCAGGACACAACGACCGACTTCTTGACCGGCACCCTCGACGACATCGACGGCCTGTTGAACATCCGTGGCGGCGCTGGTCGCCAGACGCTGATGATCAGCGACGAAGCTGCACTCGACGGCGTCGACGTGTTGATCACCGACCGTGCTGACCGGGCGCTGGGTGCTGACTCGACCGTGCCTGGTTCCATCAGCGAACTCGACGACAACCTGACCTTCCCGCAGGCGACCTACCCCGACACCGCCACCGAGATCTACATCGTCGGCCTGTCCGACGGTGCCATCACCTTCAGCGCTGGCTTGGTCGATCCGGTGACCTTCACCGAGGCCGGTGCTGGTGAACGTGACATCAACGGCTTCGGCGACTACGTCGGCGGCGTGACCATCTGGAGTGGCTTCGGCGACGACACCATCGACATCGATGGCACCCACTTCCGTGGCGGCGACGAGTTCACCGGCCTGCGCACCATCACCACCCTGAACACCGGTCTGGGCGACGACGACGTGACCGTGGGCCTGGACACCGACGAAGACGGCTTCTTCGTACTGAACACCCAGGGTCCATACGATCACCAGCTCGACCTGTCGTTCGATCTCTTCGAAGGCGATCACAACACCGACCCCGACACTGTCTTGGTCATCGTGAACGGCGAGCTCGTCGATCCATCAACCGTGTTCGTGAACTTCGAAAACAACGATGTGCTCATCACCGATGGCGATGCGATCGAAGACGGCGACATCGTGACCGTGGTCGTCATCTCCGACGACGGCTCGATCCAGTCCGACACCTTCATCGGACCACAAGCCATCGACGCCGACGCCGACACCGTCGAAGCTGCCGATACCACCATCCCGCTGATCATCTTCGGCGGCCAGGGCGACGACGTGATCAACGGTGGCTCGAACACCAACATCATCTTCGGTGACCGAGGCGAAGTCCTCTACCACCCGATCACTCCGGGTAACGACATCGCCGATGGCGAACTCGACGTGACCCACGACATCTTCGAAGGCGACGACTTCGGCGGCGCCGAGACGGTCGCCGTGTTCGTCGATGGCGTGGCGCTCGCCGCCGACGCCTTCACCGTCGACCCAGTAACCAACGTGGTCACCATTCTCGACACGTTCGCACTCGCCGGCGCCAGCGAAGTCGTCGTGATGGTCACCGACGCTCAAGGCAACGAGTTCATCGAGACCTATGTCGGCCCGCAGGCCATCGGCTCCACCCCAGACGCCAACGACGGAAACATCGGCCTGCTGGTCGACGTCATCGACATCGATCCAGCGACCGTGGTCGTCGAGCTCGATGGGGTGCTGCTCGACGAGAGCTTGTACACCGTCGATCGAGCCCGCAACCAGGTGATATTCGACGACGGTGTCATCCTCGCCACGACGACCGTCAGCATCACCGTCACGCCAGACGGCGAGCCTGCCTTCGTCGAAACCTTCATCGGTGCCGACATTCTCGGTCCCGACGCCGCTGACCCGGGCAACGCCGCCCAGCTCGAGGGCGACATCTTCGCCGGCCAGACCGACGCAGTCACCGTGGAACTCGACGGCGTCGAACTCGACGAGTCGCTCTACATCGTTGATCCGGTGACCAACGAGATCACCTTCGCCGATTCGGTCGACCTCGATCAGGTTGCTGTCATCACCGTCGAGGTTGCGCACGCAGGCAATCAGACCTCGGTCCAGACCATCGTTGGCCCCAAAGCCGGCTTCGAAGCACTCGCCACCACCGTCATCGGTAACGGCGGACCGGGTGACCGCACCAGCGGCTTCGACCTGGACCCAACCGCCGCCTACAGCGAACAGGTCGACATCGATGGCATCGACACCATCACCACCCAAGACGCCGATGATCTGATCATCGGTGGCGACAGTGGCGACATCATCGACGCCGGCGGCGGCGACAACATCGTTGCCGGCGACTCCGCCCGAGTTCTCTTCGAAGACAACCTGGTCACCAACGTGATCACGCTGGCCCCCGAGGTCGGCGGTGACGACACCATCATCACCAACGAAGGCGACGACATCTTCATCGCTGGTCCGGGCGACGACACCATCGATGCCGGCGACGGCGGCGACATCGGTCTGAGCGACATCGGCCAGATCATCTTCGACCTGGTCGACGGCGAGAACGTGCTCAGCCTGATCGAATCGACCGACACCGATATCGGTGGCAACGACACGGTTTCACTGGGCCAGGGCAACGACGTCCTGATTGCCGGTGTGGGCAGCGACCTGGTCGACTTCACTGCTGGCCCGAACCCACAACCAATCGACACCGGTGACACCGGCGCGGACGTCATCGTTGGTGACAACGGCCGGGCCGTGTTCGATACGACCACGGGCGAACCGGTTCTCGACTTCATCGAAACCACCGCAGTACTCGACGGCGATGACGACTTCATCAACGCCGGCGAAGGCCCCGACGTGGTACTCGGCGGCTCCGGCAGCGATGTGATCCACGCTGGTGTGGGCGACTTCACCGACGTCGTTCTTGGTGACAATGGCGAAGTCGACTTCGACACCACCACGGTTCCTGGTACGGCGCTGGTTGCAACCGTTACGTCGGCGGCCACCGACATCGGCGGCGACGATGTGATCATCGTGGGCGACGGCGAAGACTTCGTGATCGCCGGCGTGGGCGACGACCTGGTCAACTACATCATCGACCCAGTGACCGGTGAGCCGGTACAGATCACCGACGGCGACGATGCGGCCGACTATGTGATCGGCGACAACGGCCAAGCAATCTTCGAGACCACGACCGGCGTTTCGGTCGTCGAGTCCATCACCACAACCGCCCCTGATGACGGCGGCGACGACTTCATCTTCGTCGACAACGGGCCCGACGTCGTGCTCGGCGGATCCGGCAACGACACCATCGATGCCGGCCTCGGCGACGACACCGATGTCGTCCTGGGCGACAACGGCAGCGTGTACTTCGACAACGTCACCGACGAAACCGCCGCACTGGTTAGCCTGATCATCTCCGAGCCCACGGGCTTCGGCGGCGTCGACGTGATCATCGTGGGCGACGGCGAAGACTTCGTGATCGCCGGTGCCGGCGGTGACCTGGTCAACTACACGATCGATCCAGTGACCGGCGAGCCGGTGCAGGTCGGCAACGACGATGCTGCTGACTATGTGATTGGTGACTACGGCCTGGCCGAGTTCGACACGTCCAGCGGTGAGTCGGTTGTCAGCTTCGCCACGACGACAGATCCTGCCGATGGTGGCGACGATCTCATCTTCGTCGACGAGGGCCCCGACGTGGTGCTCGGCGGTTCGGGCAATGACACGATCCATGCCGGTGTGGGTGACTTCACCGATGTGGTGATCGGCGACAACGGCGAAGTCGAGTTCGACACCAGCAGCGATACCGCAGTCGTCGAGCGAATACTGTCTGAGCCCACGGGCTTCGGAGGCGTCGACGAGATCATCGTGGGCGACGGCGAGGACTTCGTGATCGCCGGTGCCGGCGGTGACCGGGTCAACTACACCCTCGATCCAGTGACCGGTGAGCCGGTACAGATCGCCGATGGCGACGACGCTGCCGATTACGTCATTGGCGACTACGGCCAAGCGGTCTTCGATACCAGCACCGATGAATCGGTGATCGACTTCATCACCACTACGGCTCCTGAAGTCGGTGGTGATGACTTCATCTTCGTCGACGACGGCGCCGACGTGGTGCTCGGCGGTTCCGGCGACGACACGATCGACGCTGGTCTGGGCGACTTCACCGATGTGGTGATCGGTGACAACGGCGAAGTCGACTTCGATACCACCACAGTGCCTGGCACGGCGTTGGTTGAACGCATCGTGTCTGCACCGACCGGCTTCGACGGTGTGGATCAGATCATCGTGGGCGATGGTGAAGACTTCGTGATCGCGGGTGCTGGCGGTGACCTGGTGAACTATGTGATTGATCCGGCGACGGGTGTGCCGGTGCAGGTGGGTGGCGATGATGCTGCTGACTATGTGATTGGCGACTATGGCCAAGCCGAGTTCGATACCAGCACTGGTGAGTCGGTTGTCGACTTCATCGAGACGCTCGCTCCCGAAGACGGTGGTGATGACTTCATCTTCGTCGACGAAGGCCCCGACGTGGTGCTCGGCGGCTCCGGCAACGACGTGATCCACGCTGGTCTTGGTGACTTCACCGATGTGGTGCTGGGTGACAACGGCGAAGTCGATTTCGATACCACGACAGTGCCTGGTACGGCCTTGGTTGAACGCATCGTGTCTGCACCGACCGGCTTCGACGGTGTGGATCAGATCATCGTGGGCGATGGTGAAGACTTCGTGATCGCGGGTGCTGGCGGTGACTTGGTGAACTATGTGATTGATCCGGTGACGGGTGTGCCGGTGCAGGTGGGTGGCGATGATGCTGCTGACTATGTGATTGGCGACTATGGCCAAGCCGAGTTCGATACCAGCACTGGTGAGTCGGTTGTCGACTTCAGCGAGACGCTCGCTCCGGGAACCGGTGGCGATGACTTCATCTTCGTGGACGAGGGTGACGATGTGGTGCTCGGTGGCTTCGGCAACGACACCATTCACGCTGGTGTGGGTGACTTCACCGATGTGGTGTTGGGTGACAACGGTCAGGTCGATTTCGATACCACGACGGTGCCTGGTACGGCGTTGGTCGAGACCATCACGTCGACGGCTACTGATCTGGGTGGCGACGATGTCATCGTCGTGGGCGATGGCGAGGACTTCGTGATTGCCGGCGTGGGCGATGACCTGGTCAATTATGTGATCGATCCCATGACGGGTGAGCCAGTGCAGGTGGGTGGCGACGATGCTGCTGACTATGTGATTGGCGACAATGGCAACGCCGAGTTCGACACCAGCACTGGTGAGTCGGTGATCGACTTCATCGAGACGATCGCTCCCGAAGACGGTGGCGATGACTTCATCTTCGTCGACGAAGGCCCCGACGTGGTGCTCGGCGGCTCCGGCAACGACGTGATCTATGCCGGTGTGGGTGACTTCACCGATGTGGTGTTGGGTGACAACGGTCAGGTCGATTTCGATACCACGACGGTTCCTGGTACGGCGTTGGTCGAGACCATCACGTCGACGGCTACTGATCTGGGTGGCGACGATGTCATCGTCGTGGGCGATGGCGAGGACTTCGTGATTGCCGGCGTGGGCGATGACCTGGTCAATTATGTGATCGATCCCATGACGGGTGAGCCAGTGCAGGTGGGTGGCGACGATGCTGCTGACTATGTGATTGGCGACAATGGCAACGCCGAGTTCGACACCAGCACTGGTGAGTCGGTGATCGACTTCATCGAGACGATCGCTCCCGAAGACGGTGGCGATGACTTCATCTTCGTCGACGAAGGCCCCGACGTGGTGCTCGGCGGCTCCGGCAACGACACCATTCACGCTGGTGTGGGTGACTTCACCGATGTGGTGTTGGGTGACAACGGTCAGGTCGATTTCGATACCACGACGGTGCCTGGTACGGCGTTGGTCGAGACCATCACGTCGACGGCTACTGATCTGGGTGGCGACGATGTCATCGTCGTGGGCGATGGCGAGGACTTCGTGATTGCCGGCGTGGGCGATGACCTGGTCAATTATGTGATCGATCCCATGACGGGTGAGCCAGTGCAGGTGGGTGGCGACGATGCTGCTGACTATGTGATTGGCGACAATGGCAACGCCGAGTTCGATACCAGCACTGGTGAGTCGGTGATCGACTTCATCGAGACGATCGCTCCCGAAGACGGTGGCGATGACTTCATCTTCGTCGACGAAGGCCCCGACGTGGTGCTCGGCGGCTCCGGCAACGACACCATTCACGCTGGTGTGGGTGACTTCACCGATGTGGTGTTGGGTGACAACGGTCAGGTCGATTTCGATACCACGACGGTGCCTGGTACGGCGTTGGTCGAGACCATCACGTCGACGGCTACTGATCTGGGTGGCGACGATGTCATCGTCGTGGGCGATGGCGAGGACTTCGTGATTGCCGGCGTGGGCGATGACCTGGTCAATTATGTGATCGATCCCATGACGGGTGAGCCAGTGCAGGTGGGTGGCGACGATGCTGCTGACTATGTGATTGGCGACAATGGCAACGCCGAGTTCGATACCAGCACTGGTGAGTCGGTGATCGACTTCATCGAGACGATCGCTCCCGAAGACGGTGGCGATGACTTCATCTTCGTCGACGAAGGCCCCGACGTGGTGCTCGGCGGCTCCGGCAACGACACCATTCACGCTGGTGTGGGTGACTTCACCGATGTGGTGTTGGGTGACAACGGTCAGGTCGACTTCGATACCACGACGGTGCCTGGTACGGCGTTGGTCGAGACCATCACGTCGACGGCTACTGATCTGGGTGGCGACGATGTCATCGTCGTGGGCGATGGCGAGGACTTCGTGATTGCCGGCGTGGGCGATGACCTGGTCAATTATGTGATCGATCCCATGACGGGTGAGCCAGTGCAGGTGGGTGGCGACGATGCTGCTGACTATGTGATTGGCGACAATGGCAACGCCGAGTTCGACACCAGCACTGGTGAGTCGGTGATCGACTTCATCGAGACGATCGCTCCCGAAGACGGTGGCGATGACTTCATCTTCGTCGACGAAGGCCCCGACGTGGTGCTCGGCGGCTCCGGCAACGACACCATTCACGCTGGTGTGGGTGACTTCACCGATGTGGTGTTGGGTGACAACGGTCAGGTCGACTTCGACACCACCACGGTTCCGGGCACGCCGATCATCTCGAGCGCCATATCAACAGCCAGCGGTGTGGACTCCGACAATGGCAAGGACGAGATCATCGTGGGCGATGGCGACGATGTTGTCATCGCCGGCGTCGACGACGACCGAGTCAACTACCTGATCGACCCAGCAACTGGCCTGCCAGTGCAGGTGGGTACAGACGACGGCGACGACATCGTGATCGGCGACTCCGGCGGGGTCCTCTTCGACACCACAACCGGCGCACCGCTCGTGACCAATGTCATGACCATTGATCCAGAAAACGGACCAGGCGACGACCTGATCTTCGTCGACAATGGCAACGACATCGTGTTGGCCGGTAGCGGCAACGATGTCGTCGATGCCGAGAACGAGACCAACCCCGACGATGGCGCCGACATCGTGTTTGGCGACAACGGCTTTGTCAGCTTCGACCTCGTCGATTCCGGCAACGGCCTCGAACCTGTGCTGGCCGACATCGGCTCTACTGCAACCAACATCGGCGGCGACGACGTGATAGTGGTCGGCGAAGGTGACGACATCGTCGTGGCCGGCGTCGGCGACGACCTGGTGAACTATCTCATCGATCCGGCCACCGGCGAGCCAGTGGAGTACGGCACCGACAACGGCGTCGACATCGTGATCGGCGACAACGGACAAGCCACATTCGACACCAGCACCGGCGTGCCACTGGTCGAGATCGTCATGACCACCGCACCCGAAGACGGCGGCGACGACTTCATCTTCAGCGGCAGCAACAGCGACATCGTGTTCGGTGGGTCCGGCGACGACGTCATCAACGCTCAGACGAACGGTGACAACGATGGCGCCCAGGACATCGTGGTCGGCGACAACGGTGTCGCCGTGTTCGACACCGATGATGGCGTCTCGATCTTGATCGGCATCAGCACCAACGCACCTGACTCGGGCGGCGACGATGTGATCACGACCGGCACCGGCGATGACATCGTGTTCGGTGGCCTCGGCCGGGACTCGATAGATCTATCGGGCGGCTACTTCAGTGATGTGGTCGTGGGCGACAACGGTCGGGCCGTCTACATCGACGGTGTACTGCGCTCGATCATGACGACCGACCCAGAAGACGGCCAAAGCGACTCCATCGATACCGGCAACGGTCCCGACGTGGTTCTCGGCGGTGGTGGCGATGACATCATCAACGCCGGCACGTTTGCAACCGGCGAAGTGCATCGCAACGTTGTGCTCGGCGACAACGGCGTGATCATGTTCACCTCCGACGAGCAACTGTCGGTGATCTACACCACGAACCCCTATAGCGGCGGCAACGATCTGATCCTGACCGGAGGTGGCGAAGACGTGATCTTCGGCGGCGCAATGAGCGACCTCATCGACGCAGGAACAGGCGACGACCTCATCCTGGGCGACAACGGCTACGCCGACTATCAAGATTCCCACAACCACACCCTGGGTACGCACCAGCTGGTGTACAGCACAGACCCTCTCGGCGGCGGATACGACGAAATCCACGCCGGAGCCGGCGATGACCTGGTCTTCGGTGGCTCGTACAGCGACACCATCTTCGGTGACGCCGGCAACGACATCCTGCTCGGCGACCATGGCCTCTTCAACCGCCGGTTCGCACCGAATCAGCAATTCCGCTCGATCCTGACCACGAGTCGCGACGCTGGTGGCGACGATCTGATCTATGGCGACAGCGGCCCATTCATCGGCGGTCTCGGCTATGTCGACTTCGACGACGTGATTCTCGGTCAACAGGGCAACGACGAGTTGTATGGCGGTCTCGGCGACGACGACATCACCGGTGGCCACAATGTGATCGGCGGCCACGACGGCGACGACTTCATCGACGGCCAAGAAGGCGCCGACGTGGTTCTGGCCGACAACGGCACCATCAAGCGCACGCTCATCGGTTTCGACATGGACAGCTACGAGCGTTATCCCGAACCGTTCGGCGACGTGATCCGCACCATCGAGCGCTTCGACGACATCGACAAGATCGGCGGCAACGACACGATCTTTGGTGGCGCCGGCCGAGACATCCTGCACGGACAACGAGGTGCGGACCGCATCTTCGGACAAGCCGGCGACGACAACATCTTCGGTGACTTGGGAAGCGACTTCCTGAGTGGCGGCGAGGGGCACGACGTGGTGCTGGCTGAGCCCGGACAGATCGTTCCGGTGTTCAATGTCGACGGCACGCCGATGATCAACGTCGACGGTTCCTGGCGTCGAGATATCATCCTCGAAGAACAAGGTGTGATCGTCGATTACATCAATGCAGGCGTGGACTTCACCACCGCCTTCACGAGCGGCCTGGCCGATCGTCTGATGCGTGCCGATCTCATCCTGATTGCCGGGATTGCGCCGACCGCGCACTCCCCATGGGACACGCTGCTGATCCTGATCGATTACATCCACGCGTCGACGAACGAGATCGACGGCGGCGACGGCAACGACGTCTTGTTCGGTGGTTCCGCCGCCGACCTGATCTTCGGGGCCGACGGCGACGATCAGATCTTCGGCGGTCTCGGTGACGACATCCTGAACGGCGGCAACGACGACGACCTCGTGGTGGGCGACGACGCCACCAATGCTGCTCTACGCAGCTTCCTGTCACGCATCTTGCGAGGTGTACGGCTGACCGACGACCTCACGACTTCGCTACTCGGCGTCGAACTCGGACCCGATGGAACGTTCGTGGTGCCTCAGGCCCTCATCCGTCCTGAGATGGTCGGATGCGCCGCCGAGGGTGCGCCACTGGCCGAAGTCCTCACCGGCGCGCCGGCGTTGCTCAGCGATCGCTTGGTCCGCAACGACGGTGCGGTACTCGTTCCGACCCTGGGTCTGGAAGCGGCGTTGACCCACAACAGTGACCGTGCCGGCGGCAACGATGTGGTCGACGGCGGCGATGGCGACGACGTGCTGATCGGCGATCATCTCATTGTCAGCCAGGCTCTGCCCGCCGTCCCCGAAATCCAGGAAGCAGCCGCGAACCTGCAGGCAGTGGTCAACCGCCTCATCGTCGGTTATGCCCGATTCACCACCGAGTACGATCTGGCCCGCAACACCGCAGATGACGTGCGGCGCTATCACCCCGACCGTCGGGTCACGAGCGGCAACGATTCGATCCGCGGCGGTCACGGCGAAGATCTCTTCACCGGTGACGATGCGGTGTTGACCGAGATCGATCGCGATCCAGTGGACAGCGAAGAGTCCTTCGTCGCCGAGGCGCTGCTGTCGCAGCAACTGCTCGACGATCTGATCCATCTCGGTACCGACCTGACGAATCAGATCACGCAAGCTCGGCGACTGGTGCTGGCCGGCCTGGGTACGGCACTGCGGCCGACACTGCACGAGGTGACCATCGGCAACGACGAAATCGACGCCAAGGTCACTGCTCGAGTATTGGGCGACGCCGACGCCGACACGATCTCGGTGGGCGACACGACCTATCTCGATACCGCCCAGCCAGCACCGGTGACGCCGGAGATGATCGCAGCCGCGCAGCGAGCGCTGGCAGATGATGCGAGCGGGCGTAACCACTCGCTGGAGCTCACCCAGCTCTCCGCAGCCGAGGAACAGTTGGCCGCATCAGCGACATCAGCCTGTGTGACCACCAACCCCTTCGATCGAGTGGCGGTCGACGCCACTGATGTGGTGCTTGCGGCGCCATCACAACTCGTTGCGCCACCCGTGCTGAGTCCGGCGCTCAGCGTCGACGACGGCTAATCGGTCGTCCGACGGGGCGCGGATATCGCCAAGCTCAGGAGCCTCCAGGTTTATTGTTCCGCCCTCGTGCGCAAGCAACCCTCAGAGTTGGCACTCGCGGGCCGCCTGGCCGCGGCCGAGTCGAGGTTCACCGGGTTGCGTGGATCGGGTGGTCTGGGTGGCAGCGACGGGTGATGGGTACACGCCGCTGCCACGGATCAGGCCAGGTTCAGGCCGGGGTCAGGCGTGGAGCCAGCCTTGACGGATCGAGAGCCACAACACGCCGGCTGCCACGATGGAACCAACGACTATGGCGGCGATCCAGCTGAGCGAGCCGAGCAGTAGGCCGACGATGATCGATGAAACCACACCGACGCCGATGGTCTTGGGAAGCCCGATGTCCTGAGCTCCGGGGAGGATGGCTCGCCCGCCGAAACCGATGATGGTGCCGGTGATGAGTGTGCCGATGAGTGCTGCGATCATACGCAAGCTCCTTGTTCTGGGCGCTCTGTGCGTCCGAGAGTGTGAAACGCCGGTTTAGTCGCTGTATTCCCGTTGGTGGTAGCCGAGGCGCCTCGAATATCGAGATTGTGACGGTGACCGTCGATGTCCCAGGTCGGCTCTACTGTGGCGTCATGGCTCTTCTTCACCGGGCGACATTGCGTCCGTCCAAGCTCGACCTTCTGGCTTCCTATCTCGGCAGTGGCGAACTCACGGCATTGGGTGCTTATCGCTTCGACGACCCGACGGGTCACGTGGGCATCGAAAGCCATGTGGTGCAGGCCGGCAGCGAGGTGTTGCACATCCCCCTCACGTATCGGTCCGAACCATTGGCAGGCGCCGAAGAGTGGGGCATCGGCACGATCGAACACTCCGTGCTCGGCACCCGTTGGGTCTACAGCGCGTGTGCTGATCCGGTGTATGCAAAGGAACTGGTTCGAGCAATCCTGACCGGTGGGAGTCAGGTCGAGCAGTATTTCGAAGAAGGCGACGAACGCCTGTACCGCGCGCCAACCGCCACCGTGATCGGCAACGGCACGGCTGGCACCCCGGTCCCCGTCATCGCCGGGGTGCACGCAGAGTCGTTCGACGCCGACACGGTCATCGACGCCGGCGCGATACAAGTCGTGGTGCGTCACGGTCTGAGCACACCCGAGCCCGAGTCCACGTCGGGCACCTTGTCTGCCACCTGGTCCGGTAGCGACTCGCCCACCATCGTGGCCTACATCCCGTAGCCAACCCGTGGCACGAGGCGACAGTCAGCTCAGGTCGGCGAGCCAGTCACGCAGGTCGCGCATCGAAGCCGCACTGATCTCGTGCTGCATTGGATACTCGCGGTAGGTGAGATCCACGCCGTGCTCGGCGAGTGAGTCGCGAATGGCACGGCCTCGGTCGACAGCAACCACCGGGTCGAGCGTGCCGTGGTGGATCAGGATCTCGGGCGACGGCTCACTTGCAGCGGGGTCACGGAACACATAGTTCAGGCCGGCGAGTTCGGTCAGCATGCCCGACAGGCAGGCAATGGCCGCGGGGCGAGCGGCTCCCGGAGTACGAAGCGCCGATGCAAGGGTCATGGCGCCACCTTGGGAGAAGCCGATTATGACTGCGTCGGATCGATCGAGTCCGTGGTCGCCACACGCCTTGTCGATGGTGGCATCGAGTGCGTCGACCGAACCCGTGAACATCGCCGGATCGATATCGCCGTGGTCGTCGCGCTCATACCAGCCTGCGCCGATACCCATGACCGAGTGCGGGCCTCGTGGGCTGATGGAGAAGAACCGGCCCTGGGGGTCGATGTGGGGCACGAGCCCGGCCAGATCGTACTCGTCGGCTCCGTAGCCGTGAACGAGCACGAGCAGCCTGGTTCCAGCGCCGGTCGTTCCCACCGTGTTCACCCGAAGTTCAGCCATCGATGACACGCTAGCCGAGCATGCGCAGCGGGTTCACGTGGGCTGGCTGACCGAGCAGACGCCTCGCACAAGGTGTTGAAGCACAGCCGAAAACGGCAATGGCCTCTTGCCCGAGGGGGACAAGAGGCCGTTGCCTTTGGAGGTGGTATGCCCTTCAGCTCTCCGGGCTGGTGAACTCGATACGGCGATTGGCTTGCTTGTCGGCATCGGTGACCTCGGGGTCGACCAGCAGTCGATCCTCGCCGTAGCCGACGGCGCTCAGAGTGTCGGCATTGACACCTTCGCCGACCAGGTAGGCAACGACCGAGTTTGCTCGGGCTTCGCTGAGCGCCTGGTTACCTTCGGCACTGCCATCGCTGTCGGTGTGGCCGCCGACTTCGACGAGCGTGCCTTCGGGAAGGGAGCGCAACGTGGCTGCAGCCTCGACCAGAATGGGCTCTGACTCGGCCCGAATCGTGGCGCTGGCGACATCGAACTGGATGCCTTCGAGCTGGGCGATATTCGCCGTGAGCGAGCGCAGCGTGATCCCGGCAGGAACCATGATGTTGTCGATGACATGCACGATGCCGTTGTCGACCCGCAGGTCCGGGCTCAGCACATTGACGTCGCCAGGCAGGCTGCCATCGCCGTCGATCACCAGCGTCTGGCCGGTCAGTGTTTCGAAGCGGGCGCCGGCAACGATGTCGGAGGCTGATACCAGGCCAGGCACGACGTGGTAGCTGATGACCTCTTCGACATCGCCATTGCTCAGTTGAGCGAGCAGGTCGGCGTTGGCATCGAAAGCGTCGTCGGTGGGAGCAAACACCGTGAACGGCCCAGCAGCAGGATCTGCCAGGGCACCGTCGAGGCCGAACACCCCAACAAGGGCTGTCAGCTGGGACAGGTCGGGTGTCTCACCGGCCAGGCTGGCAATGGTGACTGCGGGGGCCGGCTCAGGGGTGGCTGTTGGTTCTGGGGTGGCGGTCGGCTCAGGAGTTGCGGTCGGCTCCGGCACTGCGGTAGGCGCTGGTGCGGCTGCTACCTCGGGTTCTGGCGTTGGCTCCGCAGTCGGTTCGGGAGTTGGCTCGACGGCAGCTGCGACAGGCAGGAGACCGGAGATGGTGTGGACCACGCCATTGTTGGCATCGATATCGGCGTCGTCGATGGAGATCGATTCGTTGATCAGACCGTCTTCGTCGAATATCAAGTCATAGCCACCAATGGTGGTGACCGTTCCTTGGGAGATCAGTTCGTCGAGGCTGAACTCGCCGTCGACGATGTGGAACTGAGCACCTTCGGTTGCATCGCTATTGGTCATGTCGTCGAGGAGGTCGCCAGGCGAGCCGGTGGCCTGGTCCCAGGCGTCGTTTGTAGGAGCAAAGACGGTGAATGGCCCCGCTGCTTCATCGGCCAAGTCGTCGGCGTCGTCGCCGAGATCGAAGAAGTCGGCTGAGGTGGAGAGATCGCCGTCGCCGTCGAGCACGGTCTGAATCGTGGAGTTCTCGGTCCCGGCGCCGCCGCCCAGCGTGAAGTCGTCGGCTATGTCCGACGCTGTTCCGCACTGCGAGATGCCGAAAACCAATAAGCCGAGTATGGCGAGCACGCCGAAGGCGAGCCAGAGCACCTGTTCATCAGCCGAACGATCGGACTCCTGCAGAAGTTTTTTGTCGTCGTTTGTACCGCTCGTGTCGGTCATTTTTCCCCTCGTGTGCTGGTGCAGTCACCAGCGGTTCTTTGTGTAGACGCATGGGGAGCCCCAAAAGTCGCGCAATTTGTTTAACAGCACGAAGATACCGCTGTCTCGCCCAAAGTCCGGCAATAACATTGGTTGGCCTGACAATATCAACGGCGGGACGGTGGCTATGGTGGCGTCGTCCCCCGAATTTCGTTCGCATTATAGGAGTCATCATGAGCACCGCCCCTCTGCAACAAGCCATCGCCGCAACCCGCGAAGTCATGGCCAACGTCAGCGCCGACCAGTTACAGAACGCCACCCCGTGCGAGTCATGGGATGTAGCCGGCGTGATCAACCATGTGGTTGGCGCCCAACACTTCTTCGTTGCTGGCATGACCGGTCAGCCACCGGCTGGGGGCGAAACCAACTGGGCCGAGGGCGATTACCTGGCTGCATTCGACGAGGCTGCCGCCGCCACCGTGGCCTGTTTCGAAGAAGAAGGCGCCCTCCAGAAGACCGTCGCCATGCCGTTTGGCGAAATGCCAGGCGCCGCAGTGATGGGCTTGGCCATGACCGACACGTTCACCCACGGCTGGGACATCGCCAAGGCGACGGGCCAGTCGACAGATCTGGCACCCGAGCTCGCTGCCGGCATCTTGGCGCAATCACGCCAGATGATCCAGCCAGGCTTCCGTGCCGAACAAGACGGCGCAGGGCCGTTCCTGGCCGAACAGGCATGTGCCGACGGTGCCTGCAATGCGGATCAGCTCGCCGCCTTTCTGGGTCGTCAGGTCTGATCACCAGCAGATCTGATCCAGGGGCTCAGCGGATAGGGCAACTCGGATGATCGCCGATCACGGCGTCTCCGCTCTGGTTCGCTGAGCTCTTGGGTTCGCTGGGTAGCGCCGTCGTTTTCTCTACGAGACGGCGACGATCACTTGGCGTCCTTTTCGCTCAATCCCGAAGCGTCAGACGAACGAGCCGGTTCCCTCGCCCAGCCCGGTTACGTGGGCGTGGTCGTTGTAGCGCTCGAGCTGCCACGGCGCGCCCGACGCTGCGCTCATCCACACCGAGAACGAAGCGTTGACCGAACCGGTGAACGAGGGTTCCGCCGCCGGTTCGCCGCCTGCGAAGTGGTGTGCGGCCGCCCGCACCACCCAGCCATGGCACACGACCCAGGTGGTTTTCCCGACGGTTTCCGCGGTGAGCTGATCAAGGGCACCGCTGACCCGAGCTTGAAATACGAGAGAATCCTCGCCGCCGGTTGACAGCGCCGGCGCCCATTTCGAGAAGGGCCGATGTCCGAACTTCGCCACGAAGTCGACGACGGTCATGCCCTCGACGTCACCCGGGATGCGCTCGATCAGCTCGGCGCGCTGCTCGGCTTGCAAACCTGTCGGCTCGGCGACGATCGCTGCGGTTTCGATCGCCCGCCGCATGGTGCTGACCACCACGGCATCGGGTGCCAGATCGGGCAGGGCCGCCAGCCGGTCGCGAGCCGCCGCTGCTTCGAGTCGGCCTCGGTCAGTCAAACCGCCACAGGTGGATTGACTCGAGATCCACTCCTCGAGATTCGACCGAGATTGGCCGTGGCGCACCAACACCAAACGACTTGGACACTCTTCATTCATGCCCGCAAGTATGGGCTCCGAGCCATGCCTGGCAAAGTCGACGTGTTCGCTCGACCGGGGCGCATGGTAAGAGTCCTATAGACACCGCTGGTGAAATTGATCGGCGGATGCGGGAACAGCGGTACTGTTGACCGGGTTCCCAACACCGACGTCCTTCGATTCGGAGATCCAGAATGAACATCGACATCACCCCCGGAGCGGAGCAATTGCTGCAAAAGCGCGGCGGGGTCATGACCATCGACTTCATCTCGGCGGTGGGTTGAGGCAAGGTTGCCGAGGTGTCGGTCGACACCAATACCAAAGGTAAAAACCTCGCTCCGTATCGCAACATGCGACACAACGAGTTCAAGATCCTGATGGCCCCCAAATTGATCGGCCTGGCCCAGGCCATGCGCGTCGACGTCAAGGGCGGTCTGCGGAAGCGTCTGGTTGTGGAACTCGACGACGGTACGGGCGGCGCCTGCGCCATCTAACAGGGCCGCGCCGGCATCCACCGGCATTCTTCCGCACCCTGCCAGTGCTGCCCCAGAGAAGTTGCGTGCTGCTGGGCTGCTCGTGGCATAGCCCACTAACCTGCGCTGATGGACATTGAATTCTGGATAGACCCTATTTGACCATGGTGCTGGGTGACTGCCCGTTGGGTAGTCGACGAAGTACAACCGAATCGTGATTTGAACATCACCTGGCAATCGATCAGCTTGCTCGAGAAGAATCAGCCGGACAAGGACAGCGACTACTACGCACCGGTCGCGTTCACGCACAACCTGCTTCGTGTGATCGAGGCGATCCGCAAGGGCGAGGGCGAAGCTCGCGTCAAGGACGCCTACTGGGAATTCGCCAGCCGCATCCACCACGACAAGCAGCGCCAAGACAGCTTCGACCTGGCCGATGCGCTCGCAACTGCTGGTTTCGATGCTTCGTATGGCGATGCGTTCGACGACGAGTCCTACGACGATGTCATCCGTGCGTCGATGAAGAAGGGCCTTGATCTGACCGGCGACGATGTCGGCACACCGATCATTGCCCTCGACGACGACAACGGTGACCGGGTTGCTCTGTTCGGCCCCGTCATCACCCGGGTTCCGCCCACCGAACAGTCGCTCAAGCTGTGGGATGCCTTTATCGGTGCCGCCCAGATACCTGGCTTCTGGGAGCTCAAGCGCACCCGCACCGAGAAGCCAGAGTTCGGCGAGCGCCCAAGTTGAATCATTGCTGCCCGGGTTGTCGTTCATGATCACTTCGGGCAGAACCGCAGGGTTGTTGGCGCCCCTTGCCGGGGCACTGATCGCTTTTTCCATGCCGCCGTGGGGATGGTGGCCGCTCGCATTCGTGGGCGTCGCCATCCTCGATCGTTTGCTGGCAGGTCAACCGCGTAAGGAACGTTTCAAGCGAGCCACGCTGGTCGGCATCTGGTGGCTCTTTCCCGCCACGTTCTGGATGTGGGACCTGACCATCCCTGGCTATCTCATTCAGGGTGTGATGTTCTCGATGCTGTACGGGTTGGTTGCCATGGCGCTGCCTGCCACGAACGGGAGGCGGGTGGCTCTGCCGGCCGCACTGGTGGTTGCTGCGGTGGTGCGCTGGAACTGGCCCTTCGGCGGTGTACCGCTCGCCAGCCTGGCGATCAGTCAAGCCGACGCACCGTTGGCGCAGACTGCTCGGGTATTCGGCTCGCTGACCATCGTGGCGTTGGTCGGCGTCGCCGGTGTTGTCCTGAGTGCGTTGTTTGAGCGCAACCTTCGTGACGTCGCCGTTGGTGTCGGTGTGTTGGCATTCGCCACCCTGCTCACGTTCATTTCGCCCCACGGGCAGGCGATCGACACGATAGATATCGCCATCGTGCAAGGTGGTGGGCCGCAGAACACCCGGGCAGAAAACACCAGCGCAAGAGCCGTGTTCGAACGCCATCTCGCCGCCAGCCAAGAGGTGCAAGGACCGGTCGACTTCGTGCTGTGGCCCGAGAACGTGGTGCACACCCGTGGCCCGCTGGTGGACTCGACCGTGTTCGACGAGATCGTCGAAGTAGCCCGAGATTCCGACGCGCCCGTCATTGCCGGCATCGTCGAGTCCTTCAGCGACGAAGGTTTTTTCTTGAACGCGTCGATGACGATCAGCCCCGAGGGTGAGGTCCTGGGTCGCTACGACAAGTTGCGCCGAGTTCCGTTCGGCGAGTTCGTGCCCTTTCGCGGCCTGATCGAGCGGGTGGCACCTGCCTTCTTGCCATCCAACGACGCCAAGCCAGGCACGGGCCCCGCCATCATCGAGAGCGGCGTCGGCACTGCAGGTATCAGCATTTCGTGGGAGGTGTTCCACGACGACCGCACCTACAGCGGCATGAAAAATGGTGGGCTGATCCAGTTGAACCCCACTAATGGATCGTCGTTCTGGCTCACGATCGTGCAAACCCAGCAGATCGCGTCTTCGCAGCTGCGCGCCATCGAGTCGGGGCGATGGGCGTTGCAGGCCGCGCCGACGGGCTTCAGCGCAATCATCGAACCGAACGGCACGATCGTGGAACGCACCGGTATTTCCGAGGCTCGCGTGCTGCAAGGCGAGGTCGAACTCCGCCAAGGCACCACCTGGGCGACCCGGTTCACCTGGTATCCGATGTTCTTCATCGCCATTGCTTCCTACGTCACTGCCTGGACGCTGCACCGGCGCACGGAACAGCGCCCGACTCCGGATCTGTGAGCGTGAGCGCACAGCGAGTGTGCTGTGACGCTCACACCTGCGGTGGGTACGGTTGAAATGGTGCGAGCATTGATACAGCGGGTCAGCGAGGCGCGGGTTCGGGTCGACGGAGAGATCATCGGCGAGATCGATGGGGGAGTGCTGGCACTGATCGGGGTCACTCACGACGACACACCCGAGCAGGCCAGAAAGCTGGCGGACAAGATCGCCAATCTGCGCATCTTCACCGACGACGACGACAAGATGAACCTGAGCGTCTTGGATGTCGACGGCGCGGTGCTGGCAGTCAGCCAGTTCACTCTGTACGGCGACACGCGGAAGGGTCGGCGGCCTGCCTTCGTCGACGCTGCTCGCCCCGAGGTGGCCGAGCCTCTGTGCGACGCAGTTGTTCAGGCTTTGCGTGAGCTCGGGGCGACGGTCGAGACCGGGCGGTTCCGTGCTGACATGAAAGTCGAGCTGATCAACGACGGACCGGTCACACTGTCGATCGAGGTCTAAGACCTGCTGGCGGCCTCGGTGGCGGCGAGGGCGCCGAGGTTCTTGATGGCCTCGGTCCATGCCGCAGTGAGCTGTTTGGTCAGCAGCCCCTCGGCGAACTTTCCGAGCCTGGTCGATTCGAACGCGCCGATATAGGTGATCGTCGTGTGAGGCGATCCGCCGTTGGTGCGGTCTTCGAGCCGCAGTCCTTCGGCGGCGCGCTTGGCCGTCGGCAGGGGCCACTTCACTATCGTGAATGCGTATTCCGTTTCGGGCTCGATGCTGATGGCGACTTCGTCGACCTTCAATCGATTGACTTTGACCGTTCGCGTCTGGCCAGGTTCGGTCCAGATCCATGGTGTGGCGTCGACCGACGATATGCCCGCGAACCATCTCACCCATGACGCTTGGTCGACAATCAGCTCCCAACAGACATCAATCGGTGCCAACACAGTGGCGCGGGCGACAATACGAAACGGAGCATCGTCGAGAAACGAGGCCGGTGCAGGTTCGAGCGAAGGCATCCTCGAGTGTCGCGTGCCTACTGAGCGAAGACAACCGCAACGCCTGTGGCTATGGCGACAGGGTGAGCAAGGCAATGGCGCCGGCCTTGTCGAGGGGCTCGTTCCCATTGCCGCATTTAGGTGACACCACACACGACGGGCAGCCGTCTTTGCACGCGCACGCTCGAAGCAGGTCGAGCGTGGCTCGCAGGTGGCGGCTGGCCACGTTGTAGCCGAGTTCGGCGATGCCGGTTCCACCGGGATAGCCGTCGTAGATGAAGATCGATGGGTGCAATGTGTCGTGGTGCATGGCGGTGGACACGCCGCCAACGTCCCAGCGGTCGCAGATGGTGAACAACGGCAGCATGCCGATCATGGCGTGTTCGGCTGCGTGTAGCGCGCCCGGAAGCTGGCTGGTGACAACGCCGACATCTTCGCAGAGTCGGTGTTCGATCGTGTACCAGAACGCCCGGGTGACAAGTCGCTGCGGTTCGAGTTCGAGTTCCTCGTGCGACAGGATCTTGCGGCTGCGGCGATCGCGTCGCTGGTAGCCGGTGACCTGGGTGGTGACTTCGACCTGGCCGAGCATGAGCTCCATGGGACCGACCGCCTGCTTGTCGTCGATCGCCAGCACCGAGATGTCGGTCGAGCTGCGGGGTTGGGTGTATTCGTCGTCGGTGGCCAAGTCGACCACGGCCAACAAGTCGTGGGGGTCGAAATGGTCGACCTTGTAGGTCTGACCGCGGTGCAGATACACGGCACCGTTGTGGACCAGTGACGGCGCACGCGATTCGTCGACAGTGCCGATCAGGGAACCATCGGTGTCGATGATCTTGACCTCGTTGGCGGAGCCCGAACGCAGGCCGATACCGCGGCTGGGATTGCCCGAACCCGACCACATGGCCACCGGTTGGTCGTCGTGCAGACGCGCCACGACGAGATCACTCATGACCAACCGACGTACGGTGTCGTCGAGGATTTCGGGCCAGTATCGACTGTCGTCGTGGCCCAGCGGAAGCTCGAACGCTGCGCACGCCAGATGCGGATCGGCGATGAATGCGTTGGTGACATTGATGACCGCCGGTTCAGGTGGGCGCGAGAACACCTGGTCGGGGTGGGCCATGAGCCACTGGTCGAGCTGGTCGTCGCCGGCGACCAGAATGGTCAACGATGCTTGCCCGGTGCGCCCCGCACGCCCCGCTTGTTGCCACATCGAGGCGATCGTGCCGGGAAATCCCGACAGCACGCAGGCGTCGAGCCCGCCGATATCGATGCCGAGTTCCAGTGCATTGGTGGCGATCACTGCTGACACTGCACCGCTGGCCAGCTCCTCTTCGATCTCTCGGCGCTCGCTGGCCAGATATCCACCGCGGTAGGAACGCACCACATTGTCATCGAGCACGTTCACCCGCCGCCGCACATCACCCGCAATCAATTCGGTCCCCTTGCGACTCTGCGCAAAGGCGATCGTGCGATGACCGGCGTTCACCAGAGCAGCGACCGCCGATGCAGTCTCTGAGTTGGTCGAGCTGCGAGCCCCGGAGACCTCGTCGAGCAGGAGAGGATTGAGCAGCGCGAAGGTGCGCGGGCCATGCGGCGAGCCGTCGTCGTCGATCTGGTGAACCGGCAAGCCGCACAGCTCAGAGGCGAGCGCGCCCGGTTCGCCAATGGTCGCAGAGGTGAAGCAAAAGGTCGGCTCGCTGCCGTAGTGGCGAGCGACGCGAATGAGTCGCCGCAAGATATGACTCACATGGGTGCCGAATACGCCTCGTAACACGTGCAGTTCGTCGATCACCACGAACTTCAGTCGCCGGAAGAAGCGAGCCCACTGGCTGTGATTCGGCAGGATCGAACCATGGATCATTTCCGGGTTGGTCAGAATGGTGTTGCACCGATTGCGAACCCACGTGCGCTGTTCATACGGGGTGTCACCGTCGTAGGTCGCCGGCTTGACTCGTTCGACGCCGAGTGATCCGAACGACCGCAACTGATCCTGGGCCAGGGCTTTGGTGGGGAACAACAGCAGCGAGGTCGCACGGCCGTGACTCTCGGCGGCAGCTTCGGCGATGGGCACCTGGTAACACAGGGACTTGCCCGATGCGGTACCGGTGGCCACGGCAACCGACTGCCCGGCACGCAGGCTGTTGATCGCCTGGGCTTGATGGGTGAAGAACTGGTCGAAAGGCAGCGCCTGGGCAACGTGGTCTGGCAACGGCTGATCCAGTGGCGCAAAGCGGGGCGAGCGAGCGGCAAAACGCTCGACGTGCACGATGCGGCCGTCTTCTTCGAGGCGCGCCAGCAGTTCGTCGAGGCCGTTGGCGCTCATCATCTCCACGCTCTCAACAGTAGAGAACGGGTGCGACACCCTCGGGGACACCCGGTGATGGACGCTCGATTGGAGCGATCCGATGTGGGTCAGCGGGGCGACGACCGCAGCTGTCGCCCCGCTGCGCTACGCACTACCAGTTCGAGTAGAGCAGTGCGAGCTGGGCGAAGAGCCATGCTCGGCGGTACAGGTAGGCCGACGACGAGTCCCAGCCGTACTCACCGAAGAAGTCGCCGAACTGCAGTGCGCTTTCGGCCCACTTGATGAAGAACTCGTTGCCATAGGAGTCGATTGCGACATCGATCGAGCCTTGCGCAAGTCCCCGCATCTGGTCGAGCAGATCCTGCACCAGCAGGTCGACCTGAGGGTCCTGGACCCGCTCGAGTTGGCCGATTGCCGTGGTGATCTTCGACAATGCGACGTAGCCGTTTTCAGCGGTCAGGGAGTCACCGTCGTCGGACCAGAAGCGGTCATTGTCGACTCGGTCGAGAGAAAGTATGGCTCGCTCGACTCGTCGCACATCTCGATTCGACAGACCATCGATGTTGCGCAATGCATCAGCGACGGCACGAACCTCGTCACGGACCGAATCGTCGACGACCAGGTCGGTGACGATCACATCGAAGGACCCGGTTGCCGTATTCAGGCTCGAATCGGTGGCCGTGCAGGTGACGGTGGTGACGCCGATGGCGAAGGTCGAGCCACTGGCCGGCGCGCAGCTCACGGCAATGTCGCCGTCGACATCGTCGGTCGCCGCGATGGTGTAGACAACGTCGACACCCAACTCGGTTGTGGCGTCGACGGTGATGTCGCCTGGAAGTGTGAGCACCGGCGGCACGGCGTTGTCGACGATGATCACGCGGTCGGTGCCGGCTTCGGGATAGTCAGCAGCGGTGATGGTGCCGCCGAGTGTGCCGGTGATGTAGTCGCCGAGAGCTTGCTGATAGCTCGTACCCAGTGCAGTGAAGCCAAGACCGTCGAGTGGGTAGCAGTCGCCGCCCCGGGCCAGGAAGTCGATGGTGGCCAGCGCAACGTCGGGGCCAGCAATGACCTGGCCGTTCTGGATGATGGGGGTGCCGTCGTCGAGCGTCATGTCGAGAACGCGCTCGCCGGCGCTGCCGATCACGGCACACGTGGCGTCGATTTCGCGGGCCGCAGCGTTGGCGTTGATGCGCACGGTGAAGCCTGCCGGTTGAGCGAAACGACCCGAGGCCGCTGGCAGACCTCCATACGCCACTTCGAGCAGCTCCTTGAGCGTCTCGCGTGGTACTTCGGTGACGACCACGAAGTTGGCGAAGGGCGCTATGTCGAAGGTATCGCCTTCGGTGATGTCGCCAGCAGGGATAACCGCGTCGTTGCGGATGCCGCCACCGTTCTGGATGCCGATGACGGGTGTGGGGGCGCCGAAGGCCGCCGCCAACAGTTCGCCCGCATCGAGCAGTGCGTCGGAGAGCAGTGAGCCTTCGTTGGAGCTGGTGGTTCGCACCGATGGCCGGGTGCCATCCAGGTCGACTTCGCTGGTGCCGATGATGTTGGCTTCGAGCGAAGCAACGGCGTTGGCAATGGGGGTTTCCACTTCGCCGAGCACGCCGGGATCCTGGGCCGCGTCGAGTGGCACCAGGTTGGCCGCGCCGGTCGCCGAGACCAGATCACCCTCTGGGGTGAACGTGACGTCGAGCTGGCCAATGCAGCGGTAGCCGCCGGGGCCGGTTACGAGTGGCACGGTCTTGCCGTCGGCATCGGTGACGACACCGGGGTAGCTGTCGGCGCCATTTCCGTCGTCGTCGAGGCCGATGTTGCAGGTGTCACCGGGGTTGGCGAACAGCTCGTCGCCGCCGCCGGCGATGGCGATGTCGACCCCGGACAGCAGCGGGATGAGAGCACGGTCGGCGTCGACGCCCTGGAGGTGCGAGATGAGAATGATCTTGTTCACACCGGCCGCTTCCAGCGCAGCAGCTTCGGCGTTCACCGCCCCGGCAACATCGGCGGAGATGACCACGTTGCGAGGGCTGGAAATGGTCGGCAGCAGCGGGGTCACTGCACCGATCACACCAACCTGGGTGCCAGCAACATCGATCACGGTGGACCCTGCCAATTGGCCCGACGCTTCGAGCGCAGCCAGCAGCGGTTCGCCCGAGAAGTCGGCGTTGGCAGAAAGGAACGGGATGGCCGGATCGAAGCCGGAGATGAACGCCGCGGTCACTTCCGGCCCGAAGTCGAAGTCGTGGTTGCCCAGCGCCATCACGTCGTAGAGACCGCTCAGTGCGACCGAGTCGTAATACGGCGTGCCCGGGTTTGCCGCGGCGCGCTCGAGGCTGGCGTTGAACTCCTTGGACGCCAAGAAGTTGTCACCCGACGTCAACGTGATCACGCCGTCGGTGCCGGCATTGGCCTGCAAGTCCTTCAGCACGGCGACAAAGCGCGCAATTCCGGGAAACCCGTCACCAGGCAACAACTTGGACTCACCATCGTTGTTGTGCAAGATGCTGATCGTGACATCGGTACTGATCGACGGTTCGAGGTCGAGACCGACGAGCACAGGATCATGGTCAGATGATCGGAACGCATCGGGGGCGTAGATCGGGAGCGCGCCCGACTCGCGCTCGAACGAAGCCTCGTTGGCGTCTTGAATGTCGTCGTTGTAATCGAACAACCCGATCTCATCGGCGTTGATGTTCCAGCTCGCGGCACCAGTTACCTGCGGAGTCAGCGCCGAGTTTGAAAGTGCGTAGTCGAGTGAACCGATTTGGCCGTCGAATACATAGGTGTACGCCTCGTCGCCGCCGAAACGGCTGACGAGGTCGACATACCCGGCGCCGGCCAGGGCGGTGATGGGATCTTCCATGGCATAGGCGTTGAGATCGCCGATGATCAGATTGTCTGCGTCGCCGCTGCCGGTTGGGTCACTCATCATGTAATTGATCAGCGCTATCGCGGCGGTCGTGCGTGTCTGATTGCAGTTGGCCTGACCATCGTTCAGGTCGGGATCGCCCAGGTCGTCGCAGTCGGACCCTTTGGACTTGAGGTGATTGACGGCAATGTTCACGATGCCGCCCGTGGCGATCTCTTCGAACGTCTGGATCAGCGCGGGGCGATTCTTGTCATCGTTGAAGGCCGGGGCGACCAACGAGTCGAGAAGGACGAAGTCGCCGACGGGGGTCACCGTGGCCGGCTGGTAGATGAAGGCTTGCTTGATCGGATCGGTGCCATAGGCGCCGGTGTCTATGTAGTCGTACTGGCCGGGCGAGGTGGCTGCGTTCAGCGCTGCAACCAGGTCGGCAGTTGCGGCGCCGGCATCGTTCTCGATCTCGATGAGCCCAAGTACGTCGGCATCAAGAGCGACCATGGCGGCCACGATCTTGTCGCGCTGGCGCACCAGTTCGGCGGCGCTGTGCGCACCGCGGCAGTCGTCGGCCAGCGGCCCGCACGTAGCGCCTGGGGTATCGAGCGTGGTGAAGTAGTTGAGCACGTTGAAGGTCGCAACCGTCATGCTTCCGCCGACATCGGGCACAGTTGACGGCCGCGGGTTCGTTGCCGCAAACGTGTTCGACACGCCATCGATCGGGCGGATGCGCCACTCACCGAAACTCCAATCGATCACGCCGGTGAGATTGTTGACGGTGTCGCCGCCACGGAAGAAGTTGGTGGTGCTCAGCCCGAGATCAGGCCATGCGTAGGCCTCGTTGTCCAAGGGGAGAGTAGTGCGATCGTTCTGGTCGTTGTTGTCATCGTCGAGCACGATCCGGCGGGTGTCCAGGTCGGCCAAATACGCCTGGTAACCGGCAACGCTGGGCGGGTTGACGTCGGTGAACTGGCTCGGGCGTTCGGTCGAGGTCAGGACCACGCTGCCGAATCGGGCGAGCTGGAAGTACTCGCTCACGGCGAGTGTTTCGGGGAACTCCACCACCATGCCTTCAACCGACTCGTACGTGGCTGCGTCGCTCACTGCGCCGGCGCCGAGCGCGATCGGCGTGGCCGCAGGAAGGCCGTTGCCGGTTGACACAACGGTGATCGATCCGGCGGTCACATCGAGCTGGGTCATGTCGAAGAACTCGACCACGGTGCCCTGCAGGTCGACGGCATCGCCAGTGGCCAGCGCGACGGGGCAGACATCGCCGCAGAACACGTAGAGGCCTTCGGAGGTGTCGGGATTGCCGTCGTCGTTGGAACCGTCGTCCTGGACGAAGAACCCGTTGAGGGCGTCGTCGTCGGTGATCAGCGATGTTGCGATGCCTGCGGTTCCGAGAGTGTTGCCGACCAGTTCACTGGACGCCCCGTTGCCCTGGATCATGTTGACGGGGGCGAACGGTAGTGCCTCCTGCGCGTCCGCCGCCTGTGTCGGAGCCAGCGCCAACACCGCAGCAAACACTGCGATCCCAACGAAAAGTGCTTGCCATCGTTGCCACATATCTGATCCCCTTGAGGTGTGCGCCCGCCACGCCAACCTACTCACTATGGGGCAAAGGTCAAGGCTGTATGACGAGAGTTCGTCCACCGTTCATGACGCGGACATAAGACACGCCAGCGACGTATTCAACGCCACGAAGGGGGAAGCTTCGGCAAGCGCCGCTTCTGCGGTGCTCGGGGGAACTAGCCTTACAGGGTGATCGAGCCCACCTTCGAGGTCGCCCACTACGGGCGATGGGCCGCAATGCGAGTCACCGGTGAGATAGACATGGCGACTGCACCACGGCTGCGACAACATGTGTTGACCGTTACGTCGCGTAATCCCGAGGGCTTGGTCCTGGATCTGGACCGCGTCGATTTCATCGACAGCACCGGACTGGGCGTCATGGTCGGCGCCGCGAAACGCATGCGCATGATCGAGGGAGGCTTTCGCATCGTGTGCTCGCAAAAGCACCTCAACGAGCTGTTCAGGATCACTCGGCTCGACGAGGTGTTCGATCTGTACGAGTCACTCGAAGACGCGCTTGACTCAGTGCCCGGCGTCGATGGAGCAACCCGTTCGGATAACCCGGAAAGCGCTGAACAATGAGCGAGGACTTCGAGATCGAGATCCCGCCGACTTTCGAGCACCTCGCCATGGTGCGCTCGGTGTTGTCGAGCGCCCTCCAAGCCGAGCCGATTCTCAAAGAAGAGCGCTTGCAGGACCTTCGCCTGGCGCTCAGCGAAGCGACCACCAACGCAATCGAGGCCCACAACCGTTTGGGCACCACCGCCCCGGTGGGCATTCGTATCACGGTGGCCGACAGCAAGGTCACGGTGCGGGTCAGCGATCAGGGCGGCGGCTTCGATCCGTCGAAACTCAAGAAACACCCGCCGGTCACCGATCCCGAGCGGCTGGAATACGAACGTGGCCTGGGTGTCACACTCATGCGCCGGCTGACCGACGACTGTTCGATCACCCCGACCAAAACCGGCACGACCGTCACCCTGGTGGTTCACCGCTAAGTGCGCAGCCGAAGCAGCCAGTGGTCCGAGCGGCGCGGCCCGAACGTTTCGCGCCTCAGGTAGCCTCGGCTCCCGATATGCAGGAGACCAAATTCAGCGACCTCACCTTCTTGGGTGGCGAGAGTGTCTTCGCTCGATTCTTTGCTCGCCCGGCGAAACGGTTTCTTGCGATCGAATCGGCCGGCGGCGTCGTGCTGCTAGTGGCGACCGCGATTGCCCTGATCTGGGTCAACTCGCCATGGGGCGACAGTTACGACGCATTCTGGAACGCACCGGTCAATCTGTCGGTCAACGGTGTCGAGATCTTCGACGACCACTCGTTGGTCGAGTTCGTGAACGACGCGCTCATGGCTTTGTTCTTCTTCGTGGTCGGCCTCGAGATCAAGAGCGAAATCGTCGACGGGCAGCTGCAGAACATGAAAGACGCGGCGCTGCCTGCCTTTGCTGCGCTGGGCGGCATGGTCGTGCCCGCCGCTCTGTTCTTCACCATCAACTTCGGGGGGCCAGGCCAAGACGGCTGGGGCATCCCAATGGCGACCGATATCGCATTCGCCGTCGGCATCGTTTCGCTGCTGGGCGATCGCATTCCTCGACGGCTCAAGGTCTTCCTGCTCTCTTTGGCGATCGTCGATGACATCGGTGCCATCATCGTGATCGCGCTGTTTTACTCGTCTGGCATAAGCACAACTTGGCTGGCCGCAACTGTTGCACTGCTACTGCTCGTGTTCGTGCTCGGCCGACTGCGTGTCTGGTGGATTCCCCTCTACGTGCTGATTGGTGCGTTCGTCTGGTGGACCACCTTTCGTTCCGGCATCCATGCCACGATCGCCGGTGTTGCCCTGGGGCTGCTCACACCGGCCCGCCCGCTCCAGAACGAAGACGAGACACGTGCCATTGCCCGCTGGCTGCGAGACAAGCCAGAGGTCTTCCCGGTCGACGTCCGCTACGCCAGTTTCCATATTCGCGAGTCGGTGTCGGTAGCCCAGCGACTCCAAACGGTGATGCACCCCATCACCAGCTACGCCATCATCCCGGTCTTTGCGCTCGCCAATGCAGGCGTGCGCATGAATGGCGACATCATCTCGGCGGCGTTTCAGTCGCGGGTCACCTGGGGCATCATCATCGGCCTGGTCGTCGGCAAGACCGTCGGCATCACCGTCTTCAGCCTGATCGCGACCAAGCTCGGCATCGCCAAACGACCCGACTCACTCACACTGCGCAATCTGGTTGGGCTCGCCATGATTGCTGGTATCGGCTTCACCGTCTCACTGTTCGTGAGCAACCTGGCCTTTGGCGAAGACGACCACCACCATGACGAAGTAGCGCTCGTCGCCGAGGCAGCCCCCGGCGAGCTGGCATTCACCGAAGCCGACGAATCGCACCGCGACGACGATCATTCCGAGAGCGCAAGCGGCGACGACGGGGCGGGCGCAGTCGAAGACAACGCCAAGATCGGCATCCTGTTCGCATCAGTTTTCGCCTCGATTGGCGGCCTGCTCATCCTCTCCGGCGGCAGACCCGACGACGAGTAGTCCGGCTTTGGCTGGTTGCGTCCGCCGCGCTTGCGAGCTTTTTCATAATCGGTTCAGACACAAAATCGAAGTCGCGGACGTCGTCGTGTGTTCGCTGTTGGTGCGTCGCGGATCAAGGCTTCGGAGCAACGCCGGCTGAACAAAAACAGCCCATGTGGCAGGGGGCGCGTGCGATATTGGTCGCCGAGGTGCTTACCCTTGCGGCTGATGGGACATGCACTAGTCATAGTTGAGAGCCCGGCAAAGGCTCGCAAAATCGGTGAATACCTGGGCGATGGTTATGTCGTCGAGTCGTCGATCGGCCACATCCGCGACCTGCCGCGCGGCGCCGCTGATGTGCCCAAGGCCTACAAGGGCGAGAAGTGGGCTCGGCTCGGCATCGATGTCGAGAACGACTTCAAGCCGCTGTATGTCGTGTCGAGTGACAAGAAGGAACACATCAAGAAGCTGAAGAGCTTGATGAAAGATGCCGACACGCTCTACCTCGCAACGGATAAGGATCGCGAAGGCGAAGCCATTGCCTGGCACCTGCTCGAGGTGCTGTCGCCGCCGACCAATGTCGAAGTCCATCGCATGGTCTTCACCGAGATCACCGAAAAGGCGATCCACGCTGCGCTCAACGAACCTCGCGAACTCGACCGCAAGATGGTCGATGCCCAGGAAGCCCGGCGCATGCTCGACCGCTTGTACGGCTACGAGGTCTCGCCGGTGCTGTGGAAGAAAGTCATGCCGAAGTTGTCGGCTGGCCGAGTGCAGTCGGTTGCCACTCGCATCGTGGTCGAACGCGAACGTGAGCGCATGGCGTTCGTCGCCGCCTCGTACTGGGATCTCGAAGGCACCTTCTCGCTGACCCGTGACGCCGCCGACGGCGAACCTTCTGCCTTCACCGCCAAGCTGCTCGAGGTCGATGGCAATCGCATTGCACAAGGTCGCGACTTTGCCCAAGACGGCACCCTGACCGGTGATGTCGTGGTCATCGACCAAGCCCGCGCCGAATCGCTGGTGACCGAGCTGCAGGACCAACCCAGCGATGTGAAATCGGTCGAGTCCAAGCCGTACCGTCGTCGCCCGGCTGCGCCTTTCATCACCTCCACCCTGCAACAGGAAGCCAGCAGCAAGCTCAAGCTGTCGTCTTCGATGGCCATGCGAGCCGCCCAGAGCCTGTACGAAAAAGGTCTGATCACCTACATGCGTACCGACAGCACCACGCTGTCGGCCGATGCACTCGACGCCGCTCGCAAGGTGATCAACGAGAAGTACGGCAGCGAGTTCTGCCCGCCCGAGGTCCGCACTTACAACAAGAAGGCCAAGGGCGCCCAAGAGGCCCACGAGGCCATCCGCCCTGCCGGCGCCGAATTCCGGGCCCCTGAAGACGTGTACAAAGAGTGCGTGAAGAGCGAGGCCTCGCTCTACGAACTGATCTGGCAGCGCACGGTTGCATCGCAGATGACCGACGCCACCGGTGAGACCGTGCAGGTTCGGGTCGGCGTGAAATCGACCGGCGGCACCGACACCACATTCTCGGCCAGCGGTACCGTGATAACGCACCAGGGTTTCCGCAAGGTCTACATCGACAGCGATGATGACGACGGCTCGGGCACCGCAGCGCTGCCCCAGGTCGCCTCCGGCGATTCGCTCAAGGCCAGCGATCTCGAAGCCACCGGTCACGAAACCCAGCCGCCTTCTCGCTACACCGAGGCCTCGTTGGTCAAGAAGCTCGAAGAGCTCGGCGTCGGCCGCCCGTCGACCTACGCCGCCATCATGGGCACCATTGAAGACCGGGGTTACGTCTGGAAGAAGGGTTCGGCGTTGGTGCCGAGCTTCACCGCGTTCAGCGTGATCAATCTGCTCGAACAGCACTTCCCCGATCTGGTGGACTACGAGTTCACCGCCCAGATGGAAGTCGACCTCGACGGCATCGCCGAGGGTGTGGGCGAGGCCATCCCGTGGCTGCGCCAGTTCTACTTCGGTAACGACGATGACCCCGGCCTGAAAGAAAAGGTCGACAACCGGCTCGGCGAAATCGATGCCGCTGCGGTGAACAGCATTCCGTTGGGTGTCGACGCCAACGGGCAATTGGTTGTTGGACGCGTCGGCCGCTACGGCCCCTACGTGCAGCGTGGCGATGGTCAGCCCAGTCTCGATGGCACGCCGAATCGCGCCTCGATCCCCGACGACATTCCACTCGATGAGCTCACTCTCGAGCGTGCCATCGACTTCATCGATGCACCCAGTGGTGACCGAGAGCTGGGCGACGATCCAGTCACCGGCAAGGTCGTCTTCGTCAAAAACGGTCGCTTCGGCCCCTACGTGCAGCTGGGCGAGATCGACGATGATCCCGATGGCAAACCCAAGCGGTCGTCGGTATTCAAGTCGATGGACCCACTAGAGATCGATCTCGAGACCGCACTCAAGCTGCTCGAACTTCCTCGTACTGTTGGTGTGCACCCCGAAGACGGCAAGCCCATCACCGTGCACAACGGCAAGTTCGGCGCGTATCTGTCCAAAGAGTCCGCCGAAGAAGGCAAGAAGGCCGACACCCGCAACATTCCTGCGGGTGAAGATGTTCTGCTCACGATCACCCTCGAAGAGTGTGTGGAGATCCTGAAGCAGCCGAAGCGCCGAGGAGGTGCCGAACCCAAGCCGCCGCTCAAAGAAATGGGCATCGACCCGTTCAGCGGCATGAAGATGGTCATCAAAGACGGTCGCTTCGGTCCCTATATCACCGACGGTGTGGCCAATGCCTCGCTGCAGAAGGCCGACACGATCGAAGAGATAAGCGACGAACGAGCCAGCGAACTGCTCATGGCCCGTCGCCAACGCGCCGGAACGCTGTACATGGAAGACGGCGTCGAGAAGTGGGAACCGCCAGCAAAGAAGGGCCGCAAGAAGGCGGCAGCCAAGAAGAAGAAAGCTCCCGCCAAGAAAAAGAAGGCGGCGGCCAAGAAGAAGACGCCAGCCAAGAAGAAGGCGGCGGCGAAGAAGGCCACGGCGGACACGAGCGCCGAGTAGCTCTTGGAGTCCAAGGCAGCGAACGTACCGGTTGATCGACTGGTCCTGCTCGGCCGCGTGATCATGGGCCTGTGGGCCATCAATTTCTTGTTGCTGATAACCGAGACGGTCACCTATCGCGGCCAGGGCACCGTGAGCTTGGGTCTCGCCATAGCGTCGGTGGCCATCGTTCTGCTTCGGCGCAAGCCCAGGTAGCGAGCCAAACAGCGACTACGGGACAGGGGTCGCGCTGCTGGGTCCCCGTTAAACGTCACTTCTGAATGTGCGTGGGCGCGGTTACCTTGTCGTGATGGAGGCCGTGCCACCACCTGACGAACCGGCCGATGAGCCGGCAACGACAACGAGTCGTTTCATGTTGGGCCAAGACGCGTTCGGCGCCTGGGAGGCACTGCGCACGCTGGTGTGGGGGACGCCGCAGTTCTTGCGTCTGTGGCTGGCGCAGCTGGTCACCTCGACCGGCGAGTGGGTGTTTTTCCTCGCCGTGTCGATCAAGGCGGCCGAGGTCGGTCCCGGTACGCCCGAGGGCGCAGTCGCGCTGGTGCTGCTGGCTCGCCTCGGCCCGGGGTTCTTCTTCGGTCAACTCGCGGGCGTACTGGCCGACCGTTGGGATCGCCGCAAACTCATGGCCGTCTGCGACGTTGCCCGCGCCGCAGTGGTGATCGCTTTCCCGTTCGTGAGTCATGTGTGGCAACTGGTATTGCTGTCCCTGGTGCTCGAAGCCTTCACCTTGTTGTGGATTCCCGCCAAAGAGGCCCTGGTTCCCAACCTGTTGCCGGCCAAACACCTGCCCACGGCCAACACGCTGTCGGTGCTCGCAACCTACGGCACCTTCCCCATAGCGATCTTCTTGATGTGGATCTTTGAAACCCAGAGCAGCGACGGCACCGTTGCCGGCTTCTTCTTCGATTCCGCCACGTTCGTGGTGTCTGCCATCTTGATCTGGTCGATCGTTGTGCCGAAACGGCCCGCCGTTGCGTCCGCGCCACGCCCGATAAATGCGAACAAACTCGAGCTCAAGAACATCTTCGGCGAGGTGCGCCAGGGATGGAAGCTGATTTTTGGTGACCCCACTCTGCGCGCAGTCAACATCGGCCTGGCCGTCGGCTTGGTGGGCGGGGCCATGTTGGCCACGCTGGGTCGGGTCTATCTCGACGAGGTGCTGCTCGAAGTCGACTCCAGCCTTGCACTGCTGTGGGGGTTCGGGGTCGGCGTGGTGGTGGGTGTGCTCACGTTGCTGGTTGTTTCCCAACGCATCGACCGCCCGTGGGTATTCGGCCGTGCCTTGCTGCTTGCGGGGTTTGCGCTGTTTCTGGCTACCTCGATCGACGCCACCAGCATCGTGATCGTGCTGCTCGGGTTGACCGGTTCTGCTGTCGGGGTCGTGTACATCTTGGGCTTCACGATCATTCAGGAAACGACCGACGACGAGATGCGGGGCCGAGTCTTCGCTGCGTTTTACAGCGTGGCTCGCGTCGGCGTTCTCTTGATCGTCGTGGCTGCGCCCGCGCTGACCGTGTTGTTCGACCGTGTCACCGAACTCACGGTCGACGGCACTGTCAACGTGTTCGGCTACCGGTTGCTCATTCCCGGAGTCCGGATCACATTCTGGGTAGCTGCGCTCATCATCGTCGGGGCAGGCGGGTTCGCCATGCGCACCTTGCGGGACGTCACGCCCAGGAACTCCGACCCGACACTGCGAGCCGTCGAATAACGAATCCGTGCCAGGAGGTTCCGCGGATAGCCGAGGAATTTCGACTCAAGAGCAAGCTGCACCGTGGACCGGCGGCCCGTGAGTGTCAACCCTGCGGGTTGCTTGTGAACACGAGCGGGAACATGAGCCCGCAGGCTGCTGAGCTCGTCGCTACCCGCGCGGCCTGCAGGCACGCGTTCGTTATCTCGATTGCTACCTGCTCTGGCCGCAGAGATCTGGGCAAGAGCAGTGGATGATGGTGCCGTTTGCGTACGCTGCGCATGTGGTCAGCGGTGAGAGACGAGCAGAGTCATGAGGGGCCGCTTCATCGCATTCGAGGGTGGAGAGGGCTCGGGCAAGTCGACCCAGGCCCATCGCGTGGCCGGAGCGCGCAATGGTCTGCTCACCCGTCAACCGGGTGGCACCGAGATCGGTGCGTCGATTCGAGCGCTCGTGCTGAGTCCAGAAACGGCCGGCCTATCGGATCGAGCCGAAGCTCTGCTGATGGCGGCCGATCGTGCCCAACATGTCGACCAAGTGATTCGCCCGGCGCTCGAGGCCGGAACCGACGTCATCTGTGATCGCTATGTGAGTTCCTCGTTGGCCTATCAAGGAGCGGGGCGCGAGCTCGGCATTTCGCAGGTGCTGGCCTTGTCCGAGTTTGCCGTGGGCGACACATGGCCGGACCTGAACGTCTTGCTCGATGTCCCGGTCGAAGTCGGTCTCGGCCGCATCGACGGTCCACCTGACCGGCTGGAACAGCAGGGCGATGGTTTCCACGATCGGGTTCGTTCGACGTTCCTGGCATTGGCCGCCGACTCACCCGAGCAGTGGTTGGTCATCGACGCGACGCAACCGGTCGAGGTCGTCGGGGCTGAACTCGACGCCGCACTACGAGAGCGATTCGCATGGACACTATGACCGCCGACGTCGAGTCAGCATGGCAGACCGTCGTCGGCCAGAGCGAAGCAGTGGATGCGCTGCGGTCCTGGTCGACGGATCCGGTGCATGCGTATCTGTTCGTCGGCCCGGCGGGTACGGGCAAGCGCCAAGCGGCCCGAGCCTTCTCGGCCGCCGTGCAGTCACAGCTGTTCGTGGGCGACCAGGTCGGCCGCGACCGACAGCTGCGCCTGGCCCTTGCCGACAAGCACCCCGACGTGGAGATCTACGAACCCGACGGCCCCCAACTGTTGGTCAAAGCGGTGAAAGAGTCGATTATCCCGTCGGTGTTTCGTAAACCGGCCGATGGACCTCGGCGCATCATCGTGATCGATCGCTTTCACGATGCCAACGCAGCCGCAGCGATTGCACTGCTCAAAACCGTCGAAGAACCACCACCGAACGCCATCATCATCCTGCTCGGTGAATCCGTGCCGGTGGAACATGTGCCACTCGCAAGCCGTTGCGCCAAGATCGAGTTCCCTCCGCTGAGCCGCCAAGACCTGGCCGGCTGGATGTCGGATCATGGTGTAGCGCCAGACCGTGCCGACGAACTGATCGAAGCATCGGCTGGCGATCTTCGCCGACTCGAACTGCTCGTCGATGATCCGGGTTTCGCAGAACGCTCAGCGCTGTGGCTGAGTCTGCCGACAACGATCGACGGCACCGGTGCCACCGCGGGTCGACTCGTTCGCGAGCTGACCACCATGATGGGCGCGGCGTCGGAACCACTGGTGGCCCGCCATGCGCTCGAGCTCGAGGAACTCGATGCCCGCGAGGAAATGCTCGGCACCAGGGGGTCGGGCCGAAGTGGCGTCGACGCCCGCCATAAGCGTGAACTTCGGCGGCTTCGTGTCGACGAATTTCGCTTCGGTCTCAGGGCATTGGCGGTCCAGTACAGCCAAGCGCTGGCCAATGGTGGCGGCCGCGAGATTGTCGATGCAGTGGCGCGTCTGCGTCAAGCGAATGATGCATTGGTTCGCAACCCGAACGAGTCGCTGCTGCTGCACAATCTCTTTTGGAATCTGCCGCCGCTGCGGAGCTGAGCAGCCCCACTATCGTTGGTAAACCCTATGGATCACGTGCACCACCTTTCAATGTTTCTACGCCGAGCGACCGCACTCTCGATAGTGGTTGTCGTCGTGATGGCCTGGGGCGTTGTGACCAGCAGTGCGACCGTCGATGCTCAAGAACTCGATTGCAAGGATGTGCCCTACAACGAGCGCATCATCGTGGTGTGCACCTCGACCGACGGCGACACCACGGACTCACCGAACTCCGACACGTCGTCCACCGACAATGATGATGATGATGATGATGATGATGGGAACCCCGACGCGGACGACCCCGACGCAGACGACCCCGACGCGGACGACACCGACGCAGACGAGACCGACGAAGATGACACCGATTCGGAGGACGGCGAAGAAAGCGACGCCGCCGACGATGCCGTCGAGGTGCGAGATCGAGGGACCCGGGGTAGTCGTGGCGCTGGCGCCGACGCCGACCTAGGTCCGCTGCTGGCGAGCAATGACGGCGATGCGGGCGAGACAGAATCGGCGGTAGCCGACGATGCCGCGTCGGACCTAGAGGATCTGACCGAGCCAAGCAGAGAACCCGAAGAACCCGAAGAACCCGAAGAGGCTGCTGTCACGGACCCAGGTGCCAGCGAAGCGACCGAGCGCGACGCCGAGAAGGCGCGCGCTGTCACAACAGGCGGTTCATTTTCGAGCAACCTGCCGATCATCATCGGGATCGCTGCGCCGGCCGCAGTGGGTGGAGCACTGATGCTCGCAGCCCGTCGACTCTGACGAAATTTCAGCTACTTCAAGAAGCGGTCGAAGAACTCCAGGATGATCTCGGCTCGTTGCTTGCGGTGAAGCGGAGATCCGCTACGAGAGAGTTCGTGGGTTTCACCCGGGAACAACCAGTACTCGACATCGGGCTTGTCCAGTAGTTGGCACGCAACGAAGAGCTGCGTTGCCTGATCTGTCGGACAGCGAAGGTCTTCCTCGGAGTGCACGATCAGCAGTGGCGTGTTCAGCTCCTTGACATAGGTGATGGGTGACATGCGGCGGAACTCTTCGGCATCATCTACAAAGCGAACGCCGACCTCGCTGCTGAACATGCCAGCGATGTCGGAGTTGTATTCGAGGCTGACCATGTTGTTCACGGCTCGTTCGCTGCAGGCAGCGGCGAAGCGGTCGGTGTGGGTCACGATCCAGCTGGTCATGTAGCCGCCGTAGGATCCGCCGAGGACTCCGATCTTGTCGGAGTCGATGAAGTCGAACTGATCCAGTGCAGCATCGACCACGGCCATGCAGTCGTCGTAATCGGCGCCTCCCCAGCCGGTTCCAGGCACCTTGTGCTTGGGGCCCAGAATGGCCGACGCCCACGAGTTCTCACGCCCGGACCCGCCGCGCGGGTTACAGCACAACACCACATAGCCGGCTTCGGCTTGCATCTGGAACTCGTCGAAGTAGTAGTTGCCATATTGGGTGAACGGGCCGCCGTGAATGTTGAGCAACGCTGGGTATTTCTGGGTCGGATCGAAGTCGCGCGGTCGGAAGATCCATGCGTCTACCTCGTGGTCATCAGAGGGGGCCAGGAAGTGCTCGCCGGGCCGCGGGTTGGTGGCGGCCAGGAAGCTCGCACTCACGGTCGTGAGCTGGGTGGTTTGCCCATCGGTGTACACGTACAGCTCGGCCGGCTGGTCTCGTTTGGCTGCCGTGTAGGCAATGACATTGGCACCATGCAGGTCGCCGGCGGAATAGCCGGTGACATTGAGGTCACCAACCAGTATGGGCTCCGGCGTAGCGGCCTGGTCGAGCGCCATGCGGTAAAGGTGAGTGTTGCCGCGGTCCTCGACAGCCGAGATGATGCTTCCGTCGGGAGCCCACACAGGTGCCTGGCCGGCCATGAATGGCATCCATGTGCGGTCGACCGTCTTGGTGATCCAGCCGGGAGTCGCAACCTCGCCCGGGTGCAGCAAGCCCAGATGGCTGTTCTGTGGATACCACTCGGGGTCGTCGTGTCCGCCCACCACGATGTGCGCGCCGTCGGCGGCAACGGTGGGATTGCCGTAGCTGCCCGTGCCATTGGTCAACAGTTCATAGGAAAGCTCGCCGTCGTCGAGCGTGCGACTGATGTCGGTCGTGGCGATGTCGGTGGCGAAGTCGGTGCGGCGCCTATTGATCCCGAACGCGATGCGTTGGCTGTCGGGGAACCAGCTCGGCGACGAACATTCGTGACCGCCGGGAGTGACATTGCGAGGGCCAGCGGAACCGTTGGTCGGCACGACATAGATGTGCTTGGGGCGATCGGTGATGAAGCCCTCGCCGTTCAGGGTGAAGAACAGGTGCTCGATCTTGCGAGCGGGCCGGCGCGCAATCTCGTCGGAGTCGTAGTGGTCGCCACGAGTGCGATGGGTCATTGCCAGCCATTTGCCGTCGGGCGAGAACGCCAGCTGGCCGAACGACTCGTTGCCCTCGGCCAGCGTGATGGTTTCGCCCGGCACACCGAACGGAAGCAGGTGCAACGTGGACTTCGTCTTGCCTTTGGCGTCTCTGGCTCGGCTGGAGCTGAAGGCAAGCTGGCGGCCATCGGGGCTCCACCGAGGATTCGCATCGCGCTCGGTTCCTGCAGTGAGTGCCCGAGGCGGAGCTGTCTGATCGGTCGGGACCACCCAGATCTGGCTGCGGTAGCTGTTGGCTTCCTCGTCGATACGGCCGACGACATAAGCGATGTGGTGACCATCGGGGGAGAGCTGGGGGTCCGAGACGCTCGTCATTGCCGCGATGTCAGAAGGTTTCATGCGCCCACGCTAGTACCACGATCGTCGTGGCTTCTGATGCCGTTCGACCGATTTGGAGAAGTCATGAATTCGAGCCGGACCCGCTGCCCACGCCGCTACTCTTTTGCCCACGCCCGGGTAGCTCAGTCGGTAGAGCAATTCACTCGTAATGAATAGGTCAGGAGTTCAATTCTCCTCTCGGGCTCCAACGTTGCAATAGCAACGATCTAGACCCAAGTACAGCGAGTTAGAGTTATAGCACAGCGCTCCTACAGGTGATAACTTTGGACTTGTGGCACCGCAGAAACTCAACGTTCTAGACCTCTGGCCAAGCTGGGAGTTAAGCCTGCGTGCGAGGAACCGCAGCGCCGCCACGATTCGCAACTACCGCGTGCACTTGCACACCTTTGCTGATTGGCTCGAAACCGGGGGACGGCCAACCTCGATAACCAAGGTTGAAACGCCAGATATTGAGGCATTCATCGTTGATCAGATAGACCGGCTCAGCGTGTCAACGGCAGCCACGCGTTTCCGATGCCTCCGTGTGTTCTTCAACTGGGCAGAGTCGGAGCAAGAGATCGACAGCAATCCCATGTCACGCATGGTGCCGCCAAAGCTCGAAGAGCCAGAAGTCCCGGTGTTTAGCGATGATGAACTCAGACGGTTGATTGCAGCGTGCGATGGCAACGGGTTCGCCGAGCGCCGAGACGCCGCGATGATCCGCCTGTTGATCGATGCGGGTCTTCGCTCGGCCGAGATCATGGGACTCACATTGACTGATGTGTTCTTGGCCTCAGGCGAAGCCTCGGTTACAGGCAAGGGCGCCAAGGGCCGAACAGTCGCCTTCGGCAACAAGACAGCGCAGGCCATCGACCGGTACCTTCGCTCACGCAACGGACACAAGCACGCCGAGCACCCGCCTCTATGGCTCGGTGTTCGGGGGCCGCTCGGAACGTCGGGTCTTACACAGATGCTTAGGCGTCGCGGACTCCAGGCCGATGTTGAGGACGTGCACCCGCACCGGTTCCGGCACACGTGGGCTCACAAGTGGCTCGCAGCCGGAGGGCAGGAGGGGGACCTGCAGGCTCTCGCTGGTTGGGAGTCAAACCAAATGATTGGCCGCTACGGCGCAAGTGCCAAAGCCGAGCGTGCGAGAGACGCTCACCGCAAGCTCGGCCTTGGTGATCTGCTGTGAGCATTCTTGAAGTGTTTTGCGACACGCCCACGAGCCCGACGGGCACTTGTGACCGCCTCCTATTCACTGTCAATGGGCAGCCCCTTCGTCCGCCTCGAATCTCGTGGCATGCGAGCGATTATGAACGAGCCCTTGTCGTGATCAAGGCAACGTTTCAGCCTCTATATGAACACGGGATGCTTCAGAGAGACGTGTCGCCCAATGCTCTACGCCGACTCTCGACAGAGGCGCTAGACGATCCATCAGATGCTGGCCGCTATCGGCGGTTTTTCGAACACTTGCGCAGTGACTGGGAGCTTCGCCCGGTTTCCTTTCTCGTTGTCTGCCAATGCAGTACGAATGTCCGCGAGGTCGATGGCGAACGTCTATATGGCCTCCTTGTTTAACTCCAGTACACTCACTATCTGTGACTATGGAGAGAGAGCATCCTCGGGCTGGCCGGGACTATCCGGCGACCTGGCAGGCGTTTGAGGACTGGTTTGGTGATGAGGCGGC
>Ga0209187_1000235_pt1 | contig 119573 bp, 93 predicted proteins | sample BantaG_FD_187430 | JGI IMG/M metagenome (GOLD analysis project Ga0209187, IMG submission 187430) | Marine algal microbial communities from Bantry Bay, Ireland - BantryBay_4 metaG (SPAdes) (version 2) | ecosystem: Host-associated > Algae > Red algae > Unclassified | place: Bantry Bay, Ireland...
CCAAGGAAGCCATGTGCAAAGTCGAAGCCAGGCTGGTTCGAAAACCGGGACTTGAAAAATGGTTTATCACCATTGCTCCTCAAAGGATTGAACGCGATTTGGGATGATTTAAATTTTCCGCGTCCCTAAGAAAGGAGAACAAATGACGGATTCGAGAACTCAGTCTTTAGTGGTTTTATTTGGATTAACTCTAGTCGTGTTCGTAGCCTCGTGCAAAACTTATATTCCACGGCCCGAGCCGGAGCATTCTAAATGTTTTGGTTTTACAGGAGAAATCTACTCGGAGGGTAGCAAGTTCAATGTTGAGGCGGGAAGTTTAGCAATTTTGCAAGGGCAAAAAGGCATTCCAAGCCCACTCGTCAGGGTGACTGACCAATCAGGCGCCTGGGTTGCGTGGGTGTTTTACGAGAGAAGGAGTGTCGCATTTGCATATTGTGAAGATCCGAATGCCAAGCCGGAAATCCTAGCCACTGTCAAATTAGGAATTGGATCGGGCACCACTCATCGGTTGGAAAACACCTTCAATACGACCGACTTCACAGATCGAGTTCATTTTTATTCGGAGGCGCTCGATGCGCTTTCGGAATTACGCACGGAATTAGACAAATCATTAATTTGCTTCGCGTGTTCGGGCTATGGGGGGCTCGATATTGGGCATATGTACTGACTTCGAAAGAGCACCTGGGGGATGCTCGCTTCGCTCGCAAAATTAGCCCTTGGGATCGTTCGGGCAGGGTATCAGTATACATTAGATGATCGGACCTATTTTAATAGGTATTTTGATTGGAATGACTACGCGGAGGTTCGCTTCGCGAAAGGGGACAAGGTTCGCTTCGCGAAAGGGGACAGGTCGAAAGCGTCATCAAAGTCGCATAAACGTAGAGAATGAAAGAGTCTTACCATGAAGAACTAGCGAAAGCGTTCGCTGCGCGAACAGGAAGAGGTGTTCGCTGCGCGAACCAAGTCAGACCATCTCCCTGTATAAAAATATTACACCGGCGCAATTTTTCATTGACTTCCGATGCCGTCTGAAACTCTGAAAATTACAACCTAGGTTGTAATTGGCTACAACCTAGGTTGTAATTTTCGGCACGGCGAAAATACTGTAAATTTTAATTAGTTGTCACGCAGAAGATGTTCGCTTCGCGAACGGGGACAGACCATCTCCCGCAATAAATATCAATTCATTCAAAATTTTTAATTGACTCGGGATTTGGTTTCTCCAATTCGCTGATCTGTTCGAATTACAGGGAAAACATGCCTGCGAGGACGACCAAAGCAACGAAAATCCCCTTGAATTGCGGGAATCAGCTCAGATCAAGGTAGAGCTCCGCCTTGATCTGGATCGTTTTACTTGAATATCGGTGGTCGCCCCACCACCACGTTCCCCTCGCCACCGAACCTCAGTCCGGATCGATCAACACCTGCTGCTTCCAGAACCGCCGAAACGAATACAAGGAACTGTCCGCGCATTCCCGAACGGCCTTAGCCAACCTCGCCCGCTTCAGGCCGAGCTTTTCACGGATTTTCTCCTCGTAGGAATCGATATATTGCGCACTGCCGATCATCACCCCCTCGCTGAAATACCGAACTCGGCACAGCAGCAGATCATGCAGCGGCAGCTTGCCACCCCGCTCCAGCTCCGCGCGGATCTCCTCCGCGCCAAAGCCGTCGCGAATGATCTTGCCCGAACGGTCGGTCTTCCTAACGCCGCGTTCGTAGACCAGCATCCGGTAACGCTCGCGAACCGCATCCCACGTGGCCTCCCCGTCCTTGCCGAAACCCAAAGCCAGCGTGCCGTCGGAGGTGTACAAGCGCTCAAGACCCGCCCGCGCCGACCCGCAACCGCCCAAGGCCGCAGCGTAGCCGCTCCAGCGGTACTTTCCGGGATCGGTCACCATGCGAGCGCGGACCGGGTTCAAATCGATATACGCCGCTACCGTGCTCAGCATGCCGCTTCTGGATTCGGACATCCGTTCGACCATCACACTTTTGAACCGACCATCCCAGATCGTACCACTTCGGCGGTTCTTCTCGTTGTACCACTGCGTGAAACACTGCTTCAGCGTTTTCATGAACTCCGACACATCGTTCATCCGTGCCTGAAAGCGTTCGTGGAACTCGGCGGCGGCGGCATCCAAGCCGTCCGACCGCAGCTGCTTCAGCCACGCTTCATGTTCGAGATAGGTCTTGCTCGTCTTGCCGTAATACGCGCGGAGGCGATCGAGCAGTTGCTCGTCGTTCAGTTCCTGTCGTATGTTTTCCGCCAATAGAATATGGAAATGGTTGCTCATCACCACAAAGGTGATCACCTCGGTCCCGGTCAGCGCCTCCACCTTGCGCATGATCTTTACGAACTGATCCCGACACGCATCATCAAGCAGGAATTCGTGGTTGATGATCCGCGACATGCAGTGGAAGTATCCGGAAAGGTCGTGGAATTTTACTCTGGCTTTGCGCATGCCTGTTTATTCAAGCAGGTACCATGCCAAGAAAATCACCGAATCGGGTAAGCTGCTTGCAATCAAGCACTTGTAAAATATCACTTTTTTCAGTTCGCCCAAAATTACAACCTAGGTTGTAGCCAATTACAACCTAGGTTGTAATTTTACAGCGGCCAATTTCTTCGGAGATGGTCTGTCCCCGTTCGCGGAGATGGTCTGTCCCCGTTCCCAGCCTTCCCCGTTCCCAGCCGTTCCCATCGCGTTCGCGGAGATGGTCTGTCCCCGTTCGCGGGAGATGGGCCAAAGAGCATCCAAACTCGAAATCATTTCGACCATCAAGTTATTCTCGAACTCAAAACAGACATTGGTAGTCAACCACCCATGCCCATGAACCGAACCCAGCTTGTCCTCCTCGCCATTCTTTGCGGCGTTTCACTCAACAGCAACGCGAAAGCGCCGAACATCGTCTTGCTGCTCACCGACGACCAACACTACGCGTCCATGGGCTGCACCGGCAACGACCAAGTCAAGACGCCCCATCTCGACCAGCTCGCGGCGGATGGGCTGGTTTTTGACGCCGCCTACGACACCACCTCGATCTGCATGGCGAGTCGGGCTCAGGTGATGACTGGGATGTACGAGTACAAAACCGGCTGCAACTTCAGCCACGGCCCACTGACCACCGACAAATGGCAGGCGTCTTATCCCGTGTTGCTGCGCGCCGCCGGCTATCACACCGGCTTCGTCGGCAAGTTCGGTTTTGCGGTGAAGCCACCCGGCGGTTCGGCCAACTACCATCACGACGAAGATCTGCCGATCGACTCGTTCGACGTCTGGCTCGGCTGGCCGGGCCAAGGAAGCTACAAGACCGAAGAGAACGCCTTTTTGAAATCCTACGCGGGCAAGTATCCGCACGTCACCCGCGCGCTCGGTGCCGCCTCGCAGGACTACATCAAGCAAGCCAAGGCGAGCGGCAAACCGTTCTGCCTGTCGGTGAGTTTCAAGGCACCCCACGGTCCGATGTCGCCGGACCCCGCGTTCGACGAGGTCTACGCCGACACCATCTGGAACAAGTCCCCGAACGTCGGTCCCGCCGGCGCGGCCCACCTTCCCGAACAGGCAAAAAGCGGACGCCAGTACCGGACCATCCGCGACTTCGCCGGCGAGAGTTATCAAGGGACCATGCGCAAGTACCAGCAACTCATTCATGGCATCGACCACGCGGTCGGCATGATCCGCAACGAGCTGGACGCGCAGGGCGTCGCCGACAACACGGTCATCATCTTCCTCACCGACAATGGCTACAACTGCGGTTCGCACGACTTCGGCGGCAAGGTGCTGCCCTACGAGGAAGGGTCGCGTTCGCCGATGATCGTCGTCGACCCGCGTCATCCCGTTTCGGGTTCCGGCAAACGCAGCAAGGCGCTGGTCGGCAACATCGACGCGGCCCCGACCGTGCTGGATCTCGCCGGGGTGCCGGTGCCGGCGGACATGGATGGCAAGAGTGTCCTGCCGCTGCTCGACGATCCCGCCGCGCGCACTCACGAACGCCTGCTGCTGATCAATGTCTGGGGCAGCGAACCGAGTCATTCGCTCGGCGTGGTGTTCGGCGACTACAAGTACATCCACTGGCCCTACGCGCAGGGTATGAAGCCAGCCGAGGAACTCTACCACTTGCCGGACGATCGTTTTGAAATGCACAACCTCGCCGCCTCCGCCGAACACGCGGACGTTCTCGAATCGCTGCGCCAGCAACACGATGCGGCGCTGGCCATTTGGAAAGCGGACTGCGTGGACAGCGGTGGCTACGCGCAGTACGCGACCCTGTTCGACCGCCAGCTTTCCTGGCCGGACAAGCTCGCGGCGCTAGACCCGCGCAACCGCCGCAAGTTCGAGGAATGGACCCCGATCGAGAAGAAGGCCGAACAGAAAGCCGAACAGAAGGCCGAGAAGAAACCACGCAACAAGCCGGACGACGAAAACGCAAAACCGGCGAACCCCAAAAAGGCCGAACGCGCCGCCGCCCGGGCAAAAAAACTCGCCGAACGCGCCAGGGCCAAAGAGGCCGCGAAAAAAGAACAAGGAGCCACGCCATGACCAGACTCGTTCTCATTCTTTGCAGTTCCCTACTCTTGTCGCAGACCCTATCCGCCGCCGAACGACCGAACATCATTCTGATGATGGCCGACGACCTCGGCTACGGCGACACCGGATTCACCGGCCATAAAATCATTCGCACGCCGCACCTCGACCAGATGGCGCGCGACGGCGCAGTGCTCACCCACTTCCACGCCGGCGGACCCGTCTGCTCGCCGACCCGCGGAACGTTCGTCACCGGCCGCCACAACTTTCGCTACGGCATCTTCGGTGCCAACGTCGGCCACCTGCCGAAACAGGAAATCACCCTCGCGGAAATCGCCAAAGAGAAGGGCTACACCACCGGCCATTTCGGCAAGTGGCACCTCGGCACCTTGGACCCCGAACGTTCGTCGAAAGGCGCCGCCCGTAAACCGCGCGAAAACTATTCGCCCGCCGCCTGGCACGGCTACGATCAGTCCTTCGTGGTCGAGTCCTCCATCGCCACCTGGACCGATCCGGAAGCCAAGCAGAAGAAGCGCAAGAACCCGAAAAAAGACCAAGAGAGCGGCGGCAACCCGTTCTACCAAAACGGCAAAGCGCTCGACGGCAACGACCCCAGCCTGAAAGGCGGCGCCGGCAAGGTTGTGATGGACCGCGCCCTGCCGTTCATCGCCGCCGCCGCCGAACGCAAGCAACCCTTCCTCGCAGTAATCTGGTTCAACGCGCCGCACGCCCCGGTCGTCGCCAGCCCCAGCCTGCATCAGAGCTACACCGACCAAGGCGTCGCCGACGGCCCGGCCCATTACTACGGCTGCATCACCGAGATGGACCAACAAATCGGCCGACTGCGCTCCGAACTCAAACGGCTCGGCGTCGCCGAAAACACCTTGATTAAGTTCACCAGCGACAACGGCCCCGAAGGCAAACAATCCTCCGCCGAAGTCGACGGGCTTTCCGGCAGCAAGGCCCGCTACGCCGGCGTCACCGCCGGCCTGCGCGGTCGCAAACGTTCGCTCTACGAAGGCGGAGTCCGGGTGCCCACCCTTGCGGTGTGGCCCGGCAGAATCACCGCCGGCAGCGTGCTCGCCGCACCAAGTTCGACCCTTGATTATCTGCCCACCATCGCCGAACTCCTCGGCTACACCATGCCCGACAAACGCCCGATCGACGGCGTCAGCTTGCTGCCGCTATTCTCCCCTTCGCCGGTCCAATTCTCCCGAAGCCAACCGATCCCCTTCCTGCACCGCGGCACCGCGACCCTGATTGACGGCGACTTCAAATTGGTGGTGCGCGCCCTCGGCGCATCCGGCCGCGATGAGTTGTTCCACCTCGGCCAAGACCGAACCGAGTCCAGCAACGTGATCGAAGACCACCCCGAACGCGCCCTGAAAATGCGCGAACACCTGCTCCGCTTTATCGACTCCGCCAAGCACAGCCACGCCGGTGCGGACTACCGCGATCCCACCTTCAAACCCGTCGATCCCTGGCCGGAGTTATAGCTTACAGGGAGCGCCTCTTGCCAAAGAGGTTCGGTCCGGTCGGAACGAAGTCAGATCCGAGCACGGTCTCGCCAGGCTAGAAGGCTGACGTAGTTTGGACTGCGGGCTAAAGCCCGCTGATCGCCAGCCTAGAAGGCTGGCGTTACGATACCGTCTGGAAGACGGTACTACGGTTCGATCCGCCTTCGAATTAAAACGCGTCCTTAGTCATCATCTCCCAATCGTCCGTACGGAACGGGGCGGTGGGTAGGTCTTCGCGGTTAAATAGATTGCAGACCGGATTGTCGGCCCAAGCGTAACGAACCGCGACGGGTTTCTTCACGTCCTTGTGCCAGACTTCGACTTTGTCGCCGCCGACCGTTTTCGCATCGGCCCAGTGCCATTTCTTGTCTTCACCCGCAATGGCAAAACCAGCGAGCGGATCGCGGTCATACACCTTCAAACTCGAACCAAACACATCGAAGCTCACGAGTACTTTGTCGCCTTTGATCTCGTGGCTCTTGTAACGCGGTCCATGCGGAATAATCTCGGTTTTGCCGTAGTCGTGATGCAGCGCCAGACGCGAGAGGCGGTCGCCGACTTCTTGTTTGTTCGGCGGGTGTATGTCGGTGCCCATGCCGATGTCGATGATCACAGCTTGGCCAGTCTTCTTGAGTTTGTTGAGCGTGAGGTCTTGCGCTTCTCGAACTTCAGCCCAACTGCTTTGCGTCGGCGGCTCGTCGACCTCCGGACGGAAGTCGGCGATTTGCACGAAGTAAAAGGGGAACTCGCCGTTGTCGAAATCCTTGCGCCAACTGTCGATCATCAACGGGAACAAGGTGCGGTACTGATGAGCCCGGCCTTGGTTGCTTTCGCCTTGGTACCAAATCGCGCCTTTGAAGGTGAGATTGAGAATCGGATGGATCATGCCGTTGTAGATGTTGCCGGGGCGGTGGTGCGCGGTGGCGGGATTGCGCGCTTTGCTGGGCGCGCGTTTGGTCCATTTCTTACGTTCCTTTTCTGGCTTCTTGGCCTGATCCTCTTCGAACTTCTGTTTGTCCGCTTTAAATTTTGTCATCGCCTTCTCGTAGTTCTCGTCGACTTTCTTTTGGTCGAACTTGTCGATGTTGTCGTTCCAGCGCTTCATCAGCGGCTTGAGATTGTCGACCGCCTCGATCGCCCCCGGACGCGTCCAAGCCTCGGAGGGGGTGCCGCCCCAAGAGGTGTTTACCAGGCCGATCGGCACGTTCAGAACCTGGTGCAGATTGCGGCCGAAGAAGTAGCCCACGGCGGTGTAGTTGGCGGCCGTCTCCGAACTGCACAGGGTCCACGCGGTCGGCACGTCGGCTTGGGGTTCGGGGGTGGCGATATGCGGGAACTTGGCGTGGCGGATCAGCGGATAATTCGCGGCGGCGATCTCCAAACGTGAGTCGCTCGCGCGGCTGAGCGTCCACTCCATGTTCGACTGGCCCGAACACACCCAGACTTCGCCGACGAGGATATCCTTGATCACGATGTTGTCGCTGCCACCGGCGATGGTCATGCTGCGTCCGGAGGCGGACGCGGGCATCGCGTCCAAGTCGAGTTTCCACGTTCCGTCTTTGCCGGTGGTGGTTTTTTTCACCTGTCCGGCAAAGGCCACAAGGATTTCGTCACCCTCGTCAGCCCAGCCCCAAACGGTCACGGGTTGGTCGCGTTGCAAGACCATGTGATCCGAAATGATCGCGGGCAATTTGAGTTCGGCGAGGGCGCTTCCGCCGAACAAAAGACAAAGAACAGGAACAAGGAAAATGCGGTGCATGAGGGTCTCCAATAGAGTTTGTGCAATGGACCAGAGTGGACAGAATTTGGCATCGAAAGTCAACGGATGGCCATGCTCCATGCGACCGATTTTCCAGAAGGATAGCTCTGTGATTGCGAACGAGCCCGACCTTGAGGTAAGGAGGAGACATGAGGCACCCATTCGCGAAGCATCGCCAGAAATCTGCAACCACCATTCCCCAAGGTGGCACCAGCCAGACCGCCCGGTTGTTCTTTATCGCCGCTTGGGCCTTTGTCCTCGTCTTGATTTCCAGCGTCTACGCGCAAAGCCCGATCGACCACGACGTTTCGCGGACGCCGCCAGATAGTTGGAAACGTTTTGAAGCCCAACTCACGCCCATTGAACGTGCCTTGAAACTTCCAGAGGTAACACCGAGGCGGGACGCGGCACCGTACGACATGGAAGTCGTGCTCTCGGAAACGTTCACGCTCGTTGAGGAGGACGGCAAATCTCTTTCGGTACTCCATCGCATTTACAAACTTCTGAGCGAGGAGGGACGCGATGATTTCGCCAACCGAACCTATCCCGTGGGTCGCAACGACCGCTACCATGTCGTCACCGCGGAGACCATTTCGCCAGACGGAGAACGCCATCCGGTCGAAGCCGAAGGCCTGTTCATCGAGGCCGAACCGCAGCAGGACATCCACACCGACCGGCGGACGCTAAACCTTCTTTTTCCGAAAGCCGAGGTCGGGTCGGTGGCGCGTCTAGTTCTCGTTGTGGAGGAGGAACACATCGTGCCGGGTCAGTGGACCGACCTTTACAGTGGATTAGCCAAGCAGCCGATCCGGCGCAAACGCACGGTGGTCGAATGTTCCGAAACGGTCGCATCCACGCTGGCGTTTCACGGCTTCGACATGGACTTCAAAGCCGAACGCAGCCCGGCGAACACGGCGGGCGATGTCCACTTCGAAGTGGTGAGTGAACGCCTCAGACCCTTCGAGGAGGAGATCGCCATGCCGAACGTATTCAGCCCCTTGGCCTCCGCGTCCACGCAGCGCGATTGGACCGCAGTGGGCCAGTGGTTCGCCCAGCTGCTCGCCTCTCTAGAACCGACGAAGGAGGATCAAACGGAAGAAGAGAGGGCCGCAGAGAAACGGCTGCAAACACTGGCCGTTGACTGGGCCGGGAGCGCGACCACCAAGATGGAAATCGCCCGCAACCTGTATCGCAAAGTCGCCGAGGACGTACGCTACGTGGGTCTCGAGTTCGGCGACGGTGCGTACTGTCCCCGCGCACCATCCTTGGTGGCGAAAACCGAGTACGGCGACTGCAAGGATAAGTCGAACCTGCTGCGGAAGCTGCTCGGATACCACGGGATCGAGTCCGACATTTGTCTCGTCGGTCCGGGTCCCGGACGCATCCCCGAGAACGTCCCCGACCTGCGCTTTCTCAATCACGCCGTGCTGGCGATCGACCTAGAAAAGACCACCTGGTTCTGCGATCCGACCGCGCCCTTTTTACCCTTTGGCTCGCTCAGTCCCCTGCAGTCCAAGAACCTGCTTCGCATCGGCACCGACGGGACAGCAACGTGGGTTGAAGCACCGCTCGACACCGCCAACAGTTTTCAGTTCAAGGGTGCATTGGAGGTCACCCCTTCGGGCGCGTTTTCCGGCTGGGTGGAGCTCCGTGGTGAAGGGCCGATCGGACACGCTACGGCTTGGGGTGACGACCAACGTGCGAACCAAAATTCGGATTTCAAGCAAGCGCTCAACTCCTATTTCAAGTTCGTGCCGGGCCTCAGTATTGTGGACGCAGAAGACTTGCCCGCGGCCGACCAACCTTTTGCCCGACGCTACTATTTGGTGCAGCGGCCGGAGGCGGTTCGACGTAGCGGGGAGAACCAACTCTTCTTCCGCCCGCCCACCCCACGCGGCCTCCTCCACGTGGTCGGCCCCGAGCAACCGCGCAAGTACGACTACGCCACTTTCCCCAAACGCGTGGGCTACGATTTCACCGTGAAGCTTCCCCCGAACTGGCGCGTCAGCGGAGATCCTCCCAGCTTCGACAGCCAGACCGACCATACCTCCGCCGCCGCGATCTTTCGGAACCAGACTAACGGCTTCCAGATGACTGCCACCAGCGACGTCCGCACCGATCGTATTCCTCGACGAGAGTTTAAGGACTTCGCGGACAGTGTGCGGGCGATGGTGAAATGGATCGACACCGGCCTCCAGATCGACACCTCTGCAGGAGAAGAAGCCCAGTCCGACTGGACGGTCGACCCGGCCACCCTTCCCAAGATGCCGACCTCCGAAGGCTTCGAGCGTTTGGTCTCCCTGCGCTTCCCGATGGACCAGAGCAACCCACTCGACGCGGACCACCGGCAACGCGCCCGCGCTTTCGAACGCATGGCCGAACTGTACCCCGACGTTCCGCGCGCCAGCTTCCTCCGCGAACTCAGCGGCGTGTTCGGCGATCTATTGCATACCCCTTCCGACAACATGATGCGGCGCCAGCTCAACCGGATGAAAAAAGTGCGGAAGGAATTCGCTGGGGAAGTCGGTGCCAACGAAATCGCCGCCATGGATGTGACGATCGCGGGTTTCCTGATGGATCTCGGCAAGTCGGCGGAAGTCATCGAACTGTGCGAACGCGTCGTCGCGGACGAGGAGGTCGATGAACCCGTGCGCCTGTTCGCGGGCGCACTGCTCGCGGCGGAACTCAGTGAAGACGACCCCGACCGAGCCGCGTCGCTGATGAAAAAAGCGATGTCCGACGAATCCTTCAACGTGTTTCACTGGGATATGCTTGGCGCGGTCTATCTCGATGCGATCGCCCGCGACAGTACCCCGAACGACAAGCAACTGGTGCCGGAAATGAAGTGGATGGTGGACACCTATCCGGGTGACCTCGAAGGCGCCACGGTCATTCTTACGATAACGCCGGAGCTGCTGATCCGATACGGCCATCAAACGGAAGCAAAGGAATTGATCAGGATGCTTTCTGGGGACGCCTTTGCCGACATTCTATCTGATTTCGACCGCGAATACCTCGCCGAGGACTTGAGCGGTCTCGACTTCGCGGAGCCCCACCTCGCCCGTCTGCTTGCTCATCTGGAAACGCATCCCTGGCCGAATCTCGACGTCCTCGCCAAGGAGGACAGCCACGATAACGCCTTGACGTTCTACGAAGATTTTAACGTCGAACGGAAAAACTGGGACCTCGAAGCGCGCTATGGACTGCGCGCGCTTTCTGGCTACGGCGCTCAGCCGGATTTCGTCGACTGGGCGATTGAGTTCTGCGAAATGGTTGCGACCTGGGACAAGCCGCGGAACGCGCGCGACAAGGCCGCGTTCGAAGCCGCGGAACGCATTGTCGAAGAGGTCTTGTGGCCCGCCTGGATGGCCCATGCGAAACAACAGCGGGAGGAGGAAAGCTTTCCGCTGCTGTTCCGCGAAGAGTGGTTGCGCTCGCAGGGCAAAGAGAAGCAAGCCCGGCAATTTCTCGACCGCGCCATTCGTAACGAAGAGCTCTCGGCCGAAGCCCGTACCACCTGCGTAAACCAAGTCTTGGAAATGCGAGAGGACTCGAACGACCTCGCTGGATTTATCGACGCGTTGGCGCTTGGGCTCACCGTGGAAAAACGTCCAGAAGAACGTCTCGAACTCCTTGGCACTCAGGTCTACCTGCTCCAGTTCGCCGGCAAGGAGGCGCAAGCATGGACGGCATTGACCGCCGGCACAGAGACGGAATTTGAAGACGAGGTGGCGGAAGAGCTCCTAGACGCGCAGGCCCGATGGAACGACATGTTGACGGACCGGGACGACGTGAGCAAACACTGGGCTTCCACCACAAACTGGTGGCCACATTGGACTGCCCTCGCCGAACGTTTGAACATCGAGGAAAAAGCCTGGAGCGACCTCGGGTTCGAAGAAATCTGGGACAGCCCCTTGATCGCCAAGTACTCGGCAGAGAAATTGGAGAAGCAAATGAGGAAAGGAAAAGCGAACAAGCAACGAAAGCGGATCAAGAGCGCTCTCCCCAGCCTGATGTGGCACAGCCGCATTTATCCGGACGGTGTTCCCTTGTCTCGAACGGCCCTCCGCGTCCTCGCCGAGTTGGTGCCCGCGGAAAAAGCAGCCATGGATGAACTGCTCAAAAACCTTCCAGGAGGAGAGTAGCGCTGTCTTCTAGGCGGTGTAGGTACGCCGGTGTAGCGCCGTCTTCTAGGCGGTGTAGGTACGCCGGCTTCTAGCCGGCAGTCATAACGCCCACTGGACTGCGGGCTAGAAGCCCGCGTACCGACACCCGCAGGAAGCGTGCGCTACAAAGCGTTCGCTACAACGTGCGCTACAAAGCGTGCGCTACAAAGTGCGCTACAAAGGGGTCGCTACCCACCAATCTCGGACATGGTCCGGTTGCCGGGAAACTGGCCTTCGGACAAGGAATGGCCCCAGGGCTTTTCCCAGATGGCGTCGGTAATCTTCGAACGAATGTCATCGTCCAACGCCCCCGAACGCAACGCGTCGCGCAAGTCGATTTCGCGTTCCTTCAACAAACAAAGACGCAGCTTGCCATCCGCGGTCAGTCGAACCCGGTTGCAACCGGCGCAGAACGGGCGCGACACGGGGGAGATAAATCCAAGGGTGCCTGGCGCATCGGCAAAGCGGTAGCGCCGTGCCTCGCCATCCAAGGCCCCACCATCAAGCAACTCCATCGGACCCAGGGCTTCTTCAAAGCGGGCCACCAAACTGTCCTCGGTCACCACACCTTCTTGTTGAAATTCGCTAATCCCGCCGAAGGGCATCATTTCGATAAAGCGAACTTGCCACGGATGCTTGAACGTCAGTGCCGCGAGTTCGACCGCGTCTTCGGCGTCGTTGAAATTGCGGACGATCACCGCGTTGAGTTTGACCGCAAGGCCGGCGTCCTCGGCGGCGGTGATGCCGTTCCAGACATCTTGCAGATTGCCCCAGCGGGTCATCTGCTTAAACTTACGCTGGTCGAGCGAGTCGATGCTCACATTCACGCGCTGCAATCCGGCCTCGGCCAGCGGGCGCGCGAGTTCGCCGAGGCGGATGCCATTGGTGGTCATCGCGAGTTCCTCGACGCCGGGCAACGCGGCGATGCGCCGGACAATATCTACGAGGTTTTGCCGCAAGGTCGGTTCGCCACCGGTGAAGCGGAACTTGCGAAAGCCGAGTTCGGAAAACAAACCGGCCAGCCGAAGGATTTCGCCGTCGCCGAGCAGTTCCTCACCCGGGCGGAAGGTCATGTCCTCGGGCATGCAGTAAACACAGCGGAGATTACACATGTCGGTAAGCGAAATGCGCAGGTAGTCGATGGTTCTTCCGAAACGGTCTAGTGACATTAAGAACACTTGAACGCTTTGCGACAGGTCGGTGCAAGCGGATTTAAAATCGAGCCCTAAGATCGACTTCACAAATGTTGTATGGGGTTACACCGCGACGACAACACGCTAACGATCTCTATGAAAACACCAAACGGATGTACCGACTTCAACGACACGTTTTCGCGCGCGACCCGGCGCAATTTCATCCAAGTGGGCTCGCTCGCCGGCCTCGGCATCTGCCTCGGTGAGGTGTACCGCGCGCAAGCAGAGCAGAAGTTTTACCAGAGCAAAGAAGGCCCCGCCAAAAGCGTAATCCAAATCCGCCTGCCCGGGGGGATCGCCGCCCAAGAAAGTTGGGACCCGAAGCCGGAAGCTCCAATCGAATACCGCGGTGCCTTCAGCGTGTCGAAAACGAAGCTGAAAGGCATCGTCTTCAGCGAAGTGCTAAAGGAGTCGGCTGGGGTGGCCGACAAACTGTGCGTGGTGCGCTCGCTGACGGGCAAGGAAGCCGACCACGGTCGGGCCACCTATGCGATGTTCACGGGCTACCGGATGAGTCCGGCGATCTCCCACCCGAGTATGGGCTCCTGTGTGAACCACGAGTTCGGCGAACGCGCCGGCCTGCCCGGCTACATCGCGATCCCGAACAGCAACGGACCCGGCAATGGCACCGGCTACCTGAGCCCGCGCTACGGCGCGTTCGGCACCGGCGGGGATCCGGCTGGCGGCAAAAATTTTCAAGTGCGTGATCTGCGCCTGCCCGCCAACATCGATGCCGCAGGCTTCCAACGGCGCAAGGATCTGCGTAGCATCGTCGAGACCGAGTTCCGCAAACTCGAATCGAACCCCGCGCCGCTCGACGCGATGGATTCCTTTTACAAACAGGCCTATACCATGATCAGTTCGCAGGCGGTACGCGACGCGTTCGATCTCAGTGCCGAGTCCGAGAAAACCCGCAAGGCCTACGGCGAGGGGAAATTTCTCAGCAAGGGCAGCTACGGCAAGTCGCTGGGTTCGGAAGCGGGTATGCGCTTGCTGCTCGCCCGGCGTCTGGTCGAAGCCGGTGCGCGCTTCATCACCGTCAACTACCAGAGTTGGGACGACCATGTCGGCATCCGCGAACAATATCAGAGGAAGATGCCCGCGTTTGATTATGCCTTCGCCGCATTGATTCGTGATCTCGACGAACGCGGCTTGCTCGACAACACCCTCGTCTGGGTCTGTTCCGAGTTTGGCCGCTCGCCAAAGATCAACGCCTCGGCCGGACGCGACCACTACGCGCGCGTGTTTAGCACCTGCCTCGCCGGCGGTGGATTGAAGAAAGGATTGATTTACGGATCGACCGACGCGACCGCGTCCGAACCCGCGAACAAGGCGGTCTCCATCCAAGATCTGCACCACACCATCTACCATCAAATCGGTATCAACGCCGACAAAGAACTGATGGCCCCCGGCGACCGCCCGGTCGAAATTGTCGATGGCGGTTCCGTGGTCAACGACCTGATCGCGTGAGTTCGGGGAGACCACCGATCATGGGAAGATCACCCGTCCATAAACCCACGTCCAACTTGCGATGTGGACTTCTGCTGGTCTGCCTTGGTTGCATGAGCCATGCCCTAATTGCCTCCGGATACAATCAGTGGCGCGGCCATAATATCCTGCCGCAAGTCGGCCAGGCCGGCACCACCGTGGAGGTGACATTGACGGCCCACCACATGGCCGATCCACTCGACATCATCGTCTACGAGGATCCCAAAAAAACCATTACGTGCGCCGGGTTCAAACGAGCCAAGGACGCTTGGGACTACCGGATCAACAAACCGCGTAAACCACAGAAAGGCGAAGACGTCTGGAAGCTGAAACTCAAGATCGCCAAGAACGCGCGCCTCGGTGAACACCAGTTCCGCATCCTCGCAAAAGACGGCCTCTCCGAACTGCTGACGTTCTGGGTGACCCCGTACAAGGTGGTGCCGGAAATGCATGCCTTCGACGACAATGTGCGAGATGCGGGCCGCAACGACTCGCCGGAGCACGCCCAAAAATTATCCCTGCCCTGCACCGTCAGCGGCTACCTCCCCAGCGGTCCGCCCCAAGACCATGACTTCTATAAGGTGAGCCTCAAAAAAGGCCAACGACTCACGGCCGAAGTCGTCTCCGCCCGACTCGGAACGCACCACGACAGCGGCCTTACCGACGCCGCCCTCGAAGTCACCGGACCCGGACCGAACGGACCGCGCGTGGCCCGCTGCGACGACACCGACTTGTACGCTCAGGACCCGGTGATTTCCTTCGTCGCTGCCGCAGACGGCGAATACTTCATTCACACGCGCCAGCAGATGGATTACGAAACGGTTGTGCGCCACTATCTACTGCATGTAGGTGTCTTCTCCCGTCCGACTATCTTCTTCCCACTCGGGGGGCCGACCGGCAGCAAACTCAAGACCATCGCGATGGGCGACCCGCTCGGCAAACGGATCATCGAGGTCACCTTGCCGAAGGAGCCTGGTTTCGTTCCAATCCGTACCCAAGCCAAAGGTGACGCCGTCCAACCCGAACCCAATCATCTGCGCGCCGCCGCCATGGCCAATGTGATCGAAGGCAGAGACAGCCAGCTCACCACGCACAAGGGCGACTTGCCGATCGCGTTTAATGGGATCATCCGCAAGGACGGCGAGGTGGACCAGTTCCAATTTTCCGCCAAGGCTGGAACGCGCTGGCGCGTGCGTGTGTTCGCCGCCGGCTTGGGTTCATCGCTCGATTCGAAAATCAGCATCCGCGCCGCCAAAGGCACAGACGATACCCAGGTGTACGAAGCCGACGACACCAGTTGGGAGGGCTTGGACAAAATTGGCAACGCCCTGCGCCACCAAGTTCGCGACCGTCTCGACAGCGTGATGATGTTCGAACCCACGGTGGACGGGGACTACATCCTGTCGATCGAGGACACTCGCCGCCAATCCAGCGAAGCCCACGTCTACCGCGTCGAACTGCAAGAACACGTCGAACGTGTGATGCTCACCTTTCCCGCGCTACCATCCTTGTCCCTGCTCGTGCGCGACCGACTCGAGTTCCGGCCGGGCAACTTCAGCGCGTACCGAATCAGTGTGGTATCCGGCTTCGGCACGCGTCACAAAGGTCCGTTCACCCTAAAAGCAACCGGACTGCCCAAGGGCGTAAAAATGCACGCCGGCAGAATCAACGCGGGCATGACCAGTATCCCGGTGGTGTTCGAATGCGCAGCCAAACTCAAACCCGCCGCCGGCTTCTGCGACTTCCAGGTGGTCGCCGACGACAACACCACGATTACCAGCGGCTTCATCGCCAACCAGCCCTCGACCGACCGGCGCGGCGGCTACGCGATGAAGTTCAACCTCTCTCGCAAAGCGGCTTGGTCCATTCTCGAACCCGCGGCCTTCTCGGTAACCCTCGGGCAGCCGACCACGGCACTGCCGAAAAACGGCGAGGTGTCCCTGCCGGTCACGGTGAAACGCGAGCCGGGATTCGACGGCGCGGTCTACCTCGAGATGGAATGGCTGTTGGTCAACGTGCAAAAACAACCACCGTTGATCATCGAAAAAGGTCAAACCAAGGGCGAGTACAAATTGATCGCGCGGCCCAACGCCGCCAACCAAACATTCCACGTCGCCATCGTGGGACGCGAATACAACGAAGCCGGATCGGTGCGCACCGGCGCCGGTCTGACCTATGTCAGTTCAAACTTGGTCGAACTCGAAATCGCCGATCCCTATCTCGAAGTCGACGTGCAACGCGCCGCCATCGAACGCGGCAAGGACGGCAAAATCCGCTGCGCGCTGGTCAGCAAACGCAAGCTACCGGGTCCGGCCAAGGCCCGCCTCGGACGCCTGCCTACCGGCGTCACCCTGATCGAACCGCTGCCGACGATCAGACCCGGGGACAAAGAAGTCGTGTTCAAAATCCGGTCGACCATGGACGCCCTCGAAGGGCAGTACAAACAGATCTTCTGCGAAGTCACCATCATGGAAAAAGGTCAGCAAATTCGCCAGCAATCCGGCTCCGGCGTGTTGCGCGTGGACCCCGTTCGAAAATGAAAACCTCCCTTTCCCTCCTCCTTTCCCTCGTTTGCGTAATCCTTCTTCTTGGATGCGGCGGTCCATCTACCGCTGACGAGACGGACAAGGGCCAAGCCGCCGAGGGCACGCCTGCGAACACAGCACAAACCGCCGCCGCCGACTTTCACCTGCCCTCGCCAATCAGTTTCAAAAACGACGTCATGCCGGTGTTTATGCGCGCCAACTGCAACAGCGGTTCCTGCCACGGGGCCGCGTCCGGGAAAGATGGCTTCATGCTCTCGCTGTTCGGGTACGATCCGGAGGGCGACTACTATCGCATCATGGAGAAATACGTCGGACGTCGCGTGAACATCGCCGAACCCGAGAAAAGCCTGCTGCTGCAAAAAGCGATCGGTGCCGTCGCCCACACCGGCGGCGAATGCGTCACCCCAGAATCGAAATACTACGCCATCCTGAAACAGTGGATCGAGGAAGGCGCCAAGCCCGATCCCGAAGGCGCCGCCGAACCGATCGGCATTGCGCTCGAACCCGACCGCTTCCAATTCGAGACCCCGAACGGCCAGCAGACCGCCAAAGTCATCGCCACCTACTCCGACAAAAGTACCCGCGACATCACCGACATGGCGCTCTATCTGACCAGCAACGAAGGCATCACCACCATCGGCGAACACGGCGAAGTCACCGCCAAACAAAGCGGCGAGGCGCACGTGTTCGCCCGCTTCGACAAGTTCACCGCCGGCGCGCCGGTGACCATCCTGCCCGGCGGCTCATTCACTTGGCCCGCCGAGACCAAACCGCGCAACTACATCGACGAACTGGTGTTCGCCAAACTCGAGAAGCTGCAAATTCTGCCCTCCGAACCCTGCTCCGACGAACACTTCCTGCGCCGGGTCAGCCTCGACATCGCCGCCCGCCTGCCGACCATTGAAGAACAGGACGCCTTCCTCGCCGACACCACCGCCGACAAGCGCGACCGAACCATCGACCGCCTGTTGGACGAACCTGGCTACGCCGCCCTGCAAGCCGCCAAGTGGGGCGAAATCCTACGCATCTACACCGACACCAATCCGGGTTCGGGCACGGCGATGAAGGCCGGCTGGAACTACTACTATTGGCTGCGCGAACAGTTCGAGGAGAACCAACCGATCAATCGGCTCGCAGGACAACTGGTCGAAGGCAACGGCAGCAATTTTCGTGATCCCGCCTCCAACTTTTACACCATGCTGCCGCAGGGCAAACTCGACCCAGCCAAACTCGGCGAGGATACCGCGCAAATTTTTCTCGGCGTGCGCACCCAATGCGCCATGTGCCACAACCACCCCTTCGACCGCTGGACCATGGACGACTACTACGGCTGGACCTCGTTCTTCACCGGCGTCCGGCGTAAAGCCGGTTCGGAGGCACGCGAGCACTACACCTACGTCGACCTCAAAGCCGAACCCGCCAAGCACCTCATGGACGAACGCCCCATGCCGCACACCTTCCTCGGCGGCGAATCGCCCGACATCACCAACCGCGACCCGCGCCGCGTGCTCGCCGACTGGCTCACCCAACCCGAGAACGACATGTTCCGGCGCAACATCGCCAACCGCCTGTGGCACCAGTTCTTCGGGCGCGGGGTGATCGAACCGGTCGACGACGTGCGCATCTCCAACCCTGCCAGCAACGAGGAACTGCTCGCCGAACTCGGCCGCCGCCTCGCGGTCGACTACGCGTTCGACCAAAAAAAACTGATCCGCGACATCTGCCAATCGCGCGTCTACCAACTCTCGGCCAGCGCCAACGACAGCAACCGCAGCGACGACCGCCAGTTCTCGCACGCCAACGTGCGCCGTCTGCGCGCCGACGTGCTGTACGATGCGATCCACGATTCCATGGCCAGCGAATCACGCTTCCGCCGCTCCACCGCCAAACGCGCGCTCGACCTGTTCGAGGGCGGACGCCGCGACAGCTTCAACCAATACTTCTTTCAAACCTTTGGCCAGGCCACCCGCGAAAGCGTCTGCACCTGCGACGAGAACACCGAAGCCAACATCGCCCAAGCTCTCCACCTGATCAACGGTACCACCATCGAAATGGGCCTGACGCGCTACTCCACCTTGGTCAAAGACATGGTGGAGGGGAAACAAGAGCCGGACGCCATCGTCACCACCCTCTACCGCCGCACCCTTTGCCGCACACCCAGCAAAACCGAACACGACGCCGTGCTCAGCAAGAAGCCCGATACGACGGACCACCGCAAACTGCGCCAATTTTACAACGATGTACTCTGGGCCCTGCTCAATAGTTCCGAGTTCTCGCACAACCACTGAGCCAAACTGATTTGAAATTTTTACCCGCCACATTTCAAACCCGCCGACCGAACGGCCCCGCGTACGAAGACCGCCTCACGGCCAATCCTACCGGAGACCGCCAACGTATCAGTGCAAACCCGACCGAGTTGACAGGAGATTTCTCGGACTCCGTGGACGATCAGCCCCACGATCCGGCGCTTGTTTCGCCAGTCTGGAAGACTGGCGTGACGATACCGCCTGGAAGACGGTACGACGGTATACACGACGGCATCTACTACGGGCTGCTCATGATGTCTCTCGTCCTCACAACCATGACTGTGCAATCCCATGCCGAAGTTACGTTCAACGACCACGTCAAACCGATCCTGCGCGAAGCCTGCTTCAACTGCCACAATCCGGACAAAGCCAAAGCCGAACTCGACCTGACCACCATGGCCGGCATCAAGTCCGGCGCGGGCGGCGTCGAGATCGCCGCCGCCGGCCGTCCCGACACCAGCATTCTCTACCAATCGATGGCCCACCTCGACGGCGCTGAAGCGATGCCGCCGAAGAAGCCGAAGCTGTCCGATGATAAACTCAAAGTGATCCGCGACTGGATCGCTGGCGGCTTGGTCGAGTCCGCCGGCGGCACCTCCGAATTGCGCGATCTGGCCGCGTTCGAAGTGAGCGCCGTCCCCGCCAGCGGCACCCTCGCGATGCCCACCAATCTGCCGCCGCTTGAAACGCGCCAACGCCCCGCCACGATCACCGCGCTCGACGCCAGCCCGCGCGCGCCCCTGCTCGCCGTCGCCGGCCACGAACGCATCCATCTGTTCAACACCTCGTCCAACCTCACCGAACTCGGTGCCCTGCCCTTCCCCGAAGGCACCCTCCACGAACTCCGCTTCAGCCGTGATGGCGGCCTACTGCTAGCCGCCGGCGGACGCGGCGCGCACAGCGGACTGGTCGCCCTCTACGATGCGCAAACCGGCGAACGAAAAACGACCATTGGCGACGAAACCGACGCCGTTCTCGCCGCCGACCTCAGCGCCGACAACAAAGTCGTCGCCCTCGGCGGCCCGAACAAGATCGTCAAACTGTTCGACACCAAAACCGGCAAGCAACTGCACAAGATCACCAAGCACACCGACTGGATCACCGCCATTCGCTTCAGCCCCGACGGCACCATGTTCGCCACCGGCGACCGCAACGGCGGCATCCATGTATGGGAAACGGCCAACGCCGGCATCGTCTTTACCCTCGCCGAACATCAGGAACGCATCACCCGGCTCGAATGGCGCCCCGACGGCAAGATGGTCGCGTCCGCGTCCGACGACGGCAACCTCATCCTGTGGGACATGAAAGACGGCTGGCCCGCCCGCACCGTCGCCGCCCACAAAGCCAAAACCACTTCGCGTTACTCACGCCAGACCGGCGTGCTCGGACTCGGCTTCGCCGCCACTGGCCGCTTGGTCACCGCCGGCCGCAACCGCCAACTCAAGGTGTGGAAAGCCGACGGCGGACGCGAGTTCGAAAGCCCCGCCCTCCCCGAACTGCCCACCGCCGCCACCATCAGCCCCGATGGCAAGACCCTGTTCGTGGGCTGCTACCGCGGCGAGTTGCAGGCCTGGGACTGGAACGGCAAACAAGCCAGGCACTCGCGGGTCATCCGCTAGATTTCATACGTGGCTCCAAAGACATCTGCATCCTGTATTCACCTCGCCTAATCCTGGTCAAAAACCCGACGCCCATCAATGTGATTATTTCACACTTCATACTTGCCGGTGCCCGCCCCCCTGCGTATCTTCGTTACAGAGACGGGACGTTCCCGCCTCGAACAAAACAACATCAACAAACATTGTGTTCTCATTAAAAGGACCGCGCTGATCCAGCGCGGTCCTTTTTTCGTTGAATCCACCCGTTGCAAAGCGGATGAAGCACCTATGAATAACAACGAACTCTTTACTGTATCCGGCCTCGTCGCCGTGGTCACCGGTGGCACCGGTGTCCTCGGTGGCGCGATGTGCAAAGCCCTCGCCAAAAACGGCGCCAAAGTCGCCGTCCTTGGACGCTCCCAAGAAAAAGCCGACGCGATCCTGTCCGACATCGCTGACGCCGGCGGAGAAGCCGCTTTCTATAAGGTCGATATCTTCGACCGTGAATCCCTGCAAAACGTCGCCAACGATATCGCCGAAAGCTTTGGCTCGATCGATGTGCTGGTGAACTGCGCCGGCGGCAACAAAGCCGGTGCCACATCGACCCCCGAGAACCCGTTCTGGAATCTGCCCGCCGAGGACCTCGAAGGCGTCATGAAACTCAACATCGTCGGCACCATGGTCCCCTCTCAGGTGTTCGGCAAAGCCATCGCCGACAACCCCAAGGGCGGCACCATCGTCAACATCTCCTCCATGGCCGCCAGCCAGCCGCTGACCAAAGTCGTCGGCTACTCCGCGTCCAAAGCCGCGATCGACAACTTCACCCGCTGGATGTCTGTGTTCATGAACCAGAACTACGGCGACAAGGTGCGCGTCAACGCCATCGCCCCCGGCTTCTTCCTCACCGAACAAAACCGCTTCCTGCTTACCGACAAAGAAACCGGCGACCTCACGCCGCGCGGCGCGACCATCATCAGCCAGACGCCCATGGGACGTTTCGGCGATCCCGAAGAACTGATCGGTGCCCTGCTCTATCTCGTTTCGCCGGCGGGCAAGTTCGTCACCGGCATCGTGTTGCCCGTCGATGGCGGCTTCAGTGCGTTCAGCGGCGTGTAGGACGATGGCAAACCGTCGCCATAGTGTGGCAGACGCTTGCCACCTTATGGCAGACGCTTGCCACCTTATGGCAGACGCTTGCCATAAGGTGAACCGCGTTCGCGCAGCAGATTGAGACCATGGAATTCACCCGTCAGGGCTTGATTGATCTGCCGCGTGAACACGACGTGTTCGTCGGCATCGATTCGGATGGTTGCGTGTTCGACTCGATGGCGGCGAAGCAGATCCAATGCTTCCACCGCGGCTTTCTCGAAGTCTGGGACGTGCACGCGTTCGAAGTGCCGGTGCGCGAGACCTTGGAGTTCGTCAATTTGCGTTCGGCCTACCGCGGCCGTGATCGCTTTTTGAATCTCGCGCTGGCGGTGTCGTTCATGCGCGAACGCCCCGAACTCGCGAACGCGCCACTGCCGAACACCTCCGGCCTTGATGCCTGGCTCGCCGGTTACGGGCCGTTCGGCAACCGCGAACTCAGCGAACGCGTCGCCGCCGCGCGCGCCGATGACGGACTGGCCGCCGTGTTAAGATGGAGCCGGCTGATCGACACCTACGTGGCCGAACTCGGCCCGATCCCACCCTTCGCCGGAGCCGTGGCCTTTCTCGAACAGGCGACCTCGCTCGCCGACCTCCTCATCGTCTCCTCCACCCCGCTCGCGGTCCTGATCGAGGAATGGACCAGCCACAACCTGCGCCGACATGTTCGCTTCATTGCCGGCAAAGATCTCGGCGAGAAATCCGACCACCTCGCCTGGGCCACGAACAATAAAGGCTACCGGCAGACCCTGATGATCGGCGATGCCCCCAAAGATCTGCAGGCGGCCCGTGAGGCGGGTGTCGCCTTTTTCCCAATGATGCCCGGCGCGGAAGAGGCATCCTGGCGGACCTTGCTCAGCGACGTTCTCCCGGGCCTTTGCGCGGGCGAATACACCCGCGAACGCGAGCGGTTATACGAACAGCAATTCCTTCAGGCCCTACCCGAACAGCCGCCGTGGCGTTGAAATCGAACGCGCCTCCGGCCCGCGTTTGAGACCCTTCCACCCATTGATCGAAGGCTACTCCGTCGATGCATCGTGCATTCACAAGGACAGCGATGTGGCAGTGACTGTTTCGCGGATGTTTCACGGATGTTTCACGGATATTTCTGTGTTAGGCCGCTCCGCGGAGGCAAAAGAATGTGAGGCAAAGGAATGGCAGCCTTGTTTGGTTTGCGGTGGAAATTCGGACGGGAGATTCCGCGTGCTCCGCGTTTTTCCGCGGTCGAAGAGCCGGGTTCATCCGAGAAAAGGTCGGCGAAGAATCCGCCCTGAAGCCACCCTCCCTGGACGACCGGGATTACACCCCGCGTTTTTTGCGGTCTTCGATCTCTTTGAACTGCGGTTCGATCACCTTGGTGTAACAATCTGGGCAGATGCTATGGCTGATGTCGCGGTTGAGATTGTTCTCCATGAAGACTTCGAGCTTTTCCCAGAAGTCATCATCTTGGCGGATCTTTTTGCAGTAACTGCAAATCGGGATGACCTCTTTCAGGGCCGCGATCTCGCGCGTGTATCCGATGATGCGCTGGGCGACACGGATGCGCGCATGGAGTTCGTATTTGTCCAGCGGCTTGGTCAGGAAGTCGTCGACGCCCGCCTCCATCGCCATCATCATGTTATCGTATCCGGCTTTAGCGGTAAGCAAGATGAAGTACACATACTCCGGTGGACGCGTGGCACGAACCTTACGGCAAAAGTCGATGCCGTCCATTTCCGGCATGTCCCAGTCGCTGACGATAATGGATGGAATGCTCTCCTGATACGCCTCCCACGCTTCGGCGCCGTCGGCCGTGATGCGGACGTTAAATCCCAGATCCTCGAGGGCCATCTGCAACAGCTGCGATGCGATGACATCATCTTCGGCGATGAGAATGTCAGAGGAGAGTTTGTTGTTCGTCATGAGCTGGAGCGGTACCATAACGAGGGGGGCATCCGCAAGGGGCGTAACGGTTATTTTAGAACTGACCCCTATTGTTTGGCGCAGCCGAAAAAGACAAATTCAAACGCGTTGTTTTATTCGGACAAAGACTTGCAAACCATTTCCGCCGAACCATAACAGGTTATTCACAGTAATCTGTAACATTAGAGAAGGAACAGGTAACATCATGGCAAAGAAAAAATCCAAAGCCAAAAAAAGCACCGCGAAGAAACGCACGGTGAAGCGGAAACCCGCGAAGAAAGCCAAGGCGAAAAGCAAGACCAAGCACAAGCCAGCCAAGAAGAAAGCCGAAGCAAAATCGAAAGCAAAATCGAAGGCCAAGAAGAAGCCGGCCAAGAAAAAAGCCCAAGCAAAATCGAAGGCCAAGAAGAAGCCAGCCAAGAAAAAAGCCAAGGCCAAATCGAAAGCCAAGGGCAAGCCGACCAAGAAGAAAGCCAAAGCGAAATCGAAAGCCAAGGGCAAGCCGGCCAAGAAAAAAGCCAAAGCGAAAGCCAAGGGCAAGCCGGCCAAGAAGAAAGCCAAAGCCAAATCGAAAGCCAAGGGCAAGCCGGCCAAGAAGAAAGCCAAGGCCAAATCGAAAGCCAAGAAGAAGCCGGCTAAGAAATCCAAAAAGAAGAAGAAATAACGACGTCTTCTTGATTCGAACAAGCCCTTGTCCGCAGGGGCTTTTTCGTGTCCAGCGTTTGGGGAGCCCAGCCTAATTGCGCATACGCGGATCGTTGTGCAGAACGCGCTCAACCGTCTTGACCAGGACTTCGAAGTCGAAGGGCTTGAGCACCACCCCGTCGGGCGGTTGACCCGTTTCCGCCTCGAACGACTGGGCCTGCTCGGGGAATCCGGTACACACCACCACCGGAGTTTCCACGCCGCGCTCGCGCAGTAAGCGGAAGACTTTGGTTCCAGAGAGAACCGGCATTTTCAGATCGAGGAGAATCAGGTCGAACGGCTCGAGCGATTGGCTCGCGACATCCACGGCCTCTTTGCCGTCGCGAGCCGTCACCACAGTGAAGCCGTAGCGGGTTAGCAGATCGGTCGTGAGCGTGCGGAAGATCTCCTCGTCGTCCACGACCAGCAGGCGCAGGGCCTCGCTCAAGTGATCCACATCCGGTGCCTGCTCCACCGGCACTCCGCCGGCGCGAGGAACGCAAATGCGGAAACTTGTGCCGGTGCCGATTTCAGAGGAGCACTCGATCGACCCGCCGTGCTCATGCATAATGGTGGAAGCGTTGTACAACCCGAGTCCGTTCACCTTGCCTGACTTTTTACCCTTGGTGGAGAAATAGGGTTCGAAAATTCGCTGGATGATCTCGGGCCCCATGCCGACACCTTCGTCGAGAATCTCAAACGCCACCATGTCGCAACGGTCCAGCGCAGCATCGCCCGGCAAGTTACGCGCGGAGAATCGAATGGTGCCACCCTGGGGCATGGCATGGATCGCGTTGACCATAAGGTTGTGGAACACCCGCCCCATGTGCGTGCTGTCGGCTTCGACCGACCAAAGGTCTTCGGGAAGATCGAGTTCGACCCGGACGTCGAACGGCAGGACTTTACGGATCATGCGTTCGGCGTTGCGCACGAGATGGGTGGCCCGCCACAGTCGCGGGTTGATCTCTAGTTGATCCGACATCGCCATCAGTTGGTGGGCCAACTCGGAGGCGACCATGGCCGCATTGGTGGCGTCGCCAACCAGCTCGGCGCGTTCGGATTCCGGCGAGTTCTCAAGCAAGGAGAGATTGCCAAGAATCGTGGTCAGGAAGTTATTGAAGTCGTGGGCGATGCCACCGGAGATCTTGCGTACCATCTCGGTCCGTTCCCGATCCTGGTGGGCGGACTGCGACAAGATTTCGCTTTCCGACAAGCGCTGGTTCAAGCAGGTGTTGTCGCGTTCTAGGCGACGGTTCCGAACCAACAGGAGCACCGGCACCAGCAGCAAGGGCAACAAGGCGAGCGGCAACCAGATCCACCGTCCCAGCGAACTCGACGCGACCGCGCCGGACCAGCGCAAGCGGGCATCGGTCATCGGATTGGGAAAGGCCACCGGGATTTCGATCATGCCTTGCTCCGGTGGTGCGTGCGCACCGACAAGAAGCTGGCAGTTGCCTGGCGGAACCGCTTCCCGCCAGCCGACCAAAACAGAGGGATTTCCGCGGTGTTGGCAAGACAGCAACAGCATGAGGTCCCCCTCGGCATCGAGTTGCAATTGCGGCTTCTTCATCACTCCTTCCAGCAAGATCTTGTCGGCGGGGGAGCCGACCAGCGACTCCAACAAATCTCCTTTCGGCGAATAGAACGCGAGCCGCGAAAAATCCTCCAAGGACACGAGAAGGGCGTGCGGCCTCCGAGAGGAGTTCTTGCGGGTTTTCAAACTAAAATACTGCAGTTGCGCCACGTTGCGCATGTCGTCGACCGCAAACTGTAATTCCGAGCCCAGGGTGGCGGCATAATTGGTCAGCACATCCTTGGTGCCGCCCCATTCGTGCTCCTGTTCGACCGGTCGAAACGCCAGCCAAAGGCTTACGGCGAGAACGAGGCCCCATAACAAAACCATCGCGCCACAGAGTGCGAAGAACCTTCGACCCGATAGGTTTTTCAGATTAGAATCTTCTCCAGCCACCATAGTCCTAGGACTAGCACGGAACGCGGATAATTCCTGCGAATCTTGGGTATTTGTTCCGGATTTCTCCTTTGTTCGAATTTGAACAGGGCAGAAGATACAAAGAAGACGATTTGAACCTGAGGCTTACCGCTTCGCTCGGGCATTGACAGAATCCAACGCCAAGATAGTTCGAACATATGCCAGCTCCCATCATTCTGAACGACCTCACAAAAGTCTTCGGCAGCACCCGCGCCGTGGATGGGATCGACCTCACCATCGAGGCCGGAGAATTGTTTTTCCTGCTCGGTCCTTCGGGGTGCGGCAAGACCACGTTGCTCCGTTGCATCGCCGGGTTCGAAGTGCCCGATAGTGGCACCGTACACATTGGCAAACGCGACGTCACCAAACTGCCCCCCCACCAACGCGACACCGGCATGGTGTTCCAATCCTACGCGCTGTGGCCTCACATGTCGGTTCGGCAGAACGTCGCCTTTGGCTTGGAGATGCGCAAAGTCTCAAAAGCAGAGACGAAGACTCGCGTCGACGAGGCGCTGAAGATGGTGCAGATGGAACATCGCGCCGAACACAAGCCGTCGCAGCTGTCCGGCGGACAGCAGCAACGCGTCGCGCTCGCGCGTGCGCTGGTGGTACAACCGACCTGCCTGCTGCTCGACGAACCGCTGTCCAACCTCGACGCCAAACTCCGCCTCGAGATGCGCACCGAAATTCGCCGCATCGTCAAAGAAGCCGGACTCACCGCCGTCTACGTCACGCACGACCAAAAAGAAGCCCTGTCGATCGCCGACCGGCTCGCCATTCTCGACGGCGGCAAAATCCAGCAATGCGACACGCCGCAAAACACCTACCTGCGACCCAACAGCAAGTTCGTCGCGGGCTTCATCGGCGAAAGTAATTTCCTCGAAGGCACCGTCAATGGCGACGGCCGCGTCGACACGTCGATCGGCCAGCTCGCCGGACGCCCGCACGAGTTCGCGGCGGGCACTAAAGTAAATGTCTCGCTGCGTCCGGAAGCGATCAATTTCAATCCGCCCGGCGACGCACAAAACGTGCTGCGTGGTTCGGTACATGGCACCATCTACCTCGGCGAAGTGGCCCAGCACCGGATCACCGTGAACGGCACCGAACTCAAAGCCTTCGACTTAAACCCGAAGCTGGTCGCGCGCGACGGCTCCGAAGAGGCCGACATCTGGTTCGCCGCAGAAGACGTGGTCATTCTCGCGAGCTGACTCCTCGAACGAAAAACCTCGAACGAAAAACCCCGAACGAACAACCAGAAACGAACGAAGACCATGTTCAAGAATCTCTCTATCCTGTTCGCCGCCGCCTTGGTCATCGCCCTGCCCTTTTTGTTCCGTCAGGAGTCGGACCAAACGAACTGGAATCCTGGTGACCCCGAACTGGTGGTCATCTCCTCGCACAACGAGGCGATCCGCTGGGAGTTCGGCAAAGGCTTCTCCGACTGGCACGAAGAACACCACGGTTCGCCGGTCCGGGTCGATTGGCGCGTGATCGGTGGCACCTCGGAAACCATCCGCTATCTCCAGTCCGAAATGATGAGCAGCTACCGCGGTTGGTGGTCCGGCGAAGGCAAGGACTGGCCCGGCGACGGCGCCAAGGTGATCTACGATTACAAGACCGAGCCCTCGCGCAATTCCGACTTGTTCAAAACCCTGCGCAGCACCGACACGCCCGACGCGTTCGGCATCAAAATCGATGTGTTCTTCGGCGGCGGCGAATACGACCACGCCAAAGTCGCCAAGCAAGGCATCACCGTCAAACCTTGGGACACCGCGCCGGCTAGCATTACCGACGCCTACCCCACCGGCCTGTCCGGTGAAAGCTGGCGCACCGACACCTTGTTCGGCAACGCCCTGTCCACCTTCGGTCTGTGCTACAACCTCGACCGCCTCGCCGACCTCGGCATCGAACAACCGCCGCAAACCTGGAAAGACCTCGCCGACCCGCGTTACTACCGCCTGCTCGGCACGGCGGACCCAACCAAGTCCGGCAGCATCACCAAAGCCTTTGAGATGATCATTCACCAGCAAGTCTACGACCGCGTGATCGCGTCTGGGTTTTCCGACGCCGTAATCCAATCGGTTGAAGCCGACGGCAAAGACGCGCCCGAGGGATACCAAGAAGCCATCGCCACAGGCTGGCTCGAGGGCATTCAACTGGTGCAACGCATTGGCGCGAACGCGCGCTACTTCACTGACTCGAGTTCGAAGGTTCCGATCGACGTCGGTGCCGGCGACGCGGCGGTCGGCATGTGCATTGATTTTTACGGCCGCTTTCAAAGCGAGTTCGAAAAAGGCCAAGACGGCACCCAACGCCTCCGCTACCTGACGCCGGCCGGCGGCTCCTCGGTATCTGCCGACCCGATCAGCCTGTTGCGCGGCGCGCCCAACCGCGAACTCGGCGTGCTCTTTCTCGAGTACGTGCTCGGTTCGGAGGGACAGAAAATGTGGTGCTACAAACCGGGCACGCCGGGGGGACCGCAGAAGTTCGCGTTGCGCCGCCTGCCGGTGCGCCAAGAGTTTTACACACCGGGTTCGGAACACGCGGCGCACACCAGCGAAGACCTGACGCAAGACGACATCAATCCCTACAAAATGGCCGAGAGCTTCGAGTACCGCCGCAACTGGACCGGACGCTTGTTCGGTCTGCACCGCACCTTAATCCGCGCCATGTGCTTGGACTCCGGCGATGAGCTGCGTTCGACCTGGGGCAAGATCATCAAACACGGCGGACCCGACGCGCAGCCAGAAGCGATGAAGCTGCTGATGCGCCTGCCCGAGGGCCTTGACTGGAACACGGCCCACGACCTTGATCCGGAGAACGACCTCCCCGACGCCCAACGCGAGTGGACCACGTTCTTTCGCAAGAGCTACGGCGAAGCAGCGGCTGCGGTGGAAAAGAAATAAGTCTGTTAATTTAAACAGTTTATTTCTTGCAAGGCACGCCCGCATGGGTTTTGTTCGGGACATGGGTTATCAACTCTCCTCTTTTCAATATTCGCCGGCGGCGGAACGGACGCTGGACGGGCCATGGTGCGCGGACCAGCAGGTCGGCGAGACCGAAAGCAACCTCCACCGCCTGACCATCGCGAACATCAACCGCTTGCTGGTTCGGATGCTTCCCCCCTCCTTTTATCTGCAACCTCGCTCCTCCCTGCCGCTCGACAACTATACCGTCACCGTTCCCGACATCGCCGTGATGGCAGGCACCATGGAGGAGCACCTCGGTCGGAAGTTCGGCGAAGCCACGCTGGTGATCGAGGTCGCGTTCGAGTCCTTGCACCACGATCGCACCACGAAACGCGACCTCTACGCCAAAGCCGGTATCCCCGAGTATTGGATTGTGAATCTCCGTAATGCCTCCATCGAATTGCATCGGAAACCGCATCCCAATGCGCCCCGGTACACCCAAGAAGAAATTCTGCGCCGCGGGGACGCTCTGAGCAGCCCGTTCGGCGGAGCGAACATCCCAGTGAGCCAACTGTTTCTTGAGTCGAGGCCCTAAATCCTTGATAATCTGAGCATGATCGACCCCAAACTCTCCCCGCTCCTCTGCTCGATCCCCTTCGCCCTCTGCAACCTGCCGACCGAGGCCGTCGGCGCGGCCGGACTTCAAACGTCCGACGTCCTTAAAACCATGAATTGAAAACACTTGCCAGTCCGCACCGACTCCGTTGAGAACGAGCGCATGATTAGTGTTCTCAGTCCCGCCAAGACCCTCGACATGGACAGCCCGGCTTGTGTGAAGAAGTTCACCCAACCGGACCTGTTGAACGACAGTGCCGAACTCATCAAGGTGCTGCGCGGCAAGTCCGAAGCCGAGGTCGGCAAGCTGATGAACATCAGCGAGAAACTCGCCGCGCTCAACGTCGAACGCTACGCCGCCTGGGACAAGACCTTCACCGAGGCAAACGCCAAACAAGCCCTGCTCGCGTTTCGTGGCGACGTCTACACCGGCATGGACGCGGACAGCTTCGCCGCAAAAGATTTCGACTTCGCGCAGAAGCATGTGCGTATCCTATCCGGCCTGTACGGCATTCTCCGCCCGCTCGATTTGATGCAGGCCTACCGACTGGAAATGGGCACCAAACTCGAGACCAAACGCGGCGGCAACTTGTACGATTTCTGGGGCGCCGACATCACCGAACTGCTCAACCGCGACCTCGCCGCCAGCAAAAGCAAGGTGCTGCTCAACCTCGCCTCGCAGGAATATTTCAAGTCGGTGAAACCAGGTGCGCTCGACGCCGAGGTGGTCACGCCGGTGTTCAAGGACGAGAAGAAAGGCGTCTACAAGATCATCAGTTTCCACGCCAAAAAAGCGCGTGGCATGATGGCCGCGTTCCAAGTGAAAAACCGGGTCAAAAAACCGAACGACCTCAAAGACTTCGACACCGCCGGCTACTACTTCGTGGAAGACCAAAGCTCCGAACGCGAGCTCGTGTTCTTCCGCGACGCGAACTGAGAAATCCGCAACATTGGGCTTTGAAGGGCGAGGGGCCTCCCGAGCCGTTTCTCCGCCTTGGATTGAAAAAACGGACCGGCGATTCCCCTCGATTTTGAGTGGTTGGCCGGTCGAATAATTGGTAGTCGAACTCAAAACCATTGCGATGAACGCGATGGCGCCTGGAGGCTCCAATGATCGAAACATACAAACCCTCGGGGAAGTTCACCCCCATTTTCCCGCTCTACCTGATCGGCGCGTTCGCCGTCATCATCGGACTCGCCTGGCTCTATGTCCGCGTGCTCGATTGGATTCCGCTGATCTACATCAGCTTCCTCGCGACGGCCGCGTTCGGTTTTGGTTGCGCCATGCTGCTTCATTTAGCGGTGAACGTCGGCAAGTGCCGCAATGTTTTGCTCGCGACATTGGCGGGCTTGCTGATCGGCGCGGGCGCCATCGGCGCCAAGCACTGGATGCAATACAAATACACCTTGGGCGAGATCGCCAAAATCGCAGAGACGGAGAACGGCGGCGAAAACGTCTCGGCCGACGAGATCGGACAACAAATTACCTTCCCCCTCTACATCGAATTCCGCGTGAAAACCGGGTGGTCGGTCGGGCGGCGCGGGTCGAGCGGCGACATCAGCGGGATCTTTGTCTATGGGGTCTGGCTCCTGGAAGCACTGGTGGTACTCGCCTGTTGCGTTGTCCTCCCCCGCGGCAAAGCGAAGGAGCCGTTCAGCGAGTCTAGCGACAAATGGGCCGACGAGGAGACCGCCCTGCTCAGCTACATGGTCCCCGAACACCTTCCGGTGTATGAAGACGTGGAAACGCTCGACGACGTGCTCGACTTTCCGGAACCGGCCGACAACAGCCCGCGCAGCCTGATCTATAAATTAAATAGCGTGCCCGGTGAGGACGAGGAGGACAGTTACCTGTCCGTCATTTCGCAACACCTCTCTTACGACAAAGAGGGTAAAGCCAACACCGTCGACACCAACGTTTTCGAGTTCGTGCCGATCTCCGCCGAGCGCCGTTCGGAGTTGTTGGCGTGCATCGCCGAGTTCACCGGCGAGGTGTAACGTCGGGCCCGCAAAAAACACTTTTTTTTTCCACATGGGTCTCCCTATGGACGCTGAAATGAAACCTATACTTTTGCTTCTGATGATCCCCCTGTTCTTTGCTGCCGGTTGCGGAGGTGACAAAGATGTTATCAACGAGCCCCAAGCGAATCCAAATGCCAAGTCGGGGGCTGAGTCGAAGGCCGTGTTGTATGAGGAACGAACGTTCAAGGTAAACGCCAAGGCTCTCGCAAACCAGCCTGCGGAGTTCAATCGTAGTGTACGGGCCGACCTGCCATCGCCCCCAGGTACCGTCGGCACCTTATACTATGCGGAAATGCATCTGATCGAAGATGGCAACCTGATCGTTTCCTTTAGCAAAGAGCCTGCCGAATTATCATTCAGTGTTGTTCTGCTCGACGACGAAAATCAGGAGGTGAAGCCCTTGACTCGTTTACCAGCCAATCCGAAAGATCCGGCGATGGTTGATTTCTCACTACCCGTTTCGGACCTTGATCAAAACAGTACGCTCGCCCTTCGGATTCACGGCCCATCCTTGAACGCCAAAAAGATGGCACGGCTTAAATACTCCCAGTTCATGGTCAACGTGGAGGCACTGAAGAAAACGCCGAAGGAGAAAAAGAGGATTTTCCCAGATGCAACCATCACCGAGACCCGACTTGTAGAGAACGGCCGCCTGGTGTTTCAGTTCGACGACGAACTTGAAAACACGGAGTTCCGAATCACCACGCTCACAACCGACGGGAAGGACAAAGAACCCGTCCAACGAGACAGCGCCCTGAATGCAAAAACCAATGTGCGCTTTTCCATCCCCCTTGCGGAGGTTCCCAAACATGGCGGGTTCGGCTTCGGCGTGTTCAAACCAGCGGAATGAAACGCCGCCCCATCCGGTCGATCATGTCACTACTCTGCCACGCCGAACACTTTCAACTTGCTGATCGACCAACGGTGGTGCTTGGACTCGCCGGTCTGCACCACGCGTAGAAAGCGGGTGTTCAGGGGCTCGAAGGTAATGTTGGTCTTTCGAGCGCCCTTGCCTTTGGCAACAGGATCCGACCAGTCTTTGCCGTCGTCCGAGATGAGCAATTCCCAGCCGCGCGGATAGCGGTCGGGGTTCACGGAATCGAGTAGCAGGCTGGTGAGTTTATGTTCGGCGCCGAGGTCGATCTGATACCACCGCCCAGGCTGGTTGCTGTTGTCGCAACTCCCCTTACCCAGAATCGGACGGCGCGCGCTTTCCTCACCGGCGCTGCAATCCACCGCCCAGTCGTTCTGGTTGGTGAGTTCGGGCAGACTGAACGCCTCCAGCGCCTCGAGGGTCCAAAGGGGTACCGTTTCACCAACACGATCGGCCACCGCTTTGCGTGTCGCGGCCACTTCTTCCGGCCAAATCGCGGACGCGGTATGGCCCCACTCTTGGCGGATGTAGGTGAGCACCGCCGCGATATACTCGTCGCCGTTCGCGCCCATCGGCGCCATCACGCCGCCGAGGTAGTTGGTGCCGTCGATCGGTCCAGTCATGCCGTGCAGCAGAATACGGTTGAGCACTTCCTTCTGACCCAGAACCCGCGGCGAATCCACCAGACTCGGCCCCAGCATCAACGGCGCGCCTGGGATCTGTTTGCCTTTGCCGTCCATATTGTGACACGACATGCACAGCCCTTGATAAATCTCCGCGCCTTTGGCGATCAGATTAGCTTCTTCGGGCGAGACTTCGCGCGCCGGGGCGATGTCCTGGGTCCACGATTTGATCCCAGTCTGCCAGCGGCGCTGGGTGTTGGCGCGGCGTCCGGCATCGGCAATGTTGCGAAACACCTCGCCGCTCATCATGCGTTTGATCAGCGGCGTCTCGCGCGGATACAGCGAGGTCATCGCGGCGAGGAACACGCCCTCGTCTTCGACATTGTTCTCAACAATTTTTTCAATCGCGGCCACCGCGCGTTCGTCGACGGACTCACCCAAGCTCAAGATCGCTTGGCGTTTTACTTCACGGTCACGGTCCTGATGCATCTCGGCGAGGCGAGCGAGCGTCTCGTCATCGTTCTCCTTCACCCAGCGTTCGGCGATACGCAGCGCGGCAATCCGAACCTGCCAGTCTTTGTCGCCGATCGCGTTCAAGACCAGGGGCTTTTCAATCGCGCCAATTCCCTCGAGCGTCCACAGCGCGTGCATCCGCGCCATCTTGTCGCCGTCGAACTGGGCCATCGCCCGCAGCGCCGGCACCACCGTGTCGCGGTCGTCACGCAGGATGATGAGTTTTTGTGCGGTGTCGCGCCACCAGCCATTTTTGTGCTGCAAGTGGCGGAGCAGTTGCTCGGTGGTTTCGTCGAGCATGCGCGGGGTCTGGCCAACCGGCATATCCTCATGCCGAACGCGCCAGATGCGGCCGTTCTGGATCTGCGCCTCCATGCCGGTCTCTTTCATATACTGACCCGATGCGGGGTTCACCCACGGCGCGTCCTGGATGATCCCGCGCGAGATGTCGTTGATGTACAGGCAGCCATCCGGTCCGGTGGCGGTGAAAATCGGACGGAAATAAATGTCGTGCGAGGCGATGAACTCCTCGCCCGGGGTGACGTTCTCCATCATCTTACGGCCGTTGTGGTTGGCGACTTTGGCGTGCCGCACCACGTGTCCGACCGGATCGCAAACGAACGCCGTGCCGATCATGTCGAACGGCAGCGCATCGCCACGGAAGATCGACTGGCCACAGGCGGAGGTGAAACTCATCGCCGGACCCGGCCCCTTGTCACCGTAACCGCACAGGTTGTGCATGGTCATGAACTCTGGCTTGTAGAACGCGCCCAAACTCGGACGCGTCCAGCGGCGGCCGGCGGTGCGCGACTTGGGTTGGTTCCAGTAATGCGGCATCTGGCGGAAGCCTTCGAACGGCGTGCTGTTGTCGGAGAAAAACAGGTTGCCGACATCGTCGTGGTCGAGCCCCCATTGGTTCCAGTCGAACTCCACCGGATCTTCCTCCCAGGTTCCGTTGGTGAAGCGGTAGCGCAGGCGCCCGCGCGTGTTGTAGATCCAGTTGTCGGTGTTCCAGACGAGGCCGGCGTCCTGGTGTTCGACACTGCGCGAGGCGTCGATTTTTCGTTCGCCTTGGTAGAGTTGCTTCTTCTCGTCGTGAACGCCGTCGCCATCGGTGTCGCGATAGGCCCAAACATCGACCGTGTCGGTTTCGACCACCGCGATCCAGTCGTCGAGCGGTAGGATCATGCGCGGCAGGTTGAGTCCGTCGATAAAGATCGTCGAACGATCGTACACGCCGTCGCCGTCGGTATCGGACAGACGCCGAACCCGGCCGTTGTTCAGGGTTTTGGTGCCGGTGCCTTCGACGTCCTGCATGTAGCTGCGCATCTCGGCCGCATACATGTTGGCGTTGCCGTCCCAGACAATCAATACGGGTTCTTCGACCTGCGGCGCGGCGGCCACCAACTCCACCTCGAACCCCGGCTGCACCACCATCGCGGCGCGCGCTTGTTCGGCGGTCAGATAGGCGTAAGGATTGAGTTTTTTGACCTCCTGCCAGGTCATCGCCGCCTGTGGGTCATCGCCGCCTTCGCCAGCCGCGACCGGCGGTACCGGACTCTCGAGCACGACCTCGTCCGGACCCGGAAAGTTTTTCGGCACCGGAATTGTCACCGTCCCCGAACCCAGCCACTCGCAGCTGCGCGCGAGAATCGTTTGAAAGCCAACACACTTCAGACAGTCGATAGTTTCTTGACCGCGCCAGATGTGACCCATGGTGGTGACGACGACATTACCCTTTCCGTATTCAACAGCATAGGTCAGCGGTTCGTGTTCGCCGGTGCCGCGTGTTTTCGGATCGGAGTAGGCGCTGGAAAGCACTATCAGATTTTTCGCCGGACCGCGCATGTGGTGGTAGAGTTCGTCTTTGGCGTGCATCCACACCGGTGGGATCCCGTTCATGATCGGGTGTTCGGGCGCGCGCACCGTCACTTGGAACGCGTGTTTCGAGCCGTGTCCGGAGTTGCCGCAGCCATCGTTCTTCAGCGTCTTGCCCGAACCACCGTCAACTTTCACGCAGACGCCGAACCCTTTTTTGCGCCAGCCGAGTCCGATCATGTCGTTGAACGCCTCCCAGTTAGTGAAGCCATTGTTCGCCGCGTGTACCAACATCGCTCCCCCACCCTCTCTAATATATTTCTCGAACCCCGTCTGCACCTCTTCCGGCCAAGTCGGCCCGTTGTAATTGAGCAGCACCACATCATACGCTTCAAAGTCTGGACGCCACTTGTCCCACGCCTTGGCCAAACTCGCCTCGAACGCGCGGGAGCGCTTCTTGTACGCCTCGACCGCGAGATGGTAGCGTTCGAGCGCAGCCTCATCTTTAGTGTTCGGTCGACGCGGCCCCGACATAAAGTCGTAGGTTGGCGCGGTGGACACATCGACTTCGAACCGGCCGCTGCCTTCGAGCGTTTCCTGCAGCGCGTCGGTGGTTTTCACCCAGTCGTGATTGTTCCGCCCGTCGACGATTAGCACCTTGAGCGGTTCGGCGGCGAAAAGAAGAGAAAGAGACAGGCAGGAAAAGACGGCGAAAAAAGAGACGATACGCATATCCGAATACCAACCGTTTGAGCCGCGTATTAGCAACCTTTTGGGCTCAGATTCTCTCGCTGCTAATCAGGATCCTGAACAATTCCGCTGGCGAAACCGTCAGAATGTTTGTACCGTAAATCACGATGTTATGAAAACTCTTAGCTTTATACTGCGAAAAGAAAATCCAGATGGTAGCGAGGCCTCTCCCGATGGGATCAGTCTCGTGGATCTTCGTGATTTTACAGCTCAGGTCGCTACCTTTCTCGGCTTGGGACGGGATGCGAACAAAGTCGAGACCCAGATCAAACACGGTTCGTTTGTTGTTCAAACGGATCTCCGCCAAATTGAAGATGTCATGGTTGGGGAGATCATGGAAACTGTGATTTCGGCAAACCGACAGGATCTATCCAATATTTCTCGTCCCAGACTAGAGGTCTTAAAAAACTGGCAAAAACGAGCGCAGGCAAAAGACTACGCCATTTCGATAAAAGGTGCACCGGGAGGAGACTTCTTGATCAACCATCAAACCCCTGCATTCCTTGCGAATTACCAACCAACGGTTGTCGTGGAAGAACTCCAGAGATACGGAATCGTCACGGACCTCGGCGGCACGACATCGCCGAATGTACATGTTGTTTTTGACGGGGAGAAAAAGCAGACAACGATCTCCGCAAGCCAAGAGAAATTGCGCGAAATCGAGGGGAACCCGCTGTTCAAACGCTCCCTCATCCATTTCGTGGGAGAGTTACAGTTGGAAACTCAAACGCTCAGAAATCACAAACTCATCGACATCCAAACGCCAAATCTTAGTACGTTCGACTCTTGGCTGGAGAAACTAACCAAGAACGGCCAAGAGAACTGGAAAGATGTTCCAGATGCAGCATCTTGGGTAAGGGGGATCCGAGGAGACGAGGAAGACGAAATGGAGAAAGCTACAAGAGGAAAAAATTGAGCGCAATTTTGATGGATACCTCAGCCTTGATAACGTTGGAGGACCCGAGTAGAAACCATCATGCGGCAGCGGTTTCCTATCTCCGCGAGACGGTCAATCGTGGCTGGGATATCATGATTCCGTCCATCGTCCTCGCGGAGTACGCCCTCCTTGGTGACTACAAAACTTTGCTGGATGGGAAGGGCTTCAAAGTCGTTGGATTCAACTTCAGAGAAGCAATTGAGGCCTCCGAGTTCCCCATCGTCATAGATCAAAATGACGGGTCACGAGTTGTAATCAAGGACGATGCAAAAATCTTGGCTACGGCTAATATCCACTGCCCAGCATTGGTTCTAACTGATGATAGTCGAATGGTTCTTGGGCCGGCAAAGTCTCGAGTAGAGTCGTTGCATTGGAAGGGGGCTACAACCCGGAAATCTTTGACGATCCCCAAAGCAAGCAAACCAACTTCTTGAAAGATTTAACCTGAGGATTTTAGCGAATCACGCGGATCTTCACCGACTTCACCCAGGTCGTGCTCTTCGGGTCGTGGGCCTGCAAAGCGATCGTGCCGCCGGGCAGTTTGCTCTCGTCCTGGATCACGGCCCGAACGACCACTTTGTCGTCCACCCGCGTCTCGATCCGGTTGCCGCGCAGCCGGATCGTGTAGGTGAACCATTCGTTGTCGGCATGCGGTGCCTCCGGGTGACGCGCCTGCGCCTCGCCGTTCGGCAGGATCTGCATCCACGGAATTTTGTCTTCCTTGCCGGGCTTAATCACCGGCACCCAGACGGCGGCCACGCCGGTGACGGTTCCGGTTTTGCGCGGGTCGCCCTCGGCGGCGCTGACCTGCGCCTCGATGCCTTGTTCGGGCCAGCCCTTTTCTTGGAACGCGGTGTGCATGTACACGCCCGAGTTGGCGAGCGCTTCGGTTTTCATTTCCAGCACGAGTTCGAAGTCGTGGAACGGCACTGGGATCGCCTTGCCTTCGTAGAAGAGGTGGGCGGGGCCGTCGGAGATGCGTAGCAGGCCGTTGGTCAGCGTGAAACAGTTCGGCGTGTCCTCGTTCGAACGCCAGCCATCAAGGCTAGTGCCGTCGAACAGGGTTACGGGTTCGGCGGCGGAAGAGTAGAGCACGGGCAGCGCGAGAAAGGCGCTAAGAACGAAACGGAGGAAAGGATGCATGTCCGTTTTTAGAGGCCAGCGGCTTCAGGAAAAAGTTTAAAAGTGCGGGGAGAGTGCGCAACACGTTTTAAAAGAGCCGCGTTAGCGGTGGCATCCGAATAGCCGTGGCTGTAGACCGAAGGGCAAGGCCACGGTCAGCGGAGCGACGAAGAAAAGCCGCGTAGCGGTGACACAAAGGCACCCAGAGAAGCGACTGTCTAGATCACTTCCCAGCTTCCGCAAGAACATCGATGAGGCGGGCGGTGACAATCCCATAAACCGGTTCGCCCGTCTCCGGGTCCAGAGAACCGCCGACCACCGTTTGCTCGCCCGGCACCACCATGATGCTGGTGGTAAAATTGATGGAACGAAAAACGGGCTGAGCAGCTCGGGCGGGTTTCGGCGTCTTTTCTGGCGCGTCCAACTCTGTGAGATCGTACTGCAACCAGCCATCCAGTTCGGCCTTTTCAGGAATCAACGCGAGACTGATGGTCTTCCGATCCGGCGAGAGTGTGGGCGTCACATTAAAGATATGCCCGGTTTCACGCGTTTCGAAGGCAGCGGGCGTGTGGATGGCCCCCGGCACGGTTTTCTGGTGGGCAAATTCCGCCACCACCGCCTCTGAGTCAAACTCCGTGGGATAGATGATTTCCTCGACGCACTCGACCTGGGCGTTGACGCCGGACAGGGTGGTGATCTTGCCGAAACTCAACAACTTCCCTTTCCCGTCGCGCCACAAGCGAAGAACCTCCTTGGCGTCGAGACTCGCAGTTTCGCGGAAGACCTTGGAACGCTCGACCTCCTTCTTGTCGAGTGTGACCATAGTAAAGTCGATGCCCACCTGCATCGGCGGTTTGTCCCATTGTTTCAGGTAGGCGGCGAGCGTCTCATGCCCCTCGGCCGTGGTTTTAGCGAACACTTTGCCGAGTCTTGGAAAGAGGCTCACCTTGGTTCCCTCCGGAAGATCGAGCATCTTGATCAGTTCCTCCACCGGGTCCGGCGGCTCTTCGGATCCACCGAATGGATCTCCGTGGGAGTAGTAGTACGGCGAGCCGAAGGAGTTGAGAAAAGCTTGCTGGACCTCGTGGAATTTCGTCGTGAACGAATCCTGCGCCTGGCTGGGCAGGACAAGCACGAATAGGAGAGCGGATAATAGGAACGTTGATTGGTTTTTTAGGGTAGTCCTCATTGTGCCATTCTACGGATTCTGGAGGATGTGAGGAAGGGAATACCATTGTCGAACGCGCTCCTTTGGTTCTACTTTTCGGCATGCGTCTTTTCCTCCTGCTATTCATTCCCCTCAGCCTCTGCTGGACCGCGTTCGCGGACTGGCCACAGTTCATGCCAAAGGGCGTGATGAAATCGCCAGAGAAAGACTTGGTGAAAAGCTTTCCTGAGTCCGGACTAAAAACGCTGTGGACCCACGAGATCGGCGAAGGCTATTCCGGTCCGATCGTCGCCGACGGCAAGGTGTTCGCCTTCCATCGCGTGGACGATCAGGAAACGCTGGACTGCCTCGACGCGACCACCGGCAAGCAACTCTGGCGTCGACAATACAAGACTACCTATTCCGATCGCTACGGTTTCAACGGCGGACCGCGCAGCATGCCGGCGGTATCAGTCGCCGACAAGTTGGTGTTCACCCACGGCGTTCAAGGAATCCTCACGGCGCGCGACATCGCCACCGGCGAGCAAACGTGGCAACGCGACCTGAACACCGAATACAAAATCATGGACAACTTCTTCGGCGTCGGCACCAGTCCGGTGATCCACAAGGGTCAGGTCTTCATTAATGTCGGCGCGGACGGCGGCCCCGAAGTGATTGCCCTCGACGCGAGGACCGGCAAGACCCTGTGGGAAGTCGCGAACCCGGACAATTGGGGTCCGAGCTATTCGACGCCGATTATCGCCACCATCGACGAACGCGAAAAACTGCTGGTGTTCGCCGGCGGCGACCGGCGTCCGGCGGTCGGCGGACTGCTGCAGATCGACCTCGAACGCAAGGCTACCGACTTCCGCTTCCCCTGGCGTTGTTCGCGCTACGAATCGGTCAACGCCTCGGCCCCGCTAGTGGTCGACGGCAACAAAATCTTCGTCTCCTGGAGCATCGAAGGCGGCCAAGGCGCGCTCTGCGACCAAACCGGCAAGCAAGTCTGGAAGACCGACAAACTCGGCACCTACTGGATGACCTCGATTCTCAAAGACGGCCACATCTACGGCATCCACGGCGAAAAACCCCGCGGCAGCGACATCGTCTGTCTCGACGCCAAAACCGGCAAGCAGGCCTGGCGAACCATGCCGGAGTTCAAGGAAACCGTGCAAGTGGGCGGCGGCGACCGCGAACTCACCCTGGCGCTCGGCCGCGGCTGGTTGCTCGATGTCGACGGCGCGGTGCTCGCGCTCGGCGAGTACGGCCACCTCGTCTGGCTCGAGCTCTCGCCGAAAGAATGCAAGGTGCTCGATCAAACATGGCTGTTCGCCGCTCAGGAAACCTGGTCGCCGCCCGTGGTCGTCGACGGCCGCCTCTACGTCGGCCAACACACCGTCGGCATGGTCGACCGCGAACCCACCCGGATCCATTGCTTCGACTTGCGCGCCAAGAGCTATCCGGCCGACAAATAAATACGGACGTACGCCACCACGCGGGCTTGTCCCCCTGGAGCGGTGATCCCCTCCATCTCCACCAACATCTCCACCAACACCAACAACCTACTCCGCTTCTTGTTGGACCAGAGGCCCTCCAAAATGCCGACGCGGTCGGGAAGGGATCATCGCTTCATCGCTCCACCGGAGTAAACCCGGGTGGTGGCGTCCGGTTCGGCACGTTGTATCAGCAAGCTAGGCGCCAAAGAAAGATGACCGCAACCCGTCGCCTTTCAACCTTTCAAACGACGCGCAGCCGTTTAACAATGCACTATGCCCCTGCACATTGATATCGTCACCATCTTCCCCGAGATGCTCGAAGGCTTTCTTGGCCAGAGCATGATGAAACGCGCCGTCGAACTCGGCGCTGTGACCTTCAACCCGGTCCAGTTGCGCGACTACACCACCGACAAACACAACACCACCGACGACCGCCCGTTCGGCGGCGGCCCCGGCATGGTGATGAAACCCGAACCCTTGTTCGCCGCCGTCGAAGACCTGCGCCGGGACGCGTCCACCGTCATTTATTTGTCGCCCGCGGGCGTCCCGTTCAGCCAACGCCATGCCGAGTCGCTCGCCGCCGAACAGAGCCACCTGATTTTCATTTGCGGCCACTACGAAGGCATCGACCAACGGGTCATCAACGAATTGGTCGACCTCGAGTTCTCCATCGGCGACTACGTTTTAACCAACGGCGTGCTGCCCGCCGCAGTGATTTCCGACGCCATCGTCCGCCTGATTCCCGGCGTTCTCGGCGGCGAAGGCGCCGCCGAAAGCGAGTCCTTTAGTTTGGACACGGACGGCTTGTTGGAAGGCCCGCAATACACCCGTCCCGCCGAGTTTAGAGGAATGAAGATCCCCAAGATTTTGTTATCCGGCGATCATAAAAAGATCGCGGAGTGGCGACACGAGCGCGGGCTTGAATTGACGCGTGAACGGCGTCCGGATTTGTTGGGCGAGAACGACCAAACGTAGGACTGGACGCGAAGGCCGGAGATTTCACCTAGCGTGCGCAAAGCCCAATGGGCGCGACAATCAAGCGCGTCTGGATTGTCCAGGAAACATAGGACTCACGCGAAGGCGGGACATGACGGCGTAGCCGGCGCAAAGCCCCAAAGGGGCGAGACAATGTAGCCCGGGGTGGAGCGAGGAACGAGCGCAACCCCAGGAAACCATGCCGAAAAAATGTGCCCCAACGGGGCACGACAAACCTTGACTGTAATAATATTTTATACAGCATTTCACCATGCTTCAATCTTTCGACTCTGTCATCCTCCACATTGTATTCAGCACCAAGCAACGTCAGCCGTGTATCCAAGGTCAACTTCGCGATCGAATGCATGGCTATCTTGCTAACATCGGACGCGTCCATGGCTGTAAAGTTTTTGGAGTGGGAGGCGTCAACGATCACGCTCATGTCGCGTGTACCCTACCGCGAACGATCTGCGTGTCCGATCTCGTGAGGGAACTAAAAACGGAGTCGTCCAAGTGGGCCAAAAAACAGGGAAAAGACTTTAAGGCCTTCGCCTGGCAAGCTGGCTACGGCGTTTTCTCGGTCAGCAAATCCCACCTCCCTGCACTTGATAGATACATCGCCAACCAAGAACAACATCACGAAAGTAAAACGTTCAAAGAGGAGTTCCTCGAACTTTTGGACAAGCACGATCTTGAGTGGAATGAGGCATACATGTGGGATTGAAGGATTGAATATCCGATGCATCCGATGCGATTGTCGTGCCCCGTTGGGGCACCTCGGCCCGCATCAAATCAACCCGGGGTTGCGCTCGTTCCTCGCTCCACCCCGGGCTACGCTGTCTCGCCCCTTTGGGGCTTTTTGACGGCTATGCCGTCACGAATATCCAAGTTAGATTGCCGACCTCGATGCCCCCGCTTCGGAGGTTTTTGACGGCTATGCCGTCACGAATATCCAAGTTAGATTGCCGACCTCGATGCCCCGCCCCTTCGGAGCTTTTTGACGGCTAGGCCGTCACGAATTTCCGTTAGAGTGCCGACCTCGATGCCCCGCCCCTTCGGAGCTTTTTGACGGCTAGGCCGTCACGAATCTCCGTTAGAGTGCCGACCAGGCCGGCACTTTGGGCCAGTGGCCGTTACGACCGGTCGTTCCTCGTGCCAGAGATTTTCCAGTAGGACTAAATCAGCGCGGTGTTGGTGCAGCAATTTGAGCATTCGGCGTTCAGTAACTCGCCATTGGCAGCTTTTGACGGCTATGCCCTCCAAAACCAATCCCGAGTTGCGTTGCCGAACACGCGGTCCCGCCCTCGGGGCTTTTGAACGGCTGCATCGTTTCGTCTGCATCGCTGACGGCATCAATCTTTATGGCAAACTTCCGCCATAACATGGCAAGACTCTGCCACCTTATGGCAACCTTCTGCCACTCTATGGCAAACGCTTGCCATATGATTTCCCGCGTCGAACGCGGCTACTTCTTCGTCTCTTGCGCCTTCTTCAACTCTTTAATCATCGACTCCAACTCGCCCAACTTTTTGCGAACGTCCTTCAACTCCTGACTCGGCGCCTTGTCCGAACGCAGACTGTTGAGACTCCCGTTTGCCGCGTCGTTCAAGGTCTTCAAATGGCCTTCGGTGGCCCCGTGCCGGAAACTTTCGAGCACGGCAATGGCGCGGTCGTCGCCGAGCACACCGAGGGCTTTCACCGCGCTGATCTGAACGCGCTCGCGCGGGTCGTTCACCGAACCCAACAAAAACTCGCGGTACGGCGTCTTGTCTTCGACATCGCGGGCGAGAAAAGCGAGCTGCTCAAAGGACTCGCTCAGCCCGCGAGTGGTGAAGGAAGGCGTGTGTTTCTTGAGATGGGTCAACATCATCGGCGCGAGTTCGGGGTCGTCGTGATCGCGCATCGCGCGAATCGCCGAACGCGCGATTTCATGACGGTAGGCCTCGCGCCCGAGCGCGGCAACCAGAACCTTGCGCACCGCCGGTTGATGGTATTTGCCGAGGCCGCGCAGGGCGGCGCTGACGATCTCGGGGTTCTTTTCTTTGCGCGCGATTTGCAACAAGGCATCGCGGCATTCGTCGGTGTAGAACTTGCCGAGCGCCCGGACCACTTCGCGCCGAACGCGCGCGTCGGATTGCTTGCGCGAGTCGAGCAACGCGGCCAAGGCCTCAGGCGTGTGCGTCTTTTCCAACGACTTGGCAGCCTCGACCCGAACCCCATAAAACGCATCTTCGTTGAGCCGTTTTTTAAGCCGCGCGATGCTGTCCTTGTCCTTGCGCCCGCCGAGAATTTTGGTGGCTTCGAGTCGGCCGATCATGTCGTCGCCGCGTTCGAGTTGGGCGTGCAGCAAGGGGTTTGGCGGGGTGAAGGCGTAGCTGGCGAGCACGCTGAGTTCGGGGTCGACCCGAACCAGTTCGGGCTTCGAGGGCAGGCGGATTTCGAAGTCTTCCTTCTTCCGGGTGACGTGCAAGATCTCGTTGCGCACGCCGTCTTTGGTGACGATTCGAACCGGCAGCGGCACGTCGAACATCAGCACTTTGTCGGAGACCTTTTGCGTTTGTTCGACAGTGAACTTCACTTCCTTTTTACCCTCGTTCCAACTGTAGCCAATTTTGAACGCGGGTTCACCGCCGTGGTACACCCATTGGTCGAAGAAGCGGTCGAAGTCGCGTCCGGACAGCTCGCTGAACACGCGGTTTAAATCTTCGGTCACCGCCACGTTGTCGGCGTTCCGTTTCAGGTAGGTGGTCACGCAGCGGCGATACAAATCGGGGCCGAGTTGCGAACGCAGCATGTGCAAGACCCACGAGCCTTTCGGGTAAGCGCGGTAGTCGAACTGGTCCCAAGGGTTGGTGTAGCCGCGCCAGACCATCGGCTTCTCGTCCTTGTTGTTTAAGATGCTGTTGCGCTTGTTCCACATGTTATAGCGTAGGTGGTCGGTGTCGAACGCGGCCTCCTCGTAGAGTTCGGTGTAGTAGGTGGCGAAGCCTTCGTTGAGCCAAAGGTGCGACCAGTCTTTGCAGGTGACCAGATCGCCGAACCATTGGTGCGCGATCTCGTGCGCGTCGAGTCCGCGACTGCTGCGCAGGTTCTCGGTGGCCTCGTCGAACAAGGTGCCGAGGGTGAGCGTGGTGATCGAGGTGTTCTCCATGCCGCCGGCGATGAAGTCGTGCACGCAGACGTTGTAGTACTTGTCCCAGGGATAGGGCACGCCGAGTTCGTCCTCGAAGAAGCGGAGAATTTTCGCGGTGTCGCGGAACGAGTTTTTCGCTTTGCTGATCTCGGATGGCGGGGTGATGAAGGCGAGTTCGAGATCGCGTCCGGCGGTGCTTTTGTAAGTGGACTCGATGCGTTCGAAATGGCCGGCGATCAGCGACACGAGATAGTTCACGTGCGGCTGCTTCTGCAACCAGTGGAACGAGGAGGTGCCGTCTTTGGTTTTTTCCGAAAGCAAGGTGCCGTTCGATAGCACCACCATGCCTTCGGGCACGTGGCAGACGATCTCGGTGGCAAAGCGCTCGTTCGGATAATCGTAGCCGGGGTACCAGAAGCGATGGCGTTCGGGCTCGCCTTGGGTCCACAGCTGCGTGTCGGTTTCGGGGTAGCCCATGTCCGGCGTGCGGAAGTAGAGGCCTTGTTCGGGCTCGCCGTGATAGGTGACGGTGACGCTGGCTTCGACGTTCGGCTTGAGCGGTTTTTCGAAGGTGATGACGAGGTGCTCTTCCTCGACGTTGTGCGCCGCGATCGCCGCCGAACTCTCCACCTTGTCGATGGCGAGATCGACGCTGTCGAGACGCAGCGTTTTCAGGCTCTTGGCGATCGGTTTGAAGCGGAGTTCGGAGGTGCCGGCGATGGTTTTTTGTTCGAAGTTCGGGGTGACGTCGAGTTTGAGGTGCAGCACGTCGATTTCTCGGTCCGGCGCGTACTGGCGGATGTTGGTTTCGACGGCGGAGGGCGCGGCGGCGGCGGCGGCGGCTTTGGCGAGATAGCTGGCGCGCATCGCGTCGTGTTTGGCGCAGCAGGTTCGCCAAGCCTCTTCGGCCGGAACGAATAGGACAAGGAAAGGCAGGAGCAGAACGGGCAGAAGGATGCGGATCATGCCTGTGACTTAGTACGCTCGGCGAAACCAAAGCAATTTCAACATCCGTAAAACTAGAACCGGACCCAAGCTCGAACGAGCGGCAGCGAATTGAAAGCACGCGGTGTACCGCCTTGACCAGGCAGAACATTCGTGCGCACAATGTACACATGGAAGGAATCGAGTTTACTTGGGACGAGCAAAAGAACCGAGTGAACGTGCGCAAGCACAAGGTCAGTTTCGAAGAGGCTCGTTCCGTTTTTCTCGATGAGAACGCGCTACGTTTTTTTGACCCGGACCACTCCAGCGAAGAAGAACGGTTTATCATGTTGGGGATGAGTTTCTCCCTTCGCGTTCTCGTGGTGTGTCATTGTTACAGAGAAGACGATGCCGTTATTCGGATGATCTCCGCCCGAAAGGCCAACAAGCGGGAACAATTAAACTATTGGAGCTAGAAAACCATGAGAGACCATTACGATTTTGACAAAATGAAGGGGAAAAAGAACCCCTATACGAAACACCTCAAGCAGCGCGTGACGATGCGCCTGGACCGAACAACCGTCGCCTATTTCAAAGCATTGGCAGAGGAACTCGGCATGCCCTATCAAAGTCTGATCAATCATTATCTTCGCGACTGCGCGTCGAAACACAAAAAGCTTGAAATGAATTGGACGTCGTAAACCAAACGGCAGTCGCGCAGGTGGCGGGTGCTTGGGTCGGACTCTGAGTCGCGCCTCCAACACGCGTCTCCAAGTCGCGTCTCTTTATCGAGTGTCTGGAAGGTCCCGGATTTTAACAGTTTGCCCGACACCTTGGCCTTGCTAAACTGGGCCATGAAACCGACCCTGCTCGTGCTCACCCTTCTGATGTTCTTCCTCGGCATCCTGCCCGCCAGCGCTCAAGTACACTTCTTTTCGGACGACCAGGACGAACGGGTCGTCGCCGCGGTCGAACCCATCCAATCGCTCGGTTCTACTGACGAGGCCGGACCCAATCTGGCGCTGCGCTTCTCCGCCAAGCACCCGAACATCGACGCGGTGATCGGCTGGCAGAACCCGCACGGGATGAACCGCAACTCCTGTTTTCAACTCAACATGTTGTCACAAAAGGAAGGCCGGCTCACCGCCGTTACCTACGACATCGACGGACGCTTGGTCACCGAGGCGCGGCAGTTCGAAGTGTTGCACGGTCCGCACCGCGAACATGTCCGCCTGCCCGACGGTACCTTTCGCTACAACCAGATCGTCGAACCCAGCGTGGTCACCGGCTTCGAACTGCACGGAGCCGCCCTGCCCCCCGGCAAGTACGAGACCGACATTTGGGCCTACGGCGAACGACGCATGAACCTGCGACTGGTCGCCGAGAACACACCCCATCCCCGCCTGCGCATCCTCGGCGTCAAACGCGTGGCCCACGGCGACGCCGATCCCGAACGCGGCCATTTTCCGTCCGACCAATCCTTCATCGCCGCCGACGATGACGAGAAGAAAGACCGCGAAGAAAAAGAGGAAGAACCCAAACCGCCGCCGCGCGACCCGGTCGCGCCGGCGAAATGGAAAGACCTGACGCTCGAAGAAAAATGGGCCGCGTTCGACTCGGACGTCGCCACGGACCGCGCCCATGAAAAAGACTGGGGCGGTTTTCTGTATCGCCAAAAAGACGATGTGTTCATGGAGCAGTTGGCGCTGCACCACGAGTCCGCGTTCGAGACCCTTGGCCTCGGCTGGAACCTGAAAGGGCTCGAATCCGACCGCTGGATCCGCACCTCTACCTGGTTCTGCAACACCTCCGGCGGTCATGGCGTCAGTATCGCTTACATGTCTTTGACCGGGACCAACACCGAGTCCGAAGTTGTGGCCTGGTTCGAACGCTACCCAGAACAACTCAACCACCACGTGACCAGCAACTTGTTCAACGAGATAAAGGAACGAGCGACGCCCGTGAAAAAGATCACCGCCCTGCCGCCGCACGACCCCAAGGTAATTTACGCGCCTTGGTTCGATCCGAATTCCACCGCGACCCGCGCCGAGTTCGAACGCGCGTTGAAAGCCTTCGCCGGACGCAACCAGTTCCAACAGCCCTACCTCGACCGCTTCTACGAACTAGTGCGCACGCCCAACGAGGACGTGCTGCGCCGCCAAAGCGCCATCCTCACCTGCTCGCATCTGTGGCGCGACAACGTCCCGTTCAAAGACCTGCGCAAAATCATCACCGATCCCGAGGAGGATCCGCGCCTGCGCGAAGCTGCGGTGCTCGGCATCTCGCGGGTCACCGCCGTGCCAAAATACGTCATCATGCACGAGGTCGCCAGCGATCCCGAGCACCCCGGCTGGATGGCCGCGATCCAATATATGAACCACTACAGCGACGGTTTCAGCTTGCAGATGTTAGAGGGGCTTGAGGGTCTGGACCCCGTAAAGGCCGCCCAAGGCAAAGCCCTCATCGAGGCCAGACGTGAAAAGCTCAAAGACAAGGAAAACGCCATCTCATCCGTCACCTTCTTGCGGCTGCGCGAAGCCGAAGCGCGCACCTCCCCAATCGCCCCCGCTTACCGCACCCGCCTAATCGGCCTGATCAAGGGGCTGGCAGAAAGCGACAAGGACGAGGACAAAGAGCGGCTCGAAAAGTTCGTCGCGAGCATCAAAAAGTTGAAGTTTGCCGAGGGCGCCGCAGGGGATGACGCCCGCGCTTTGCGCAACGAACTCAGCGCACTGGCGGGGATTGAGGCACCCTGAACGTTAAAAAATCTGGCGTGCCAGCGATTTTCACGTAGCGGCGATTGTGTAGGGAGGCGTTCCCTGGGTGCAGTCATTCTTTCAATCCGTGTCCCCGTTGAAGGGGCATTTTTTACTAGAATTCGCAGCACCAAAATCATGCAACTTGTTATCAATACGTACGGAGCCAGCCTGAGGCGAAAAAACAGACTGATCCATATTGTTTCCGATGATCGTAAAGTCGAAATCTCGCCGAGAAAAGTGGAGAGTATCCTTGTCCTCACAGGGGTCCATATCAGCGCCGATTTTATCGCGCTCGCACTCGAACACCACATCGACCTGCTGATCCTCGACCGTAGCGGTCAGCCGCTTGGCCGGTTCTGGCACACCCGGATGGGTAGCACCGCCGCCATTCGCCGGAGGCAACTCGAAATTTCTGAAACTGCCGAGGGGCTTGGCATCGTCCGAGGCTGGTTCGGGGCGAAACTGGATCACCAAGCCCAGTTCCTTGAGGATCTCCAGCGCCGCCGTCCGAACACATCTTTGAACTTCGATAGGGCCATCGCCACAATCCGTGAACGGGCCAAGCATGTCGAGGCGCTCACGGGAAAGATCGTCGATATCCGGGAACGCCTCATGGGGTTGGAAGGTGCTGCCTCCGCGTCATATTTCACACTTCTCGGAAAACTACCGCCTGAGGCATTCCAGTTTTCAAACCGTTCGCAGCGGCCCGCACGCGATCCGGTGAATGCCTCGCTGAACTACGCCTATGGCATCCTGTACGGCATGGTTGAACGCGCTTGCATCCTCGCTGGGCTCGATCCTCACGTCGGGCTGGTCCACACGGACGGGTATAACAAACCATCTTTGGTGTTCGACCTTATCGAACCATTCCGCGTGTTCGCCGATCGAACCGTGCTGAAGTTGTTCACCGGCCGGCGATTTAAGCAGGCAGATTTCGAGACCACCCAACGGGGCGTCTTCCTGCTGCCCGATACCCGGGCCATGCTGGTACAAACCTTCAACGACTACCTCGATAAGCGGGTCGACATTTCCATCAAAAGTGCGACGTCCACGTCCCGCCGAAAAAAACGCCGCATCCGGCGGCGCGACGCCATCCAGGCCGAGGCACACACCTTCGCCAACCGGCTGCTCGGCAAAGACGGAGGCTTGCCCGAAATTGCCACCTCCGACGAACTCTTTGCCGACTTGGATTAACCACAAAAAGAAGGAACCCCATGCTCACATTCGTGGTTTACGACGTCTCCGACGACAAAATTAGGACCCGCCTATTCAAAGCCTTGAAGCAGGCCGGACTCCTGCACATCCAGAAGTCCGTCTTCCTCGGCAACCTCGAAAACGCCTCCCGCCTCGACGAACTCGCCACGATGGCAGAGGCCATGATCGAGGAGAGCGACGCCTGCTACCTCATCCCCGTCGCCGAAGCTGAATACGACCAAGCCATCCTGCTGGGCATCGCCTTCGACCGCGAATTGGCCGCGGATCGTGTTCGGACGATGATTTTTTAAGGGCAATCACGATTCGGAGGTTGACGCTAACGCGCCTTGGACATTACCAATGCGTTCCACATGTCATTATTGAAATAAGTCAAAATATATTTTCCAAAGGAAGGCTTCAGGACTCTGTCGTTAGTAATGGAAAAGAAACCAAAGCCCCATCACATGAAAACGTCGCCAATGCCTCCGCGGGCAGATGACGGCACTCGATTTGTGCTCAACTCTGAAGCCGACAAGATTCTGGCCTTCATACGCAAGCATGGAGAAGACGCTTGGAGATATTCCCGACTCGACGCAGAAGGCATGCACATGCTCGTCGAGAAAGATGAACTTGTCTCTGAATCGTACCTTGAAGTCCACAAAACCGCAGAAGGTCGACGGGAGGTATCAAGAGTCGAAATCCAACGCGCGGTTGATCGTATCGCATATCGCTTCAAACGTCATTGGAGGGCAGCGTAATGGATCGGAGCAAGAGGGAAAAAGTGTCGCTCGAACGTGGCGCGTTGAAGGCGAGCGATCTAATGGTAACCTATTCAGATTTGACTACTAACCAAGTTAAGGACTTCTTAGCTTGGCTATTTTGCGGCGAATGCAGCTCAGAAGAGGATCATCAAATCGTCCGTTCCATTGAAGAGAATTGCTCGATAACGGAGCTAGCCGTTAAGCTCGGTGTGAGTCGGCCGACCGCCAGTAAGAGAAAGGCCCGATTGATTGAGCGGCTACAAAGAAAAGCAAATTCCGAACTCCAAGGATAAATGTGGATTGAAACACTTACTTCAAGGTAAAGACCACCTCCATCAAAACAAGGATTGTGGTGCTTGCGGAAAAACTTTCTCAATCTGTGCCCCAAGTCTCTTAACTATTGTAGCACGAAGAGATAACATGACGTATTCAAGCTGAACCAGTTTGAAAAAAAGGAGACTCACAATTTTACAGGAAATGATCCAATTCAGTCTAAGCTGGCTTCACGCCCAGCTTGAACCGAGCGGCAAAGCACCAGCCAATCTTTTGGAGTGGTACCTCGATCTCGATGCAAACCAATCGGAGCGACTCGCCCCTTACCTCACGGAGCCTCCGGGGAAAGTCACGAAGGCCTACATCCTACGGGCAGACCCAAAGGACCCGGATCTTGCGGCGATGAAGGTGATCGATGTGCATGCGGGCAATCAAGGAGACTTCCCATTCAATCAGGCAAGCGGCCCTCGCTCTCCAGCAATAGGCCCTGTTGTGAAGCGGACCAAATCAAAGGTAAAGATCGCCCCTACGGACGTCATTGCAACATCCACCCTGAAGCACTTCAAAGCGGTCGCCGAGGCTGGAGACGCTTGGTCCCCCTTTTTTGCCGAGGCGCATGATATCCTAACGCGTCCGAAGTTGGCATGGAACGGCGAAATTATTTCAGATCCTCATCCGAACGCGTACCAAACTGCCGTTCAAGTGATTGACGAAACGGAGACCGTTTTCGTGAGCATCGAGGACTCCAAAGAGCGAAGGCCGGGACAGGTTCCGGAATACGCGATCTACCTTCAGGGTATTCTTGCTGAAACAAAATACGCAACCAATACTGCGCCGGCCCTCCCCGAGACGCGTTGTGCTCTGACCGGCATCACGGGCATCTGTTACGCAAACGGCCTCGCTGGGGCCCGTGTGAACCTCTCCAATGTGGACCGGCCCGGAGCCTTTCCTGGCGTCACAACCGATAACGCTGGCAAGCGTTTCGCCATCAGCCGCCAGGCCTGCGACCTGCTCTACATTTTCCGGTTCCATCTTCTCCCAAAACTGCTGGCAGAAGTGGGCGGTTCCCGCGCTTTGGTCCTCCCGACCTTTCTCTCGTCAAGGAAGGCGTTTCAAAAAAAGATCGCGAACTACATCAAGAAGCTCAACTCGACAGAAATTGAGGGCGCAGAAGCTGGCCTCACCCGAATGTATCTGGAGGAGGAAACCGCCGTTGCGGGCCTGCATTTCGTATGGGCGACGTTCGGCCAAAAAATGGAGGATGTCACCTTCCAGATAAACGATGTGCTACCAAGTCGGGTGCTAAAACTCCAAAATGCTTGGGACGCATACCAACTGCAGGAGAGCCCTTTCACCCCCAGGCAACTCGTTGACAGATTTCAGGACATCGCCTGGATGAACGCCGCTTACTATCTGTATCGCCGCCCTGGGGGCAAGGCGGCGAAAGCCGCAAATAGCCACAAATTGCGCGACTTCGTGCAGCATCTAATTCCGCACATCTATCGAGGTCGAAAATTTGAGAACACGGACAGACTGATTTCTGAGGCTATTGATGTCGCGCGTTATAGTCTCCGAGACATGAGAGCCAGTTCGGGGAAGGTAAAGACTCCTTTCTTCGGGTTACTCAAAGAGGGCGATAATCCGAAAAGGAAAACTTCTACATTGGCCAGCACAATCAAGGCCCAACACCAATTTTTAAGATTTCTAATTTCAATAAACCTTTTAGAAATGGAGTACAATATGCAGAATGTAGAATTCGAGCCCCTTCACCCCTTTTTGGGTGAGAACTCGGGAATAAACACCCCAGGGCGTAGAGCCTCCTTTATCCTCGGCCTCCTTTTTGGCCATCTTGTGAATCTTCAGGAGCGGCGCAAGGTAAGCGTCGGAGCGAACGCTGTTCCCATAATCAAAAACTATGACTTGTCTCCAAGGGACTTTTCAGGAGTGCTGAAAAAGATTCGGGAAAAGTTAGTTCAGTACGAGTCCGACCCAAACTCTCAACGCAAGGATGCTGAGTCTGCTCGGAAGAAATTTTACATAAGTCCGAGAGCTCGAATGGACAAGGATGCCCTCATCAAGGAACTCGGCAGATTGGCGAGCTTTGAGGTTGAGCCTGATATCCCCAAAGAGCACCTAAATTACTACCTCATCTTGGGGCAGGCCTTCTCGGGGGACATTTTTTACCGAAAATCTAACGAATCTAAAGAAACGATTCAAAAAGGAGACACTGCATGAGCACCCTCAGCCAACGACGCGAATTTCTATTCGCCTACGACATCCGCATGGGCAACCCGAACGGGGACCCAAACGAAAACCGGCCGCGCAAGCTGCCCGACGGCACCGTCTACGTCACGGACGTCCGCCTCAAGCGCTACATCCGTGATTTCTTCAAGCAGCAAGGCAAAGAGATCCTCGTCGATACCATCGACAGCAAAACAACGAACCTGACCGGACGCGTCGCCAATTACCTCCAAGCAGAAAATCAGGCCAGGGCGGACGGCGAGGAACTCGTCGATATCATCCTCGACGCCTTCATCGACGCTCGCCTCTTCGGCTCCTCACTCGCGTTCAAACCGGAAGGGACCGGCAAAGAAAAATGGTCGCCCAAGCCCGTTCCAAAAACCCTGACTGGTGCGGTGCAAATCCAGCACGGTGAAGTCCTCCACCATACGGAGGACGTGGATATTTACGGAACCTCCATGTTCGGTTCGGATGATGAGAAGACGCAAGGAACCTTCACCAGCTTTTTCGGACTCCGCTACGGTCTCATCTTCTTCAACGGTATTGCCAACGAGCATTCAGCCAAAGCCTCCCGGCTCAGCGACGACGACTATCAAGCCATGCTCGACGCGATGTGGAAAGGCGTCCGTTCCGCCGGCAATACTCGCTCCAAGGCTGGCCAGGTACCTCGTCTGCTTGTGGACATTGCCTACAAACCCGGTGTCGAATTCCAATTCGGCGATCTTCTCAGCAAGGTGAAGCTTGAAGGCGACAAGGCTCAGAACGAATGGGCCGGCCCCTCGGACTTCTCCGTCGATCTCTCCTGCCTCGTCGAACGCATCGCCGAACGGGAAGCCAAAATCGACTCGGTCACGATCTGCGCCTCATCCGACATCAGCTTCACCGGTGAGGGTGTTCCCAAAACTTGGAACACGGTGGATTTTGATGCCTGAGCGCGCCGTCCAATTCCAACTCACCGGCCGGTACGCCCACTTCCTCGTGGCGGAGGGCGGAGCCAGCGCGCCTTCCTATCCCTTCCCCCCGCGGACGGCCCTGTTGGGACTCGTCGGAGCCGTTCTCGGCATGGGAAAAGACACGCCCCAGACCGAGCTCGAAGCGGCGGAGTTCGCGGTGTCGGGTACCTTCGCGGACCGGCACTGGCACATGGCGAACCTCCGGAAGTACCCCCCAGCCGCGTTACCTTGGACGGTGAAAAAGGCCTCAAAAGGAAGTGATTCCAAGTCGAAGAATACACGCCTGTCTCAAGAGTATCTGATCAACCCCAGCTACACGGTGACCGCCAGCCTTCCTGAGCCCTGGCACGCCGACCTAAACCAACGAATCGATGAACGGGCATGGCACTTCACGCCCTGCCTCGGCCAGTCGGAGTTGCTCGCAGACCTGAAATGGCTGGCGGAAGGCCCCATCAAACAATTGCCTTCAGGAAGCTACGAAGTCGCGTCCGCATTTCCCCGTGATCATGCCACCGTCGATCTGAGCAAGGCATACGATGCCGGACACAACTTGCTCGCCGTGTACATGCCGCATCTCGTTACACCCGACCGCTCTTTTACCCTGCGCTCCTATTTTTTCGAACGCGGCAACAAGCCGGTCTCCGTCCAAACCGACAAGGCCGTCAACTTCGAGGGCTCCACACTTGTCTGGCTCTGAGCCACTCCAGTCCCACTCCTCCCCGCCGAAGACGCTCGCGCGTCATCTGGAGGATATTCGCGAGGCTGCCGAGCGCCTCCTTGCGAAGCTGCCGAAGGACCTTGCCGCGAAACTCCGTCCGAGGCTGGAAACCACCATCCTTTGCCACGATATCGGCAAGGCGACCGAATATTTTCAAGCCTACATCAAAGATCCGGAACACTATCGCGGGAACAAAAAGAAGAAGGCCCATGCCCTGATTGGAGCCCTTTTCTCCCTGCAAATCGCTGTCAGCGAAACGTGGGAGATTGAAACAGCCCTCGCCATCGCCGCCACCGTCCTCACGCACCATGGCGAATTTCCTGTGCTGACTCGTCTCGTCAACCCCGTGAACTGTTCCACCTTGGTCGCGGACCAACTTGCCCACCTCGATACCCGGCGACTGCAACAGGTTGTGCATGGCCTCAAGCTCCCAGCAACCGGAGAAATCGCAAATCAGATTGAGAGAGGACGAGGTCCGATGTTCGACCTGTTAGACGAATTGGATGACCACGTGTGCTCCCTCCCGGTCAAGGACGCCGCCGACCTCCGGCTTGAGTCGCAGCTCCTCTATTCCTGCCTGCTGGAATGCGACAAGGCATGGCTCGCGATCGCCGAACCCGACCGGAACGAATACCGGACCGACGACGTCCTCCGACTCGATGAAAGCCTCGTGGACGACCATTTGCAGGTAGCCCACTCCTCCCCGTTAAACGAGCTACGCACCCAAACGCGTAAGAGCGTTCTCGCGCAGGCCCTCACCGATGTGAAAATACAAACCGTCACCCTGCCGACTGGGCTGGGAAAAACGCTCATCGCGGCGGACTGGGTCCGGCAGCAACGCAACCGGGCCATTGCAAAGGGCGAACCCGCCCCAAAAACGATCATCGCCCTCCCTTTCCTCAGCATCATCAACCAAACCGCAGACGAATATGAGAAGCTTCTCCACAGCACTGGGCTTGAGCTCCAAGAAGCCCACAGCCTCGCCCCCATACCGGGGGAGGACGAGGCGGGTGTCACGGAGGAGCGATCCCTCGATTTCCTACTAGCGACCTGGCAAAAACCCATAGTCATCACCACCTTCGACCAGCTTCTCTACGCGCTATTCAGCCCAAAAGGCCGACATCAGCTCCGCTTCAATAACCTCGTGGGTGCTTATATCGTCATCGACGAAATACAGGCCCTGCCCACGCATCTCTGGGCACTGGTTGACCTCGCCATGCAGCGACTCGCCGTGCAGTTCCATACCCGGTTCCTCGTGATGAGCGCCACGCAGCCGGGTTTCCTCTCCAACACCCGCGAACTCGTTCCCGACCCGATGGCCATTTACAAGAATCGTAAACGCTACCAACTGGTTTTCCGCCACCGCACCGAACTCCCCTTCGAATCGTTCAAGGAGGAATGCCTGAAACGTGCGTCCTCGGAATGGCAGAATCGCAAAACCTTGATCGTGCTCAACACGCGGCGCTGCGCACGCGAACTGGCCGAGCACCTCGAACAAGCCGGACACACCGTCCGCCTGATTTCGACCGAACTCACCCCCATGGATCGCCTCGCCCATATCGTTGCAATCAAGCAACTCGGGTTCAGCGGCATCGTGGTCTCCACTCAATGCATTGAGGCTGGCGTCGACATTGACATGGATTTCATCATCCGCGACTTCGCGCCCTTTGATTCCATCGTTCAAGTTGCAGGACGATGCAACCGCCAAGCCCTGAAGCCGCGCGCCACCATCGAGATCGTTCGGCTGTTCTCGGACAAGGGCAAGCCGTTTGGGTCCTATGTGTATGACAAAGTACTCCTTTGCACGACAATGGACATCATCGGGGATCTGGAGTCCTTGCCGGAAGAAGGCGTGCTGCCTGTCGCCCAAGCCTACTTCGAACAACTACGCCATCGAAAAGACCTTGGTGCCGAAATTGCGGAGGCGTGGGTGCGATGGGAGCCCTTCACGAACCGAAAAGGCGAGGAACGAACCATCGCACAGCTTCTTCGCGGTGACCGCAAGGAAGTCCAACTTGTCGTGATCGAACAAGACCCCGACCTAGAATCGGATTTGGAAGACGCCTTGTCCATCGAAGACCGATGGGAAAGAAAACGCAGCCTCCGCCGCCTGGCTGAACGAGTGGCCAAGGTCACAGTGAGCGTACAGGCGAGGCCGGATGACGCCGTCGAGGCATTTGCCCGCAGACTCGGCTTCCATTGGTTGCTCACCCCCGGCTTATATCAAATCAGCAAGGGCTTGAATCCCGACGTATTACCCGAACCGGAGGGCACTTTTGTCTTCTGAAGCCCCAGTCCCCATCCCCGTCGCCACCGTCCACCTGCGTTGGACCGAACCTTGGAAGGGACCGCCCGCCCCGCACCTTCTGCGCGGTGCCATGGCGGCGGCCTTTCCGGACAACGATTTGTTCCACCAGCACGATGGCGGACGTTTGATTTACCGCTATCCGCGAATCCATTACCGCTGGGAGGAAGGAGAGGGTGTCCTGGTTGGGTTCGGTGACGGCGCTGCGCCTCTTGCCGAGCTATTCCACGAGGATATAAGTCTCCGCCTCGGCGCACGTGAGGTGCGGGTCGCCGAGGCACGAATCTCGTTCCGGCGGGCCACCATCAAACCCGCCGAACACCTGCGCCGCTATTTCTTCCGGTCGCCCTGGCTGGCCCTCAACCAAGAGAACCATTCGGCCTACAAATCAGCCACCGCATCAGAGCGCCGAGCCCTCCTCGACCGAATGGCCGTCGCAAACTTGCTCGCCGCCTGCAAGGGCCTAGGGCACCAGGTCGACCACCGCCTCTACGCCGCCTTCCAGTCGAAGCGACGCCTGTCCTGCCGCTACAAGGACCAGACGCTGACCGGGTTTACTGGAACACTGCTATGCAACCTGGACCTGCCGGAAGGCCTCGCCATCGGGCGGGCCGTCTCCCACGGCTACGGCTGGTTGCAAGCTGTCGAGATGCCGCAACACCGGCGGGGAGACACTTCGTGAATACCGACGCCGAAAACTGGATCACCCCCTCCCACTTGCTACAATACCTCTACTGCCCGAGGTTCACCTACTTCGAATATGTGCTCGGCCTTGCCGAACACCAGGAGCTGAGGCACAAGGTGATGCGGGGGCGCGAGGTTCACGAGGAGCGAACCCGTGTTAACGCCCGTTACCTGCGAAGCAAAATTGGTGTCATCGCCCGAGAAAACGACGTCGAACTCAACGCCCCGCGCTTCCAAATCCGAGGCCGTGTCGATGAGGTGCTGACGCTTGACGACGGGACGATGGCTCCGCTCGACTACAAATATGCGGAATGGAAGGGGCGTGTGTTCATCAACCAGAAGGTCCAGGCGGCCATGTACGGTATCATGATCCGCGAGGTCTACGGGCACGAGGTCAATCGCGGGTTCCTCTGCCACACCCGTTCGAACTATCGAATTGAGGAAATCACGCTCGATGGCGGGGAGTACGACCGCGCGTTCGAGATGGTCGATGCTTGCCGCAGCGTGATGGCCTCGGGAGTCTATCCGCCAGCCACCTCCGTCCGTGCAAGATGTGCCGACTGCTGTTACCGAAATATCTGCATCCAATAAAAAGCTTCCGCCTCGTTTTTATCCTGCTTGGCAAGCGGAATATTGGTATGTTCTTTGACATCTGAATGTTACGTATAAAAAAAGACGACATCGGTTAGCCTTTTTGTCCTCTATCTGGCCCAGAAGAGAACGATGTTTGATTACAAAAGTCCTCGCATTGCCGTGCCTAAATGGCGCACGGATAAGAGTTTATAATAGCGAGGCTCCTCCGAACCACTCTCCACACCAACAAGGTTTGAAACTTAAACAAGCGCTCGAAAAGGAAACCACCGACGCGAACCTCCGAACCACTCTCCACACCAACAAGGTTTGAAACTCGATCTCAATTCCTATATCGTCGCCGACGATACTTCCTCCGAACCACTCTCCACACCAACAAGGTTTGAAACTGCCTTTCCGCCAACGCCAAGCCCGCCGCCAAGGCCCCCTCCGAACCACTCTCCACACCAACAAGGTTTGAAACCTTGGTATTCCGTTGCTGTTCACGGAATACGCCAAACCCTCCGAACCACTCTCCACACCAACAAGGTTTGAAACTCTTGAAGCCGTCGCCATTCGGCGTACTTCTTCGGCTCCTCCGAACCACTCTCCACACCAACAAGGTTTGAAACTGAAAAAGTGGCGCGCCCATGATGAAAAAGACAAGGTCCTCCGAACCACTCTCCACACCAACAAGGTTTGAAACTCCGTAAACGGCTTGGTCCACATGGGTTGGCCGTCAACCTCCGAACCACTCTCCACACCAACAAGGTTTGAAACTTTATTGGGAATCGCAAAGGTTGCGACGACGTTTTTTCCTCCGAACCACTCTCCACACCAACAAGGTTTGAAACAACGAGCTACGCGCCGAATTAGTCGAAGCGACGCAAGCCTCCGAACCACTCTCCACACCAACAAGGTTTGAAACTCACTTGGCCCGGCCACGCGGCATTTTCCCAAGACACCTCCGAACCACTCTCCACACCAACAAGGTTTGAAACTCCGTCAACCTGAAATACCAAAAGCAATGCGGCGGTGACCTCCGAACCACTCTCCACACCAACAAGGTTTGAAACTGAAGTTGAAGCCCGGCGGAACCCTTCGCCGCTGGATCCTCCGAACCACTCTCCACACCAACAAGGTTTGAAACTCCACCGATTCGGTGCGGGCCACGCGCTCGGCTTTCCCCTCCGAACCACTCTCCACACCAACAAGGTTTGAAACATTTTTGAGACTGGAATGTAGTCAGGATCAGAAGGATCCTCCGAACCACTCTCCACACCAACAAGGTTTGAAACTACGTTGCTGACGCCACGTTTGACGCGATCGAGAAGGTCCTCCGAACCACTCTCCACACCAACAAGGTTTGAAACGTTCAGTTTGCTCATAGTTGCGTATCCAGAATACTCTCCTCCGAACCACTCTCCACACCAACAAGGTTTGAAACTTGAACGATTCCCCATGATGACCGGGCGCGACGTTAAACCTCCGAACCACTCTCCACACCAACAAGGTTTGAAACCTTGAAGAAGCCGAAGGCGGGGCGGAGTGGACCAAGGTTCCTCCGAACCACTCTCCACACCAACAAGGTTTGAAACTTCCTCTTTGGTTTTGATGACGTGATTCTTCCAATACCTCCGAACCACTCTCCACACCAACAAGGTTTGAAACTTCCGCTCACGTTGGCCATTTGACCACCGGTGCCAGCCTCCGAACCACTCTCCACACCAACAAGGTTTGAAACCCTTTGCTGTGCTTGTCGCGCGTGCATAGACGGCCCCTCCGAACCACTCTCCACACCAACAAGGTTTGAAACTTGAACCTTCTCTTGTTGAATGACTTCAAGCCGCTTGCCTCCGAACCACTCTCCACACCAACAAGGTTTGAAACTCCGTAAACGGCTTGGTCCACATGGGCTGGCCGTCAACCTCCGAACCACTCTCCACACCAACAAGGTTTGAAACCCGGTATCCGAGGCATGAGCGACGACGACAAGCCTTCCCTCCGAACCACTCTCCACACCAACAAGGTTTGAAACGTGGCCTTCTTCGTCCGGTACGGTAAATTCGCGGTCGACCTCCGAACCACTCTCCACACCAACAAGGTTTGAAACCAGGGCCTGGCTAAGAATGGCCCATGCACGATGGAGCCTCCGAACCACTCTCCACACCAACAAGGTTTGAAACAAACACTTCGGAAGGCACAGGCGGCGCGGCGACTAAACCTCCGAACCACTCTCCACACCAACAAGGTTTGAAACTTCGTTGGCGATGACTTCGCGATTATCCCGTCTGCGACCCTCCGAACCACTCTCCACACCAACAAGGTTTGAAACGACAGTGGGAAAGGGATCATTGCAGTCCTCGTAACCACCCTCCGAACCACTCTCCACACCAACAAGGTTTGAAACCCGGCTTCGCCGGTTTTTCTCTGTGAGTAATGTCCACCTCCGAACCACTCTCCACACCAACAAGGTTTGAAACCGAAAGGCTAAATATTGGAGAATGAACGACCCCATGGCCTCCGAACCACTCTCCACACCAACAAGGTTTGAAACCTTGACTAATGGAACCAAGCCGACGGAGTGAACGAACCCGCCTCCGAACCACTCTCCACACCAACAAGGTTTGAAACTTCGATGGCGATGACTTCGCGATTATCCCGTCTGCGCCTCCGAACCACTCTCCACACCAACAAGGTTTGAAACCCCGCCTAAAGAATGAACTCGCCATAACTTTGGTCAAGCCTCCGAACCACTCTCCACACCAACAAGGTTTGAAACCTTTTCTCCTGGCGGATGAACTCGTCGCGGTGGCTCCCTCCGAACCACTCTCCACACCAACAAGGTTTGAAACATTGGCCGATGCTGTGGGACGAACTCGCCAGCCGCGAACCTCCGAACCACTCTCCACACCAACAAGGTTTGAAACCTGATTTGCATGCCGCCACAGCACGGAAAAAGCGCGTTCCTCCGAACCACTCTCCACACCAACAAGGTTTGAAACTTGATCGGCGGGGCAACCGCAAACTGTTCGTTGAATCCTCCGAACCACTCTCCACACCAACAAGGTTTGAAACTCGCCGCCTTGCAGCAGCGCCGAGTCGAGGAAGTCGGAACCTCCGAACCACTCTCCACACCAACAAGGTTTGAAACGACTTGTAGGGGCGCGGGCTCATCACCATGATGCCGAGCCTCCGAACCACTCTCCACACCAACAAGGTTTGAAACCCGTCTTCGTATTTTGCGACCCCGAACCAGATGCAGGACCTCCGAACCACTCTCCACACCAACAAGGTTTGAAACAGCGGTTGCGCTATAGGACTTTCCACTTCCAACAGAACCCTCCGAACCACTCTCCACACCAACAAGGTTTGAAACTTAAACAAGCGCTCGAAAAGGAAACCACCGACGCGAACCTCCGAACCACTCTCCACACCAACAAGGTTTGAAACTTGAAATCCTTCGGAGTCAAAAGCCCGTACGGGATCCTCCGAACCACTCTCCACACCAACAAGGTTTGAAACTGCTGTTCCTCGATCACCGCGTCGCAGTGCGGGCACTCCTCCGAACCACTCTCCACACCAACAAGGTTTGAAACTTGGCCGGGCGGAACGTAAAGCGTCACAGGCTCGAACCTCCGAACCACTCTCCACACCAACAAGGTTTGAAACTTCCATGGCCGGGCCGGGGATCAATTGCGCGCCTGTCCCTCCGAACCACTCTCCACACCAACAAGGTTTGAAACTCAATGTGCGCATAGATCCAGAAACACCTCGCTATCCTCCGAACCACTCTCCACACCAACAAGGTTTGAAACAGATCATGAAGGGAACTGAATCAGGATGGCCATTTGACCTCCGAACCACTCTCCACACCAACAAGGTTTGAAACCCCGTGGGAGGGCGGCTGCGGGCTGCGTGCGAACAGCCCTCCGAACCACTCTCCACACCAACAAGGTTTGAAACACGCAAAACAACGCGCGGCCTGACATGATTGTTCGTTACCTCCGAACCACTCTCCACACCAACAAGGTTTGAAACCTGATTTGCATGCCGCCACAGCACGGAAAAAGCGCGTTCCTCCGAACCACTCTCCACACCAACAAGGTTTGAAACATTTCCGCCGACGCGCCGAACATCTTTGACCAGTTCCCTCCGAACCACTCTCCACACCAACAAGGTTTGAAACCAAAATGGTTTCGGTCAAAGCCGATCCGCAAAGTTCAACCTCCGAACCACTCTCCACACCAACAAGGTTTGAAACCGCAACCCGCCCGCACAATCACCCTTGCCAACATCTTCCTCCGAACCACTCTCCACACCAACAAGGTTTGAAACAATCCCAACCCCAACCCCTAACAAGGGAAAAACATGAGCCTCCGAACCACTCTCCACACCAACAAGGTTTGAAACATGACAAGGCAGCAGCAGCCGACCGGGCGAACTTCGGGCCTCCGAACCACTCTCCACACCAACAAGGTTTGAAACCGGTAGGAAGTATCAATGAAAATTGATGACCATAGCGAGCCTCCGAACCACTCTCCACACCAACAAGGTTTGAAACTTCCACCGTTGTTTTCTGCGACCGCGGCTACGGGAGGGCCTCCGAACCACTCTCCACACCAACAAGGTTTGAAACTTCGATGTCGATGTCTTCGCGATTATCCCGTCTGCGACCTCCGAACCACTCTCCACACCAACAAGGTTTGAAACAACCATTGACCGGTTTGGAGTTTTCCGAGCTTCATTTCCTCCGAACCACTCTCCACACCAACAAGGTTTGAAACTTTTCGGGTTCAGGAGCGATGAGCAGTAGTTCAGGCTCCTCCGAACCACTCTCCACACCAACAAGGTTTGAAACCTGGTGTTCGCCACCAAGTCCACGACGATAGTGCCGACCTCCGAACCACTCTCCACACCAACAAGGTTTGAAACCGGTACGCCCACGGGTGGCCGAGGTCGAACACCTCGCCCTCCGAACCACTCTCCACACCAACAAGGTTTGAAACGATTTCTGTTAGGATTTGGCGGGTTGAAAGTTGGGGTCCTCCGAACCACTCTCCACACCAACAAGGTTTGAAACCCATAGGTTCGGGCCGCTGTGGCTGAAAGCGGATGGCTCCTCCGAACCACTCTCCACACCAACAAGGTTTGAAACATAGCATCCTTGGCGGCTTGCACCGCTTCGGCTTCGCCCTCCGAACCACTCTCCACACCAACAAGGTTTGAAACCTAAGAATGGCCCATGCCCGATGGAGGAAGTTGAGGCCTCCGAACCACTCTCCACACCAACAAGGTTTGAAACATCAGAAGCGCACGCCATGACGAACTGCCCTAACTCCTCCTCCGAACCACTCTCCACACCAACAAGGTTTGAAACCCCTATAAGGCCGATCTAGATGCCAAAACTACAAACGCCCTCCGAACCACTCTCCACACCAACAAGGTTTGAAACTGTGTTGGGTTTTGTGAGGAGGGGAGATTGGTGGTTCCTCCGAACCACTCTCCACACCAACAAGGTTTGAAACATCGCTGTAAAACAGTCGACCAGTTCTGTGGTATTGGTCCCTCCGAACCACTCTCCACACCAACAAGGTTTGAAACCAGGTCGTGCAGGAGGAGTCGCCCACCCAGTTGCTCGAACCTCCGAACCACTCTCCACACCAACAAGGTTTGAAACTCCTTCTTCGATCTCTTGACCTTCTTGTATTCTATCCCTCCGAACCACTCTCCACACCAACAAGGTTTGAAACATACCATCCGGCTGGATGGTGACGCCGCAGGTTATGCCTCCGAACCACTCTCCACACCAACAAGGTTTGAAACTTGATAGCCATCCGGTAGGTATCGTACCGGTCGGAATCCTCCGAACCACTCTCCACACCAACAAGGTTTGAAACCACTCCACACCCTCGCCTAACGGCGGCACCGCGCACCCTCCGAACCACTCTCCACACCAACAAGGTTTGAAACTAAAAGTGCCGAACATGGACGGTGACGGGCGCAGGGAACCTCCGAACCACTCTCCACACCAACAAGGTTTGAAACCATGGATCTATATACGCCCGAGTACTTCCGTTCGGCCTCCGAACCACTCTCCACACCAACAAGGTTTGAAACGTGGTCACATCGAGCATACGGAGGCGTGATCGATTACCTCCGAACCACTCTCCACACCAACAAGGTTTGAAACAATTCCCTAGATTCATGATCCGGTCTAGATCGCCTTCAACCTCCGAACCACTCTCCACACCAACAAGGTTTGAAACCGCGAGTCCGTTGGATGCGCCGGCTGTGTAGGCGGAGGACCTCCGAACCACTCTCCACACCAACAAGGTTTGAAACAGACTATGAAAACCAACCAGATTGCGGGGCTATCCGATCCTCCGAACCACTCTCCACACCAACAAGGTTTGAAACCTGTATACGCGGTCGTTCGAAGACCTTGAGGGCATCCCTCCGAACCACTCTCCACACCAACAAGGTTTGAAACCGAGTTCAAGAAGCTCGCCTCGGATGTTGTCAAACCCGCCCTCCGAACCACTCTCCACACCAACAAGGTTTGAAACGTTGAGCAACCATCCGTTTTTGGTGCGTCCGGCTCGCCTCCGAACCACTCTCCACACCAACAAGGTTTGAAACTGCGAATGCGCCCCACGTCGTTTGTGGCTGGCCGTCCGCCTCCGAACCACTCTCCACACCAACAAGGTTTGAAACTCCCCTAAGCGGTCAGGTAGATTTTCGATCTTGAGTCCCTCCGAACCACTCTCCACACCAACAAGGTTTGAAACATCGTTTCGCGTTGCTGCGCGAGTTCGCCGGTCGTCATCCTCCGAACCACTCTCCACACCAACAAGGTTTGAAACTTTTCGGCCAAGTAAGACGGGTAGAGATCGGCGTCCACCTCCGAACCACTCTCCACACCAACAAGGTTTGAAACCCGTATCCGATGGCGCTGCCGGTGGCATTGCGAACGACCTCCGAACCACTCTCCACACCAACAAGGTTTGAAACTGAAAGACCGAATCGCAATACTCACTACCCAGCGAGTCCCTCCGAACCACTCTCCACACCAACAAGGTTTGAAACCCCTTTTCTTTGATCGCGAGCTTGGCCGCGACGGCCCTCCGAACCACTCTCCACACCAACAAGGTTTGAAACAGTGCTGCGAGGCTGGCAACGAACTAGCCGAGGACCTCCGAACCACTCTCCACACCAACAAGGTTTGAAACCGTAAACGTGCCGCTGAACGCAGCCGGTTGCGCGCTCCTCCGAACCACTCTCCACACCAACAAGGTTTGAAACGATTTTCTCGCTCATCGCTTCGCTTCCCCTGATGCCATCCTCCGAACCACTCTCCACACCAACAAGGTTTGAAACAGTTTCTTCGTTGAACCCTGTCGCGTTTACGACCTTGAGCCTCCGAACCACTCTCCACACCAACAAGGTTTGAAACATGAAATACCTAATCCTCCTCTTATCCCTCGCCGCCCTCCTCCGAACCACTCTCCACACCAACAAGGTTTGAAACATCTCGCAGGACTTCGGGCCGTGGTTTTCGTAGTTCAGCCTCCGAACCACTCTCCACACCAACAAGGTTTGAAACCCCGTCACGGCGATGGGCTGTCCCACGATCTCGACCAGCCTCCGAACCACTCTCCACACCAACAAGGTTTGAAACTCAGCAGGGAGATGCTTGCCCCGTTTCTCGCATCATGCCTCCGAACCACTCTCCACACCAACAAGGTTTGAAACCGGTACGCCCACGGGTGGCCGAGATCGAACGCCTCGCACCTCCGAACCACTCTCCACACCAACAAGGTTTGAAACATGATGTAGCCGGTACGAAGTGCTTCTAGAGATGCCATCCTCCGAACCACTCTCCACACCAACAAGGTTTGAAACGATAAGAAAAAAGCCGGAGACAGGACTCGAACCTGCTACCTCCGAACCACTCTCCACACCAACAAGGTTTGAAACCCCTGCGCAAGAGGCTGGCGACATAATAGGCAACGTCACCTCCGAACCACTCTCCACACCAACAAGGTTTGAAACTTGTTCGACATGCAGAATCAGTACAGGCCAAAAAGGCCCTCCGAACCACTCTCCACACCAACAAGGTTTGAAACCCAAGAGGCAATGGTCGAGCTCACCAAGGCCGCGCGCGCCTCCGAACCACTCTCCACACCAACAAGGTTTGAAACCTCCCACTGCGCCAACCGTACACCATCTTGGCAGAGTCCTCCGAACCACTCTCCACACCAACAAGGTTTGAAACCATTCCACACCCTCGCCCAGCGGCGGCACCGCGCACGTACCTCCGAACCACTCTCCACACCAACAAGGTTTGAAACTAATCGTAGCCATCGCTTTTAGAGTAAACGCCTTCGTCCTCCGAACCACTCTCCACACCAACAAGGTTTGAAACACGACAGCCTCGGACTCTGGACAACCCTACACCGCCCCTCCGAACCACTCTCCACACCAACAAGGTTTGAAACTAAAAGTGCCGAACATGGACGGTGACGGGCGCAGGGCCTCCGAACCACTCTCCACACCAACAAGGTTTGAAACACTACCTCGCAGAAGTGGGGGCCATCAATGCACGCGACCTCCGAACCACTCTCCACACCAACAAGGTTTGAAACCGGTACGCCCACGGGTGGCCGAGGTCGAACGCCTCCCTCCGAACCACTCTCCACACCAACAAGGTTTGAAACATGATGTAGCCGGTACGAAGTGCTTCTAGAGATGCCATCCTCCGAACCACTCTCCACACCAACAAGGTTTGAAACAGTCGTACTGCGACCATAATTGCAACAAGACCTTGCCCTCCGAACCACTCTCCACACCAACAAGGTTTGAAACCTGTTAGTTGTTTCCAACACGTTACACCACCTTCGCCCTCCGAACCACTCTCCACACCAACAAGGTTTGAAACTGGATTACGCGCAGGAGAACAGACCATTATGAGCCGATCCTCCGAACCACTCTCCACACCAACAAGGTTTGAAACTGTCACGACTTGTGACACCCCCGGAGGTCCGGAACTCCCCTCCGAACCACTCTCCACACCAACAAGGTTTGAAACTCGAGTTTCGGCGGTGGCACGCGGTGGGCGTTGCCCTCCTCCGAACCACTCTCCACACCAACAAGGTTTGAAACACCGAGTCCGAGGTGGAGACGCTGAACGAGCGCGCGGCCTCCGAACCACTCTCCACACCAACAAGGTTTGAAACTCGCGTTCGTTGTACTCGAAATAGACTAGTTGGGTCTGGCCTCCGAACCACTCTCCACACCAACAAGGTTTGAAACTTTTTTCCGGGCGCCTGATTTGCCGATGTCCGCATCCTCCGAACCACTCTCCACACCAACAAGGTTTGAAACTTGAACAGCTCGATAGCCCGGTCGCCGCCGACGGCGGCCTCCGAACCACTCTCCACACCAACAAGGTTTGAAACTTGCACATTCGACTTGACCGCTCGGGCGAATGTGGTGCCTCCGAACCACTCTCCACACCAACAAGGTTTGAAACTGAGGATCCGGTCGCCTGCGAGGTTCCCGATGAAATCCCTCCGAACCACTCTCCACACCAACAAGGTTTGAAACTTCGAACTTGATATTCTGCGCCGAGGCCAGCGATAGCCTCCGAACCACTCTCCACACCAACAAGGTTTGAAACCGTGTTCGTGCCGCTGCTGATGGCCAAGAACCCGGATCCTCCGAACCACTCTCCACACCAACAAGGTTTGAAACCCGTTGCACGGGCGCCACACCGAGGAAATCGACACGCCTCCGAACCACTCTCCACACCAACAAGGTTTGAAACCGATCGAAGTCCATCAGAGGCTAAAGAGCGTCCGGGACCTCCGAACCACTCTCCACACCAACAAGGTTTGAAACTAAAAGTCGGCGAGGCCCTGCAGCGCCGTCTCAAGTTCCTCCGAACCACTCTCCACACCAACAAGGTTTGAAACTAATCCGCCAGACAGTCGTCGTCCTTCAGGAAGTCGACCTCCGAACCACTCTCCACACCAACAAGGTTTGAAACCCCAAATTCGTGCGCTGCGCAACGCCGACGAACTCGTCCTCCGAACCACTCTCCACACCAACAAGGTTTGAAACTCACGCTGGAACTAAACGCCGACCAGTCCGCTGCCTCCCTCCGAACCACTCTCCACACCAACAAGGTTTGAAACCCGACCTCACCGCGAACCCGCCGCCGTTCCCGGATCAGCCCTCCGAACCACTCTCCACACCAACAAGGTTTGAAACCAGCAACACGGCTCCACCACCGTCTCCGCCGGCAGTGGACCTCCGAACCACTCTCCACACCAACAAGGTTTGAAACTTCGCTGGCGATGTCTTCGCGATTATCCCGTCGGGACCTCCGAACCACTCTCCACACCAACAAGGTTTGAAACTCGACGTGGAGGCGGGTGCCGCCGGGGCCGCAGGCCATCCTCCGAACCACTCTCCACACCAACAAGGTTTGAAACATCAATCTCACCGTCCGCGACCGCCCCGCCCACCTAGCCTCCGAACCACTCTCCACACCAACAAGGTTTGAAACCCTTCGATTACGCACGTATGAATGTTGTAAACATTGCCCTCCGAACCACTCTCCACACCAACAAGGTTTGAAACTCCAGGCAAGGTCCTCGCAAAAACCTGCCGTCATGCCCTCCGAACCACTCTCCACACCAACAAGGTTTGAAACCAAGTTGCGGCCCATCGGACGGACTGGCACTTAGACCCTCCGAACCACTCTCCACACCAACAAGGTTTGAAACCCCTCAAGGACTTGTCCCATGTCGTCATCGGAGAGGACCTCCGAACCACTCTCCACACCAACAAGGTTTGAAACTCACAGGCGACGACGCAGCCGGGCGGGAGTTCAAAGAACCTCCGAACCACTCTCCACACCAACAAGGTTTGAAACTTTAGACGGTATGAGAGATGGAGGTTGGTTATCTTGGTCCTCCGAACCACTCTCCACACCAACAAGGTGTGAAACTTGAACCACAGAATGTTGTCGGGATTTGCGGGATTGATCCTCCGAACCACTCTCCACACCAACAAGGTTTGAAACTTCGGCGACGACGAGGCCGAAGTGGGTGGCGATCGCGCCCCTCCGAACCACTCTCCACACCAACAAGGTTTGAAACCCGACCAGCCTTTTGATGTTTTGGGACCTGATGGGGTGGTCCTCCGAACCACTCTCCACACCAACAAGGTTTGAAACCCAGTGGCGCTTTCGCTGATAACTGAAAATTGAGAGTCCTCCGAACCACTCTCCACACCAACAAGGTTTGAAACAGCAGTGGCGCGTCTGGATCGGCGCCGGGCGGATCCCTCCGAACCACTCTCCACACCAACAAGGTTTGAAACCTCTTACTTTCCATTGTCTCTTCATAATTACCTCTTCCTCCGAACCACTCTCCACACCAACAAGGTTTGAAACTACCTCGACGGTGCCTTCGATCGACTCGCCGAAGAGTTCCTCCGAACCACTCTCCACACCAACAAGGTTTGAAACAGCAGTGGCGCGTCTGGATCGGCGCCGGGCGGATCTTCCTCCGAACCACTCTCCACACCAACAAGGTTTGAAACGACAAACTTGAGAAAGGCCGTCCGCCTCAAGCGGCATCCTCCGAACCACTCTCCACACCAACAAGGTTTGAAACGAAGTTCGACGGTCCCGGCCGCGTGGTGGAGGTGGCGGCCTCCGAACCACTCTCCACACCAACAAGGTTTGAAACCAAATCAAGGGCTGGGTTCTCAGCGATTGCGAGACATCCTCCGAACCACTCTCCACACCAACAAGGTTTGAAACCGGTTGCTGGTGAAAATCAGTGGTCCAAGTCGGAACGCACCTCCGAACCACTCTCCACACCAACAAGGTTTGAAACACGATTTGATCCGTTGCGCTGTAGGTCTTTCCACTTCCTCCGAACCACTCTCCACACCAACAAGGTTTGAAACCTGTTCGAGGCCGAACTCTACGGCGAGATGACCAAAAAGCCTCCGAACCACTCTCCACACCAACAAGGTTTGAAACGGCACTTCGCCGATCCGGCGGACCCGAAGACGGCCGACCTCCGAACCACTCTCCACACCAACAAGGTTTATAACTAGTGATACTTCACATCAAATATCTGCTCCAAGTTCACCTCCGAACCACTCTCCACACCAACAAGGTTTGAAACCGAACATGGGTCCTATCATCATCCCCATTGCGGGCCTGCCTCCGAACCACTCTCCACACCAACAAGGTTTGAAACGAGGTCAATAAATTGGTCGACGGCGCCTACGCCCACACCTCCGAACCACTCTCCACACCAACAAGGTTTGAAACGAGGAACAGCGAGAAATTGTGCAGGAGCCGCTCGAAGCCTCCGAACCACTCTCCACACCAACAAGGTTTGAAACATTCTGCTGATCGCGCGCATGGCTCCAGTCGGGAGGGCCTCCGAACCACTCTCCACACCAACAAGGTTTGAAACAGTGAGTACGAAGCCGCTGACGACGATGGTCGAGCCCCTCCGAACCACTCTCCACACCAACAAGGTTTGAAACATGACGACGTAGAGGGCGGTTGGTCCCGCGCCGGCCTCCTCCGAACCACTCTCCACACCAACAAGGTTTGAAACACCGACGACGGCGAACAATATTGGTGCGACGATTGTGGCCCTCCGAACCACTCTCCACACCAACAAGGTTTGAAACTCCAGCTCCGCGCCCAAGCGTCCCAGCACGAACCGCCCTCCGAACCACTCTCCACACCAACAAGGTTTGAAACAAGGCCAAAGCCGGTCGCATCAATACACGCCGCGTGCCCTCCGAACCACTCTCCACACCAACAAGGTTTGAAACAACGGGTTCCCCCACTTGGTCGGCCGGCCGACGTACCCTCCGAACCACTCTCCACACCAACAAGGTTTGAAACCTCGTTGTCCATGGGGATGACTTTGGCGTCGAGAATCCTCCGAACCACTCTCCACACCAACAAGGTTTGAAACTAATCGGATGTCCAGATTTTGCCCGACATCCCAAAGGTCCTCCGAACCACTCTCCACACCAACAAGGTTTGAAACCGACTGCGTAGACCTTCGAGAACTCGAACTGAGCATCCCTCCGAACCACTCTCCACACCAACAAGGTTTGAAACCTGTTGAAAGACGACGGACGACGCCATCACGAACCTCCGAACCACTCTCCACACCAACAAGGTTTGAAACCCGAAGCCCATCGCCGTGACGCTGTACTTGCGAAACTCCCTCCGAACCACTCTCCACACCAACAAGGTTTGAAACAGGAACTGCACCAGGTCATGCGCGCGGGCCTTGGCCACCTCCGAACCACTCTCCACACCAACAAGGTTTGAAACCGTTGCGAGTATCCTGATCGCAACGCCATCGAACGGCCTCCGAACCACTCTCCACACCAACAAGGTTTGAAACTCTCTTGTAGCGATTGCCAGAGATGGCAGATAGTCGCCCTCCGAACCACTCTCCACACCAACAAGGTTTGAAACATGAAGGAGCACAGCTCAGCATCGACCTCGAATTCAACCTCCGAACCACTCTCCACACCAACAAGGTTTGAAACCTCTCAGTGGGATTTGCACGGAAAGCTACCTAAAGCCGACCTCCGAACCACTCTCCACACCAACAAGGTTTGAAACGTGATTCGCCCAGAGAAGGCGATCAACGCGAGCAGCAGCCCGAAACGACCAAGACGGAGAAGGAGGGTGGATTGAAGGTGCATGTCCGGAAAACGCTGCGGTTCTCGAATTCCTTCAAAGACCTTGGAAAACAGAAGCGGGAACATGGACGTGCGACAAAGTTTGTTGGGCATTGGCACGCGGATCTTAAAAAAAGTTTCGCCCCAGATAAGATTGATCGGCATAGAGGCTACTGCAGACATCTAACATGACCTCGAACCCACTTAGCTCCGTACAAACTGGCCCGATCACCTTCGGCGATGGCTCGCCGCTGGCGATCATCTCCGGCCCCTGCGTGATCGAAGGCCGCGAACCCTGTCTCGAGGTCGCCCGTCGACTCGCCGACCTGGCCGCCGCCGAGGAAATCCCGCTGGTGTTCAAGGCCTCGTTCGACAAAGCCAACCGCACCTCGGTCGACGGCTTCCGCGGGCCCGGACTCGAAGCTGGACTCGAGATTCTTGCGGCGGTAAAAGAAGAAACCGGCCTGCCGCTGCTCACCGATTTTCACACTCCCGAACAAGCCGCACCCGTGGCAGAAGTCGTCGATATCCTCCAAATTCCTGCGTTTCTCTGCCGGCAGACCGATCTGGTCATTGCCGCTGGTGAAAGTGGCGCGACGGTGAACATCAAAAAGGGGCAATTTCTTGCGCCTTGGGACGTCGGACATGTTGTGAAGAAAGTCGAGTCCACCGGCAACCGCAAGATCCTCGTCACCGAACGCGGCGCGAGCTTCGGCTACAACACGCTGGTCACCGATTTCCGTGCCCTGATCCAGCTACGCGACCATGGCTATCCGGTGGTGTTCGACGCGACCCACAGCGTGCAGAAACCCGGCGGTGGCGGCGGCTTCACGGCCGGCGATGGCAAGATGGCGCCACCGCTGTCGCGCGCCGCCGTTGCGGTGGGCTGTCATGCCGTGTTCATGGAGACCCATCTCAATCCAGCCGAGGCAAAATCCGACCGCGAAAATGCGATTCCGTTCGATCAGCTCGGCCCCCTATGGCGCAGGCTGAAGGCCATTCACGCCCTGAACGCGGCCGCAGCGGAGACCAATGGGGCAAACATCACCGATGAGACCTCCGACGGGAAGAGTGGAGGGGCGAAATGAGTTCTGCTGTAGCTAAAAGTCCATTGCCATTCGTGCGCCAAGAGAGTACCATTTTGGCAGTGATGCCCGTCGTCCACCATCTCGAAAATTGCGCCCTAGCTTTCTCGTCAAACAAAGCTTCGGCCTTCAACAAATCCACCGAGGCCAAACGATGAGCAAACGTACCCGTATCGCTACAGTTCTCCTGCTGATCACCGTCGTTCCTCTGCTCATCGCGGCGGAGTATCAAATGGTCAAGAACGCGCGTATTCCAGAGTATAGCGAAGAAGGCGATCTGGAAACTATGATCTACGCCGAGGTCGCTAAGATTCCGAAAAAGCGTGGTGCGAAAACCGCGCTCATCGAAGGCCTCAAAATCGAACTCTACGAGAACAACGAAGTCAGCACCACCATTCAGGCCAAGTCGTGCAACTACGAACGCGAGAAGCGCTTCGCTCGTTCGCAGGAAAACGTGAGCATCCAAACCAAAGAGATGCACATCACCGGTCGTGAGTTCGCCTATGACGGCAACCGCGAACGCTTCGTGATCTTTCACGACGTGAAAGTGAAGCTCACCAAGTCCAATACGTTCGATCTCCGCCCGGTCGCCGCCCCCGGCGCTGCGCCTGCTCCGGGAAACCCATCTTCATCCGCTCTTTCTCCTTTATCCGCTCCTGCCCCTTCAGTCCCAGCACCCAGTACACCTCCGGTGCCTCCACGATTTGTCCCATGAAAATTCTGATCCCCTCCACCCTGATGTTCGTTCTGGGTTGCCTGCCAATGGCGTTGCCCGTGAACGTGCTCGCACAGTTCGGGCCACCGCCGACGATACAGACCTTTCCGCAAGGCCAGCCGGTGCAAACCGCTCCGACATATCCCTCCGCCCCAACCTACCCCGCTGGCGAAGCCCAGTCAGGCGCCGCAACCTTTCCCGGCAGTGCGGATACTACTGCCGGCAGTGGCGTCGGTCTCTCCGCCACCCCGGTCGCGGGTCAGGAAGGCACCGTCATCACCGCCGAGAAACTCACCTTCGACTATAAAAAGTCCTACGCTCTGTTCGAACAAAACGTTGAGGTGGACGATCCCGGCATCTTTCTTACCTGCGACACCATGGAAGTCCGTTTCGACCAGAACGACGAGATTGAAACCATCGTCGCCAAGGGCCAGGTTCGGATCCGCCAGGAGGACTTTTCCGCCACCGCCCAGCTCGCGACCTACGACGTTCGTAGCGGCGACATCCAACTCGAAGTCAATCCGGTCGTGGTCAAAGGCCAGGACATCCTGCGCGGCGGCATGATCACCTACAACCGCTTCGACGAAAAACTCGTGACCACCGGCGGGGTAAAAATGTTCCTGCTGAAGAAAGAAGGCAAAGGCGGCCTGCCGATGCCCGGTCCGGCCATGGGGAGAGGACGTCGTTGAGCGCCCAGACCACCAACAACCATCTGATCCAATCCGCCGAACTGGTAAAAACCTATAGCGGAAAAGACGTCGTGAAAGGCGTGAGCATCCACGTCTCGCGCGGCGAGATCGTCGGCCTCCTCGGACCCAACGGCGCCGGCAAGACCACCACCTTTTACATGATCACCGGCTTGGTGAAGCCGAACAGCGGACTGGTATTTCTCGACGGCGACAACGTCACCAACATTCCGATGTATCAACGCGCCCGCCTTGGCATGGGCTACCTCGCACAAGAGCCGTCGATTTTCCGCCGGCTCACGGTGGAGCAAAACATCCGCGCGGTGTTGCAGACCGTTCAGGAACGCAACCCGAAGGAACGCCTTGAGGAACTGCTGCACGAACTCAAGATCGACCATCTGCGCAAACAAAAGGCCTACACCTTGTCCGGCGGCGAACGACGCCGCTTGGAGATTACCCGAGCGCTGGTCACCCGCCCCTCGATCATCCTGCTCGACGAGCCCTTTGCCGGCGTCGACCCGAAGTCCGTGCAGGACGTGCAGGAAATCCTGCGCGACCTGCGCAACTCCGGACTCGGCATTCTGATCACCGACCACCAGGTTCGCGAAACCCTAGAAGTGGTGGACCGGGCCTACATCATGTTTGAGGGGGAAATTCTGGTGGACGGGGACTCCGAAACGCTCGCCAACGACCCCAAAGCCCGGGAACTGTACCTTGGTGCCCGCTTTTCAATGTGAGCGTCTCTCTCACTCCTTTGCAAATCTCAGAAAACAACCCGATAAGGAATCCGCCTATGAAAAATCTAGAAATCACCTTTCGCCACATGGAAACCTCCACTGCGCTCAAAAACCACGTCGAAGCACAAGTGGAACACGACATGCACGATTTTACCCGGGTCGAGTCCATCCACGTCATATTAGATGTGCAAAAGCTCACGCATAAATGCGAAGTCGACGTGCATGCCAAAGGGCACATCCACATCAAAGGGCACGCCGAAACCGACGACATGTACAAGTCGGTGACCCTCGCCGTGGAAAAGGCCGCCAAGCAGCTGCGCAAGGCGCGCGACAAGCGCATCGACCACCACGGACACCGCGAACGCCTCGCTGACCTCGACGCGAGTTCCTGACCCCGCCGCGACCGTTCGCCCATGGCTAAGAAGAAGGTCCGAAAAGAAAACCAGATTACCGTTCGCGACTTCGTTGAAGCAGCGGACGGCAATCTGGGGATCGAGTTGCTCGCCGGGGAGAAGCATCTCGACCAACCGATCGTTGAGGCCATGGTCAACCGGCCCGGCCTCGCGCTCGCGGGCTTCTTCAAATATTTCGCCAACAAACGGATTCAAGTCCTCGGACTCGCCGAGACCACCTATCTCAAAAGCTTGGGACCGGAAGAGTGCCAGGCCCGGCTGAGACGCTTGTTCAAAGCGCGCATTCCTTGCGTCGTTTTCTCGCGCAACCGGCGTCCGTCGAAAGAAATCAAAATTCTCGCCGAGACCTATCGGGTCCCGCTTCTGCGCAGCAAACTGGTGACCGGCGATTTCATCAACCGCGCGACCGTGGTGATGGAAAACCTCACCGCGCCACGCACCCGGCGCCACGGCACCATGGTCGAGATCAAGGGCATTGGCGTCCTCATCCAAGGCAAGTCCGGCATCGGCAAAAGCGAAATTGCCTTGGCCCTGCTGGAGTCCGGGCACTCGCTGGTCTCCGATGATTCGGTGCTGCTGATGCGCGACAGCACCGGCCAGCTGATGGGCAGCGCCCCCGAACTCACCCGCTACCACATGGAAATCCGCGGCATCGGATTCATCCACGTCTCCAGTTTGTTCGGCATCACCAGCATCCGCAAACGCAAGGCCCTCGATCTCGTGGTCGAACTGGTAAACGACGGCGACAAGACGAAAATCGACCGAACCGGGCTGACCGGAAAATCCTGCACGATTCTCGGCGTCTCCTTGCCAATGGTCACCGTTCCGGTCGCGCCTGGACGTGATATGGCCAACGTTATTGAAGTGGCCGCGATGAATCAAAAGTTGAAAAACCTTGGACATGACGCCGCGAAGGAACTCAATGAATCCATTATCGCCCACAACATCATCAAATCCGTCTCCAAGAAGAAAGAACGTTAACGTGTCCGAACTCTCCGCCTCCTATACCGTCGAGAACAAGTACGGGCTGCACGCCCGCCCTTGCTCCGCCCTCGTCATGCTCGCCGGCGAGTTCGAATGTGATATCGACATCGAACACGAAGACATTCGCGTCTCGGCCAAAAGCATTCTTGGCTTGCTGACCCTCGGGGCCGGCATGGGTGCCAAGATCACCCTCTACGCCGACGGCCCCGACGCCCAAGCCGCGTTGGATGCGCTCGGCAAATTGTTCGAGAACAAGTTCGACGAGGATTAGTTCCGGATTGCGGATTCCGGGATGCGGGACGCGACCTGCGGGATGCGGGATGCGGGTTGCGGGATTTGGAGATTTAAGTGGGAGGTCGTCCCCACCCGGGCGACTGTCAGCAATGTACGCCCGCCACCACCAGCTACCGAATCCCAGCTACTGGCTACCGGCTACTCCTGGCTACTGGCTCCCGACTGGCTACCGACTACTGGCCACCAGCTACTCGAAGCAAACTCTCCCTCACTCTAGGGTTGCACTCGGCGAGGTTTTGCCTTTAACCGCATATCCGAATAAACGAATGAAAGGTTCGAAATCCTATGATTGGACGCTCCAGTAATCTCTTTACATCTGAATCGGTCTCTGAAGGCCACCCTGACAAAATGGCCGACGGTATCTCCGACTCGGTCCTCGACGCGCTGTTTGAGCAAGACCCCAAAAGCCGGGTCGCGTGCGAAACAATGATCACCACCGGTATGGTTGTCCTTGCCGGCGAGATCACCACCAACGCCAACATCAATTATGCCGAAGTCGTGCGGCGTAAGGTTCGTGACATCGGCTATGTCGCTTCCGAGATGGGCTTCGACGCAGAAACCTGCGCCGTTTTGGTGCACCTTGATAAACAATCACCCGACATTTCCCAAGGCGTCACCGCCGGGAAAGGAAAGTTCAAAGAGCAAGGTGCAGGTGACCAAGGGATGATGTTTGGTTACGCCTGCAACGAGACCGCCGAACTCATGCCGGCCGCCATCACCTACTCGCACAAGCTCACAGCCGCAATGAGCCGTGCCCGTAAGAACAAAAAGCTGCCCTTCCTCCGCCCCGACTCGAAGTCGCAGGTGACCGTCGCCTATGAAAACGGCAAACCGCACCACATCGACACGATCGTGCTGAGTTCGCAACACACGCCGGAAGTGACCAATAAAAAACTTGAAGCCGGCCTGCGCGAAGTCGTCATCAAAAAGACGCTTCCCGCCAAAATGATCACCAAAAACACCCGCATCCTGATCAACCCGACCGGCAAGTTCGTCGTGGGTGGACCGCAGGGCGATTGCGGACTCACCGGACGTAAAATCATCGTCGACACCTACGGCGGCATGGGCCGTCATGGTGGCGGTGCATTCTCCGGCAAAGATCCTTCGAAGGTCGACCGTTCGGCTGCCTACATGGCGCGCTACGTCGCCAAGAACATCGTCGCAGCCAAACTCGCGACGCACTGCGAAGTCCAACTCGCCTACGCCATCGGCTACGCCGAACCCGTCTCGGTTCTGGTCGACACTTTTGGCACAGGCAAGGTACCGGACGAAAAGATCGAAGCCGCCGCCGTCAAGGTGTTCGGACTCAAACCGGCGCAGATCATCAGTTCGCTGAAGCTGCTCCGCCCGATCTACGAACCCACGTCCTCCTACGGCCACTTCGGCCGCAAGCCGGGCAAGAACGGCGAGTTCAGTTGGGAAGCCACCAACAAGGCGAAGGCCCTCCAGTCTGCCTGTAAGTAGAGGCCAAGCTGAACCGAAGAACAACCCGGATGAACTGTCCGGGTTTTCTTTTGCCCATTCATCCGTACTACATCCAACGACCGCCACCGTGAACATCTCCTTTGACACCCCAGAGTCCATCCAGACCGCCATCGACGATCTGGCCAAACGCATGTACTATAGTGAAGAGCACGAGATTCATTGGGCTGCGCGCGAACTGCTCGAATCGGTTCCGCCCGAGGACCTGCCGCGGTTTCAGGAAACGTTTTTGAAGCGCCTCCAAGAGGATCCGTCGGTCGGCAACATTTTTTTTGCTGGCTCGTTCGGCTTTCCCGAAGCGGCGCCCTTGATCGCGGAACTGCTCCGCGACGAGAAAGAGGTCTCCAACCTCACGCGAACCATGATGTACGTGCTAGCCATCATTGGTCGCGACAATCCGGCGGCGAGAGCCTACGAAGCCATCGAACCTTATCTGGACTCGACGCAGGAGCAAGAGGCACTGCAATTCCTCACCCGGCTGGATTTCGAACGCAGCCTGCCGCATCTCCGGGCCGCTCTGCGGGTGGATGACCACCTGAAAAACTGCCTGCACATCTTTCATGCCCAGCGGCGGGAGTTTGACTTCGAGACCCTTTGCTCGAACATAACCATGCTGGTCGGCACCGACCCCGACCTGCATCACCGCTTCAAACTCACCTTGACGATCCAGCAAGATCCCTACAACCCCTTCACCCAAGATGAACGCATCCAGCTCCTCCAACTCCTTGATTGATCGGCCTGACGCGCCGCAGCGCGCGCCCGTGCCGAACCTGCGCCGACTCGTGTGCGGGCTGCTCTTCGGACTGGGCATTCTCCTAACCGGAACGACCAGTGTTTGCGCTCAAGGCTTGGACGAGTTCGAAATCGATGTGCCACGCCCGCTCAAAGGCAGCTTGGAAATCAACCGCACCAACGAGGTCACAGAAGTCGAACTCTCCCTCGACGCCGGCTACCGCCACCTACTCGGCAAACAAAAATCCCCACTGGCCTACGGTGCCATTCCGGTCGACGGGGCGGGCGACAAATCGGAATACGATCTGAAGAAGGTGCGTGTCGCAAAATTGTTGATGAGCGGACGCAACCTAGAGGCCGACGCACTGTTGGTCGGCCTGATGAAGCAGCGCATCGACGACATCGATATCCATTGCCTCCGCGCCACCAGCGCCTTGTATCAAAAGAACTACGACAATAGCGAAGAGATCGTGAAACGTATCTTGAGGATGCAACCGCTCCACCCGACCGCGCTGTTCCTCCAACTCTGCTTGCAGCAAACCAAGACGCCCGTCCCCGACCCTGTCCATGACTGGAGTAACTCGCGCCTCGTCCAGACCGAGATGTTTGTTACCTGGCTCGACCACAGCCGGGTGAACCTGCTGCGCACCTTGACTCCCGATCAGTTCGCCAACGTCTGCACCATCGTCATCGGACCCAACTCGCAAGATCGTCTCGGCCAGTTGGCCGACTCGCTGAAAAACGCGCGCCAATTTTACGGCGAACAGGATTATTCCAACAGTTTGGTCTTCTACGATTTGGCCAAAACGCACGGTTTGGTTTCCGAAGCCCTGTTCCTGCGCACGGCGGAATGCTTGTTCCGCTTGAAGCAATATCCCGAAGCCTTGAACCGGCTGGAAAAGCTCGTCCGGGTATTTCCCGACAATGCGCATTTCTGGCACAACAAGGGCTTGGTCCACATGCACCTCAAACAATATGCCGATGCCGCACCTGCGTTTGAAACCGCATGGGAGAAGTCGCCACGTCACGGGATGTTCGGCTTTGCCCATGCCTGCTCGCTGGTCGCGCAGAATAAAAAAGACGAGGCTTGGCCGATCCTCAAACGGGTGGCACGCGACTTTCCGGGCCCGTTCGAAACATGGGCCGAAGGCGACGCTTTCTACCTGCGGACGATCCGCGCCGACGACAGATACGCCGAATTGATCAAGCCGCCAACTGATCCGAATGGATCCCGCCGCTAAAAAAACCAGAAAAACCGGTGTAAAATTCGAAGAACTACGGTACTTAAGCCGTCACTATTAGCAACACGCCGGACTAACCGGCACAAATAAACTGAAACGAATCAGACAAATCCAACAACGGAGAATGAATGGCAAAAAATGACGATGTAATTTCCGTGGACGGAACCGTGCTTAAAGTACTGCCCGCCACAATGTATAATGTTCGGCTCGAGTCCGGACACGAAATCCTTGCGCACATCTCGGGGAAGATGCGCAAAAACTTCATCCGCATCACCACTGGTGACCGCGTAAAAGTTGAACTTTCCCCCTACGACCTGACCAAGGGACGTATCACCTTCCGCCACCGTAACTAACGTTCGGCGGATCGATCTGGAGAGCACCGTCCGAGAGGCACCTGCTTAAAGGTAGCCTTGGACGCCCTCCCTTCTTCATGTTAGGTTCGCTTCCGTGAGCCAAACCTTCAAACATCATGCAACCCGGACGACCGGCATCTTGCTGGCGCTCGGATCGACGCCTTTCCTGATCGGTGGTGGCGTTCTGGCGGCATCACTCACCTCCTTTTTCGGCATCCTCGCCGGTATCGCTGGCGTGGGTCTAATCGCTGGCGTGACCCTCGCGTTCATCGGCCACCGCGGCCTGGGCAAAGCGCGCCGGCGGCGGCAGGAAAAAATGGTCATCGCTGAAATCGCCCGCCGCCACGGCCGGATCACCACCGGCGAACTCGCAGCGGCAACCACCTTGGACCTGGAGGAAAGCCGCACCCTCCTCCAACGTCTGTGCGATATGGGCGAAGGCGAAATGCAGGTCCTTCAAGGCGGCAAGTTTCTTTATGTGTTCGACGACTTCCTACCGCTCGACGAAAAGGAAGCCGCACGGGATCCGTTCCGCGATCCGCTGAACGATCTGATCGTGGAATGAAATCCACGCACTTACTGGCACCGAGTGCAGCATCAGTTTGATATTTTTGGATTCAAAATCAAAAACCTTGGAGGGCGAGGGGCCTCCCGAGCCGGTGCGGTTGCGGACGACCGCGTTTGAAGCAGACGTTGGTTCGGGCATCCGTTCCGCGATCCGCTGAACGATCTGATCGTGGAATGAAATCCACGCACTTACTGGCACCGAGTGCAGCATCAGTTTGATATTTTTGGATTCAAAATCAAAAACCTTGGAGGGCGAGGGGCCTCCCGAGCCGGTGCGGTTGCGGACGACCGCGTTTGAAGCAGACGTTGGTTCGGGCATCCGTTCCGCGATCCGCTGAACGATCTGATCCTGGAGTGAAATCCACGCACTTACTGGCACGAGTGCAGCATCAGTTCGATATTTTTGGATTTAAAATCAAAAACCTTGGAGGGCGAGGGGCCTCCCGAGCCAGTGCGGTTGCGGACGACCGCGTTTGAAGCAGACATTGGTTCGGGGCATCCGTTCCGCGATCCGCTGAACGATCTAATCGTGGAGTGAAATCCACGCACTTACTGGCACGAGTGCAGCATCAGTTTGATATTTTTGGAATTTTGGATTCAAAATCAAAAACCTTGGAGGGCGAGGGGCCTCCCGAGCCGGTGCGGTTGCGGACGACCGCGATTGAAGCAGACGTTGGTTCGGGCATCCGTTCCGCGATCCGCTGAACGATCTGATCGTGGAGTGAAAACCACGCACTTACTGGCACCGAGTGCAGCATCAGTTTGATATTTTTGGAATTTTGGATTCAAAATCAAAAACCTTGGAGGGCGAGGGGCCTCCCGAGCCGGTGCGGTTGCGGACGACTGCGATTGAAGCAGACGTTGGTTCGGGGCATCCGTTCCGCGATCCGCTGAACGATCTGATCCTAGAGTGAAATCCACGCACTTACTGGCACGAGTGCAGCATCAGTTCGATATTTTTGGATTTAAAATCAAAAACCTTGGAGGGCGAGGGGCCTCCCGAGCCAGTGCGGTTGCGGACGACCGCGTTTGAAGCAGACATTGGTTCGGGGCATCCGTTCGCTTGGGATCAAGCGAGTCCATAAGGGCGAGGTCACGGTCGGGAAAACCAGTTGTCGTCTCATCGAACTGGAACATCTGATTCGTTTATTCGTATTCCGTCTAAAACGGTGCCGCCGTGCCGATCTTGGTATTGATCGTCGCGTCCGAGATCGAACGCCCATCACGCAGCCGGACCGTCCGCCGAGGCTTCCACGGACGCGAGTGGGCCTTGACGATGAGATGGTAGCCGGCCGTCCAGAACAGCAGAATGTCGATCTTGCTGACCAACCAATGGAACGGCTTGAGCAATGAGGAAATCTGATAGGCTTTGCGGTAGGTACGAAAATCCTCACCTTGATCCAAGGCGGCCGGGTCCGCTCCACCGGCAAAAAAGCTGACGAGGAATTTGAGAATCGTATCGAAGAACTCGGTGAAAAAACGGGAGTAGTTGCGCCGCGAGGTGATGTCGAAGCCGTCTTTAATCACGTCGTAAAGTTCGCCTTGAGTATAGCCCGAACGCGCGAGGCCCTGCACTTCGGCGCTGAACCCGAGCAGGTTGCGGAAGCCACCGGCCAGACCGAGTTTTTTGTAGTTCGGGGCGCAAACGATCAGGATACCATTGGGTTTGAGCACCCGGTGAACTTCCTGAACAAAGGCGTAGTCGTCTTCGACTTTTTCCAGCATGTCCTGCACCACCACCACGTCGACACAATCGTCGCCGAGCGGGATATGCAGACCTTCCAGCGCAACCACGTTCTCGCCCAGCATCTCTTCCAGAACTGGATCCTCATACGGCGAAACCGAGGTCCACGTGCCTCCGGCTCGGCGCAGTTCGCGGCGCAGAGGGGCTGGGGCGTCACCGATATCCAGACACACCGCACCAGACGTCGAACGAACAATCTGCCGGAGGTGTCTCAGGCGGAGGTTCATCAGGATCGACGAATGAAACAGACGGCTATGCCAGTCTGCAGCAGTCTCATGTTGCGCGGTCTCCATCTTAAGGTAGGGTATCGCACTTATTAACAGATGAATTCCATTAGCGAAAAGCAAAAAGACACCGTTGGCACACTCCGTATTGAGGTGGATGGACAAGAACCAGAGACCTGCGAGATTCATTCTCCGGCCCGCAATCTCATTGGACCCGCCCAGAATGGCGCCCATATTCTCGGCGCACTGGTGAACAACGATGTGTGCTCCCTCTCCTACCCGCTCACCGTAAATGGTTCGGTCACCTTCCTCACCCCCCACTGCCGGGAGGGCTATCGGATCTATAAACGATCGCTCACCTTTCTACTCGCCAAGGCCGTCCACGAAACGCTGCCCGACGCCGAGTTCTGCGTCGAGAACGTCATCGGCCAGGGCATTTTCTGCACCATCCGGATCGACGGCGTCGACGGTATTGACGGCATCAACGAACAACAACGCACCGTTCTCGAGCAGGCCATGCAGGGCTATATCGAGGCCGATCTGCCGATCGAACGCGCCCGACTCTCCTTCGCCGAGGCGACCGAGCTGCTCATGTGCGACCGCTGCGACGACAAGCTCAACCTGCTCCGCTACCGCAACCCACCAGCGATCACCCTCTTCCGCTGCGGTGGATACTGGGACCTGTACAACGGCGTACTCGCCGACCGAACTTCGCGACTCGATGTCTGGGCACTCCACGTCTACCGCAACGGCTTGGTCCTGCAGTTCCCCGAACGACGCGATGGCGAACTGGTACTCGGAGCCTTTGCGCCACAGCCGCACCTGCACGATATCTTCGAGACGCACCGCGTTTGGGGGCGTACCGTTGGCGTCAGCTTCCTAGGCGACCTCAATCAGATCGTGGCCGAACGCAAACTCGACGACCTGATTCTCACCAACGAGGCGATGCAGGACCGCCGTCTAGTCGAACTCGCCAACACCATCGCGGCCGAGTGCGACCGGATCAAATGGATCCTCATTGCCGGCCCCTCCTCGTCTGGGAAAACCACCACCTCGCGCCGTCTCGCGGTCCACTTGAAAGTGCACGGACTGCGTCCGGTGACCCTGGAAATGGACAACTACTTTGTGAACCGCGAGGACAACCCAGTCGACGAAAACGGCGACCCCGACTTCGAACACATTGAGGCGATCAACCTGCCACTGCTGCACGAACACCTCGGCAAGCTCGCCGCCGGCGAAGCGATCGATTTGCCGCGCTTCAATTTTCGAGAGGGCCGGAGCGAGATGTCTGGCAAAACCCTGCAACTCGAAGACGACCAGATCGTCATTATGGAGGGCATTCACGGACTCAACCCGCGGCTGACCGAAGTGATTCCCGACGAGCAAAAATTCCGCCTCTACATCGGCTGCCTCACCCAACTGTCGGTGGACCGCACCAACCGCATGTCGACCACCGACATGCGCCTGATTCGCCGTCTGATCCGCGACAACCGCGACCGCGGCCACAGCGCCCGCCGCACTCTCCAGCTCTGGCCGGCGGTTCGACGCGGCGAGAAGCGCTGGATTTTCCCGTACCAGGGCGAGGCCGACGCGACCTTCAACAGTTCGCTCGACTACGAACTCGCCGTGTTCAAGAGCGAGGTGCGACCGCTGCTGGCGGAGATCAAAGCCTTCCACGCCGAGTACGCCGAGGCGCGCCGTCTGCTCGATCTGCTCGAGATGATCGTTAGCGGACCGAGTTCGGCGGTGCCGTCCACCTCAGTGCTGCGTGAGTTCCTTGGCGGCAGTATCTTCGCCAAAGCCCATTAGCGGGTTCGGGGTGCGGGATGCGGGATGCGGGGATGCGGGTTGCAAGGTAACAATATGAAAGAATTTGCCCTCACCATCTTGCTCAAAGACGACCCCAAACTGATCGAAGAGTACAAAGAGTATCACCGCACGGTCTGGCCCGAGGTGGAAGCGTGTATCAATTCGATTGGTATCTCAAAAATGAACATTTACCTGCTCGGGCGGCGCATGTTCATGGTGATGGAAGCACCCGACGACTTTGATCCCGGCACCGGGTTTGCCCAACTCGATGCCATGAGTCCGCGCTACGAGGAATGGCAACGCCGGATGGACGGGTATCAAGAACCCGTTCCTGAAGCCGCCGAAGGCGAGCATTGGGCATTGATGGAACAGATCTACGAACTCGGATAATTCTGCGGAGGTTGAAATTTAAATTTCAGTTCGAGGTGTTTTTGAAATTTGAGATTCGAAAGTTGAAATCAACCGGTAGAGTCGCGTTATGAAATCTCTTGCAGAACAACACGTCTGGATCACCGGCGGCGGCACCGGCATCGGCCGCGCCATCGCGCTCGCGCTCGCCCCCGAGGTGGCCAGCATCGTGATCAGCGGACGCAGTCCGGACAGCCTCGCCGAAACCATCCAACTCGCTGCCAAAGACGCGGCCAAAGACGCTGGCGAACACGCCGGCAAGCTTCGCGCCGCCCCGCTCGACGTGGCCGACCGGCCGGCAGTGATGGCGGCCGAAGCCGGGATGCCGAAAGTCGACTTGCTGATCAACTGTGCCGGGATGAACACCGCCAAACGCACCATCCACGACATCGACCCCGCCGACTGGGACCGAGTGATGACGGTGAACGCAACCGGCGCCTTCAACACCATCAAGGCCTGCCTGCCGCGCATGCGCGAACACGGCGGCGGTCTCGTGGTCAACATCTCCTCGGTCGCCGGCAAGCGCGCGGTGCCGCTCGGCGGCGTCGCCTACAACGCCTCGAAATTCGCGATGACCGCACTCGGCACCAGCGTCACCTTGGAAGAACGCCAGAACGGCATCCGCGTCACCAACATTTATCCCGGCGAGGTCAACACCCCGATTCTCGACCGCCGTCCGGTGCCGGTCAGCGACGAACACAAAGCGAGGATCCTGCAGCCCGAGGATGTCGCCGCCGCCGTGTTGATGGTGGTGCGCCTCCCCCTCCGCGCCCACATTCCCGAACTAGTGATCAAGCCGATCAGCCAGGATTACGCGTAGAAGGATTGTCGACGGAGCGCACGGAACTCAAGCCGCAGCGAACCTCCGGTTCGAGATCCCTCCGTGACTCCGTGTACTCCGTGATAAAACTGATCGGTGGGCGACGGTGCCGACGGGCCAAGGGCACTCAACCTGAACCAAGAAAAACGACAGGCTAGAAGCCTGTCGTTACGAGACCGGCTGGAAGCCGGTCCTACGTTCGCGTTAGCTACTCCTAATCAAACTTCGCGCCGTCTTTGATCCACTTCTCGAGAATCGCGATTTGGACGTCGGTGAACGGATCGCCTTTGCCTTCGGGGGGCATGAAATCGTCGTCGTCTTTCGGCAGGGTGACGCGGACGTGGACTTCGCTGTCCTCGTACACGCCGTTGACGATCGTTTCGCTTTTTGTGATGAATTCCGGCGTATCGAGACGCAGCTTGCCTTTTTGTTTTTCTTCGCCGTGGCAGCTATAGCAGCTTTTCTTGAACATCGGCATGATGTGTTCCTTGTAGCTGACCTTCTCCGGAACTTCGGTCGGTCCGGTCGGCTTTTCCACCACTTCGGGCGGGCGTTCGTAGACGACCTTGGGGCCAATAACCGGTTTGTCGCTGCCAAGGTTGATGAAGGTTTCGGGGAGTTTGGCGAACAGCGCCTTGGCGCCGTCTTCAGTCGCGGCCGATTGCCAGAGATAGAGTTTCTTGAGATTCTTCAGCCCGGCGAGTTTCTTCAGTCCGTCGTCACCGACTTTGGTGCCGTACAAGTTCAGGTACTCCAGTCCGGCGAGGCCTTTGACGTGGTCGAGGCCGGCGTCGCTGACGGCGGTGTTTTCGAGATGGAGGCGTTTGAGATTTTTGAGTTTGCCGAGCACGCCGAGTTTGCCGTCTTTGACGTCGGTGCCGGCAAGGTTAAGGCTGTGGACCAAGCCGCCGAGAGTGCCGAGCTGCTTCAGGTGCTGGTCGGTGACCGGCTTGCCGGCGAGTTTGAAATTCACGTCGAAGTGCTCGTTGTTGATCGCCACTTGCTGGGCCAGAAAGCCGGCTTTCCGCAGAGCGTCAACCGCGCCTTGCTGCTCTTTGGTTGGCGCGGCCGCAAGGAACGCGGGGAGGAGGAGGGATATTAGGCAGCCAAGTAGGCTGTACTTGAGTGGGGACAACAATCTCATAATGGGTCTCGTTTGGTTTCTCGGGAGAACAGGGTTGGCATGCAGCTTTACTTTGGGCGTTTTCACTATCTTAGGTACGAAAGCTAGCGGCGGATTTTATAATGGGAAGTACAGGGAAATGGCTCGCGTGGCGCTCAGCCATCCTCAGCCGGCTCCTTGCCGATGCCTTCGGCCTTGAGGATATCAAAAATCTCGCCGGACTCGATCATGGGTTCGAGTTTTCGGTAGCCGGGGATATGGCGTTCGTTAATGAAGATTTGCGGCACAAAATCCACTTCCGAACCAACGCGGGCGTACATCTCACGGGTGTTTTCCGAGTCAACGAAGGCATCGGCCTCCTTGTCGTAGATGATTTCCTTGGCCTCGAACGGGATGTCGTTGTCACGCATCCAGTCCATGGTTTTGTGGCAAAGCCCGCAGACTTCGGCGAAATAGACAGTAATAGTAGCCATACCTATGTCTAGCCACACCCACACCTCATTGGCAACGAATTCCCTCGGCGCAAAAAGGTGGAGAAACGGGTTGTCATCGCGGGCCGTCGGTGCCTAGCGTTGCCGCCCCGTGCCGGAGTGGTGGAACTGGTAGACGCACCAGACTCAAAATCTGGCGAGCTCACGCTCGTGAGGGTTCGAGTCCCTCCTCCGGTACCATTTTCCAATCACAATCCCTTCGGCCAACAAAACCGAGCGATGTACCGTTTAAAGAGGCCATAGACAAATGAAGCGGGGAACCCAATTCATCCTTGCCGGACTGGCCTGCCTGCTGACCCTCATTGTCTGGAAACGCGGCGCGGATGAACCCGTTGAGGGGCTGATCTACAATTGGAAATGTCGCATTGCCGCCAAAGGCAACCTGCCAAGCAAAGACATTATGGTGGTTAAAATCACCGATCGGTGCCTCAACCGCATGCAGGACGTCGGGCGCTGGCCTTGGCCACGGCCCTTGATCGCCGGCATCCTTGAGTATTGCGGCGAGGCGCGGGCGATCGGGGTCGACGTGGTGCTCTCCGAACGCGAAAAGGGAGACCAGATACTCGGCACGCAAATCGGCAGGCTGGGCAACGTGGTCAGTTCGGTGCAGCTCACCGGGGACCAGTTCGATCCCGATCCGCCCCTCGAACTCCTGCGTTCCACCCTACCCAACTGGCCAAGCAATCCAAACACAGCGACGTTTACCTCCGTGGTCCACCCGGTCGACGAGGTCATGAACAACTCCGCGCATATGGGCTACGTCAACTTCTGGCGCGGTACGGTTGACGGTTCGCACCGCCTCAAACTCGCCACCCAAATTGACTCCGGCGCTCCGGGCGACAAGCCTCTATACACCGTTCCCTCGCTCTCCCTCGCCACGTTTATGGTGGCTCAAAATCTGAAGCCGGAGGAGTTTGTGGTCAAGAATGGTTGGCTCAAGGCGGGCACCCACCGGGTCCGGATCGACAGCGAGAGCAATCTTATGCTCAGTTGGAAGGGACGCGAGTTCGACAGTGTTGAGGCGAACACCATCGTCGACTCGATGAACGCCGAACTCCAAGGCACCGCGAGACTGATCCCGCGTGAGGACTTCAAAGACAAAATCGTGTTGATCGGTGCCGATGCCTCCGGGTTGCCCGACCGAGAAGTCACACCGGTCAACCGAGAAATGTCCGGGGTCTACATCCACGCCACCGCCATCGACAACCTGCTGAAGAGCGAGTATTTCCGCCTCCTACCCAAAGCAGGAACGGTCGCACTGATTCTCGCCTTCGCCCTGCTGCCGGCGTTTTTTAGCTACCGAAAACCAGCCATTGTTCTGCTCAGCTACATCCTGTTGGCCGCTGGGATCGTCGCTGTAAGCGTGCTGCTGGCGGTCACCGCCAGATTGATGACGCCAACGATGTTACCGATGCTCGCACTGTCCCTCTCGACCATGCTGATCAGCCTCGTGCAGTGGAGTAAGCAACAGTTGCAACTCGAGCGCATGGAAAATCTGGACATTGAAAAGCAACGCTTTACCGACATGTTGGTCCACGACTTAAAGAATACCGTCGCACCGGTCTTGATGTCGGTCGACCTCGTTCGGCGCTCCCCAAAAGGCGAGTTCGCCAGCAAGGACTTCCCATACTACGTCGAACAAACCTACAACCAACTGCTGTTGCAGGTGAACTCCATTCTCGACATCCGGAGGATGGAGGAAGGCCGCTTGCAGATTGACCCAAAACTAGCCAGCCCGCTCAAGTTGGTCCGCGCCATCCGCAAAGAATACGAGGGCGCGTTCGAGCGGATGGAATTGTACATGGATGTCGAGGAAGCCGAGGAACCACATACCGAACTCCATCTCGACGAGGTGATGTTCCGCCGGGTGCTGGAAAACCTCATCTGGAACGCCATCAAGTACGCCAGCAACGGCACGCCGATCGACGTGTTTTGCGGCATTGTCGGACCGCACTATGAAGTGCGGATCGCCAATAAATGCCGTCCGATCAACGCCGAAAAACTCGACCAGATTTTCGGTCGTTACGTCGTCGGCAACGCCCCGCGTACCATCGGCAACATCACCTCCTCCGGCCTCGGACTGGCGTTTTGCAAGTTGGCCGTGGAAGCCCACAACGGCACGATCGAACTTGCCTCGCCTGTTCCGAGACGGAAAGACGGCTTCCAAGTAGAAATTCGACTGCCTCTGCGCTTGGCCAGCGACCGCCCGAGCTAGGAAGACCAAAAATGTACTCTGTACAACCAAGTGAAAACGGGGTTTTTCTTTACATCAAGGAGGAGGAAACTAGGCATAAGAGGGAAGGGACCAAACACCTAGAGATTACATAATGAACATTTTGAGATCCACTTGCTGCGCGTTTGTGACGTCTATATTTCTACTCGTTCCAGCCTACGCAAACACCACTTACATCGTCCAAGAGGGTGATACGGCAAAGACCATTGCGAAAACCTACCTTGGTTCCGAAGACGCCGGCGCCGATCTGATGGCCTTTAACCAGTTGCGCGCCGAAGACGATCTCAAGCCGGGCACAGTTTTGTCGCTTCCAATTGGACTACAAAAACGAACCCAGAAACTCGCAGAGATGACCACCGCAGATCTAAGCGCGGCGAAACAGGCGCAGGCAGATGTGTACGCCAAGACCGAGTTCGATGCCCTTGCGAGTACCGCGACTCGGGCCGCTGCGGCAAAACAATCCGGCGACCTTGGACTGGCCCACACCTTGATTGCGGAAATGCCGAGCCTGAGGGAAACCGCGATCGAAGCCGCCAACATCAAAGCCATCGTGCCCGGCCAAGCCAGCATCCTGCGATCCAGCGGAACCATTGAAATTTCCTCCAACAACGGCATCACCTGGAACGCCATTGATGCCACCAGTCTGTTGCGCAAAGGCGACCGGATCCGCAGCCAGAAGAACTCAAAGGCCGTGCTCACCTTCCCCAACGGCATTGAAGTCGAGATGGATCCGCTGAGCGCGTTCAAAGTCGTCTCGCTGCACTTCGATAAACGCGATTCCGCCCATGATATCAAACTCCGCCTAGAACTCGGAGAGATCCTCGGCAAAATGAAACCGATGGAACGCAAGAAGCCGATGAAGATCGAAACCGGTCGCGCCTCGATCGCGGTTCGCGGCTCGACCGTACTCGCCAGTACCGGCCCTGGCGGCGTACTTCGCGGTTCGAACTTCGCCGGCAAAATGGACATCGAACTCGACGGCCAAGTCGTGGTGTTCGAACCGGGCGAAGGCGTCGTTGCCAGCCAAGATGGACTCGTCGGCCCCGTCAAACTCCCCGCCGTTCCCGTGCTCGTCGGCCAACATGCGGGCAACTTCACCACCGGTTCGCCGCGGGTGCATTTCGATGTCGACACCCAAAATCCGGACGCCGCGTCACGCCACAAACTGGAAGTCAGCACAGACGCTCAGTTCACCCAAATCGCCCACAGCCAGATCGCCTACGGCGAACGCCTCGAAACCGGCGCCCTTGACCAAGGCACCTATTTCTATCGCGTTGCCGCGCTCGATGACAACAATCTGCAAGGCCCGCAATTTGCCCAAGGCTCGTTCGAGATTGTCGAAGCGCCTGCGCTACGCGTCGACACCAAAGCACCGCACCGCGAAGCCGGCGGCATGCTCATCGCCGCGAAAGGCGTCACTTATCAAGCCTCAGTCGAAGGGGCTGACGAGGGCCAGATCGAGTGGATCGTGAACGACGAACTCATCGCCACCCCGAACGGTGCGCTGATGCTCGACGAAGACGGATTCTACGAGATGAAAGTATCCTCGTCCGCCGGAGAAGCCGGCGCGGAACGCCTCTCCGTCTACGTCGATGCTAAAGGCCCAAAAATCCGCGTCCACCTCAGCGACCCGTTCGGCAATCCCGCACAGAATGCCACCGTCCGCGGCCTCACGATTCTAGGCGAAGACACCACTGGCGTGGATTCCATCACCGCATCGGTGAACGGCGGACCGTCCGAATCGGTCGGCGACCTTCCGCTGGTCTTGGACGCCTCCGTGGCCAACCGCGTCGAGATTCAAGCCGAAGATTTGTGGGGCAACCGCTCCAGCCGAACGGTGGATGTGCCGGCGGCAAATATCATCGTACCCCGGGTTCAGAAACGTCCGGCAATGCCGACGATCGTCCGCGAACCCGTGACCGTCGCCCGCCCCGCCCCGTCAATACCAGTTCCGTCCACCACCGAACGCCTGTTGGTGCCGGACGTTCGACGCGGCAACTGGTTCCAACGCTTCCTCGGGATCACCCCGAAGGAGAGATTGCAAAGGGACGGCGCGTCTGTTCCCCCGTCTTCGTTCCAAGCGATCCCGGTCCGACAGGAAATGCCGATCGCCAGACCGTCCTTCCGTTCGGTAGAATCCGTTAATGCCTTGCCCTCCGCTCCATCCATGCCGGTTCCGGTCCGTATCGCGCCTCCCGCACCGGCAGCCCAGAGAGTCCTCCTGCCGGAAACGAAAAAGACCCCGTTCCTGAACCGCGTCTTCGGCCAAAGACGCGGCCAAGCCGCTCCGTCCATGCAAGGAACCAGTACCATGGTCCCAGCCGGCACCATGATCGCCGAACCAGGACCGAACGGATGGCAAGTTGAGCCAGCCCGACAATTCGCGCCCAATGGCGTTCCACTCGCCCGCCTCTATTCCGGCGGATTTCCCGGCAGCCCCGTGATCTCCCGCAGCAGCGGCCCGACGATGATCAGCCAGCCACCGGCCGTTCGTCCGACGAGCAGCAGCGGCATCGTTCCTTCCGGGCCGCCCGTCATTCAGAGCCTGCCGATCCCGCCCGGGTTTGATCGCAGCACGCTTCGCCAAGGTTCCCGCCGCAATGGCTCCATGAGCAGAAATGTCAGTCGTGGTGCGAGTCAGTCGGACTCCACGAGCACTCCATCATCTGCTCCGGTGGTTCAAAGCCTGCCGATCCCGCCGGGGTTCAAGCCCAGTGGTGCGACTCGATCCACCTACGCCACCTACGCCACCCCGACCACCATGGCCACCCTGGCCACCCCGACCACCATGGCCACCCCGGCCAACCCGAGTCGTCCCGTCTCCGTGGTTCGGCCGGCGGCACCGGCAGCCTACATGCCATCCGTTGCTGCCCCAAGCCTTCCCCCCGCCGCCAAATCCGTTCCGGTGATTCAACCCATGCCAGCACCGCCGGTCATGTCGATTCCGCCAGTGAACGTGTCTCCAGCCCTAGCAAGTCCGCTCTCTCCGCTCTCTCCTGCATCGAGCGGCTTGAAGCCACAAGTCTCCCCGCCCCCGCCAGTGTCCATTCCGGCAGCATCGCCGATCAGTGGCGACCCCGCCGCCATCCCCTTCGGCGAACGCGAGATCATTCCTGAACCAGTCGCCGGCAGTGGCAAAACTCTCCTTGAACGCCTGCTCAAGGAATAACGCAGCGCATCAAACCCCGTTCGCCAACGCCGGGTTCCATCCCGGCGTTTTTCTTTTCAAGCAAGCTCATCCCCCGGCGCCCTTGGTTTGACAGTTGACCTGCCCCACCCCTTGCGTAACTCCGCCAATAGACTTCCCATGAGCGAACCAACCAATCCCGACCACCCGACCGAATCCGACACCGCCATTCCCGAACCGAGCGAGAATGAGATCCGCACCCAGCGCCTGCGCAACATGGAGCGTCTCAAGGAACTCGGCTACGACACCCCGTTCGGCCACGCCTTCCCCAACGACGGCAATCTCGACCAGATCGCCGAGACCTTCGAAGCGGAAAAACCCGTCCGCATCGCCGGACGCCTCGTCGCGAAACGCGAAATGGGCAAAAGCATCTTCGCCCACCTCCAAGACAGCACCGGACGATTCCAGATCTACCTGAAAAAAGACATCGTCGGCGAAGCCGCCTTCGACGCGTTCAAAGTGGTCGACATCGGCGACACGATCGGCGGCGAAGGCACGCTTTTCCTCACCCGCACCGAAGAGAAGACCGCCAATCTCACATCTTGGCAACTGCTCTCCAAAGCCCTACTGCCGTTGCCAGAAAAGCACGCCGGACTCACCGATGTCGAGACCCGCTACCGCAAGCGCTACCTTGACCTGATCGCCAACGAGGACGTCCGCGAAGTTTTCACCCGCCGTTTGCACATCGTTCGGGAAATGCGAAGCTACCTCCAAGAACGCGGCTTCCTCGAAGTGGAAACACCAATGATGCAACTGCGCGCCGGCGGTGCCGCCGCCAAGCCCTTTGTCACCCACTACAACGCCCTCGGCACCGATATGAGCATGCGTATCGCCCCCGAACTGTTCCTCAAGCGCCTGCTGGTCGGCGGCTATAACAAGGTCTTCGAACTCAACAAAAATTTCCGCAACGAAGGCCTCAGCCGCAACCATCAGCCCGAGTTCACCATGCTCGAAATCTACGAGGCCTACGGCGACCGCGAGACCATGGCCGAACTGGTGCAAGGCCTCATCCTGCACGTCGCCGACACCGTCATTGGCAGCCGCCAAGTCGGAACGGAGTCACACCCCGTGAATCTCGATAATTTCCGCACCGTTCCCTACAAGGATCTGCTGCGCGAAACCGCTGGCGACGATTACTTCGACCTCGACCTGGCCGGCCAACGCGCCAAAGCCGTCGAACTCGGCTGCCACGTCGACGACGACATGGACGCGACCGATATCGGTCAGGAAATCTTCGAGAAATGCATCGAGGGCACCCTGCTCGACCCGACCTTTGTCATCCGCCTGCCCTACAAGTTGGTCCCGCTCGCCAAGCGCTGCACCGACGACCCCGAACTCGTCGATGTCTACGAACTCATCATCGGCGGCAAAGAAATCTCCCCAGGCTACACCGAACTCAACGACCCGATCGACCAGCGCGCCCGGTTCGAGGAACAAGCCGACGGCGATCCCGAAAAAATCGACGAGGAGTTCCTCAACGCCCTCGAACACGGCATGCCCCCCGCCGGCGGCCTCGGCCTCGGCGTCGACCGCCTCGTCATGCTGCTCACCGGCTGCGATGCCATCCGCGACGTGATCTTTTTCCCGCAATTGAAAGCCAAAGGCTAAATGCCCATTTAAAATTTAAGATCTCAAATTTCAAAGGCCGCTACATCAGTTTGAAATGTAAAATTCCAAGACCTCCACATCAGTCTGAAATTTAAAGACCTCCATATAAGTCTCAAATTTGAAATTCGAAATTTGAGATTCAATTACCGATCACTGATTACTCCCCAATGCCGAAGGCCGCCACACATCCGTCTGAAATTTGAAATTCCATCACCGATCCACTGATTACTCCTCAAGGCCGAAGGCCGCCAGATATCCGTCTGAAATTTGAAATTCCATCACCGATCCACTGATTACTCCTCAAGGCCGAAGGCCGCCACACATCCGTCTGAAATTTGAAATTCCATCACCGATCCACTTATTACTCCTCAAGGCCGAAGGCCGCCAGATATCCGTCTGAAATTTGAAATTCGAAATTTGAAATTCCATCACCGATCACTGATAACCAACCACTGACCACTCCCAAGGCCGCAGGCCGCCCGACAACTGATTACTCCCAAAGGCCGCAGGCCGCCTGACAACTGATCACTGATCACTGATTACTCCAAAAGGCCGAAGGCCCCCTGACAACCGATCACTGATCACTCCAAAAGGCCGAAGGCCGCCCACCACTGATCACTGTTTACTGATTACTTCCCCTCCCCCATGCCCTTCCCTCTCTTTCTCGCGTTCCGCTATCTGAAGCCCGAGAAATCTCTGTATTCGATCATCCGGCTGCTCTCGCTGCTCGGCATCGCTTTGGGCGTGATGATCCTGATCGTCACCATGGCGATCATGGCTGGGTTTGGTGAAATGTTGCGCGAGAACCTGATGGGGTTCCACTCGCACATCTCCGTGCAGGGACATCAGCTCAGCGAATACGACAAGACGCTGCAAGAGAAGCTAATGGCCACCGAGGGCGTGACCGCGATCTCGCCCGCCATCTACACCCGTGTCATGATCAAACGCGACGGCATCACCGTGGCTCCCGGCATCAAAGGCATCGACCCGCTGCTCGAAGCCGGCACCTCCAGCATCGGCGAAAATATTCGCCCCGGTTCGCTGCTTGGCGAAGCCGGTCTCGCCGATCTCGCCGAGGAGGAAGTCCTCATCGGTAGCCTTCTGGCCAGGCAACTCGGCGTCGTGCCCGGCGACACGCTCAATGTCTATTCGCCCGCCGGCTTCGGCGACGCCGACGTGGTCCGTCTGCCCGAGGAGGTTCTTGTCGTCGGCACCTTCCACACCGGCATGCAAATGTTGGACAAGGACTTCATGGTCGGCACCCTCGACACCGCGCGCGAACTAGCCAACCAAGATGAGGGGATCAGCGAGATGGTGGTCCAGTTGCAAGACCCGATGAATGCGACCAACATCGCCTTCAAACTGCAACAAACACTCGGCACCAATTACCATGTCGACAACTGGATCCATGAAAATAAAAAGACCTTCGACGCATTGAAAACTGAGAAAGACGTGATGTTTTTCCTCCTCCTGTTCATCGCGTTGATCGGCGGTTTCTGCATGATCTGCAGCCTGCTGATCATCACCATGCAGAAGACACGCGACATCGGCCTGCTAAAGTCCATGGGCTTTAAAACCCGCCACATCGTCGGCGTGTTCACCACCATGGGCTTCATTCTCGGCGCCATCGGCGTCCTGCTCGGGGTCGCCGGAGGACTGCTGATCATCAAATTCCGCAAACCGATCATGGATTCCATCAGCTGGATCCGCGGCGTCGAGGTGTTCCCTCAAGAGATCTACCAGTTCGACACGCTACCGGCCAAGATTATCCCCGCCGACCTGTGGATGATCGTCATCTGCGGCATGCTCATCTGCGTTCTCGCCGGTGGCATCGCCGCCCTCCCCGCCGCCTTCCTCCGCCCTGTCAACGCCCTCCGCCATGACTGAACTCATCCGCTGCGAAGGCATCACCAAGACGTACCAAATCGGCAAAACCGAGATCCCGGTGTTGCGCGGCGTCGACCTGTCCGTCGCGGCCGGCGAAACCGTGGCGATCACCGGCGAAAGCGGGTCCGGAAAAAGCACCCTGTTGTACATCCTCGGCCTGCTCGACGAACCCACGGACGGCGAGATCTATTATCAAGACGAGCCGTTGCTCCAGCAATCGCGCAGCGTTCGACGCACCTACCAATCGCGTTCCGTCGGCTTCGTTTTTCAAAGCTTCCACCTCATCCCCGAACTCGACGTGCTCGACAACATCACCATGGCCGATCGCCCCGAACGTCTGTTCGCCAGAAAAGGTGCCGGTGCCGTCGAAAAAGCCCAAGCCCTCGCCGACCGCATGGGCCTCGGCGAACGCGTCGACCACCGCCCGATGGAACTCTCCGGCGGCGAACAGCAACGGGTCGCCATCGCTCGCGCCCTGATGAACGACCCCACTCTTATCCTCGCCGACGAACCCACCGGCAACCTCGACGAGCAAACCGGCCACGGCATCCTGTCAGCCTTGTTCGATCAAGTCCGCGAACGCGATGCCTCGCTGATCATGGTCACGCACAATCCCGCCATCGCCGCGCTGTGCGACCGGCGCTTAAAGTTGGTTCAAGGTCGGTTGGCGGATCAATAGGGAGTAGTCGGTAGCCGGTAGGCAGTAGGCAGGGAGTACTCGGCCTTCGGCCGGGGGAAGTAATCAGTCATCAGTGATCAGTTATCAGTAGGACTCGGCCTTCGGCCGGGGGGAAGTAATCAGTCATCAGTAATCAGTGATCAGTAGGACTCGGCCTTCGGCCGGGGGGAAGTAATCAGTCATCAGTGATTAGTTATTAGTGGACTCGGCCTTCGGCCGGGGAGTCATCGGTCATCAGTGAATACCAGGCTTTCGGCCTAGGGAGAGGTTGCCTTTGAAATGTGAGATCTGAAATTTGAAATGAGCCGATCAGCTTTGGGTGACCAGTGATCCTCCCCAAGGCTGAAGGCCGACTTCACTGATCACTACAAAGGCCGAAGGCCGCCCACCGATCACTGATTACTCAAAAAAGGCCGAAGGCCGTCCCACTGATCACTGATTACTTAAAAAAGGCCGAAGGCCGCCCCACTGATCACTGATTACTTAAAAAAGGCCGAAGGCCGCCCACCACTGATTACTCAAAAAGCCGAAGGCCTACTCTGAGATCGTCTCCGACGGCAACTGAATGATCTTACCGCCCTGCAACGCCGACTCGTGCGCGAGAATCCCGGTGCAGGTCCAGTTGGCCGATTGACGCGCGTTCGGCCAGGCCTCGCGGTCTTCCTTCAAGGCCATCACAAACTCGTGCACCAAATGCGGATGCGACCCACCATGTCCGGCGCCTTGGGTAAAACTTAAATGCTCCTCGCCTTCGTCGCCGCCATACACCCCACCCGTCGTGAACGGGGCAATTTCATCCGGCAGAAGATGCGCGTAGTCCGGGCACTTCACTGCTTCGGGAATTTCGGGTTCGGGCTTTTTCGCGGTGTGCACGATCAAGGGTTCGTTTTCCACCAGCGGCCACTCGACCGACTTTTTATCGCCGTAGACATCGATCGACTCGCGATACTGACGCGCCACATCAAACAACGAACGAATGACCCGCGCCGATAAATCCGAGTTGCGCATTTTGATCTGCGCCGTCTCCACCGCGAACGGCGAATTGTAGCAATCATGCATGTCCTCGCTGATGGTCCCCGAGGGAAAGCACGACACGTACTCGGCATCCTTACGCGGCAACCCAAGAACCGGGCCCACGCAGTGCGTCGCGTAATACATCGGCGGCAAGCCCGGCCAATACCCCGGCCAGCCCTCCATGTCCTGCTGGTGACTTGCCTGCAAAAACTGCAACTTTCCGAGTTCGCCCTTCTCGTTCAGTTCCTTCATGTAGAGAAACTCGCGTGAGTAGACCACCGTCTCCATCATCATGTATTTCAACCCGGTCTCGTCGCACAACCGGATGATTTCGAGGCAGTCTTCCACCGAGGTCGCCATCGGCACCGTGCAAGCGACATGCTTGCCCGCCTTGAGCGCGGCGATCGATTGCTCGCCGTGGTTCGGGATTGGCGTGTTGATGTGCACCGCGTCGATCTCCGGATCGGCGAGCACGTCGGCGTAGTTCTGAAAGCGTTTCTCGACGCCGTACTTGTCGCCGACCTCGTCGAGCGAAGCCTGGGTACGTTGGCAGATCGCGGCCATGACGGCGTCGGGGTGGCGTTGATAAATAGGAATGAATTCGGCGCCGAAGCCGAGTCCGACGATGGCGATGCGGATGGGTGAGCTCATAGAATGGACAGTGGAGGGGTTACAGGATTACAAAGTGGAGAAAGTCTGTTCGTGGAAATCGGGCACAACAGATCGTCAAAAAGGGTTAATCATGATCTTCAATGATATCAGGTTCAGTAAACGCATAGTAATTTGAAGACTCCTCGCGAACGAGATCGTCCGGTCGGGCCATCTTGGTCAGCATTGAAACAATGCGGACCAGAATCTGCTCGGCATCAGTCGACTCGGTCTCACTAAGTGCACCTCCGATACAAAGGACGTCTTGAATTGCAGCGCACTCAAGAGCGCTCGCACGAGCGATCGCAAAAAAACGACGGCGGTCTGGTTGCCTGAACTTTCCGTTCCCTTCGGCAATGTTCAGAGCAATGGATTGCGAAGCCCGGAGCAATTGATCTCGAGCATGGCGGTTTGGTCCAGTGAAGCGTTCGACATTAGCATAAACCCAAGCAACATATTCGAGCGCCGCCTGATAGACGTGAAGTCTTTTATGTCCGAAACTCATAGCGCGCTTTCTAATTTAATCTTCGTGATTCAACTTTTCAGAATGTTCTCGAGTCGGCTACGCCGACAACGACTGCAGCTTTTCTGCGTCCGGCCGATTACGATTACGATCACGACCACGACCACGATACTGCAGGGTGAGAATCGTGGTCGTTTTCGTGATCGTGTTCGCAATCGAATCCGATCGGCGAAGCCGATGCTCCACAGATAAGCTCACTTCAACGTCCCCAGATAAGCCAGGACGTCCTCCAACGTGAAGTCTTTTATGTCCGAAACTCATAGGGCGCCTTCTAATTCAATTTTCGTGATTCAACTTTTCAGGGTTCTCGAGTCGGCTACGCCGACATCGACTGCAGCTTTTCTGCGTCAGGCCGATAACGAAGACGATCACGACCACGACCACGATACTGCAGGTGAGAATCGTGGTCGTTTTCGTGATCGTTTTCGTAATCGAATCCATCGGCGACGCCGATGTTCCATACATAAGCTCACTTCAACGCTTTCTAATTCAATTTCGTGATTCAACTTTTCAGGGTGTTCTCGAGTCGGCTACGCCGACAACGACTGCAGCTTTTCTGCGTCCGGCCGATTACGAAGACGATCACGACCACGACCACGATACTGCAGGGTGAGAATCGTGGTCGTTTTCGTGATCGTGTTCGCAATCGAATCCGATCGGCGACGCCGATAGATAATCCCTACTCGGATCAGAATTCGTTAGTGTTCCAAAGACAGAAAAGCTTTCAACGTCCCAGATAAGCCAGAACGTCTTCCAACGTGAAGTCTTTTATGTCCGAAACTCATCGCGCGCTTTCTAATCCGATCGGCGACGCCGATATTCCAAAGACAGATAAGCTCACTTCAACGTCCCCAGATAAGCCAGAACGTCTTCCAACTCCTGCGGCTTTAACAGCAATCCGTAGGGCGGCATCGGCGAAACCGCCACCGGGTAGCCTTCGGCAATATCGGCCTGCGGATCCACCAAACTCTTGCGGATGTAGTCCGAACCTTTGCGCGTGGCGATGGTGGCAAGATTGGGACCGACCACGCCTTCGCCGAGTTCGCCGACTTTATGACAACGCGTGCAACTGGCGACCGGGTGGGTGGTGAAAATCGCTTTGCCGCGTTCGGCATCGCCGACCAGTTTGCCGCTGGTGGCATCCTCGTCGGCCACGACCGTAACCTTCTGCAGAGACAAGTCGTCGTACCATGCTTGGCCACGCGACTGGCCCCAACCGCCGAACAAGGCGTTCACCTGAAACTGGTTCTTGCCCTCGCTGTTGACCCGCTTCTCGACCTTGATCCAATCGGTGGTTTTTCGATGCGCGGGCGTGGTCGCCTCCTCGTGACTATGGATATTGATCAAGGCGCCCATCGCACCAGCGAGACCCCTCGTTCGGACCCAGCCGCTGAGCAGGTATTCGGTGTTGGGTTCGACTTCGACGAAGGTGCTCCAACTGATGTCGCCGCCGGTCCCCGACTGAATCCGAACGCTGCCCTTGCCGCTGCGGACAAAGTCCTTGCGCGTCTCGTGGTTCCACACACCGGTGCCGGAGTACGTGCGTTCGACCCAATGCGTCGGCTTGCCCTCGGCCACCTCTTCGAACCCGGGATTGTTCAACAGGTTTTCGCCCAGCACACGCTTGCCGCCACTGAGGTCGGTTCCCTGATTTCCGGCGGCCGCCTTGAGCGCGGCGGCCAGCCATTCGTCATCACGGTTTGCTGCATCCGCATACAGTCGGGGCAGCACGGCATTGACCAAATCGGACCCGGGAAAGGTGGCCATTTTGGTAAAGGCCGCCCGCCGAACGCGCGGATCTTTGTCGGCGATCAGCGCCGTGTCGAAGAACAACTGCATGTCCTCCGCGCCGATGCCCAAGGTCTCGACCGCGTTGCGCTTGAGGTCAGGATCGGCTTGCAGCAAGGCGGCTTGTTGGGTTGCTCGGTCGAGTTCGCCGATGCCGTGCAGGGTCCACAGGGCATGGATTGCGCCAAGCGGCCCGGACTCCCTGGGCGCGCTCGCACGTTCGCGAAGTCGGCGTAGCAAGCCTTTTCCTTTGGGCGGATTTTCGACCAGCAAACGCTGCGCCGTCATCCGCCAGAACATGTTCGGGTGGTCGAGCGTCGCGAGCAGTTTTCCGGGTTTGGCGTCGGCCAGCGAGATCGGCTTCTGCGCGTTCCCGGCATCCTTTCCATCTCGAACCATACGGTAGATCCGGCCGTGTTGCCGGTCGCGATTGGGATTGATGTGGGCGTTGCCTTGGCCGCGCTTGGCGTCGTAACCGCCGCGGTCCGCGCTCGGAGTCGGATTGTGTTGAATGATGAAATTATACCAGTCGGCGATCCACAAATTGCCATCCGGACCCACCTCCGCCATCACCGGCGAGAACCATTCGTCGGCGCTGGCCACCAGCGCGAACGCGTTCTTGGCCTGGTAGCCCGAACCCTCGGGAATCATGCGGTAGCCGCCGAGCAAGTTGCCGGTCGGACCGCAGACGAAAGCCATCTGGTTTTGCCAGTCTTCGGGAAAGTTCGGCGAGGTGGCGATCGCGTGACCCGCCGCCGCCGTGTACGAACCCAAGGCGTCCACTTGGCGGATGTTCGGCGTGATCGGATGAAAGGTCGGGCTGTCGGCGATCATACGCGCGCTGCGACCGTTGGACGCGCCATAAACCGGACGTGGCAGGCCGCAGAAAAAGCTCGGGTTGTTGTTCGCCGTCGAACCAAACACATCGCCCTGCGCGTTGAAGCCCAAGCCCCAAGTGTTGTTGTTGAACTGGTGCAAAAAGGTGATTCCGTCGCCGCCGCGTTCCATCTTGAAAATGCCCGAACCAAATCGGTTGCCGTCATGATTGTAACTCGAATAGCCGACCGCGCCCCAGATCCGGTTGTCGAATCCATAGCGCAAATTGCTCGGACCCGCGTGCGTATCGCCCGCTCCCCAACCCGTGTTGATCACTTCCCTCACGTCCGCCTTGTCGTCGCCGTCAGTGTCCTTCAAAAAGAAAAAGTCGGGCGCGTGCGCAACGATCACGCCGCCATTCGCGAACACCAGCGAGGTCGGAATATTAAAGCCTTCCGCGAACACGGTCACCTTGTCGCAACGACCATCGCCATCGGTGTCCTCCAAAATCTTCACCTTGTCCGCGCCGGTTCGACCTTCCTTGATTTCGTTCGGATAGTCGGTGGTTTCGAGCGCCCAGAGGCGGCCGCGTTCGTCCCAAGCGATGGCGATCGGATTGATGATGTCCGGTTCGCTAGCGAATAACTCGAGCCGAAACCCGGCCGGGGCCCGCGTGTAGGCGAGGCTGTCGGCGGGCGAGAGCGGTAGCTGGTAGTTGAGTGGCTGCGGCCGTTTTTCGTAGTTCGGGATATTGCCGCGCCCCTCTTCGTACATCAGCTGCGCGCGATGGGTAATAAAGTGGGTGTAGCTGGCGCGGCGTTCGGGACCGATCGACCAGAGGATGCCTTGCTTGAGTAGCGCATGGAACGAAGGATGTCCCCATACGCGTTCGTCGTGGCCGGACGCGGTGTAGAAAATCCGGCCTTCGCCGTGGGTGCGCACCCAGGTCCACGGTTCGGGTTCGGTGATCGGGTCGCCCTCCATCACATCGCGCACCTGCAACACGGTGCGTTTGTCGGCGTTGTGATTCTTGTGGCAATAGGTCTCGTCCCAAGCCGTCATCGGCGGCACGCCGGCAATCGCCTCGTGGTCCGGCAACACCGTTCGCGGCGTGAACACGCCGGTCTTGTGGCTGTCAAAACGCGCGCCCACCAACTGATCGAACTCGGCTTCATTCCCGAAACACCAACTCGCGCAATGCACCGGAATGAACCCACCACCATTATTAATGAAGGCCTTCAGGTTCGCCCACTGTTTCGGTTCGATGGTGCCGTGGTTGGCGTAGAGTAGCAACGCGTCGAACTTGGCCAGATGCGCCGCGTCGTCGAGCGCCGCACCGACCGTGGTGACGTAGTCGAAATAGATCGCGTCGGTGCCGAGCGCCTTCGCGACCATCGGGAAAAATTTGTTCGAGTTGTGCTGCTCCCCCTCGTGTCCGAGAAACAGAACCCGCACCGGTCCGGCCGCGCCGTCCTTCGCATCGTCCTCCGCATGAAGATGGTACGCAGGGCCGAAGGCAAAAAAGAGAAGACACAGGGAGACGATCAGGGAACAATTCATAGGAGCAGCAATTATGAACATGGTACCAGACTTTGGCGACAGGTCTTGTGGAAATGAGCGGGGATTTTGTAGATGTTCGACACGGCTCAAGACGCCGTCGCACAGCGCCTTTGGCGTATGGCAAGATCTTGCCATAGCGTGGCAAACGCCTGCCATAAGGTGGCAAACTCCTGCCACACTATGGCAAAGCTTTGCCAAACGTTCCGCCAACCATTTGCGGACCATCCGGAAGCGTTGGTAGCGTGGTTTTTTAAACCGCGTCGGTGGTGTGGATTTTCAATCCGCAGATAATCCCCAGTGGAACGGAATAGGTTTAGCATCCAAGTTGCATCAGGCGCTCTCTGGAAACCGGATTTTCAAAGCAGACTCATGTTCAATCGACGAAAAGGAACTGCTGCTCTAAGCCTTTTGGAATAATGTGATGACTCTACCTTGTTCGCGACTGGTTTCCCCGAACCCGAACCCGAACCAGTACACTGCCTCCGACTTTGACGGAGCCGCCTGACTCTTTTGCGAACGACAACCTATTCGAAAACCATGTCCATGAACCTCACGATCAACCGCCTCATCTTTGCCGCCGCCTGCCTGCTTTTGCCTGCGGCGTTCGCGCAGGAACCCACGTTCAAAGCCGGCGCCGCAGTGGTGGATATTTCGCCGGACGTGTTTCCGTTTCAACTCCGCTCCGGCCCTTCGAGCCATGTCCATGATCCGCTTTCGGTGCGGGCGCTCGCCTTTGAAAACGGCGCCGACCAGCGTTCCATGATCGTCGTCATCGACGCCATCGGCATCGGTCGGGAGATGGCGGACGAGGCAAAACGCGCCGTTGCCGAGACCACCGGATGGAAGCCAGAATCCATCATGATCGCCGCCACCCACGCGCACTCCACGCCAAAGGGCGGCGACACATCGCCCGGCCGGATCGCCTACGAAAAAACGCGGCGGGCCGGACTCGCCGAAGCCATGCGCAACGCGGTCGCGGCCCTGCAACCGGCAACCGTCGGTTTCGCCTCGGACGAGGAACCGTCCGAAGTTCGCAACCGGCGGAATTTTTACCACGAGGGCGCCTCTTCGACCCGCAACCCCTACGGCGGCTACGACAAGGTGCGAATGAACGGCGGAACCCAGGGGATTCTCAAGCCCGCCGGACCGATCGACCCCGAGATCTGCGTGGTCGATGTCCGCACCGCGCGCGGCAAACCAATCGGACTGCTCGCAAACTACACCCTTCATTATGTCGGCGGCATTCCAACCGTGACCGAAGAAGGAGGCCGGGTTCGGGGCATGGCCTCGGCGGATTATTTCGGCGAATTCGCCCGGCTGATGCCGTACCGGATGCGACGCGCCCCCGAGGGCTTTGTCGCGATGATGTCGAACGGGGCGAGCGGCGACATCAACAACATTCCATTCGGCATCCGCCGCGCCCCGCGAGCCCCATTCGAGCAGTGCCGGATTGTCGCGGGCAAAACCGCGGACGCCTGCTGGCGTGCCATCCAAAAGATCGAGACCTACGATGCCGCGCCGGTCATCGCGACCCGCCAGCGCGAAGTCGAACTCGAATACCGAAAGCCCACGGCAGCGGAGGTCGAGCGGGCTCAGGAACTGCTGAAACTAAGCCCCGCAGAGCGCGAGGCGATCCACAAGAAAACGACAAATTATGCCAAGCAAATGATCCGCTTTGCCGCGCCCGACAGTCCGCGTTCGGAGAAGCTGATCATCCAGGCGTTTCGGATTGGCGAGCAGGCGATTGTCTCAATGCCGTTCGAAGTCCTGGTCGAAATCGGCCTCGAACTCAAGGAACGCAGTCCCGCCCCCCGCACCTTCATCATCGGGCTGGCCAATGGCGGCTACGGCTACCTTCCCCCACCCCGTCAAGCCGACCTGGGCGGCTACGAAACCTGGCTTGGAACCTCGCGGTTTGAAAAACGCTCGTCCGAACTCCTGGTCGAGGAACTGTTAGAGATGCTTGCTGAACTTTGGGAGGGCGGCCTGCGGCCTGAGTGATCAGTAATCAGTCATCAGTGATCAGGGTTCGCGGCCTGCGGCCTTGCGATAGCCGTTGTCTCCTGCGTCAGTAGGTCGGGCGGGTTAAAACCCGCCCTCCAAACACGGGATGAATCCCGCGCTACTTTGGGCCGGCCGGCCACGAGCGAAGGAGCGCCAGTACTTATGAAACATAGGTTTCAACCAGTGTTGGTTGGATGCGTGTTCTGCGCGTCCTTCCAAGAGCAGTGCTTCGCGTTGATGCGGGTGCGTGTGCTCCGCATTTCGGGAATTGTTGCCCACGCAACCGTTCGGGTCGCGTGTCATGCGCTAGGTTCGAGGGCGCGGGCTGCGCGGCTGGGCCGAAACGATCATGCTTGCGGGGTTCCACCGGTAAAGATTCTGGTCGTGAGAGGATCCTTTGAATGGAAATATACATTCTCTTTACGGGACTTTTAGTTTCTATCAGTCCCGATTCTCGGCATCCGTGATGGGATGGAAGTCGAATAACTCAGGCAGCTGCTCCAATACCTCAATCGAATAGTAACCCAGTTTGATCTCACCCGTGGTATTTCTTTCAGTCCAGTATCTTCCATTGAGTTTCCTCTTAGGAGTTTCGAAAATTTCGAACACAACTGTTCCGTCATGAGTGCTGCTTCTCTCCTTTACGGCCAATCCTGGCTGGCTAGTGTAAGAATATAAAAGTTTCTTAATTTGTTGTTCGGAGTTTATGATCAAGCTCTCACCATAAGAAGAACTTACCATCTCACTAGTCCGCATAAGGCAGCTGATATTGAAAAACGATTGAGATATTGTTAACATAACTGGAATTGGTGGCAGACTTTCGCCTGTTTTTTGGTTTGTCCAATCTGAGTAGATATGCCCCAGCCAAGTCCCGCTTATATCCGGCGACTTCACGAGCCAGCCGGCGAAAATCTTTTGTTTCCACCCCCATTTAACAAATACCAGAATCAGCATGAAATCGATGACTACAACTGTTGGAATTAGGCCAAAAAATCCTTTAGCGGTTGAGATGTCTACTTTCAGGAAATAGGACAACGCAAACCATGCTGCCGCGGATATTGCGACAAGTAGATATAAAAATCTCTTGAGTTTTGCAGCCTGCATTATTGGAACTCGAAATAGTTCCAAGCGGCCTTGGCGAACTCGCGGCCATCCGCTCTCGTCCAGTCTTGCTTGGAATGGAACAGATAAACGCAGTTGTTTGCCTCCACCCAACGTTCGGCATCTGGCTCCTCGCCCTGAAGTTCATTCCAGATATGGACAAGTAGACCACGAAGCCGATCCGTCCATGTCGCTTTCTCAAAAATTGAATCTGGGCAGTTGAAGGCCAAGCTCTCAATAAAATAGGATGGCAACTCTCGGAAAACATTTTCATCGGCCATCTTATTTTCAATACGTTTTAGTAGCCGAGCTCCCTTCTTGTATCGATAGCTAGTATCGACATTCTTATTTTTTCCAAATTCAAGCTGCTGCTTGGGATAGTTGACTATGCTTGGCCCCTTTTTTTGATTTTTGTCCCGTCTCTCGTTCCAGTTTTCAAGTGAAAGCGGAAACTGAAGCACGGCACCACATCCGCATCGACTCGAGCCGAATTAGAATTTATTTGGATCGCGGTAGACCCAGATGCATCTACTTGCTCTGGAAATTGGCTTTCCATCGCTGCCTCAAGTTCTGCCCTCAGTTTTGAGGGTGTCCAAATTCCCTCATATTTGGGACGTGGAGTATATATGCCTGGTTCCGCCTCTCGCCAGTACTGAACATCGGTGCATTCAACTGCGATATCCACATCACTATCAGCACGAACATTCGTATTATTCGCATATGAACCCTTCGCATAAATACTCAATGAGCAGTCATTAAAGGGGCTGTGTGAGTCAATCGCCTTTCGAATCATTCGTTCGGTTCGATCTTGTTTGTCTTTCTCAGTATCACTGGAGGGTTTTGTCCATCCAGTTAGTTGACTTTCTAAGTTCATTAAGCCTCTTTTGGTATTTAACAGCAGTAGCAGTAGCATTTCTGACTTCCGTCTGGAACTGTTATATTGGGCTTGCGCAGCAGAGGCCGTATTTTAGGTGAGGTTTTCGCGAGCTCGGGCGTGGCGAGACAATAAGATTTATCCAGTTTCCGTCATTCATTCCACTGGGCCGCATATCCGTCATTTCTGTTTTGTTTCTAAGCGCAAATCATCATTTTTAGAAGGAACTTCGCCGGGGGAGCCTGGGGCTGGCCCCGACGCCGAACGCATCGTGAAGGGCGCGCTTTTCACCAAGCCGACCACCAGATCCGAGAACCGGTAGTCGCGTTCGGACGCGGTCCGCACTACGCCGCGGATCGCTGGGCCATCGCCGGACTCGACGCCGCGGCCGAGGGCGTAGGTCAGTAGTTTTTCGGTGAGGGTGCGGGCAAATAAATCGGGCTGGTCGATCAGGCCTTGTTCCAGTCCGGCGACCCCGACGAACCCGGCCCGGCCGGGCAGGCCGCCGCTGGCGTCGATGTCTTGTTCCGAACCGCGTTCGCGCAGGCGCCAGCGGCCGACGGCGTCGTAGTTTTCCAAGGCGAAGCCGACCGGGTCCATCACATCGTGGCAACTCGCGCAGGCGGGATTTTCCCGGTGCTCGGCCAGCCGCTCGCGCATCGGCAGATCGGCGTCGACGCTGTTCTCTTGCTCTTCCAATCCGGGAACGTCGGCCGGTGGTGGCGGCGGCGGCGTGCCCAGCAGGTTCTCGAGAATCCAATGGCCGCGGATTACCGGCGAGGTGCGGGTGGCGTAGGAGGTGACGGTGAGCACGCTGCCATGGCGCAAAATGCCGCCGCGCTGCCACGCGGGTTCGAGTTGGACCGGGCGGAAATGCGAACCGTAAATGTGCGGGATACCGTAGTGTTTGGCGAGGCGTTCGTTGAGGTGGGTGACGTCCGAACGCAGCAGTTCGAGCACCGGGCCATCCTCGCGCACGACGCGGTCGAACAGCAGTTCGGTTTCGCGCCGGAAGGCCTGGCGGAGGTTGTCGTCAAAGCCCGGATACAGGCGGCCATCGGGAGTGATCGACTCGAGATTGCGTAGATACAGCCACTGGTCGGCGAAGCTGCCGACCAGGGCGCGGGCGGCGCGCGGATCGGCCAACATGCGCCGGGTTTCGGCTTCGAGCACGTCCGGCTGGTGCAGGATGCCGGCGACGGCGTGTTGGAGTAAGGACTCGTCGGGCAGGCTGCGCCAAAGAAAGAACGACAGGCGCGAGGCGAGTTCGAGATCGGACACGGCATAGGCCGCGCCGGGTTCGAGATCGTCCGGATCCCGTTCGATCCGGAACAGAAAATCACGACTCACCAACACCGCGGCCAGCGCCGACTCGATGCCGGCTTCGAACGAACCCCCGTCGGTCCGCGCATCCGCATAAAACGGCATCACGCGTTCGAAATCGGCGTTGGTCACCGGCCGCCGGTAGGCCCGACGCATCAAACGCCCCAGCACCTTGCGCGCCGCCGCCTCGCCGGCCTCGACAAGATCTGCCCCAGCATCCTCAGCACGTCCGGCAAAAATTTGTTGATGGCTCGGTGACTCCAAGGCCAGCGCTCCCGCAGTTTTTGCGTCGGCTTCACCTTTACCTTCCCCTTCGCCTTCAACTTTTCCTTCCTCCTCGAACGGCCCGGTAATGGTCACCTGAAAGATCGCCGGAGTCAGCCGCGGATGACGGTGAACGTTGAAGTGCGCATCGTAGGGTTGGCGCAAGTTTTCCTCCAGCGAGTTTGGCTGCTTGCGAAACGTCACGCCGATGTCGCACGGCCCGACCCCAACCTGCAATCGCTTGACCAGATGTGCATCCACCTTGGTGTGATCGTTACGGTTGCGCGGCGGCTTCACTTCGAACGTCGCCTTGCGTTCGCGGTCGAACAACAGATCGAGTTGGAAGGTGCCGCGCAGCCCTTCAATTTCCTCGTTGCGGTCGCGCGCCAACAAGACGCGGAACTCGTATTCGCCGGCGCGCGGAAAGGTATGACGAATCACCGCCCCACCCTGCGTACCGAACGGAAGCCCCGGCACCCGCGACTCCTGAGTGATGTCCGGACGGATGCGCACGATCCGGCTGTCGGGTTCGCGTACCGAAGCCCCGACCGCGAGCCGGCTGATTTTGCGCGCCGCCGACAGATAGCGTTCGAGCAAGGCGGGCGACAGATTGGCGACGGTAACATTGTCGAAACCGTGACTCGACTCGTCCGCCGGCAGCAGCTCCGCCGCATCGATCTCGACTGCGAGCAAATCTCGAACCGCGTTCTGGTACTCGGTCCGGTTGAGGCGGCGCAGGGTATCGGTCCGACCCGGTTGCGGATGCGCGGCGGCGCGCGCGTCGAGCACCGTGATGATGCCCGCCGTCGCACGTTCGTAAGCCGCGTTGGACGGGCGCTTCTTTTTGTTCAGCGGCGGCATTTGACGACTTTGCAACTGGCGCACCACCTGTTCCCACTGCGCCGCGTCGGTGTGGTTCAGGAGATCGTCGGTGGCATCGATCAGGCGTTCGAGATCGAGGTCGCCTTTCCGGGTGTCCGCGTCGTGGCAATCGAGGCAATGCTGTTCGATCATCGGCACCACCGCCTGCCACGAACGCGATTTCTGCGCGTCCGCGAACCGCGCGCCGACAACTACCAGAAGAAGCAAACCAAGGAATCTCACGCCGCCATCATGCAGGCTCGCGCGGGTTCGAAAAAGCAAAATTCCACGTATGGCAGACTCTTGCCATGAGGTGGCAAACTCTTGCCATAGTATGGCAGACTTTTGCCACGCTATGGCGAGTTCTTGCCATAGGCGCTCTGGCCCACGGAACTCGTCGCGATGAAAACCTGTCGCGTAGCGACGACGTAGAATAGCCGTGGGCTTCTGCCCACGGGAACGGACGAATCTAAATCTGTGTCCATGGCGCAGATTTGCCATGGGGACAGACCGTCTGCCGCGAAGCTGCAAATAGGCACACGCCGAACAAACGTCGGTCTGGCATGTGTCGCCCTGTTCACCTTCGGCATCCAAACTGCCTTCGCGCAACTCCCTACCTTCGACTCGACCGCGCCGCCCCGAACAGCGCGGAAACCGTGGCAACCCACCAAACGGTCACGATCAAAATCGCCGGCGCCGAACTCGGTTTGGCCGAACGACTCAACACTGACATTCCCGGCGCGACCACCAGCAAGGTGAATGACAAGATCTACAAACTGGTGCTCCCGCCGAACGGAAAAAATCCGCCCGGTAAATTTTTAAGAAACCCGCAGGACGGGGGTCCTTTATCGACGTTCGTCAAAGCATGACGCCTGCCACGTTCGTCGAGGGAGGCACCATCGGTAAAGCCTCGCAGGCCGTTGAAGACCGCTCCCTGCATTCTTGGGCGGACGCATCATGTACCGACATTCAGCCTCGGATCATCCTTGAACCTTAGTTACCTGGCGGCGGCTCAAGTGGCGGTTCGATTGGGGCCTCGATCGGAGCTGGCGCGGGTGGTTCGGGGGCATCGGGGCGATCCATCGTCATCGTTGCCAACAGCGGCAGGAACAGGGCCAGCATGATGGCGATCGCGGAACCGAAAAAGGCTTTGCCGGCATCCGAGAAAATGAGGTTGCCGAGCTTCTTTCCCTTCTGATGCTTGAGACGCAGAGTGATGCCAAGCTCGCGGCCGGCGAGCAGCCCGAGAAACACCCAGGTGGTGCTCATCGGCAGTTTCTCCGGCCAGGGGACCTCCAGCCCCATTGTTTCGAAAAGCTTAGGGATATAGTCCACTTTAAAGAAGAGAAGCACGACGCCGTAGAGCAAATCGATGAAGGTGGCCGAACGCACATCGAGGGTATTGGTTTTGCGGGTGACGATCTTCTGAATTTTCCCGCCTTTCTCGCGAAAGATGTAACCCTGCAACAAGACCATGCCGCCGAGCGAGAGCGCAAGTCCCCACCAAGCGAGCTGGCGCGGGAGATAGGCGAAGATGTTGGCCAAATCCTGCACCAGCCACATCGACCAGAGGAAACCGGTCGAGAGCCATTGAAAGATCGTCCACCCCGGATGCAGAGTGTTGTCGCGGTTTTCCTCGGCATGGATTTTTCGCTCCATGATGTGCAGGACCAAGTAGAAAATCACGAGCCCCAAGACGAACGCGATCGCATAGCCGACCAGTGATTTTTCCATCATCGATGCGAACAGCTCGACCGCCCCCTTCGGGTCCTTGCCTTGCTGAAAGGCCACCAGTCCCTTGAACGACACGAGAACGAGCAGCGAGGTGCTCACCGGAATGCCGAGACGGGTGAGGATCACCAGCGCTAGGGGCGGCAGGAGAAACAAATAGGTGAAAACTCCGCCATAGTCGGAAGGATGGGGCACCTCTTTACCTTTCGACATGAGCCGTCCGAAAGCGGGGTCATAATCGTTGGCGAGCCAGCCCCAAGTCACGGTCACCACCATGATGCCCGAGATCCAGATCCACAGGTGCCACCACGGCCGTTTGGAATTGGAGGCGAGGAAGGTCCCCAGGGTTTGAATCGAGTCATTCGCGACAATGGCGTAGGCCGCCATGGCGAAACCGAGGATCATGAACAGTTCGGACATAGAGAAATCTTCAGAGTTGTGGGCGACAGAAGCGTCGCCGCATGTCTATTGTACATCGCCGATTGAGTGTGCAAGTCTACAACTCGCATCCTCGTGTAAAAACCGGTTTTTCTGGCAACTGATCGCCCGAATTGAATCAAGGAACGTCCCAATAATTCCGCCCAGCGGATATCGGTGGTTGAGCGCCCCCCCACGCGCCCTGACTCGCCGGACCTCGCTCGCGGGCGTCAGGAACCGTGGGGGCCGCCTTTCCAAAGGGTCGCGCTCGCGCAACACCACGCTATTTCAACGGCGGCAACTCATAGTCGTCACGAAGCTTGGCCAGTTTCTGCTTCATCTTCGCCAGCACTTCGGCCTGCGCCGGATCGGTGGAGATATCTGTCATCTCTTGAGGATCGGTTTCCAGATCGAAGAGATTGAGTCCGTCGTTGTCGTAAAAATTGATCAGCTTATAACGGTCGTCCCGAACGCCCTCGTGGAGCGGCACGCCATGGCCGCCTTTCTCGTAGTAGTGGTAGTAGATCGCGTCGCGGAATTCCGCGTCGGGATCGCGTAAGAGCGGCATGAGGGAGCGGCCTTGCACCTCGGCGTCGTCTGGCAGGTCGACGCCGCAGGCTTCGAGAAAGGTCGGAGCGTAGTCGATGTTCTGGATCAGCTGCTTGTATTTCGTTCCCGGTTTGACGGTGCCAGGCCAACGAATGATGAAGGGCATTTTGAGTGATTCCTCGAACATCCACCGCTTGTCGTACCAGCCGTGTTCGCCGAGGTAGAAACCTTGGTCCGAACTATAAATGACGATGGTGTTTTCGCTCAAGTTGTTATCGTCGAGATACTTCAGAACGCGGCCGACGTTCTCGTCCACCGAGTCGATGCAGCGCAGGTAGTTTTTGATATAGCGTTGATATTTCCAGCGCAACCGCTCCTTGCCGCTGGGCGCGTCGGCGATGAACTTTTCGTTCAGCGGTTTATAGTGGGCGTTCCAGGCGGTCTTTTGTTCGGCTGTCATGCGACGGTATTCGCCGTCCTTGAGATTGTTTTCCCACGTGGTTCCGAAGGGCACCTCCATCTGGAACTTCATGTCCCAGCCCCAGAAGAAATGGTTGGTGATCGACATGGTATTGCGCGCCAGCGTAGCGCTGCGATTGTCCCAGGTATCGAACAGGGTCGCGGGTTCGGGCACGTCTTCGGCGTAGTTCTTGAGATGTTTGATGTCCGGCGACCAGCTGCGGTGCGGGGCTTTGTGTTGGCACATCAGCAAGAAGGGTTTGTCGGTGTCGCGTTCCTCCAGCCAGTCCAAGCTGAGATCGGTGACGACGGTGGTACAGTAGCCGGTGTACTTGGTTTTTTTGGTTTCGGTGTACAGGTTCGGATTGTAGTAGCTCCCCTGCCCCGGCAGGATTTCCCAAGCGTCGAACCCGGTCGGGTTCGAGCCGAGATGCCACTTACCGAACATCGCCGTCGTGTAGCCGTTTTTTTGCAGGACTTGCGGAAAGGTGAACTGGGCGCCGTTGAACTTGCCAGCGCCGTTGGATTTAAAGCCGTTCTTGTGGCTGTGCTTGCCGGTCAGGATGGTGGCCCGACTCGGTCCGCAGATGGAGTTACCGCAGAACGAGTTGAGGAAGATGCCGCCTTCGTCGGCGATCCGGTCGATGTTCGGCGTCTTGTTGATCGTGGAACCATAGGCGCCGATGGATTGGCAGGCGTGGTCGTCCGTAAAGATGAACACAATGTTCGGCCGTTCGGCCATGGCGCCAAGCGTCAGGGACGCGAGGATGAGAGCGAGAGTGAACCAGAGTTTACGCATGGAGTCCTTCCTGTGGAGTTGGTGGAATGTAGCCAGCTTCGCTGAAGCGAGGAAAGAGAAATTCTGTAAAGCGGTCCATAAGAAGAGCTTCGAACTCTGATCGACACGCCGCTCCGGTCGCCTTCATCGCATGCGGGAAACGTTGGCACTAAACTTTTCATAAGACTGAAACAGTTTGGCTCCAATCTCCCGATGAACCCGCTTCAATGCAAAACAAAAAGGCCCATATGCACGACTCACGATCCGCGGGTTTTCTCGCGACCCTCTTCTTGATCTTCTCCCTGTTTAGTTCGGTTTCTTCGGGACAGGATATCTGGGAATTCAATTCCATTTCAGCGCAAGGGCCGGGCGGCAATTTCCGCCTGCCGAGTTCGCATAACTTTCAATATCTCATTCACGAAGGCCAAGAGGGAACGCCGGAGAATTACGATTTCACCGCCTTCGTTCCGGAAAACGGCACTAGCAATACCCGTGGCTTCCTGTCGCTGAACCACGAACTCTCGAACGGACAGGTTTCTCTGTTTTCAATCGAACAGGACGCGACGAAGCGCTGGAATCTGGATTTCCTCCGACGCTTCAGCGGACTGAATCGTCCTTGCAGCGGCTGCGTCACCAGTTGGGGCGACGTGCTCGCCGCCGAGGAAAGCCCTAGGGGGCGAATCTTTCAAATCACGCCGACCAGTCAAAGTGGTGTGTTCCGAAATACGCTGGGTAATTTCGCCCACGAGAATGTCGCCGAACACCAGAGCAACCAGCGGACATTTTACACCGGCGAGGATGTCCGAGCTGGCGGCCACTTGCTAAAATTTGTCGCGGACAATCCCCGCGATCTATCTTCCGGCAACCCTTACGCGCTCCGGATGACCGGCAACTCGACTGGCACCTGGGAACCCATTCGCAACAACGGCGAAGACCGAGGGCGGAAGGATATCGCGTCGACGCCACCCGCTGGGCCGGCATCGAGGATGTTGAAATCAGTCCGGACGACAACTTGGTCTATTTCGCGGTAAAAGGCGAAGGCACCATTTACCGCTTCCGCGAAAACACCCCGCTCGGCGGTGCCAGCGTGAACAACTTTGAAGTCTACGCCGGTGACGGAGCCAGCTACGATACTGGCGCCGGGCGTGTCTCCTTCAGTACCGGAGTCGACAATCTCGCGTTCGACAACGCCGGCAACTTGTGGGCCTTGCAGGACGGGAACCGCAGACGCGGCGAAACCTACATCTGGGTGATCGAACGCGACCGCGCTTCGCTACGACACAGTCGCCAGCAACAATCCGTTGACGTTCTATCTCGCCGGAACGCTGCCAGCAGGTCTGTCCTTCGATTATCAGACCGGGGTCATCTCCGGAACCCCCACCACAATCGGACGAAGAACCGTGCGCGTGCGCGCCTACAACGGCGGCGGCTCCGACGAGATTGAACTAACAATCGAGATTAGCCAGAGCGCCCCGATCATTATGAACGCCGCGACCTACCAAGCGACCGTGGGCGTGGACTTCAACCTTCAGATCAGCGCGTCCCATCAACCGGGCGCCTTCGATCTGAGAGGCGCCATTCCACCAGGCATCTCCTATGACCGCGAGACCGGAACCTTGTCTGGACGCCCCACTGCCGACGGCGACTGGAACGTCTGGCTCCATGCCTACAATGGGGCGGGCACCGGATCCAAATACGTCACGCTCAAGGTCGGCGTCCCCGCAGGCGGAAGCCGTCCCGTTTTTGTTGGCGCCCGGAACTTCATCAGCAAAGCCGGTCAATTTACATGTCACGACCTCAAGGTGCGAAACCAGCCGACCGCGGTCACTTTGATCAGCGGCAGCCTGCCTCCCGGTTTTTCGCTCAGCCAGTCCTCCGGCCTCTTGAGCGGAACACCAACCACGCCCGGCCAGTACAAGGCGGTCTTCCGCGGTGCGAACAGCCTCGGGTCGCTGACCCATTCCGCGACCTTCCACGTTGGCACGGAAACCGCCCCCTATGCCTATCGCCCCAACGCGGCCTTCTACTTCGACAAGCCATGGACGCCTTCCAGATGGAACTTCAATGGTTCGGGTAGCGGCGTGGCAAGCATCTCCAACTATACGTACTTTTTAGGCGGCGGGTACGGGAACCGGCAGTCCTCCGCCAAACCCTACTTCACGGTGAATCTGAAGGACCATCAGGATGTCCGGCTCACCTGCACAATCGAGCATCTCGGTGACGACGTGTCCCCAGCCAGTGCCGACGGTGAGTTCCCCGACGGCGACGGGATCTTCATGTCAGTGGACAACGGTCGGACCTATGTGCGCTTGCGCGATGTTTCAAACAACACCGGCCGCCGCTGGATCTCGATTGACCTGTCCGCCGAGGCGGCGCGGCGGAACCTCGTACTAAGCGAGAACACGAGAATTCGCTTCAGCGTCACCTCGAACAACCCTCGCCCCTATCGAGGACGAGCCATCGACAACCTCAACATCACCAGTTCCACCCCAAGCGCCTCCCGAGCGTCCGGTGGAACCAAAGCCAAGGCCACCGAGGCGGCACCGGAAGGCGGCGAGGTGCTGATGCTCTCCGCAGTCGATGGCGAAGTGGCATTCACCATGCCGGCCAATTACCAGTCGGTTGTCGCGACCGGTCTCACGTCCGACGCGGTGGTAACCGATGTGACCGACCCCGAAAATCCCATCGTGCTCAAGGTCCCGCTGCTGGAGTCCTCCGGCGGTCACGCTGCCTACTTCAGTGTGGCAGCCGGTCGGTCGGTCCACATCTATTAATCCTGCATTCAACAGCACCAACGCCATGCCGGTCTCCAGGCATGCGAGCGCCCCCAGGTTTTCTCGGGGGCGCTTTTTTTTGCGCAACAAAGGATGCGAAACCGGAGGAAATATCCGGCGGGATCTTCAGATGGGAAAAGTTTCTGGCATCACTCCGGCCGCCTGTTTAAGTTGCCCGGACATGGCATCCGAGCGCAAATTGACCATCGCGATCTTCACCGACAGCTACCTTCCGTACTGTTGCGGGGTGACGTTCGCGGTGCAGAACCAGGCGGCGGAGTTGGCCGCGCGCGGGCATGAGGTATGGATTTTTCGACCGCGGCCGCGTAGAGCCCAGCGTGTTCCGCTCGACTTACCGGATGGTGTTCATGTCGAGGATGTCCGCCTATCCTTTCCCGCCCTTGGGCATTTGAACCTGCAACTGTGCCTGCCTACCTTTCTCGGCACCCTGATGAAGTTCCGCCGCATCAGCCCGGACGTGTTACACGTGAACACCGAGTTCGGCGTCGGCTGGGAAGGTCTGATCATTGCCAAGAGCATGGGCATTCCAGTCATTGGCACCTTCCACACCTTCTTTGCCGACCCCGGCTACCTAAAAGCCATCGGCCTACCGACCTGGACCTGGTTGCAAAAACTCGCCTGGAGTTACTCGGTGTTTTATTTCAACCGCTGCAACCGTCGGACCAGCCCATCGAAAGCGGTCCGCGACGCCTTGGTGGAACGGGGTTCGTTGTCGCCGCCGCTGATCGTGTCCAACGGCATCCAAACCCCGCCGATCCCTGAAAGCGAAGTGGTTGAGTCGACCATGCGCGAACTCGGCGCGAGGCCAAACAGTTTTGTTTATGTCGGTCGTATCTCGGGCGAAAAATCCCTTGAGGTCCTGCTCGACGCGATCGCCTTGGTTGACGATGCGCAGCTCATTCTGGTCGGCGACGGTCCCGCGCGAAAAGAGCTCGAAGCGAAAGTCGATGCGGACGGCATTAGCGATCGGGTGATTTTCGCCGGCATGGTTCAGCACGGCCAACTCATGGCCAAAGGCTATCCCGCCTGCGGGCTCGCCTTCGTGACGGCGAGCAAAACCGAGAACCAGCCCATGAGCATTCTCGAAGCTATGGCCCAAGGCAATCCGGTGATCGGCGTTCGCGCCCTCGGCATCCCCGGACTGGTCGAAGACGGCGTGTCCGGCTTGCTGGTCGAACCAGACAACGTCGAACAAATGGCCGCCGCGATGCGACGGTTGATCACGGAAGACGGCCTGCAAGCCAAGCTTGCCGCCGGCGCACGCGAGGTGGCCGAGTCCAATGATTTAACCCGTACCGTGGACCAGTTCGAAGAAGTGTTCGGGGAAGCGCAAAGCCACGCGAAGCGGCGCAGTTTGATGTGGTTACGGGCGCGGAAACGCCGGGCGTTTCAATAGGTCGAAGCGGAGTTGGAATTTCAAATCTCACATTTAAAAGTTCAAAGGCACCGCATCGCGATTCGGCTTGGGCGGTCCCTCGCCCTCCAGATTTATAACTAAATAGCCAAAGATATTTGAAATGTTGAAGGTCATCGAACCGCCGCCGAACCTTCTACGACGAACCACGGAGTGGTGGCAAGAAAGTAGCAACTGTGTTTCGAATTTAATTTCTGAGGTTCAAATTACTCCTCCGAAGTGTGGTTCTTTGCGGGTAGGCATTTTCCGCATTGGGCCAAAAAAGACGC